>Ga0137361_10000895_pt1 | contig 17686 bp, 17 predicted proteins | sample Mad1_80_16metaG_FD_104923 | JGI IMG/M metagenome (GOLD analysis project Ga0137361, IMG submission 104923) | Vadose zone soil microbial communities from Angelo Coast Range Reserve, California, USA - Mad1_80_16 metaG | ecosystem: Environmental > Terrestrial > Soil > Vadose zone | place: USA... | reverse complement strand
TGCCCATCATCGTCGGCAACCACACTGAGAATTTTAGAGATATCGTGGGACTGTTTCAGAGTCAGGACGCGGTGCGAGTGGTTGGACCCGCGGAGTTTCCCCTGGTTTTGATGGAGTTGCTTTCCCATGAAGCTGAGCGCCTGGCGCTGGGACGCCGCGGGGCCGAAACTCTACGATCTCAAATGGGGGCAACGGAGAAAACAGCGAAAGCATTGGAAAAATTGCTGGAGTCCACCTCAGATGCAGACCGTGTGGGGGCGGGTCTCTGACCCGTCTCTGCACCGTCTATGCTGAAGCGGACGATTACACCATGAACCCGCTGGCTACCCTCTTCGGACTCGGCGTTCGAGCGCGGAATGCGCTTTACGAGCGTGGCATCGCTCGTGCCCACAAGCTGCGCGGCCCGGTGGTGAGCGTCGGAAACCTGTCTGTCGGCGGCGCGGGCAAGACCCCCTTCGTTCTTTTGCTGGGCGAGTTGCTGACGGCCCGTGGGCTGAAACTCGATATCCTCTCGCGTGGCTTTGGGCGCAAAACGCGAGGCGTAGCATTAGTCGATCCGGCAGGTTCATCCCGCGATTTTGGCGATGAGCCGCTGCTTCTGGCGCGGCGACTCGCAGTGCCTGTGATTGTCGGTGAAGAACGCTACCAGGCTGGCGTTTTTGCGGAAAAGAAATTCGGGCCTCAACTCCACCTGCTCGACGACGGTTTCCAGCACCGATCACTCGCCCGTGACTTTGATATTGTGCTGATCACTCCTGAAGACATTCGCGATCGTCTGCTTCCCGAAGGACGACTTCGGGAGCCGCTGACCTCGCTGCGCCGGGCCGATGCGGTTGTGCTTATCAGCGGCGCGTCGCCGGACACTCTGCCCCTTGATGGAAAGCTGGTTTGGCGGGCGCGTCGCGGTATTGTAGCCTCCAACGTTTGCCGCAGACCGGTGGCATTTTGCGGTATCGCCCGGCCTAAGAACTTCGTACTCCAACTCCGGACCGCAGGAATCGAGCCGGTGGCCGAGGCTTTCTACCGCGATCATCACGCCTACAGCGAGCAGGACATTCGTGACTTGTTGAACCTGCGCCAGCGCAGCGAGTCTGATGGGTTTGTGACCACGGAAAAAGATGCAATCAATCTGGGCGGATTTCTTTCCACACTAGAGCCGCTTGCCGTAGTCCCGGTGAAGATGGAATTGACCGATGCGCCTAACGTAGTGGATACCATGCTGGCCAGAATTGCAGAGCGAACACCCTTGGCGTGAGAAAATCACTGGTCAAAGCAGAGCTTCACTAGTAGGGCCGCCAGGACCGGCGGCGCTACGGTTGAGAGTGCAGACCAAATTCATGATGAGCAAGCATGCCAAAGAAACCGGGCGGCTGAGGAAGATCGTCGAATCCTTTCCCAAAGTCACAGTCACCGTGCTCGGCGACCTGGTGGCTGACGAATTTATCTTCGGCGAGATCTCGCGGGTTTCGCGTGAAGCGCCAGTCCTCATCCTTAAGCACCGCGAACGCACCGTAGTGCCCGGGGGGGGCGCAAATGCGGTCCACAATCTCGCGGATTTAGGCGTCAACGTGCTTCCGGTGGGCGTCGTGGGTGACGATGAGCCAGGGCGCCTGCTGCTCAAGGCATTCCGCCACAAACACGTTCCCGTGAGCGGCGTTTTGAAGGACAAAAGCTACGCGACCGTGACCAAGACCCGCATCCTGGCGGGTTCGGCGCACTCGGCGCGGCAGCAGGTGGTGCGCCTAGACCGCGAGCCCGAGACCGAGCCTAATCTTCATTTGAAACGTGAGTTGGTGCTGGCGGCGCGGGAGTATGCTCGCGCTTCCGATGTTTTGCTGGTTTCAGATTACGGTTACGGTGCGGCCACGCCGGGGATTCTGAACGCCGTCCGGGCGAAGGGCGCGCTGCGCGGAGTGCCTGTCGTGCTCGATTCGCGCTACCGCATGCTGCAATACTCCGGCGTGACCGCGGCCACGCCGAATGAGCCCGAAGTCGAAGAAGCTTTGGGAGTTCGGATCGGCCACGATTGGCGGACTCTTTGTTCCGTAGCTGGGCAGATCATGGAGCGGATGAAGCTGCAGTCGCTGGTAATCACGCGCGGACGCGATGGCATGGTTGCCTTTACGCGCCGCCATAAGCCAGCCGATATACCAATTTTTGGGTCCGACCAGGTGGCGGACGTAACCGGAGCGGGCGACACCGTGATTGCCGCGTTCACCGCAGCTTTGGCTGCCGGCGCCAGCGCGGAAGACGCGGCTCACCTGGCGAACTACGCGGGTGGAATCGTGGTCATGAAGCGCGGGACTGCAACCGTATCGCAGCAGGAATTACTGGATGCTCTCGATCAGGGGCCCCCGGGCTTACGTTCTCACTGATGGCAGAAGAATTGATTGCCGGGAAAACTAACTCGGGAAAATCGAGTTCGGGGAGAAACCATCGCAAACAAGATTCTTACTCGCGAAGAACTGCGGCAGCGTGTGGCAGAGTGGCGCCGGGGGGGCGATTCCATCACGCTGGCTAATGGCGGCTTTGACCTGCTGCACGTCGGGCACGTACGGTACCTGCGCGCCGCCAAACAACTGGGCGGACGATTGATCGTAGCGGTCAACTCGGATGCATCGGTCCGCGCGCTTAAGGGCGAGGGCCGTCCGCTGGTGCTGGAAAGCGAACGCGCCGAAATTGTGGCGGCGCTGGCGGATGTCGACGCGGTCGTAATCTTTCCGGAGACTGATGTGCGCGCGATCATCCGCGAAATTCGTCCCGACGTTCACGCCAAAGGCACCGACTACACCGCCGAGACCGTTCCGGAGCGCGATGAAGTGGCCGCCTGTGGCGGACGAGTGGAAATCGTGGGCGACCCCAAGGACCACTCCACCAGCGAGCTGATTCGCTCGCGGCTAGGACGGCCGCGTTCGTGAACATGCCAACGGCGGCGAAATCGTCTCCCGAAAATGCGGCGACGGAGAGTCAGCGAACACCGGCTAGCCGCATATTGATCGTGCGGCTCGGGGCCATGGGCGACATCATCCACGGTCTTCCGGCGGTCACTGCGCTGCGAGCAGCATTTCCCGAAGCCGGACTGGGCTGGCTGATCGAAGAGCGCTGGGCAGAATTATTGTGTACATTGTCCACGCCGCGCTCCGGCCCGCGATCGCCCCAACGCCCGCTGGTCGACCGGATTCACACTGTGAGTACGAAGCAATGGCGTGCTCATCCTTTCTCCATGCAAACCTGGGAACGAATCGCAGCCGGCTTGAGCGACCTACGAGCGGAGCGATACAAGGTCGCGATTGACCTTCAGGGTGCGGTGCGTTCGTCCCTGCTGGCGCGGTGGTCTGGCGTGCCCGTCATTTACGGATTCGCCCAGCCTCGCGAAAATCTGGCCAGCATGTTCTACACGCGCCAGGTAATCGCCGCTGGCGATCACGTCGTGGAACAGAACGTTTCGCTCACTGAAGCCGTTGCCGGGTGTCCACTTAGAATCTCCCCAGTCGAGCTTCCTCACGACCATGCTGCCGAACGGGAATGCGACCTCTGGCTGAGCGAGCACGGTATCGAGCAGTTCACGCTGCTCAACCCGGGTGCTGGTTGGGGCGCGAAGCAGTGGCCGGCCGAACGCTACGGGCAGGTGGCAAGACAATTGGCGGAAGAGGGACTGAAATCACTGATCAACTTCGGTCCCGGCGAGGAAAGCATCGCACGCGCCGTGGAGGCGGCCAGTGGCGGCACCGCCGAAACATTTAAGGGTTCGCTTACCCAACTGATGGCGCTCACGCGCCGAGCGAGTTTGTTCATCGGTGGCGACACTGGGCCCATGCATCTGGCCGCTGCCTTGAGCGTTCCAGTGGTTGGGATCTTCGGACCAACGAATCCCGTGCGCAACGGCCCTTTCGGCGCCCGCAATATTGTGCTGCGCAGTCCTTCCAGCTTCACAAGCTACAAGCATCTGGCCGAGCCTGATCACGGACTGCTTGAGATCACCTCCGGGCAAGTGGTGGCCGCCGCGCGTCAGCTGCTGAAGGAGCGCCATGGCTAGCTGGTCCTCCATTGCGCGCCGGGTTCGAGTTCCGCTTGGATTTGTCTTTGCCGCGCTCTATTTGTGGCTGGCGAAACCGACTCTGAAATCGGTTCTTATCGGCGTTGCATTGGTAATTCCAGGGCTGATGATCCGGGCGCTGGCTTCGGGGCACCTGCAAAAAAACGAACAGCTCGCCACCGGAGGGCCCTACGCCCACTCTCGCAATCCGCTCTACCTTGGTTCGCTGATTTTGTCGGTTGGATTCGCTCTGGCGGCGCGCAGCTGGTGGATCGTGGCTGGGATCGTTGTTCTCTTCTTTGTGATTTACTTGCCGGTGATTCGCGCTGAGGAGATCTTCCTGCGAGAGCGCTTTCCTCAGTTTGAGGAGTATGCTCGCGAGGTGCCCGTTTTTTTCCCTCGCATGAGCGGGTTCGGCAAACGCAGCGGGTCGTTCTCCTGGGGCTTGTACTGGAAACACCGCGAATACAACGCGACGCTCGGTTCCGTGGCTGTGATGGCAGCGTTGCTGGCCAAGCTGCTATGGCGGTAGAGAATAAAAAAATAACCACAGGACACGAAGGGCGGCGAGACTTCCTCCGGTCGGCGCTACTTCTGCGCTAGCAAGGCCTTCGCCCGTCCGAGTTCAGGACGATCGGAGTTCGATCCATCGCAAACCTTAACTAATTGCGCATAGTACGCCGTGGCTTTTTCATTCATCCCCGTCATTTCAGCTGCGCTGGCTGCGCCATAGAGTGCGTTGAAACGATTGGGATTGAATTTGAGATCAGTCTCATATTCCACCAGTGCCTGATCCGCGTGTTTTGTCTCCAGAAGCAGGTCGGCCAGCATCTCCCGGGAAGGCATATCTTCCTGTTCGCCGATCTTGTCTTTCTTATCGGCGCGGGCGCGCAGCATGGCGACGGCTTCTTCGTCCCTGTGCTCAGCGTGGAGGACCCACGGCTCCGCGCCTGCGATGTATTCTTTGAGGGCATCGGATTCGTAGTTCTGCGAATCGGTTGTCATGGACTTTTGGATCGCCTTGAGGTGCTCCAGGTCTTTGCGCGCCGCCACGGCCTCACCGCCGCGCGCCTCGCCAATGACGCGGCCCCAGAATACGAGGCCCTTCATCCCAGGTTTCGCATTTGCAGGAATTTGCAATGAAGCAGCTTCCTGCCAATGGTGCAGTTCGAGCGCATATCGCTGCGCGAATTCGATTTTGCTGTAGCCCAGGTGTTCCTCATCGACGCCGTGCAGGGTCTCCAGGTCTTCCATCAGCTTCTTCGCCGCGGCTTCTCTTCCGCACTGGAGATAGGCATACTCAAGAAAATCCATGGCGTGGAGTTGATGGCTGGCGCCTCCCATATGCAGGGCCGCGGTCTTGCGGGTGGCGGCAATCGAAGCCAGGTTGGAGTCGATGTCGTCTTGCCAGAGCCCGAGGCGGGCAAAGATGTGCGACGGCATGTGCAGAGCGTGAGGAGCTGCAGGAGCGATCCGCGCGTAGCTGCGGGCCGCCGGCAGGCCCAACTCGGCCAGCTGCGGCTTGTCATAGCTGTGGATCAGGTAGTGCGCCACGCCGGGATGGGTCGGCTCTTCCTTGAAAAGCTTTTCCAGAACCGCGGCTGCCTTCTTTCGATTGGCGAACGTGGTGTCACCATCCGGCTCCGATGCCAGCAACGAAAGCGCGTAAAAAGCCGCTGCCTCGCGATCGTCCGGATAGTGTTGATATAGCCCTTCCATCGCCTGCGAGTAAGCTTTGGCGCGTTGGTCGTGATCGCCCTTCTTCCCGTAGAGCATGCGGAGCGACGCAATGTAGTCCCGTTCACGATCGGTGCCGGGATGCAGCGATTGCGCTTTCTTCAGCTCCGCCAGACCGCGCTTGATGGTGGCGGCGTTTGGATGGTCCCAGAGCTGGTGCCACAGACTCATCGCGACTCCCCAATGAGCCATGGCGCAGGAAGGATCATCCTTCGCGATGTGTGTGAATTCTTTTGCCGCTTCCTCGTACCAGAACGAATGCAGCAGCGCGACGCCGCGTGCAAACGGCTTCTGCACGGATGCAGCGCAAGAAATGGGGAAATGTACTGTCCCCAGTTGCTCCGCGGCTAGATCTTCGTGATGATGGCCTTCATCGGCCAGCGCCAGAACTGCAAACAGGGACCCGAAAGCGATTACCAAAGCGGGGCGCTTCATGGAAGACTCCACAGGAAGGGAGTCTAGCCCGGCAATGAGAGGGGGTCAAATCTCGAAACAAGCTTGTTCATTGGTGACAGTAGCAGCTTTTCACTGCAGCCGGAAACGTTCGTTCATGAGGCGCTGCAATCGAGGTTTGTAGAGGATATCGTAAGCGAGTTCTTTGTCAGGAAACATGGCCAGCGCGGCGCGTTTGGCGCCTGCCACCAGTTCTGACGCTTGTTCCACGGTGAGATCCTGGTCCTGGCTGATGACCGACATGATCATGCTTATCATCAGTTGCAGTCGCCGAATGTTTCTGGCTTCCTGATCCCTCTCGTTCAGGTTCGCAGACAGTTCCGATCGCTCCCGCTTATTCATTAGGCCCCCAGACAGCTCCAACCGGCGTCAGATGCGCCAATGCACGACTTATTATTTAGATGTCTCATGGCCAGCCGATGTTGCGCCCATCCCCATTATCCTATTCTGTTGCCTTTCGAAACTGAACGCAACGTCCCCATAGTGTGAGCTCGGTTACCTGCGAAACTAGAGTTACAATGAGAGCGATCGCAGATCGAAGCGGGCCCCATACTTTATCCGTCCGGTGCCTAATGGGAGGAACTATGAAAGACGGTCCCGCAGTACGCCCTAAACCTGGCGAAAAGCTGGTGCGAGTGTTCGATACCGAGCAGGAATCTGAAGCGCTGGTCGTGCATGGCCTGCTTGAGTCTTCCGGAATCGATTCCGATATCACCTCCCTGGATGCGCAGCAGGACATTCTTCCCGGCGTCGGCGGCACAATTATTCTGGTGCGTGAAGAAGACGCCGATAAGGCCCGCCGCGTGATTGAAGAGTACCGTCAGGCTCCAGGCAGCGATGAGACCGCCGAAATCGATATCAGTGGAATTCCGCCAGGGGAAGACTAGGGCTGACGACTTTACTGTCCAGGTAAAACGTGACCGCACCATCGAGATCGGTCCGCTAGGTCATGACGTGAGCTTCCGCCAGCCGGGCGAGAACCTTCCCCTGGGGTGGCTAGAGGTGTTGCGCGTGCCCGAAGAAATCACCACGAAATGGGGATGCACGGCGTCTCGTAGCTGCGGAATCGTGGCAGTCGCACTGCCATGATGAGCCACTTTGAGCAAATCCGCTCCCGGTTGCTCTTGTGCGACTCGCGGTTCTGGTTTTCGTTCCGCATCTCCTTCGAGCAGAGCGGACGTTTTCCCGTAAACGAATTTCATCACCAGAAATTCGTCTTGGCGCCGCCCTCCTGGATTCCCAGCCTCCGCCGCAAGGACACTACCACTACTTGAACAATGAGTGCTCCCAACATACACAGAGCGCCCAATCCCAGTGTGAAAGCTGAGCGACCCCGCCCCCGGACCAAATGTACGCCCGAGGCTGCGACCACGATCCATGCCACCAGCCACCAAGGCGGTGGCCGCCAGGCCTAGACCCCGGTAACCATATCGGCAGCAAAGGCCAAGGCAGCCCACACAGCAGCGGCTGTCGCCCGCCGGACGGTTGCCGCAGAACAGAACACGGGTTGGCTTGTGGATTCACAAAGTATCCGCCGCCGTTGACGTGGGAACAGCAGCCTCGGCTGTTTCAGTCGAGCCAAGCTCGACATTGTGGCTGAGAATAAATGGCGGAGCCCTCGGCCGGACAGCCGAGGGCGCTGTCCCCACGCAAGCAGTCCCGTCCCACATCGAACCCTAGCGGACGAGATGAAACACACTCTCCAAGTGGTAAGTCTGGGGAAATAAATCCACCAGGTGCGCCTCCTGCACCCGGTATCCCGATTGGAACAAGCGAGCCAGATCGCGAGAGAAGGTGGCGGGGTCGCACGAAACGTAAACCACGCGTGGCGCTTTCAACTTCGCCAGGCCCTGGATCACTTTTTCACCGAGCCCGCTGCGCGGTGGATCCACAACTACCAACTCGGGACGCAATTTGCGTGCTGCATTTTCCAGATACCGCTCCGTGGTGGCGCCAACCACCTTCACGTTCGCGGGAGAATTGTATAGCAGATCGGCATGAGAAGTCGGCGATGGCTCCACCGCAATCACACGTTCAAATTCCCGATTTAGAACTGAGGAGAAGAGTCCCACGCCGGCGTAGAGATCAAGCGCCGTCCCGGTAGCGCCGATGTCCTCGCCGCCTGTCCGGCGGGTGTCTCGCCCACGGCCACTTTCCCCTCCCACGGCCACGTTCACCAGTTCATCGGCGATATGGCGATTGACCTGAAAAAATGCCCCAGCGCTGACACGGTAGGAAGCAAGTTTGGTCGTATAAGTCAGGTTGTCAACACCGCTGACCGCGAGTTGTTGTCGATCGCCTCGAGCGTCATCTTTGCTGCCACGAGCCTCAACAAACACGACACCGCAAGTCTCCGGCAGAGCAGTCCGCAAGTTCGTTGCGAATTGTTCTGTCGCGTTGGCGATTTCCGCCGCGCAGTAAACCTCCGCCAAAAGTTGCGTGTCATCCGCGTTGGCGAAGAACTCGATCTCCCGGATTTCGGCTGGCACTTTTCCGGCCCGTCCCAGTTGCCACATTGCAGCAATCGCCCGGTTGATCAACGGTGAACTGATGGGGCACTCCTCTACCGGCAACAGTTCGTGGGAATTGAACTTGTAATATCCCAGCACGAATTCGGCAGCGCTATGCACTCTGAGCCGGGCGCGGTTGCGATAGTTCCACGGAGGGGAAGGATGGATCTTCAGCTCCGTGTCGAGTTCCACCTTGGCGATACGGCGTAGATTTTCCTTCAGAATGGCGACTTTGATCTCAAGCTGGTGTTCGTAGCTGGTGTGCTGGTAGTGGCACCCGCCGCAACGCCGAAAATACGGACATCGCGGCTCAATACGTCGTGGAGAGGCTGCGAGGATCTGGTCAACTCGTGCCCGTGCAAAACCAGGCTTCTGTTCCAGCAGGACAGCTTCGACCTTCTCACCCTCCAGGACGAAGGGCACGAAGGCAGCCTTGCCTCGTCCACGTTCATCCGCGGGCAGTCGGGCCAGTCCGTCGCCGCCGTAGACGAGTTTTTCAACAGTAAGTTCCAAGATCTGATTCTACAGATGCTTTGCTAGTGAGATTAGCACCTGACCGTGTGGGGCGGGCACTCTTGTCTGCCGCTTTTGAAGTTGATTTGTGCTTGCGGCATCTGGTTGCCTCATGTGGCCCCAGAGGGCACGAATGAGTTTAGAAAAGATCGAAGTCAAAAACGGCGGACAAGAGTGTCCGCCCCACACGGCTATCTGACGTTTACATATAGAACAAACTCAGCCGCGGCAACCCGTACTTCCGCAGCAACCTCTTGTGTATGTACTGCTTTTGCAGTTGGTCGATCTGCGCGGCCGGCATTTTGCGCCGATAGGGGGCTAGTTCACGATCAGCCTCGCGGCGGACGGTGACAATCTCTTCATCGGGGGTCCCCGCCAGAAGGGCCGCGAATAATTTCTCGTCCAGCACTGTAAGCCGGCGTTCCAGATCTTCCAGCCGAGGTGCAGTGTTCGCGCCTTCAATTTCCGAAGCAAGTGCACGCAGCGTGTGAGCCGTCTCCCGGGCCAACGCCACTGCGGAAACGCCGGGCCGCTCCGGCAGCTTTGCGGCCAGGATCTGGTCAGCGTTGGCGCAGAGAAAAGCGTTGATCTCGCCGGTTTGAAATCCCGCGGGCTCCCGGTTTTCGCCGCTCGACGCGCCGACAGCAGCCTCCTTCATCTCTGCGGCGGCAGCGAGCACTTCCTGAGCGCAATAGGCCAAGCTGTTAACCTTGCGTTTTGAGGGACGCTTCTCGTAGCGCTCGAAAGCGCCATCGATTCCACGTAACACAGCTTCGAGCGGAATGCCTGCGTCCTTCCAGGTTTCAATCAGTGCCCAATCAAGGGTTGACAGCAGCAAGATGCCGCCCCGTCGCCGTTGAAACTGCTCTTCGATTTCGGTGAAATAATTGAAGTAGTTTTCCACGAACCACTCAGCGGGACCGGGGCTTGCGGCCCGTCCAGGGCTTAGCAGTGGGCATAGGCGAAGCCGGTGAGTTTACGTATGAGGGTTCACGACCCGACTTCGCATTCGTATTCCGTTCCCAGATAATGCGCAGGCCGTCCAGGGTAAGCAAATCGTCGACGTGCTTGATGTATTTCGATCCCGTCCCAATGAGTCCCGCCAACCCTCCGGTGGCCACAACTGCGGCTTCTTTCCCCATTTCTCCCAGCAGACGCTCCAGAATTCCGTCCACCAGTCCGAGGTAGCCGTAGTAAAGGCCCGACTGCAAGCTGGTGACCGTGGTGCTGCCGACGACGCGGGCGGGTTTGCGGATGTCCACACGCGGCAGGCGCGCTGTTTTTTCGAACAGCGCATCGGCGGAAATTCCGATGCCCGGGCAGATTACACCGCCCTGATACTCCCCCTTGGCGGATACGCAATCGAAAGTGGTGGCCGTGCCGAAATCCACGACTATGCACGGCCCGCCGAATTTTTCGAAGGCAGCGACTGAATTGACGATGCGATCCGCCCCGACTTCGGCGGGATTGTCGTAAAGCACCGGCATACCGGTTTTGACGCCGGGTTCGATGAACAACGGCTTGGTGTTGAAGTAACGCTCGCAGACTTGGCGTAGAGTGGAGTCGACCGGCGGCACCACCGAGGAGATGACGATCCCGCCGATGCCCTTGACTTCAATCCTTTCCATGGCAAACAGGTTGCGGAAGAGCACACCGTATTCATCCACGGTCTGAGTTGCGATAGTGGCGACGCGCCAGTTTGCCACGAGGTGCTCATATTGGAGCGAGCCAGTACCGCCGTCTTTCGCAGCTTTAGCGAAGACACCCAGCACCGTGTTGGTGTTGCCGACATCAAGAACTAGAAGCATTACCAATGCTCATTTTCCTACTTCAATCTTACCGTTCCGCTCAGCACGGTTCGCACACCTTGCGCCGTCCGAACCTGCAGAAACCCGCGCGGATCAAGACCTTCGGTCACACCTTCGAAACCGCCGTTCTCTTCCACTCGCGCCTGCCGGCCTCGCGCCGACGACGACCGCTCCTGAAACCGCTCCAAAATCGAATCGCGCGCACCCACCTTCTGCAGCAGATCGCGATATTCACGGTCGAGCGATTTTAGCAAAGCTGCGCATAATTCCACGCGCGACCACTCCGTACCCGTGGCCAGGCGCAGCGATGTAGCCGTCTCCCGCAGATCGCCCGGGAACCCCGCCTGGTTCACATTGATGCCGATCCCCACCACAATGTAGCGCACCCTGGTAGCTTCAGAGTTCATCTCGGTGAGAATGCCGCAGAATTTCTTGCCTTCGATCACCAGATCATTGGGCCACTTGAGATCGGGCAATACCCGGGAGTCGACCTGCTGGACTGCGGCCTGTACCGCGAGGCCGGCGGCAAGCGAGAGTATCAGCGCCTCCGATGGTGGCAATGCGGGGCGCAACACCACCGAGCAGTAGATGCCCGCCGACGGCGCCGAGTCCCAGTGATGAGCGCCGCGCCCTCGTCCCGCGGTTTGTTCCTCGGCCACGAAGACACTGCCTTCCGGTGCACCTGCGCTCGCGCTCTCCATGGCCTCGCTGTTGGTTGACCCAATTTTGTAGTAGTGATGAATTTCCTGGCCGAATATGGTGCCTTTCAGAAAAGGCGCCAGCATGTCAGGCAACAACAAGTCAGGCACGGCCTTGAGCCGGTAGCCGGTCGCGGAATGCCCCGCGATCTCAACCCCGAGCGTGCGCAGTTGTTGCACCAGCCGCCAAACCTCGGAACGGCTTGTGCCGATTTCGTCGGCAATCTTGGTGCCGCTCACTACAACGGTGGCGTTGTCCATCAGCAACCGCGCAATCCGCCCCAGACGTGTATCCGTCTTCTGCGGCGCAGGGTTGTGTGGCGCGGGCGCCCTCGCTCGCGAACTCTTCCTGGAATCCCGGCCTATGGATGCTTTCTTGATGCGGGGAATTATGCGGGAGAAAAGCAGAAAGAACAAATCAGCTCGAATTTGTTGAAAGCTGATCGCCGGCAGCTCTTCAGACCGGCGACACGCGCAAACTCATATCCACCGCTACCGCCGAATGAGTCAGCGCGCCCACGGAAATGAAATCCACTCCGGTCTGAGCGTAGGCTCGCACATTCTCCAGGCCTATGCCTCCGGAGCATTCCACGGGAATGTGACGTTCCCCGTGAGCACAACGCGCGACCGCCTCACTTACCTGCTCGACAGGCATGTTGTCCAACAGAATCGCTTCTGCGCCGTGTTCGAGAGCTTCTTCCAACTCCGCCAGCGTGCGCACTTCGACTTCGATCGGCTGCGAACCGCGCCGGTTGCGATGAGCTCGCTCCAGCACGGGTGCGAGGCCTCCCGCCAGGGCAATGTGATTGTTCTTGATGAGCACGCCGTCAGAAAGATCTAGGCGATGATTCTGCCCGCCGCCGCAGCGCACGGCATATTTGTCGAGCACGCGCAGGCCAGGCACGGTCTTTCGGGTGTCGAGGATTCGCGCTTTGGTGCCGGAAACCGCGTCCACGAACTTGCGGGTCAGGGTAGCAATTCCGCTGAGCCGCTGCAGGAAGTTCAGAATCACGCGCTCACAGGAAAGAATGACGCGCGCATTATGGCGGATCACGGCGATCGTCTGACGGTCGTGCAGGCGCACGCCGTCGAAGACTTCAGGATGGCTGGTCACTTCGTAATGCGAGGTCACGGCCCCATCCAGCGCGGCGTAAACATCGAGAATACGCGGCACGCAGCTCAGTCCCGCCAGAATGCAATCCTGTTTCGCAACGATAGTCCCAGCGGTACGCTGGCTCGGATCGATGCAGGCGTAGCTGGTGGCGTCGCTGGTCGCGCGATCTTCCAGCAGCGCGTTCTCGACAATGGCGGTAATCCGGCGGCCGTTCCAGTCCATGATTGCGTAGGGGCAGGTGTCCCAACCTGCCCAGCCGAGCAAGGCTCGGCGGCTTATGCCCCCAGTTCGTCCAGCTTGCTTTGTGTTTTCTCCCGCAGGACGGACAATTCCCGCGCCCGTGCGCGCATGCCCTCGACTACTTTGGCCGGCGCCTTGGCCAGAAATTGCTCGTTGCTCAGTTGACGCTGCCCATTGCCAATTTCTTTTTCGATCTGTTCCAGTTCCTTTTTCAGGCGCTCCCGTTCGGCCACGACGTCAATCTTCTTTTCGTAGACAACGTACACGTCAAATCGCGCCGTGTGACGCGCGCCCGAAAGTTTGGACAGCGAACTCTCTACGAACGTCACGCTCTCGACATTGGCCAGCCGTTCAATCGCACCACGATTTTGCGCAAACAGAGATCTGATTTCGGCTTCCTCAGTGAAAACCTGGATTGGCACTCTCTGTTTTTGCTCCACTTTCAACTCTGCCCGCAGATTGCGCACGGCAACGATCAAGTCCTGCAGGATCGCCATGCTCGTCTCCGCTGCGAGATTGAAGTGCTTTTCATCCGCCTGAGGATAGGCCGCGAGCGCCACAGATTTCAGCGGCGGGTTGGCATCGTAAATAGCCTGCCAGATTTCTTCCGTGATAAAAGGCATGACCGGATGCAAAAGTCTTAGCGAAGCCTCAAACAGGTTCATCAGATTGCAACAGGCAATGCTCGCGGCCTCTTTGCCAGCAGGGCCTTCGGAGTTGAGCCGCCCCTTGATCAGCTCAATGTACCAGTCACAAAAGTCGCCCCAGAAAAAATCGTAAATGCGGTTCGCTGCGTCGTGGAACCGATAAGCCTCAAGGGCCTCATTCACATCCTGGGTAACACGATTGAAGCGCGAGCGAATCCAAACGTCTTCCAGCAGATCGGATTGAACAGAACCTGCACCGGGCCGAAGATCGGGCTCCACGCGATCCACATTCATGAACATGAAGCGCGCGGCATTCCAGATCTTGTTGGCAAACGCGCGATATCCATCGGTGCGGCTTTCGCTGAAGGCGATGTCGGTACCCGGAGCCGCCATGGCCGCGAGGGTAAAGCGTGTGGCATCCGTACCGAAGCGCTGAATAATATCGAGCGGGTCGATTACGTTCCCTTTCGTCTTCGACATCTTCTGCCGGTCGGCGTCGCGCACCAGGGCATGGATGTAAACCTGGCGGAAGGGCACGCTGTCGTCCTTTTTCTCTCCCCAACTGCTGGCCCCCTTCAGCCTCGGGTCCTGGCGGTGCCCCTGCATGAAGTGGCAGCCGAACATGATCATGCGCGCTACCCAGAAGAACAAAATCTCGTAGGCGGTGATCAACAGCGTGGTCGGGTAAAAAACCTCCAGATCGCGCGTCTTTTCCGGCCAGCCGAGAGTCGTGAACGGCAGCAGTCCGGAAGAAAACCATGTGTCCAGCACATCTGTGTCTTGTTTCAGTTCCGAATCGCCACACTTGGAACATTTCGCCGGCGTTTCGCGGGCAACCACAATTTCCCCACACCTGCAATGCCATGCCGGAACGCGATGCCCCCACCACAACTGTCGCGAGATGCACCAGTCGTGAATGTTGTACATCCAGTTCAGATAAATCTGTTTGTAGTTCTCGGGGACGATCGTGATTTCGCCACTCTCCACGGCCTCCGTTGCCTGCTCGGCCAGCGGCTTGATCTTGATGAACCATTGGGTGGAAAGCCGTGGCTCAACTACCGTCCCGCAGCGATCGCACTTGCCGAGGGCGATGGTGTAGTCCTTCTCTCCAACCAGGAAGCCTTGTTTGCGCAGGTCTTCAAGGACGCGTTCACGGGCGGCATAACGGCTCAATCCGGCGTAAGGGCCGGCGTTTTCGTTCATGTGCGCGTGTTCGTCCATCACGTCAATTTGCGGCAAGTTGTGCCGCAGTCCGGCCTGAAAGTCGTTGGGATCGTGCGCTGGCGTGACTTTCACGGCGCCAGTGCCGAACTCGGGATTGGCCAGCTCATCGATGATGATGGGAATCTCCCGATTCATCAACGGCAACAAAACGTTTTTTCCGTGAAGATGCTTGTAACGCTCGTCTTTCTCGTTTACTGCCACCGCGGTGTCGCCGAGCATCGTCTCCGGCCGGGTCGTGGCCACGGTGATGAACTCGCTCGTGCCAACCACCGCATAGCGAATCTCGTACAGCTTTCCCTTGACCTCTTCGTGCTTTACCTCGAGATCGGAGATTGCCGTCCCGCACCGCGGACACCAGTTGACGATGTATTTGCCGCGATAGATCAGTCCTTCTTCATACAGGCGGACAAAAACCTCGCGCACGGCGCGGGAAAGGTTTTCGTCCATGGTGAAATACTCGCGGTCCCAGTCAACTGACGCTCCGAGCCGCTTCATTTGATCGAGGATCGCCCCGCCATAGTGACGTTTCCATTCCCAAACGCGCTCAATGAAGGCCTCGCGGCCCAGGTCGCGGCGATTCTTGCCTTCACCCGCCAGCTGGCGTTCAACCATCATCTGGGTGGCGATGCCGGCATGGTCGGTGCCCGGGAGCCACAGCGTTAGGAAGCCGCACATGCGGTGCCAGCGCACGATGATGTCCATCTGCGTCTGGTTGAGCATGTGGCCCATGTGCAGGCGTCCGGTGACGTTCGGAGGCGGAAGCAACAGCGTGAACACGCGCCGGGTCTCGCCCGGAGGCGGGGTGGGCGCCGAAAAAAGTTTCTCTTTGATCCAGAAGTCGGCCCAGCGCGTTTCGATCGCGCTCGGCTCGTAGGATTTGGGTAAATCGTGGGGCATGGTTTTTGAGCACTTAGGAATTGGCACTGAGCAATCGGCCAATGCACATCTGGGGCAGCCCGGCGTGTACATGCCAAGTGCTGGGTGCCAAATGCCAGCTGCCAAATGCGAAGTGCTGATTGCTGCGTGCTGATAGCTAGTTACTTTGATATTACAGTCCGGAGAAAACGGGGGTCAAACGACCAGGGGGGTAGTGTACGGCGACGGCAAAATGCTCCCTCCCCCGCTTTGGAACAAAGCTAATGACCAGAGGTTGTGCCCGCTATCGAGCGCGTCAGCCCGATGCGAGGGTCAATGAGTGTAATGGCGATGTTACGTCAACCATGCATGGGCATTCTGAGAGTGATCGCCAGCCCCTTTTTTTTGAAACCAGTTCATTAGCTCGCCCGACGGATCAATTTCTCGATTGGAGTCGGAAATCGCGTCTTAAAGTCCAACAACTTGGCCCAAAGCGGTGTAATTTTAATACGAGCCATCTGCTTGTACAGCGCGCGCACCTGCGCCTCAAAGGCATCCCACTGGTCGGGTCCGACGCCTTTCCTTGACGCCGCTAGATATTCGGGCGGTATGCCGTCAACTATATCGACGGCGGCAGTACCTCGCACGAGCAAAACATGGGGTGGGAAAGCGTTCGTATCAACGGTAAACGCTACCTTCGGATTTGCTTTCAGTGCCGACACTTTGGGTGCGTGTGGCACAGTACAAAGCACAAATTCAGCACCGTTCCAGTGGAAGCCAATCGGGATCGCGCGCGGAAATCCGTCGGGTCCGACATACGCTAACCGCGCGGGAATATTTGATTGCATTAGCTCTTGCGCCAACGGATCGCTCAGCACTCGGGCGACATCCTGTTGCTGCATCATAACCTCCTCGCGAACATACTCAATGTCATCAATTGTTTCTCGCACTTGGTTTGGCATGGGCATTCCATCATATACCGATCTTCCTCGCCACGGCGGATGGTTGGCGTTAACAGGCGTGGCTGTTGAAAAACTCGGATTTCCGAAAATCAGCGCAAATTCTGGGGATAGAAAATGTCTAGGCGACCCGCGAAAATCGTTTGTAGGGCATCCTGACGCATCGCGTTTTTGGCAAATTTCCCGGAAGCGAGTTTTTCAACAGCCACAGGCGTTTACACTCCCAACCCCGGTTCGGGGCGTAGTTGGTGAAATGGGGATTTTTCACCAAACTACAAGCTGAGACAGGACTGCCGCGTCCTCACTGAAATACTTCTCTGGCAGTCTGGATTGCGTTTATCGCGTTAGGCCACCCCGTGTAAAAGGCCAAGTGCGTGATCACCTCGACCACTTCATCTTTGGTTACGCCATTCTCGCGTGCCCGTTGAAGGTGAGCCCGCAACTGTTCAGGCCGATTTAGAGCAATCAGAGCGGCAACCGTGATGAGACTACGATCTCGCTTCGAGAGTTCGCGGCGTTCCCAGACGTCAGCGAATAGGACGTTGTCTGTTAGCTCAGCCAGCTTGGGATCGAAGTCACCGAACAGTTTCTGCGCTGTCGAAGGTGCTTTAGTGGCGCTTGTAACTTTGCCGTACTGTTCGTCGCTAACCTTTTCCATCCATTCGACGGTTTCCCCATACAGACTCTCCTGAATCGCGATATGAGTCATGCTCGTGCTTGCCGTAGCTCCATGCCAGTTTCTCTGACCCGGCGGAATCCACACGACGTCACCTTGCCGAATTTCCTCGACTTGACCGCCCCATTGCTGAACCCAGCCCCTGCCAGCCGTGATGATCAAAGTTTGACCCAGTGGATGGCTGTGCCATGCTGTGCGAGCCCCCGCCTCGAAAGT
>Ga0137361_10000888_pt1 | contig 17801 bp, 7 predicted proteins | sample Mad1_80_16metaG_FD_104923 | JGI IMG/M metagenome (GOLD analysis project Ga0137361, IMG submission 104923) | Vadose zone soil microbial communities from Angelo Coast Range Reserve, California, USA - Mad1_80_16 metaG | ecosystem: Environmental > Terrestrial > Soil > Vadose zone | place: USA... | reverse complement strand
GTGTTCAGTTTGATCAACGCACTGCTGGTCCGGCCGCTGCCGTATCAACAGCCTTCCCGGCTCGCATTGATCTGGGAACAATTTGCGACCCAGGGTCTGGATCGAATTCCGGTTTCTCCGCCGGAATATCTCGATCTGGAAAAGGAATTCCAAAGCGGCACGCAGCTCGCGGCGTTTACTTATCAAACCTTCAATCTCGGCGGCGGCGATCTTCCCGAACGCATCTCCGGCGCGCTGGCAGCGCCTTCATTATTTCCTTTGCTCGGAGCTGAGCCGATCAAAGGCCGCACGTTTGCCCGCGAAGAACAGGGACAGGGTCACGACGATGTCGTTGTGATCAGCGAACGGCTTTGGAAGCGGCGTTTCAATTCCGATCCGACACTGGTCGGCAAATCGCTTCTGTTGAACGGCCGGAGTTACACCGTGATCGGCGTGATGCCGGCGAGGTTCGAATTTCCGATTCCGCTCTTCGGTGTTCAGGGCAATCAGTTCGCCGAACGTGTCGATATCTGGAAACCGCTCGCATTCACGCCGGAGGAACTGAAAGAGCGCGGGTCGCGGAGTTACGGTCTGATCACGCGATTGCGTTCGGACGTGTCGGTCGCCAAGGCGCAGGCCGAACTCGACAAAATTATTTCAAATTGGATCCAAACGTATCGCGACAATTACAGCGGCGGAGGTTTCGGCGCTCGAATCTATCCCCTCCACAATCAGGTCGTCGGCGGAATGCGGACAGGCCTGGCTATTTTGCTGGGCGCGGTGGTTTTCGTGCTGCTGATCGCGTGCGCGAATCTCGCCACGATGCTGCTGGCCCGCGCAAGCGCACGCGAACGCGAGCTCGCGATTCGAATCGCGCTCGGCGCCGGACGATGGCGGCTCCTCCGGCAAATGCTGACCGAAAGTGTGCTATTGGCTCTCGCCGGCGCGGCTGGCGGAGTGATTCTTTCGATTTGGGGACTTGAATTGCTCAAGCAAATCGGCGCCCGTACCATTCCCCGGCTCGCCGAAGTAAATGTCGATCTTGTTGTTCTAATCGTCACCGCGGTCGTTGCCGTCGGAACCGGAATTCTGTTCGGCTTGATTCCCGCGTTCGCGAGCGCGAAGCCGGAATTGACGGAAGCGCTCAAGGAAGGCGGCCGTTCCTCGACGACCGGCGCACGACGAAACCAACTTCGCAATTCATTGGTCGTCGCCGAAATTGCGCTCGCCCTTGTTCTTCTCGTTGGCGCAGGGCTTTTGCTGAAGAGCTATGCGCGGGTGCAAAATATCGATCCCGGATTCGATCGTCGCAACGTGCTCACGGCGGAAATTGATCTTCCGGATACGAAGTATCCGCAGCGGGGGAGCGCCGACTATCGCCACGGCGAAGCGATGATCAATTTTTGGAATGAAGCGCTCCGGCGCGTCCGGCAACTGCCGGGAGTGGAAGCTGCCGGTTACACGATCGTTCTTCCGTTAAGCGGCTCGAACACGGATTCCTCATTTGCGATTGAGGGACGCGTCATGCGTCCGAACGAGCCGGGACCGGACGAAGAACTTCGAATCATCTCGCCCGATTATTTTCGAGTCATCAAAACGCCGCTGCTCCGCGGGAGATTTTTCGCCGAGTCCGACAATGCAGATGTTCCGGGTGTTGTAATTATCAACGACGCGTTAGCCAAAAAATATTGGCCGAACGAGGATGCGCTTGGAAAGCGGATTACGTTTGACGATACGCGCAAGCCGGATCCGAAATGGCTCACTATTGTCGGAATTGCTCGCAGCATCAGGCACCGCGGGCTCGATCTCGATCCACAACCGGAATATTACCTCCCGCTCGCTCAACGCGCGCAGAGCAGCATGATCCTGACAGTGCGGAGCGCGCAAGATCCGCGCGGACTCGCCTCTGCCATCCGACGCGAAATCCAGTCGATTGATCCCGATCAGCCGATCGCGAATGTTCGTACGCTTGAGGCCGTCACGGCCGATTCAATCGCACCGCGCCGGATGTCGGTCGTATTGCTCGGCGCGTTTGCCGGCATCGCCTTGCTCCTGGCCGGCGTCGGAATTTACGGAGTGATTTCTTATCTGGTCGTGCAGCGCACGCACGAAATTGGTGTGCGGATGGCGTTGGGCGCGCAACGCTCGGACGTTCTGCGGCTTGTAGTCGGACACGCGCTCAAGCTTGTTGGAATCGGGACCGCGATCGGCCTTGTGCTCGCTCTTTTGTCGACGCGAACACTTTCCGCTTTGCTTTACAGCGTCAGCGCATTTGACGCGACGACATTTGTGTTCGTCACCATCACGCTCGCCGCCGTCGCTTTGCTCGCCAGTTACATTCCCGCACTCCGCGCCACCCGCGCCGATCCAATGATCGCGCTTAGCCATAACGCATGAGCACATTATGATTTGTGATCTAAAATTTGCATTTCGGCAGGTCTTCAAAGCGCCAGGATTTACGATCGCTGCTGTGATCGTGCTCGCTTTGGGAATTGGCGCGAACAGCGCCATCTTCAGTTTGCTCCACACGATTTTATATCGGCCGCCACCGTATGCGGATCCTAATCAACTCGTGCAGCTGTTCTCACAGGACAAAAAGAACCCGAAGACCTTCCGCGCTTTTTCCTACCCGACCTATGTCGATATTCGCGAGCAAAACAGCGTGTTCTCCGACGTGATGGCGCATAATCTCGCTATGGTTGGCCTCGGGGATAAGGCGACCACACGTCGCACTTTCGCTGATGTCGTCAGCGCGAATTACTTCTCGGTCCTCGGCGTGAAGCCTATTCAAGGTCGCACCTTTACCGTTGATGAGGAAAAGCCCGGAACAAATGCGGGTGTAGCAGTGGTTAGCTACAGCTATTGGCAAAAACAAAATCTCAATCCGACGCTCCTCAACTCGCAGATTACTGTGAACAGCCGGCCCTACACCGTCGTCGGAATTCTGCCGAAAGGATTCACCGGTACGATCCAGGTTTTCTCGCCGGAACTGTGGATACCGCTCGGTTCCTACGACGCGGTGGCGAACGATTTCGATTCGGACAATCGCGGCGCGCTTGGCGATCGTGCGGGCACGCAATTGCTCATCATAGCCCGGTTGAAACCGGGCGTGACCGGAGTCGCGGCCGAGCCGGCGCTGAAAACTTTAGCGGCAAATACCGAGCAGACATTTCCGGTTGAACAAAAAGACCAGACCTTCATTAGCACGCCGGTTTCCCGTTTCGCAGACAGCACGAGTCCAAACGACGATCACGAAGTAAAGATGTTGGCGCCGATGTTGTTTAGCATGGCGGGGGTCGTCCTGCTTGTCGCTTGTTTGAATCTGGCGAACATGCTGCTCGCGCGGGGGACGGCGCGGCGCAAGGAGATCGCGGTGCGTCTCGCGTTAGGCGCGAGTCGGTGGCGCATTGTGCGGCAATTGCTAATCGAAGGATTTCTTCTCGCGTTCTTCGGAGGCGTCGTCGGCTTGTTAATCGGGCTCTGGTCGTCCGATCTGCTGGTCGTCTCGTTAGGCAAAATGATGCCGATCGATCTGGTCTGGGAGGGCGGAGCGAATCTTTCGCTCTTCATCGCGACGTTTGCATTCTGCGTTATCGGCACGCTCGCGTTCGCGCTCGGACCAGCGATCAAGCTTTCAAAATCTGCTGTCGTTGCGGACCTGAAGGAAAATGCCGCCGAAGATGTCGTGCATCGCCGTTGGAAGTTCTTCCCGCGCAATCCGCTCGTGGTTGTGCAGATCGCATTTTCGCTGGCACTTCTCACCGCGGCCGCGCTCTTCATTCGCGGTGCGGGTAAAGCGGCTTCGGTCGACACCGGTTTGCAGACGAGCCGAAATTATCTCGTCGAAGTCGATGCGAGTCTCGCGTCGTACGATCAAACACGCGCGTTAAATCTTTATCGCACACTGGAAGAAAAATTCGCCGCCTTGCCTGGTGTCGAGCGCGCAAGCATTTCCGCGACGGTTCCGTTCGGCATGATTTCGATGAGCAAGCCGGTGCAACGTGCGGGTGTGAATCCCGCTCCGGATGCGAAACCTGCCACGGCGGGCGACGGTCTGGCCTTCGATGCACGCTGGAATAGCACGGGCGCGGAATACTTTTCGACGGTCGGCATTCCGATATTGCGCGGTCGCGCCTTTAACAGCACGGAAACGATGCATGATAAGAACGCGAAAGTTGCCATCGTCGATGAAGTTTTAGCAAAAAAATTATGGCCGGATGGCGATGCGCTCGGTCAACAAATTCAATTTGCGGGCAAGACCGCATGGAAGGCAAAGAATAACAGCGGCAGTGGCGCCGGCTCATTCGGTGAAGGCGCGGGTGCAGAAAAAATGCCGATCGAAATTGTCGGGATTGTTCCACACACGCGCGCGAGTTTGTTTGAGAAAGATCCGTCGGGCGCGATTTATTTGCCGTTCGCCGGCGGATTCCAAAGCGAGGTTTTCTTCCACGTCAGATTCGCACGCGGCGCGGCGCGCGATGCAATGGCAACGACGGATTTGCTGCGTCGGACGGTTCGTGAAGTCGACAGCTCAGTTCCAATTCTCGAACTGAAATCGTTTTCGCAACATCTCGACAGCAATTTGCAACTTTGGCTCGTGCGCGCCGCCGCGACTTTGTTCAGCACTTTTGGCGCCCTCGCGCTAGTCCTCGCGGTTGTTGGTGTTTATGGAGTGAAGGCTTACTCAGTCGCTCGTCGCACCCGCGAGATCGGCATTCGGATGGCGCTCGGTGCTCAGGCGGGAGCGGTGTTGCGCATGATCATGGGCGAAGGCTTCGTCATGCTTGCGAGCGGACTTGTCCTTGGGCTGCTGTTCGCGATCGCGACGGCAAAAATCCTGAGCGGAATTCTTTACGAAGTTGGTGCGCTCGATCCCATCGCCTTCACGGTCGCTCCGTTGTTGCTCGCCGTCGCGGCCCTCATCGCCACGTGGCTGCCCGCGCGTCGGGCCACGCAGGTGGATCCAATGCAAGCATTACGCGCTGAATAGTGATCCTATGATTCGTCTCCGCAATCTTGAACGCCGTTATCCGCTCGCGCAGGGGAAGTTCTTTTATGTCCTGCGCGACATCAATATCGACATCGCGGAAGGCGAATTTGTTTCCGTGATGGGGCCTTCCGGCGCCGGCAAATCGACGCTGCTCCACATTCTCGGAATGCACGATCACGGCTGGGACGGCGAATATTTCTTCAACGAGACAGCGGTTCATCATCTGAAAGCGAAAGAGCGAGCTGCGCTTCGCAACGAACAAATCGGTTTTGTTTTTCAACAGTACCATTTGCTCGACGATCTGACGGTTTACGAAAACCTCGATATCCCGTTGTCCTACCGAAAGGTCAACAAGACTGAACGAGCGGCGATGGTGGCCGACACGCTCGATCGTTTTCAAATCGTGGCGAAAAAGGATTTGTATCCGCGCCAACTTTCCGGCGGCCAGCAACAACTGGTGGGCGTCGCCCGCGCCATCATCGCCAATCCGAAATTGATTCTGGCCGATGAGCCCACCGGCAATCTTCACTCCAGTCAGGGCGAAGAGATCATGGAGCTATTTCAAAAGCTGAACGCCGAGGGCACGACCATCATTCAGGTCACGCACTCGGAAAAAAATGCAGGATACGGGAACCGAATCATTCAACTGCGGGACGGTTGGGTGCTCGAGGGTAACAAGAAGTAAATCATTATGATTCTAGATTCGTTTCGTCAGGACGTGCGCGTCGGCCTGCGCGTGTTATTCAAGGAGAAGTCGTTTTGTTTCTTGGCGGTGCTCGTGCTCGCTCTCGGCATTGGCGGCGCGACGACGCAATTCACCGTGGTCAACGCCATCGTGTTGCGCGGTTTCTCGTTTCCGCACCCCGAGCAACTGGTAAGCGTGGGATTGATCGATCCCAAGGCGAGCGATCAAAACAATAATTTCGGTCTCGGCCAGATTCCAACGGCGCAGGATTACGAAGATTTGAAAGGGGCGCAGCAATCGTTCTCGCTCATGGCCGGCTATCTCAGTGGATCGACAATCAACGTGAGCTACAAAAACAATCCGCAGCGTTACACCGGCGGTTACGTCACGGACGATTTCTTCAAGATCATCGGCGTCTCGCCGGTCATGGGCCGCGATTTCACGGCCGAGGACAACAAGCCGGGCGCGGAGAAAGTCACAATTCTGGGCGACGAAATTTGGCGACGCGATTTCAATGCCGATCCCAACATTGTCGGACAGAGCGTTCGAATTAATGGCAAGGCGGCGACCATCATCGGCGTGATGCCGCCGAATTTTAAATTTCCGTCCTCGGAGGAGCTCTGGACACCTCTATATAATGAGTACCCTCCCCGGCCGCGCGGAGAGCTGGCAATCGGAGCTAATAATGCCGCACCCGCGGTGATGGGCCGACTCAAACCGGGTGTTAGCCTCGACCAGGTGAATGCGGAATTTGTCGCTCTCGCCCGTCATTTGGCAGAGGACAATCCGAAAACGAATCAAAATTTTACCTCGGCCAGCGTGCAGCCGCTGCTGCATGCGTTCACCGGCGTGCAACTGCGCCAAATCGTTTGGGCGATGCTGGCCGCGGTCATTCTTGTCTTGCTGATTGCCTGCGTAAACGTGATGAACATGCAATTCGGCCGCGCCGCTCTGCGAGCGAAGGAACTCGCGATTCGCGGCGCGCTCGGGGCAACCCGCTGGAGACTCGTTAGGCAGATGTTGACCGAGAGTTTGGTCGTCGCGGTGTTCGGCGCAGTCGCCGGAGTGCTCCTGGCCTATTGGGCGGTCGACATGTTGGTGCGTGCATTCAGCGCGTCACCTTTTCCGCTGCCTTACTGGATGCAATTCACGATCGATGGTCGTGTTCTCGGCTTCACGTTGGGGATCACGCTAGTAGCGACGGTGGTTTCCGGTCTTGTCCCGGCATTTCTGAGCTCGAGAGGGAACGCGGCAGAGGTCATGAAAGAGGGCGGACGCGGGAACAGCAGTCGTCTCGTCAACGTGATCACGCGCGTGCTCGTGGTTGGACAGATTGCATTGACCGCCGCGCTGTTGATTGCGGCAACCTTGCAAATCAAGTCGATCCGAAATCAGACCAGGCTCGACTATGGCTATGACGAGGCTGCGATTTACAGCGCGCGTATGGCTTTGATGGAAGGCGCCTATCCGAGCGAGAACGCACGTCGGGAATTTTTCATCCGTGCGGTGCGCACGCTACGAGCGAATCCCAAATTCGAATCAGCGGCGATGAGCGATCGGTTTCGCATGACCTTTGCCGGCGGAGGCCAATATGAAATCGACGGTCAGAATTATCTGACGGACCGCGACCGGCCGCGCGGCAATTTCGAATCCGTCTCAGACAATTACTTTTCGACGCTCGGGCTAAAGATACTGGAAGGCCGCGATTTCACCGTCGATGACACCGACACAAAGCAGCCGGTCGCAATCGTGAACGCGAGTTTTGCTCGGAAATATTGGGGTAATCAAAGCGCGCTTGGTCATCAGGTTCGCATTTTCAATCCGGGCATGGCGCAACCATGGCGAACAATCGTCGGCGTTGTGCCCGACATGTTGATGCAGGGACCGTTCGATCAGCAGACCGAGACCGCCGGATTTTACATGCCGCTGCTCGGTGCATCACCGGCCACGCAATTTTGCACGATCATTGTCCGTCCGCGTGCTGGCCAGCGTGCTGAAACTCTCGGTCCGGCATTGAGCAGGGCAGTCGCTGAGCTCGATTCGAATCTGCCCACTTATTTTGCGGGCACTCCGGCGCGATTGCACAGTGAGATTCTTTCCGGCAGCCGCATCATTGCGAATTTATTCACGATCTTCGGAGCCGTCGCATTCGTTCTCTCCGCGGTTGGTCTTTACGGCGTGATGAGTTTCTCGGTGAACCAACGGACCCAGGAATTCGGTATCCGGATGGCGCTCGGCGCGGACGCGGCCCGAATCTTCCGCATGGTCATGACCCAGGGCGCATGGCAATTAATGATCGGCCTTGTGCTTGGTGCCGGCGGCATCGCGTTGCTCTTGGGAGTCGTGGCGGCGGCGGCGCTGAAAAACATTCTATTCAAAGTCAATGCTCTGGATCCGACCATTTACTTCACGGTGGCCGGAATGTTGACGCTCGTCGCGGCAGTTTCCTGTTTCGTCCCGGCCCGCCGGGCCACGCGCGTCGATCCGATGGTTGCTCTTCGTTATGAGTGAGATCGTTGCAGACAGCGCTGCTTTTTAAAGGGCGACGATATGCTGAGTGATCTTCGTTTTGCATTGCGGATGCTGGTGAAAAGTCCCGGCTTCACCGCGATCGCTATTTTAACTCTCGCTCTGGGAATCGGCGCCAACACCGCCATCTTCAGCGTGGTCAACGCGCTCCTTTTAAAGCCATTGCCATTTCCGCGTCCGCAGGAACTGGTCGCGTTCGGCATGACCGACACCCGTTTCAAAGGTGAGCAAACCAGTCTCGGCTCTCTCTCTTATCCTGATTTTTTCGACTTTCGGGACCAGAATCACACGCTTGCGAGCATAGCGGCTTTTAACGATCGCTCATATGCCCTGACGACTGAACAAGGCGCTACCAGTGTGCACGGGGTCAAGGCGAGCGCTGAGTTTTTCGATGTGCTCGGAGTCAAGCCGGTGATCGGCCACGCCTTCTCGCGCGACGATGAACAAGCCGGTGGCGGACCCGGCGGATTCAAAGTCATTATCAGCGACAATTCCTGGCGACAGTATTTCGGCGGCGACCCAAACGTGATCGGCCGCACGGTCGAGCTCAACCGCCAACTGCACACCATCATCGGCGTGATGCCGCCGCGTTTCCAATATCCCATCCAAAGCGACCCGGTTGAGTTTTACGTAACCATTGCCGAAGACGCGGCGACGCCCGATGGCGGCAAGCCGATGACGCAGGAGCGCGGCAGCCATAGTCTCGAAGCCATCGGTCGCCTCAAACCGAACACTTCTATCGAGCAGGCGCAGGCCGATCTCTCCTCGATCGCGGCCAATTTGGAAAAACAATATCCGAACACGAATTCCTATTTTGGCGTTCGATTCAAACCGCTGCGGGAAGAACTGATCGGCGATGTCCGCACCGCGCTTTACGTGCTCTTCGGCGCGGTTGTGTGCGTTTTGCTGATCGCGAATGCGAACGTGGCCAATCTCCTGCTCGCGCGCGCTTTGGTGCGGGGAAAAGAAATTGCCTTGCGTGCCGCTGTCGGCGCGAGCCGCGCGCGTATCGTTCGGCAATTACTTACCGAAAGTTTGCTTCTGGCCGGCTTCGGTGGGCTTTGCGGTTTGCTGGTCGCGCAATGGGGGACCGAAGCCCTCATCAAGACCGTGCCGCAGAACATTCCGCGCATCAGCACTATTCAACTGGATGGCGCGGTTCTCGCATTTACCATTTTGGTTTCGTTGGGCACTGGCATTGTTTTTGGACTCGTGCCGGCATGGCAGGCGTCACATGTCGATCTAAATGCTTCATTAAAATCCGGCACCCGCACCGGCGGCAGCGGCGAACACCGGGGCCGAATGCGCAATGGATTGATCATCGGTGAAGTCGCGCTCGCTCTGGTTCTTTTGATCTGTGCCGGTCTACTCATTCAAAGCTTTTCCCGGTTAGGTCATGTGCAGCCCGGTCTGCGCACCAAACGCTTGCTCACCGCAGGCGTCCGATTACCAGCAATCACTTATCCAAAAAACGAAAACATCATCGCGTTCTACGATCGTTTTCTGGAACGTCTCCGCGCACTTCCCGGAGTCGAATCCGCCAGCGTGATTGTTCCGCTGCCCCTTAGCGGGAGCAACATGGTGACCGATTTCGACATGGAAGAGAATCCATTGCCGGAAGGGAAGCGTCCCGGTGCGCCAGTCCGCATGATCGGCACCGATTATTTCAAAACGACGGGCATACCGCTTCGACAAGGCCGGGCCTTCGATCAAAGCGATCGGATGGATTCACCGCCGGTCGTGATCGTGAACGAACGCTTTGCCACCAAATTTTTCCCGGGCCAGAACGTAATAGGCAAACGCATCAAACCCGGATTTGCCGCGGACAATTCCGGCGAGAAGATGCGTGAGATCGTCGGCGTGGTCGGAAACGTAAAACATCTCTCACTCAAGAACGAGGACTCCCCCGAAATGTATTTGCCGCGCACGCAGATTCCTTTCGACGTCATGTCGATCGTCATCCGAACGAGTGTTTCCAATCCCAATGCCCTGGCGTCGGCCGTGCGGAAGGAGCTCGCCGAAATGGATGCGACCATTCCGCTGACCAGTGTTCGCGTCTTTGACGAATACATCTCGCGCTCACTGGCCCGGCCGCGTTTCAATGCGTTACTAATCTCAGTCTTCGCCGGCACGGCATTGGTCCTGACCGCCATCGGCATTTACGGCGTGATGGCTTACTCAGTCGCGCAGCGGACGAATGAGATCGGTATTCGCATCGCTCTTGGCGCCGCCCAATCGAACATTTTCCGGTTAGTCATTGGCCAGGCGATGACGCTGGTCGCGATCAGCGTCGTTATTGGACTGGTCGGCGCGTTCGCCGCCACGCGCTTGTTGAACAGCTTGCTTTTTGGAGTTGGCGCATGGGATCCGATCACCTTTGGCGCCATCATCATCTTAATATCGTTGGTCGCGTTTCTGGCGGCGTGGTTGCCGGCGCGTCGCGCGATGCAAGTCGATCCGATCGTGGCGCTGCGAACCGAATAAACAGTTATGAGTTATCTCCGTTTCGCTTTTCGGCAGTTGATCAAGAATCCGGCGTTCTCGGCGGTTGCGATCATCACCCTCGCACTCGGGATCGGCGCGAACACCGCGATCTTCAGCATTGTCAACGCCGTCCTTCTCCGGCCCCTGCCTTATCCGAATGCTGACCGGATCATGGTCTTGAGTGAATCTTCCGGTCCGGGTCAGGATTTCTCCGTCGCACTACCTGACTATTTCGACTGGCGAAACGACAATAAGGTTTTCGAACATCTCGCCTGCACCCACAAAGAATCGCGAAATCTAAGTGGCATTCCCGGTCGGGAAGCGGAACGGGTGTCGTGCGCTTCGGTAACGCGGAATTTCTTCGACGTAATCGGCCTGCCGGCGGAAATCGGGCGCCCGTTTAGCGAGGACGAAGACAAAGTCGGCGGGCCACCGGTCGTGGTGATCAGCGATCGACTCTGGCAACGCGCATTCAATCGGGATCCGGGTGCGATTGGTCGCTCGATCAACCTGCACGATCAGAGTTTCACCGTCGTCGGAGTCATGCCGCCGCAAATGACATCGCCGCAAGACACCGACGCGTGGTTTTCGCTGGGACGCCGGAGCAATAATCCGGCGTGGATGGATCGCTCGCATCATCCGATGATGTTTGTCTGGGGTCGGCTCAAAACGGGCGTAACCGTAGAGCAGGCGCGCACGGAGATGAAAGGCATCGCGGCGCGTTTGGAAAAAACATATCCGGACACAAACACCAAGGTCTACGTGGTAGTCACACCGCTCCTTGAAAATCTTGTCGGCAAATACAGAACCAATCTCGGACTTCTCCTGGGTGCAGTCGGATTGGTTTTGCTCATCGCCTGCGCGAACCTCGCCAACTTGTTTGCGGCGCGAGGTGCCGCGCGGGCGAGAGACCTTGCCATTCACGCCGCCGTTGGTGCAACTCGAATGCAAATCATTCGACAACTCCTGATCGAAAGTTTCCTGATCGCGCTGATTGGTGGAGCGCTCGGGTTTTTCATCGCCGTTTGGGTCCGCGACGCCTTGATTGCCCTGAGTCCGGGCGACGTTTCGCGCTTCCAACAAATTTCCTTCGATCTCCCGGTGCTCGGCTTCACATTCTTGATTGCATCGCTAACCACAATCATTTTCGGGTTGTGGCCGGCATGGCAGGCCTCGCATGCGGACGTTCAACTGGCCCTGAAGACAGGCTCGTCCGGCGGCGGTGATCCGCCGTCGGCCAAACGCGCGCGTGATTGGCTGGTGATCAGCGAGATCGCGCTCACGCTCACCTTGCTCGTCGCGGCTGGGCTTGTCCTGAAAAGTTTTTCGCGAATGCAATCGCTCCAGCTTGGCTACGAGCCGCGCGGTCTTTTCACGGCACGCCTGGAGTTGCCCTGGAAAACTTATTCGAGTCGCGAGAAAATCGGGACGTTTACCAAAGCGCTGCTCGATAGAGTGCGCGCACTCCCGGGCGTTCAAAGCGCCGGCATCGGTTCCAATTCGCCGCTAATGGGCGGTTGGCAAACCGGATTCTATCGCGAAGGCGTTCCGGCGCCCTCGCCCAGCAATATGTCGTCGGCCGATCTCGAAGTGATCACCGGCGGTTATTTCGCGACCTTCAAGGTTCCACTTCTCCGCGGCCGCACGTTCAATGAGCGCGACACAAAAGATTCGCCGCGCGTCATCATCATCGATCAAGCGATGGCCGAACAATTTTTCCCTGGCGAGGATCCAATCGGCAAGCGGCTCGCAGTTGATGCCGGCAATGACGAAGAAGGTAACGTCATGTCGGAAATTGTTGGCGTCGTCTCGCGGATGCGATTTCACGCGATCGATGAAATGGCGCCGTTGCCGGTTATCTATTGTTCGCTGGCGCAGGCGCAACGAACCAGCCTCGGTCTGTTCGTTCGTTCGAACCTGAGCGTTGGGTCGCTCGCCAAATCGATTCGCGACACTGTCAGCTCGATCGATCCATCGCAGCCCGTGTTCGACGCGCGCCCAATGAGCGATCGTGTTCACGAAACATGGGGCAGCCAGCGTCTCCTCAGTTTTCTTTTCTCGATCTTCGCCGGCCTTGCGCTTTTGCTCGCGACCATCGGCCTTTACGGACTTCTCGCTTATACAACGCTCAAGCGCGTCCGTGAAATCGGGATCCGTCTCGCCCTTGGCGCCCAGCCGGCCCAGATTCGTGCGCTCGTGCTTTCGCACGGAATGCAATTGCTTTTGATTGGATCGGCGATCGGTCTGCTCAGCGCCTTTGCGCTTTCGCGCGCATTGCAAAGCGTCCTTTTCGAAGTCAACGGGATTGATCCGAGAATTTATTTCGGAGTCGGTCTGCTGCTCTTCAGCGCGACGCTCATTGCCTCATGGATTCCGGCGCGCCGCGCCTCCCGCGTCGATCCAATCATTGCCTTACGCACAGAATAATTTAGCCATGCAAAATCTTCGCCATTCCTTACGCAGCCTGCTCAAACAGCCGCTCTTCAGTGGAATCGTGGTCCTGACGTTTGCTCTCGGCATTGGAGCAAACACTGCGGTGTTCAGTGTCGTCAACGCGGTGCTGTTGCGGCCGTTGCCGTTTCCTCAACCACAAAATCTGGTCGCCCTCTTAGTTTATGACATGCATGCCGGCGCGAAGGGACTCGATCTGGGTGCGACCTGCTCGTATCCGGATTTTGAGGACTGGCGATCGCAAAATCGTGTTTTCGAACAGATGTCGGTTTACACCAATTATGGTGTAAGCACCCTGACTGACGGCGGTGAAGCGACCCACATCCAAGGCGAGGCCGTGTCGGCTAATCTATTTTCCTTGCTCCGGGTCCAGCCAATTCTCGGCCGCACTTTTCTTTCCAGTGAAGACGAACCCGGAAACCGCGTTGTCATTCTAAGCCACGGATTTTGGCAACGGCGATTTGGTGGCGATCCGAATATCGTTGGAAAATCCCTCACCTTCGACGGTCAAAAATTTCAAGTCATAGGCGTGATGCCGGACCGGTTTGAATTTCCGATTAGCAATATCACCCCGGAAGTGTGGACGACGATGTCGGTGTTGCGCGAATCCAAGGACGGAGCCAAATCGATGACCGAAGAACGCGGCAACGATTTTCTGAGATGTGTTGCCCGTCTCAAGCCGGGCGTGTCGATTAATCAGGCGCAGGCAAACATCGACACGATCAGTGCGGCGTTGCGCCAACAATATCCGGATTCGAACACCAACGTTGGCGTGAAAGCGATACCGCTGGCAAGAGCGATGGTTGCCGACGCCCGGTCTGCCTTGTTGATGCTGTGTGCGATGGCCGGGTGCGTCTTGCTCGTCGCCTGTGTTAACGTGGTCAATCTGCTGCTGGCGCGCTCCGTTTCGCGTCAAAAGGAGATCAGCATCAGGACCGCGCTCGGCGCCGGTCGCTGGCACATAGTCAAACAATTGTTGTCCGAAAGCTTGCTTCTGAGCGCGGCCGGCGGCGTGGTCGGATTGATGATCGCGACCTGGGCGCTCGATTCATTGAAAGCATTTTTGCCGGCGAGCATTCCGCGGATCGCTCAAGTCTCGCCCGATCTTCGCGTTCTCGCTTTCACCGCGGTCGTTAGTCTGGTAGCGGCTTTACTGGCAGGACTTTTGCCAGCATGGCTGGCTTCTCATCCGAATATCGCCGGCGCGATTAACGAAACTTCTCGGGGATCGACTGAAAGCGTGCACAGCGGCCGGACCCGCGCTGTTCTGGTTGTGGTCGAGATCGTTCTCGCGCTGGTGCTGCTCGCCAGTGCCGGTTTGCTCGTTCAAAGTTTTCTCCGCCTGCAGAAAGTACATCCGGGCTTTGATCCAACCAATGTTGTCACTGCGCGGATGGCGTTGCCTGATTCCAAATATAACAAGCCGGAGCAGGCGGTAGAGTTTTACAAAAAACTGCTCGCGAACATTTCTGCATCACCCGGGGTCAACTCCGCCGCGGGCGCCTGGTGGATTCCGCTCAGCGGCAGTGAAATTGTTTTCAGTTTCAACATCGAAGAACGCCCGGTGCCAAAAGCGCAACAGCCTAACGCCCAGGTCAATGTCGTTACCGCCGACTTTTTCAAAACCGTGCGCGTCCCACTTTTGCGTGGCCGCGAATTCACCGTTCGCGACGATCGCGACGCGCCCCGGGTTGCGATTGTTACGGAAAGTTTCGCCAAGGAATTCTTTCCCGGTGAAGACCCGGTCGGCAAACGCATCACGCCAAATGGATCGGCCGACCCGGGCGATCCGCCCAAGTGCGAGATCGTCGGTGTTGTTGGGGACCTGCACCTGATCAGTTTGGGCGCGGCGCCGAAGTCCCAGATTTATCTGCCGGAGGAACAATTCGGTCTCGGCATGATGTCGATCTTCGTGCGCAGCCAAATGAGTGAAGCGTCATTAATGACCACGTTGCGTCGCGCGATCGATCAAATCGACAAAGACGTTCCGGTTTATCGGGTGCGCGCGCTGCCGGATTACCTTTCCCAATCGATTGCCCAGCCGCGCTTGAACGCGATGCTGGTTGGCCTGTTTGCGCTGATTGCGCTGCTCCTTGCGGCTGCCGGAATTTTCGGGGTGATGAGCTACTCAGTCACGCAGCGCACTCAGGAAATTGGAATTCGTCTTGCTCTCGGCGCGCAACGTTACGACGTGCTGCGCCTGATCGTCGGCCAAGGAATGCGTTTTGTCGGCGTCGGTCTGCTTCTGGGTCTGATTGGTGTGTTTGCCAGCACTCGGTTGCTCCAAAGCCTTCTTTTCGGCGTCGGCGCAACCGATCTGCCGACGATGCTTGCCATCACGATAATTCTTACCGCGGTCGCCTTTCTCGCCTGTTTGTTGCCAGCGCGTCGCGCAACCCTGGTCGATCCCGTTCAAGCGCTGCGTTCCGAATGAATTTTCAATCCAAAAAAAGCAACCCCGCATTGATATGAACGACATTCGCTTCGCTCTTCGCCAACTGCGCAAAGCGCCAGCGTTCACGGTCACGGCGCTAGCCACGGTTGCGATCTGTCTCGGGGCGAACCTCGCCATCTTCGCAGTCATCGATTCTGTTTTGTTGCGTCCGCTTCCGTTTCCGCAATCGGATCGGCTGGTGACGATTTTCAACACCTATCCGAAAGCCGGGGTCGAGAACGACGGCTCTTCGCTGACCAATTACTACGAGCGGCGCGGCAACATCCCGGCCTTCTCGAGCCTTTCCGTCTTTCGCTACAGCAACGAAGTCGTCGGCGAACCCGGTTTCACACGCCTTCTCAATTTAACGACCAAGCCGCGAGGCGACGAACGGCTCGGGGAAGAAATTGAACCGCATATAGCGGCCCGGAGTGAAGAGAACATTCTCGTTGGCATCCGTTCCGAAGAGTTCCGGCGACACGCCTGCCTTGAACTCGCAGCGGTGGAGGCGAATCCGGAAGACTACCACGCCGAGAAGGCCGCCCATTCATGAAGGACCTGCTGCTGGACATTCGTTATTCGCTGCGCGTGCTTTGGAAGTCTCCCGCGTTCACGCTCGTGGCTTTAGTCACTCTGATGTTTGGGATTGGAGCAAACGTCGTCGTCTTCGGAGTGCTGAATGCGGTCCTGCTGCGCTCGCTGGAAGTGAGCGACCCGCAGAATCTCTACCAGCTTCGCCTCAAGCCGTGGACGAGCTTTAAGCTACTGACTACGTCGTATCCTGCGTTTGAGGAATTTCGGCAGCGAAATACCACCTTCAGCGACATGGCCGGCTTTGACGGATATTCTCAGGCGAGACTGAGATGGGGTGACGCGGTAACGAGTGTCTCCGGCTATGAGGTCACCGGCAATTATTTCGATCTGGTGGGGGTGCAGCCGGAGCTAGGACGGTTCTTTCACGCGGCGGACGAGCATGGCTCAAATTCAGCGCCCTATGTGGTTTTGAGCGATAGTCTTTGGCGACGCGCATTTAACGCCGATCCCGGCGTAGTGGGGACGACGGTGCAGCTCAACAAACATCCTTTCACGGTGATGGGTGTGGCACCGACGCGGTTCCACGGCACGGACAAATTTGAGTGGCCGGACTACTGGATACCGATGGTGAACGAAGAGCAGGTGGAGGGGCGGGATTACTTACATAGCCGGACCTCTATTGCTGTCACCGTTCTTGGCCGGCTGAAGCCGGGCGTGACGCCCCAACAGGCTGCGGAAAATCTGAATGCGATCGCGGCCCAGTTGGCAAAGGAGTATCCACAAACAGACAACGGAGTGCCGCTGCGGTTGATCCATCCAGGACTCTACGGGGACGCGGGTGACGTCATTCGCGGATTTCTTTATAGCGTGGCGGCACTGGCTCTGTTGGTGCTCGTGGCGGCGTGTGCCAACCTGGCCAGCCTGTTTGCGGCGCGCGCGGCGGATCGCAGCCGAGAACTAGCGCTTCGTGTCGCTTTGGGAGCGAGCCGGTGGCGGTTGCTGCGGCAACTGTTAACCGAGGCGATAGTATTGTCGATGCTAGGCGGAGCGGCGGGGCTGGTGATCGCGGGCCTGCTGCTGCGTGTCCTGAACCAGTGGCAATCGCCCTACGGCCGCGTAGCAGTGAGCGTGGATGCGCGCGTCTACCTGGCAGCTCTGATCTTGACCTTGGTAAGCGCACTGCTGTTTGGGATGATTCCGGCGCGGCAGGTGTCGCAGAGCAGTCCGCTGCAGGCGATGAAGAGCGGACCAGTAGATTCAACGCCGCTGCGCCGGTTTACTCTGCGGGACCTGTTGCTTGGCGCCCAAATTGCGATCTGCACGTTGCTCGTGACGGCCTCGCTGGTCGCCGTCCGTGGCATGGTTCGCGTGTTGCACGCTCCGCTGGGTTTCCAGCCGCAGGGAGCAATGCTAGCCGACATAGACTTGAGTGAGATGGAACAGCGAGGTGACGCGCGGCTCGAGAAACAGAAAGCTATGCTCGAAGCGGTGCAGAGGATTCCTGGTGTGACGGCAGCAGGTGCGGTGAACCGCGTGCCCTTTACCGGCGGGCTGCGCGGCGTTCCGGTTTTCCCGCCAGGAACGACAGATTTCAATCTGAACAATTCTGTGCTGGCGCCATACGTGTTTACGATCTCCCCGGGCTACCTGGAGGCTGCAGGCACTAAGCTCCTAACTGGGCGGGACGTCTCATGGCATGACACCAAAACAACGCC
>Ga0137361_10000887_pt1 | contig 17828 bp, 18 predicted proteins | sample Mad1_80_16metaG_FD_104923 | JGI IMG/M metagenome (GOLD analysis project Ga0137361, IMG submission 104923) | Vadose zone soil microbial communities from Angelo Coast Range Reserve, California, USA - Mad1_80_16 metaG | ecosystem: Environmental > Terrestrial > Soil > Vadose zone | place: USA... | reverse complement strand
CACGTAGCGCAGGCGTTCGGCCAGCGGTACCGAGGTGCGCTGCGTCAGCGCCAGCACGCGTTCGTTGAACGCCAGGTGCGACAGTTCGCGATCCAGCAAGCGCGCGATCGGCGCAAGCTGCGCGTCGACCGCGCGCTCGGCCCCGTTTCTGTGGGTGCGACGGCTCGTCGCAAGGGAGTTGCTTTCTGTCCGTTCCATGAACTGCCCCGGATCGGTGGGACGTACAATCCGCGGCCTTGCCTGTCGCCGGCCGCACCGCTGGCGCATTGTAGGCGGCGAGGGTCGAACTGACGTGTCCGAGCCCGGTGAATCCCAAACGCTGCTGAAACTGGACCATGTCGAAGTCCGGCGCGGCACCTTCAGACTCGTTCTTTCGGACCTGAGCCTGAGCGTCGCCCGTGGCGAACTGGTGCTCGTGGTCGGCCCTTCTGGCGCCGGCAAGAGCACGCTGCTGCGGCTGATGGCGGCCATCGAGCTGCCCACCTCCGGGCGGATCACGATTGCCGGCCAGGACACGGCGCGATTGACGCGCCGCGCCCGCGCGCACCTGCGCCGACGGATCGGCATCGTGCCTCAGGAGCCGTTGCTGTTCGAGGACCGCAGCGTGCTCGACAACGTCAGTGCACCGGCCCTGATCGCCGGCGAGCGCAAGGCCGAGGCGATCGATCGGGCCCGGGTCGCGCTGCAGCGCGTCGGCCTGGACGCGGCCCGGTTTGGCGCGCTGCGTTGCGACCGGCTGGCCGCGGGCGAGCGCCGCCGGGTCGTGCTGGCGCGCGCGCTGGCCAATCGTCCGGCGCTGCTGCTGATCGACGAGCCGGGCGGCGTCGGCGCCGATCCGGGCACCGATGCCGCCGCGCTTTTCGAGACTCTGGAGCAGTTCTGCAGCGCGGGGGTCGCCGCCGTCGTGGCCACGCGGGCGCCGCAGGCCCTTCCATCCGAACCCGCGGCGCGCCGCATCACCCTGCTCGAAGGGCGACTGCAGTCATGAGCCTGCCCCGCGGCACTCTCAGGCTCCCCCCTCCCCGATGAGCGAATGCCCGACCGGAAATCGCTGGCGCCAGGCCCTTGGCGCGATCGGCCGTCGGCCGGTTGCCTGGGCGGTTGCGGCCGTGGTGGCCGGCCTGGCGCTCGGGGCCGTGCTGCTGGTTGCGATCGCGTGCTGGAGTCTGCGCCCGCTGGTCGAGCAGGGCCCGATCGCGCCTCAGGCCACGGTGATCGTGGCGGGCGGCGCCAACCCTGCGGAGGTCGATGCGCTGCGCAGCTCGCTGTCGTTGCTGCCGACCGTTGCCGCGACGAAGTTCGTGTCGCACGATGCGGCGCTCGCCCAGATTGCCTCGCGCACGCCGGCCGACCGGGATGCGATCGGCCAGCTGGCTGCCAATCCGTTGCCGGACGTCATCGTGCTGACGTTCAGGTCCAATAGCGCGCCCGATGCGATCGAGTCCACGGCCGGCGCCATCAGGAAAATGGCGCACGTGGACGCGGTCGAACTCGACCTGGGCTGGTATCGCAAGTTCTGGGCACTGGCGCGGGTCGGTGTGGCCGTCTCCCTGGCCGCGATCGCCGCGCTGGTCGTGCATGCGGCTGGCTGGCTGGCGGTCGCCGTGACGGTGAGCGCGCCGATCGATGCCCGGCGCGCGCAGCTGCTGTGGTTGCTGGGGGCGGACGATCGCGGCGTGCGGCGCGCGCCGGTGGCCGCAGCCGCCTTGACCGCGGTGGCGGTGGCCGCCGTCGCGCTGGTCGCGGCGCGCGTCGGCTGGCTGTGGCTGGACCGCGAGCTCGGATCGGTCGGGCAGCTGTATGCGGCGGCGTTCAGGCTTCGGTGGCCTGCGCCGGCCTGGCTGGCCGCTTTTGTGGCCGCCATGTCGGTGGCGGGGACCGTGATCGGATCGATCCGCGCCCGGCTGCGGCTGCAGGCCATTCGGGCCGGGGCCGCCTCGTGCCCGTAGCGACTTTCTGGGCCGGGCCTGGGCCGTTTCAGTACCATACTCGGGCCCGTCATGATCCCCCTCATCCCTCAAAAGTAAGTATGTGTGTGCTCGCTAGCATATTGCGGGGCTAACGGGTGCGGCCGCCCAGGCCGAATTGAACTGAAAGCGTCCCCAGGACTCTAACTAGCACTCTCAATCGTCGAGTGCTAGAGTTTGAGCCAAGGAGTAAGGGGAAAATCGTGACAGAGAACGCATTGGTTCCATCGGTGCGCGTCCAAGGCGGGGCTCTGGTTCTGCCCGGAAGCCTGGGCAACCTGGATGCGTACATCACGGCCGTCAATCGGATTCCGATGTTGTCGGCCGAAGAGGAGCGCGCACTGGCGCGCGGTTACCGCGAGCACGGCGACCTGAACTGCGCGGGGCAGCTTGTGCTGTCACACCTGCGCCTGGTGGTTGCCGTTGCCCGCTCTTATCTGGGCTACGGTCTGCCGCATGGGGATCTGATCCAGGAGGGCAACATCGGGCTGATGAAGGCGGTCAAGCGGTTCGATCCGGACCGCGGAGTGCGGCTGGTGTCGTTCGCGCTGCACTGGATCAAGGCCGAGATTCACGAATTCATCCTGCGCAACTGGCGGCTGGTCAAGCTGGCGACAACCAAGGCGCAGCGCAAGCTGTTCTTCAACCTGCGCAGCCTGAAGCAGCGCGCCGGGACGATGTCGCGCGAGGAGATCGAGGGCGTCGCGCGCGAGTTGAACGTGAAGCCGGAAGAAGTCGCCGAGATGGAAACCCGGATGAGCGGCGGCGATGTGGCGCTGGAAGGTCGGTCGGACGAGGCAGTCGAGGAATTTGCCCCGATCCAGTACCTGACCGACAGCAGCAGCGAGCCGACGGCGGTGATCGAGCGGCAGCGGTATGACCAGCTGCAACGGGAAGGCATTCAGGAGGCTCTGGCCGCCCTGGATCCGCGCAGCCGCCGGGTGATCGAGGCGCGCTGGCTGGATGAAGACTCGGATGGAAGTGTGGGCACGGCCACGTTACACGATTTGGCTAGGGAATTCGGCGTTTCTGCGGAACGAATCCGTCAGATCGAGGCCAAAGCATTACGAAAGATGCGCGGAGCCCTGGATGCTTATGCATGACGCCGGGCTTCGATGCGGGTTTGGGTTTCGAATCGTCCGCCTCTCCTCCTCCCCCTCTCCTCCGAAGAGGCGGATTGTTTGCCCCGCGTGTGCGGGGCATTTTTTTTGAGCTGCGGGCACTTCGTCGAGCTGCCGGACGCGCCGCCGATGTCGGCCAGCGCTCGCAGGGGGCTGGCGCGCCGGATCTGGCATAGCCGGGCGGCCGTGCCGGCGCCGTTGGAGCAGCAGGCCTCGCAACTGGCCGAGAAAACCCCCCAGACGCCTGGCCGCGTCCATCAACTGGGTCGCTTTGAAGACGAAACGGCCCGGCGGGCGCTCAGCGCTTGCCTGCCCGAGGATCTGGCGGCGTCGTTGCACTCGCCATTCGAGTGGTACGGCTGCCGCGGTGCCGGGTTTCACACGGATGCGCACTACGACGAGGTGCTGTTCGGGGCCTGGTGCATGGCGGGCCCGATGCGCGAGTTCGTGCTCGCGGGCACGGAGCTGCGGCTCGCGTGCGCGGCCGGCGATCTGGTCGTGTTCGATCCGTTCCAGCCGCATGCAGTGCTGGATCCGGGCCAGCTGCGTTACGACCGAGAGCGCTACGTGGCGGCGGCGGCCACTGTCTTTCTCGGGTTCGAACTCGAGCTGGCCGCCGAAGTGCGAGAGCGGTTCGGGATCGGTCCGGCCAGGCCCGGGGCTCTCTCGATCGGCAGCGCCACGCCCGTGAACGCTGAAACCGGCCAAATCGTGCGCTAACCGCACGCTTTCTGCGCGGCTAACCCAGCAATCGCTTCAAATCGGCCGCGATCTGGTCGGGTTGTGCCCGGTCCGGCAGGTACAGCCGGATGCGGCCCTGCGGATCGAACACAAAGCTGCCTGAAGAGTGATCCAGCGTGTAGGAATCCGAAGTCGGGCCGGCTACCTTCTGGAAGAAAACCTTGAATTCCCGAGCAGCAGCCTCGATCTGTGGCTGCGTTCCGGTCAGGCCGACGAAGCTCGGATCGAACGCCGGGGCGTAGCGCGCCAGCAGCTGGGCAGTGTCGCGCTCGGGGTCGAGAGTGACGAACAACACCTGGACCCGGCCGGCGTCCGGTCCTAGCAGGCGGCGGGCCTGCGCGAGCTGTGTCAGCGTAGTCGGACACACATCGGGACAGTGCGTATAGCCGAAGAACAGCACCACTACCCTGCCCCGGTAGTCCGCCAGCATGCGCCGCGCGCCGCTGGCGTCGGTCAGCGCGAAGTCGCGCGCGTAATCGGCGCCGCTTATGTCGATATTATTGAACTCGGGCTTCGTGCAATATGCAAGGAGGAGGCATACTAGTAGCGTGAGTAGTAATGTGCAGGTACGCTGCCGTTGCGAGTCGTCGGCGACGGAGGGGCAAGCGCCCGAAGTGCGCGACAATATTTTGCGATCGGATGACTGCGACGCATCATCCGCGATATTGCGTACGGGCCGGTCAACCCGGCCGACGCCTGGCCGTTGAATGCGGCAAGGAAGCAAGCTGCGACGGATGAGCGCTCTGGGCCGTGAATCGCCTGCTTTTGCTGCGATAGCGTTGAATGGCGCGGCATAAGCTGAAAGCATCCCGCTTCGAGTGGGTCGGCCGTGCGAAACCGGCGGACGGGAAGCTGCAGATCGATCCATTGAACTTTCGTCCGGGTTTGTGGACGCAGCAGTGTATGTCAGCTATTGCAAGTTGCGGCCTGTGCCGGCCGCACAGGAGGTATCGATGAGTGCGCCCTCCACTTTGTTCTCCGACTACCGGGAATCCTTTGTCCGTGGACAGGACGAGGAAATGGGGTTGGATGACTTTCTAAAGTACTGCAAGAACGACCGGATGGCGTATGCGTCCGCGCACGAGTGCGTGCTGGAGGCGATCGGCAAGCCGCGCCTCGTCAACACTGCCGAGGATCCGCGCCTTTCCCGCATTTTTCAGAACCGTTCGATCCAGCTGTGGGACACGTTTTCCGAGTTCCACGGGATGGAAGAGACGCTGATGTCGCTGTATGCGTACTTCCTGCATGCTGCCCAGGGCCTGGAGGAGCGCAAGCAGGTGCTGTACCTGCTCGGTCCGGTGGGCGGCGGCAAGTCGTCGCTGGCCGAGAAGATCAAGAAGCTGTGCGAGCAGTACGCGGTCTACTCGCTGAAGGATCCCGACAGCGGGCGCGTGTCGCCGTTGCTGGAAAATCCGCTGTGCCTGTTCGACCGGGAAAAGTACGGGCAGCTGATGGAGGACCGTTACGGTATCCCGCGGCGCGCGCTGACAGGGATTGCCAGTCCGTGGGCGCTGAAGCGGCTGCGCGAGTACAACGGCGACGTGTCCAAGTTCCGCGTGGTCCGCGTGATGCCGTCCGTGCTGAACCAGATCGGCATCGTGAAGACCGAGCCGGGCGACGAGAACACCCAGGACGTCTCCAGCCTGGTCGGCAAGATCGACCTGCGGATGCTGGAGCGGTTCGCGCAGGACGACCCGGACGCGTACAGCTACTCCGGTGCGCTGTGCCTGGGCTCGGCGCGCTGCGTGGAATTCGTCGAGATGTTCAAGGCGCCGCTGAAGGTGCTGAACCCGATCCTGACCGCGACCCAGGAGGGTAACTTCAAGGGCACCGAGGCGCTGCCGGCGATGCCGTTCAACGGCTTCATCATGGCGCACAGCAACGAGTCCGAGTGGCTGAAATTCCGCAACAACAAGGACAACGAAGCCTTCATCGACCGCGTGTACCTGGCCAAGGTGCCCTATTGCCTTCGCACCGACGAAGAAATCCGCATCTACGACAAGATGCTGCGCGCCTCCACGCTGGCCGAATCGCCCTGCGCGCCGCAGACGCTGCGCACGCTGGCCGAGTTCACCGTGCTGTCGCGGCTGACGGTCCCCGAGAATTCCTCGGTGTATTCGAAGCTGCGCGCCTACAACGGCGAGAACCTGAAGGACGTGGATCCGCGCTCCAAGAGCGTGAAGGAATACCGGGACGACGCCGGCGCAGCCGAAGGCTTTTCCGGGCTGTCGACCCGCTGGGCCTTCAAGACGATCTCGGCCGCGTTCAACCGCGACCCCAGCGAAATCGCGGCCGACCCGGTCAATCTGCTGGTGGTGCTGGAGGAGCGGCTGTCCAAGGAGGACCTGCCGGACGAATACAAGCGCCGGCTGCGCTCGCACATCAAGGAGTGGATCATCCCGCGCTTTGCCGAGTTCCTGGAAAAGGAACTGCAGATGAGCTACCTGGACGCGTACTCCGAATACGGCCAGAACCTGTTCGACCGTTACGTCACGTATGCGGACAAATGGCTGCTCGATGACGACTGGCGCGATCCGGACACCGGGATGCAGTACTCGCGCGACGCCCTGAACATGGAGCTGGAGAAGATCGAGAAGCCGGCCGGCATCTCGAATCCGAAGGACTTCCGCAACGAGGTCGTCAACTTCGTGCTGCGCGCGCGGGCCCACGGCAAAAACCCGCAGTGGACCAGCTACGAGAAGCTGCGCTCGGTGATCGAAAAGCGGATGTTCAGCAAGACCGAGGACATCCTGCCGGTGATCTCGTTCGAGGCCAAAGGCTCGGACGAGCTGGACCAGCGCCACCGCTCGTTCGTCGACCGGATGGCGGCGCGCGGATACACGGAAAAGCAAGTGCGGCGCCTGGTCGACTGGTACCTGCACTTCAAGAAGAGCGCCCAGTCCTAGCGCCCCGACAGGCGCGTCAATGAGCGATCGCATCGGCACCCGCTTCATGCGCATCGTCGACCGCCGCATCGACCCGCAAGGACGCGGCGCCGTCAACCGCGAGCGCTTCATCCGCCGTTTCAAGGGCGAGATCAAGCGGGCGGCCGACGAGGAGTTCACCAAGCGCTCGATCACCGACGTCGGCCGCGGCGGCCGCGTCACAATCCCGGGCCGCGGGCTGGCCGAGCCGCATCTGACGCACGACCAGCAGACCGGCAACCGCGGGTTCGTGGTCCCCGGCAACCGGGAATTCATGCCCGGTGACAAGCTGCCACGGCCGGAAGACGCCGGCGCCGGCGAGGGCGACGGCGACGAGGCGGGCGAAGGCGAGGGCCGCGATTCGTTCGCGTTCGTGCTGTCGCGCGAGGAATTTCTGGCGCTTTTTTTCGACGACCTGGAGTTGCCGAACCTGGAGCGCACCCGATTCGGCGAGGTCACGATGGAGCGCGTGCACCGCGCCGGCTTCAGCCGCGACGGACTGCCGCTGAGCCTGCTGCCGGCGCTGACGATGCGCATGTCGATCGCACGCCGGATCGCGCTGCGCGGCTCGCTGAATGCACAGATCGAGGAGCTGGAACGGGAACGCGAAGACGCGGGCGCCGATCGCCGCACCCAGATCGACGAGGAAATCGCGCGCCTGCAGCTGCGCCGCGACTCGCTTCCGTTCCTGGAGGATCTGGACCGCCGCTATCGTGCCCGCGTGGCCCGTCCCGCTCCAGCGGCCCGCGCCGTGATGCTGTGCCTGATGGACGTGTCCGGCTCGATGGATGAGCGCAAGAAGGATCTGGCCAAGCGCTTCTTCGTGCTGCTGTACTTGTTCCTGGAGCGCAAGTACGGGGGCGTCGACGTGGTGTTCATCCGGCATACCGAGCAAGCCGAGGAAGTCGACGAGCAGCGCTTCTTCAACGACCCGCAGACCGGCGGCACGCTGGTGCGGCCGGCGCTCGAGCTGACCAACCGCGTGATCGACAATCGATACGGGGGGCCGGACTGGAATGTGTACGTGGCACAGGCCTCGGACGGCGATTGCACCTCGGAGGACGGCCGCCTGAGCGCCGCCTTCGTGAAAGACGTGATGTTGCCGAAAGTGCGCTATTTCGCATACGTCGATATTCCGAGTTCGAGCGGATGGTTCAATCGCCCGTCCGATCTGTGGCAGAGCTACGATGCGATCGAGGATCCCGGCTTCGCGCGCCGCAGCGTTCGCGGCCGCAGCGACATCTGGCCGGTCTTCCGCGAACTGTTCACCCGCAAGCAGACGGCTTGACGTTTATGAGCGATACACCGGACGCGGCACCCGAGCAGGAACGCGAACGGCCGTGGCCCAAGCTGCTGAAGCGGCCCAGCGTGCCGATGCCGCGCCCTGGCGCGCAGCGCGCCTCTGATCCGATCGCGCGCGGCGGCGAATGGACGCTGAGCACGCTGGAGAAGTTCGACGTCGCGCTGGCACGCCACTCCCAGCGCCTGGGGCTGGATACGTTCCCGACCCAGTACGAGCTGATCACGGCCGACCAGATGATCGACCTGTGCTCGACCGTCGGCATGCCGGTGCACTACGCGCACTGGAGCTTCGGCAAGCAGCTGCTGTCACAGGAGCGCGGCTACCGCAAGGGACTGTCCGGGCTTGCATACGAGATCGTGATCAACACCGATCCGTCGCTCGCCTACCTGATGGAGACCAACACGCTGCCGCTGCAGGTGCTGGTGATGGCGCACGCCGGCTACGGGCACAACGCGTTCTTCAAGGCCAACTACCTGTTTCGCCAGTTCACGCAGCCCGATGCGATCCTGGACTACCTGAAATTCGCAAGAGGTTTCGTGCAGGAGTGCGAGGAGCGCTACGGGTGGCCGGAGGTCGAGAAGATCCTGGACAGCTGCCACGCGCTGTCGGCCTACGGCGTGGACCGCTACCGGCGGCCGAGCCGCCTGTCGCCGCGCCGGGAACGCGAGCGGCTGCGCGAGCGGCTGCGCTTTGCGGAGCAGCATTACAAGCCGGACTTCGCCCACCTGGATGCGCCGCCGCCGAGCCGCGAGGAAGCGGCGGCCATCGCGGCGGCCGTCTTCGAGCCGCAGGAAAACCTGCTGTACTTCATCGAGAAGAGCGCGCCCAAGCTCGCTCCCTGGCAGCGCGAGCTGGTTCGGATCGTGCGCAAGGTGGCCCAGTACTTCTACCCGCAGCGTCTGACCAAGGTGGCCAACGAAGGGGCCGCCACGTTCTGGCATTACACGCTGCTGCACGAGCTGTACGACGCGGGCGAGGTCGACGACGGCTTCATGCTGGAGTGGCTCGCCAACCACAGCGACGTGGTGGCGCAGCCGCCGTTCGATTCGCGCGGCTTTCGCGGCATCAACCCGTACTCGCTGGGTTTCGCGATCTACCGCGACATCCGGCGCATTTGCGAGCAGCCCACCGACGAGGACCGGCAATGGTTTCCCGAGCTGGCCGGAACGGCCTGGAACGAGGCGATCTTTTTCGCGATGGCCAACTTCAAGGACGACAGCCTGATGGAGCAGTACCTGTCGCCCAAGGTGATGCGCGAAATGCGCCTGTTCCTGCTGCACGACGGCGAGGATGACCGGCGGCACTATCACGTGGAGGCCATCCACAACGAGGACGGCTACCTGAAGCTGCGACAGGCGCTGGCCAGCCAGTACCGCCTGGAGTATCACACGCCGAGCATCGTGGTCGCGCGCGCTGGCGACGACACCGAGCGCGCCCTGCTGCTGCAGCACCGGGTGGAAGGCGGGCGGCTGCTTGAGACCGACAGCACCGAGGCGGTGATGAAGTTCGTCAAGGAATTGTGGAAGTTCGACGTCGTGCTGGAGGAAGTCGACGCTGAGGGCAATCGCCTGAAGATCCACCGGACCTGATTCCAGCTGATGCAGATCGCGTCCACGGCGGCCGAAGGCGAACGCGCGGTGCCGGCCGTTGCGCGGGTCGTCGGCTCCCGTCCCGTGCTGGACCGATGGGCGGTGGCGGCTACCGTGGCCGGCAACGCGCTGGAGTTCTACGATTTCCTGGTCTACTCGACCTTCGCCGTCTACATCGGCAAAGCTTTTTTCCCCACGCGCACCGAGTTCGCCGGCCTTTTGCTGTCGCTTGCCACCTTCGGGGTCGGTTTCTTCACGCGACCCCTGGGCGGGCTGCTGATCGGCGCCATGGGCGATCGGGCCGGCCGCCGGCCGGCCCTGATGTTGACGATCGGCCTGATGGCCGTCGGTACCCTCGGCGTGGCGGTGACGCCGTCGTATGCCGCCATCGGAATTGCCGCGCCCGTGATTCTCGTTGCCGCCCGGCTGGTCCAGGGCCTGGCGCTCGGCGGAGAGGTCGGGCCTTCGACCGCGGTGCTGCTCGAATGCTCGCCGCCGGGCCGGCGCGGCATTTACACGAGTTGGCAGTCTGCGAGCCAGGGGATTGCGATCCTGGCCGCCGGACTGGTCGGCGTCGTGCTGGGCGCGGTTCTGAGCCCGGAGCAACTCGCCGATTGGGGCTGGCGGGTGGCGTTCGCTTTGGGCCTGATCATCGTGCCGGTCGGGCTGTACATCCGGCGCCGGCTGCCCGAGACCCTGATGCGGCGGCCCGACACTGGCACCAGCGCCGGCGTGATTCGAGTGGTATGGAACCAGCATCTGGGCTCGATGACACTGGCGATCCTGGTGATCATGTGCATGACGATCTCGGTCTACGTGAACAACTACATGACGACCTACGCGCTCACAACGCTCGGCTTGCCGGCGTTCAAGGCGATGTGGGCGACGCTGATCGGGGGAGCGGCCATCGCTGTGGGCGCAGTCTGGAGCGGCCAGCTGTCCGACCGGTTCGGCCGAAAGCCGCTGATGATCGTATCCCGCGTGGCGCTGGTGCTGGTTGTCTACCCGGCGTACGTGTTGCTGGTGAATGAAAAGTCGCTCTGGGCTCTGGTGTCGGTGAGCGCGCTGCTGAACCTGCTTTCGACCCTCGGTGCCGCCGCGGCCCTGGTTGCAATCGCCGAAATCTTCCCGAACCAGGTTCGCAGCGCGGGCTTCGCGATTTCCTATGCGGTCTCGGTCAGCGTCTTTGGCGGTTCCACGCAATTCGTGATCGCCTGGCTGATCGGGGTGACCGGCGATCCGCTGTCGCCCGCGTACTACGTGATTCTGACCAGCCTCGTCAGTTTGATCGCGATGTTCCGGATGCCGGAGACGTTCACGCCCTCAGAGCGGGCTGCCGCGCGCCGGGCCGAAGCGGCCCCCGGATAGGCCGGACCGGCCGCATTTCCACGCTGCCGACGGCGCCTCGCGATCATCTGCGCTGCAGCTGACCGCGCAGCGCTTCGACTGAAATGGTGGTCGTGCCGCCTGCGGGCACCCGCGGCGGCGCCTTCCAGCCAAGGCCATAGCTGATCTCGAACGTCAATCCGATCCGCCCTGTGCTGTCGCGCTGCGCCTCCAGCTCGGCCAGCAGGGCCCTGGCCTGTCGGCCCGAGGGCATCCCCGCGTAGCGGTCGTCGCGCGGATTGCCTCCGAGGGCGCGCACTTCGGCCAGCAGCTGCCGGGCCGATCGATAGGTCAGGCGGATAGCCTCCGATTCGGTGACGGGCGACGAAAAACCGGCCGCGACCATCATGTCGCCCAGGTCGTGCATGTCGACGAAAGGCATCGGCCGTGCATGGGGCAGCGCGGCCGCGCATGCCTCACGCAGCTCGCGCAGCGTGTCCGGGCCCAGGCTGCTGAACAGCAACAGGCCTCCTTCGCGCAGAACCCGAGCAATCTCGGGGAAGACCCGGTGCGGCGCCGGGTGCCAGTTCAGCATCAGGTTGGAGAACACGCAGTCGACACTGTCGCTCGCGAGCGGCACGCAATCGGCGTTGGCGCAGATCCGAAGCGCGTGCGACCGCGGCCGCAGCGTGCGCGGCAGCCAGCGCGCGAACGCGGGCCCACCCTGCGGGGCCTGCACCAGCATCGCGTGGGAAAGGTCGATGCCGATCCAGGTCCCGGGCGCAAAATGCCTCAGCAGCGCCGCCTGCTGGGCCCCCGCTGCGCAACCCAGGTCCACCACGATGCGCCCGTCAGGCCGAATTGTTTCGAGGCGCTCGAACAGGCGCTGCCCCACCTCGCGCACTATCGTGGAAGCGCCCGCGAAGCGGCGCGCACGCTGGTCGAACTGGCGCTGAACCGTGACGCAGCGGGCCGGCAGCCGGACAGGTCCGGCGACCGCCTCGGATGGATCGACACTGCCGGACTCGGGAGTCATCGGAACACGGATTCGTACCTGACCCGGCTGGCGCGCGGCGCGCCAGTATATGCTCGGGCGATGATCGGACCGCTCCGCGCCGCCAGGGTCATCCGCAGTGCCGGCGCCCTGGCGAGCGCCGTTGACCGCGTCTTTTACCACCCCTATAAGCGCGCCCTTGACCGATTCAGCGCTGGCCTGCGGCGGCTGGCCGCGCCGTACTGCGCGGTGTGCCGGGTCGAACCCGGCGATCCGGTCTGCCCGGGCTGCCTGCAGGATTTCTTCGACCCCCGCTGCGCGCGCTGCACCGTGTGCGGCGCGCGCCTTGCCGGCGTCGCGCCCGCGTCACGTTGTGGCCATTGCCTGACCGCTGCGCCGGCGTTCGACCGCACGATCGTGCTGGGCGACTACGCGCCGCCGCTCGATGCCATGGTGGTGGCGCTGAAGTCCGGTGGCCGCCTCGACCTGGCACGCGTGTTCGGGGATCTGCTGGCCGAGCGGATCGGGCACCGCGTGCCGATCGACTGCCTGCTCCCCGTGCCGATGAGCGCTAGCCGCCAGCGGGAGCGCGGCTTCAACCAGTCGCTGGAAATCGCTCGCGTGATCGCACGTCGTTTGTCGGTGCCGCTGCGGCCCCGGGCGCTGCTGCGCCGGCGCGCCGGTCCGCCCCAGCAATCGCTGCCGCTGGCGGCGCGCCGTGGCAACGTACGCGACGCATTTGCGCTGAGCGCACCGCTGCGCGCGCGGCGGGCGGCGCTGGTCGACGATGTGATGACCAGTGGCGCCACGCTGGACGAACTGGCGCGGGTTGTGAAACGCGCGGGAGTCGAGCAGGTGGTCAACCTGGTGGTCGCGCGTACCGAATGAGCGACGCTGATGTTCCACGTGGTGCTGGTCGAGCCGCAGATCCCGCCGAACACCGGCAACGTGATCCGGCTGTGCGCCAACACCGGCGCCCGGCTGCATCTGGTGCAGCCGCTCGGCTTCGCGCTGGATCATGCGCGGATGCGGCGCGCCGGGCTCGATTACCACGAATTTGCCCAGGTCGCAGTGCACGCCAGCTTCGATGCCATGCTGCAATCCGAACGGCCGGATCCACAACGCCTGTTTGCGCTGAGCCGGCACGGTAGCGCGCATTTTGCGGAGGTCGAATTCCGCGCCGGCGACTGGTTCGTATTCGGATCGGAAGACACGGGGCTGCCGGCCGGGGTGCGCGAGCAGTTCCCGGCCGCGCGCCAGCTCAGGCTGCCGATGCGGCCCGGCAACCGCAGCCTGAACCTGTCCAACGCAGTAGCCGTCGTCGTGTTCGAGGCCTGGCGGCAGTCCGGCTTCTCTGGCGGCGTGTAACCGTCAGGCAACCGTCAGGCAACCGGCTCGAGCTGTGACAGTGCCGCCTCCGGTGTAGCCGCCGGCCGCAACAGGCGAGCCTGGTCGGCAGCCACGAAGCCCGAGTCGACCGCGTGCTGGATCCAGTGCAGCAACGGGTCGAAATAGCCGCCGACGTTGACCAGCGCCAACGGCTTGCGCTGCAATCCGAGTTGCAGCCAGGTCAGCATCTCGAACGTTTCGTCGAGGGTCCCGTAGCCGCCCGGAAGAACGAGGAAGCCGTCCGCGCGATCGGCCATCAACTGCTTGCGCTGGTGCATCGAGTCGACCACGATCAGCTCGGAAAGACTCGGGTGCGCACCCTCGGGGCGCATCAGCTGTCGCGGGATCACGCCGATCACCCGTCCGCCGGCCGCCAGCGCGGCGTCCGCCAGCGCACCCATCATTCCGATGTGGCCGCCGCCATAGACAAGCGTCAGGCCGCGCCGTGCCAGCAGCGCTCCGGTGTCGCGCGCGGTCTCGATGAATCGGGGGTCGCGGCCCGGCGCGGATCCGCAGAAGACGCACACGCTGCTCAGCTGCGTACCCGCGAGGCGGTCCTGCTTGCTCACGACCGCCCGACCCAGGCTCACGCGCCTTCGTTGCGCGGCTCGCGCGCGAGCAGCTGCCCCAGGGCCGCGCTCGGGCTCAGCCGCCCGTCCAGCACCGCGCACACCGCCTCGGTGATGGGCATGTCGACGCCCGTCTCGCGGGCGCGCGCGGCCGTGGCCGGCGCCGACCAGACGCCCTCGGCGACGTGGCCGAGTTCGGCCAGTGCGTGCTGCAGTTCGACGCCGCGCCCGAGCGCCAGTCCCACGCGCCGGTTGCGCGACTGCTCGCCGGTACAGGTCAGTATCAGGTCGCCCAGGCCGGTCAGGCCGGTGAACGTGCCGGCGCGCCCGCCGAGCGCCACGCCGAGGCGCGTGGCCTCGGCCAATCCCCGTGTGATCAGCGCGGCCCTCGCGTTGTTGCCCAGTCCGAGTGCATCGGCGATACCGGTGCCGATCGCCATCACGTTCTTCACCGCGCCGCCCACCTCGACTCCGACCACATCCTGAGTGGAGTAGATGCGCAGCGAATCGCCGTGCAGGGCACGCGTGACCTGCACGCACAAATCGGCGCTGCCCGCCACGGTCAGCGCCGTCGGCAGGCCGCGCGCAACTTCGTCGGCGAAGCTAGGGCCGGACAGCGCTCCAGCCTGATGTCCCGGCAACTCGTCGGCCACGATCTGATGCGGCAGCATCCCGCTCTCGCGCTCGAAGCCCTTGCACAGCCACACCACGGTCGGCAGATCGGCGGCCGCGCGCAAGGCCTGCAGAGTCGGTCGCAGCCCGGCGGTGGGCGTGGCGAGCGCAACCAGGCCGCCGGCGGCGAACCGGACGGCTTGCTCCAATTCGCCGGTGACGACGATCGATTCGGGCAGCCGGATGCCGGGCAGGTAACGCTCGTTGACGCGCTGCTGGCACAGCTGCCGCACGTGCTCGGGACTGCGCGCCCACAGCGTCACTTCCCGGCGGCCCGCCAGCGCACATGCGAGCGCGGTGCCCCAGGCGCCGGCACCGAGGATCGAGATGCGCATCCGAGCCCGGGTGTGCCCGCCTCGTCTCCGCCCGGTCCTACTGCCGAATGTTGGAGCCCGGCGGCACGATGATCGGCGACTGGGTTCGCGCGTTCTGCTCCAGCCTTTGCCGGTACAGCGCCTCGAAGTTGATCTCGGCCAGATGGATGGACGGCAGGCCGGTGCGACCGACCAGATCGGCCACGTTCGCGCGCAGGTACGGGTAGACGATGCCGGGACAAACGATCCCGAGCACCGGGTCGAACTGCTCGGCCGGCAGTCCGCGCACCTCGAAAATGCCGGCCTGCTTGGCTTCGACCAGGAACAGCACCTTGTCCTTGATCCGCGCGGTCACGGTCACCCGCACCACGACCTCGAAGATCGCGTCGGCGACTTTCTCGTTGCCGATATCCATCTGCACATCGACCTGCGGCGCGCTTTGCTCCAGCAGGATGCCCGGCGCGTTCGGCATCTCGAGCGACGCGTCCTTCAGATAGATCCGCTGCACGGTGAACACGGTGCCCGGGGTGGGCGCGTTGCCGTCGGCGGCGGTCGGTGTGAGATTCTGTGTCATGGCGTCGTCGTCAGGGTTGGAGCAGGCCCATCAGTTTGCCTTCGCGATCCAGCTCAGCCAGTTCCTCGAAGCCACCGACGTGCAAACCGTCGATGAAAATCTGGGGCACGGTGCGTCGCCCCGTTTGCCGGATCATTTCCTCGCGCAGCGCCGGATCCAGGTCCACGCGCAGCTTCTCGATCGATCCGACTCCGCGCGCCAACAGAAGGCGCTCGGCTCGGATGCAAAACGGACACACTGCCGTACTGTACATGCGTATCGGTACGGGCATCGAACCGCCTGTCATTTGCGGATCGGCAGGCCCGCCTGGCGCCAGGCCGCAACTCCGCCGGCCAGCACGTAGACCTCGCCGACCCCGCTCGCCCGCAACTTCGATGCGGCGCCATGGGCGGTACGGCCATGGTCGCACACCAGTATCACGGGACGATCCTTGCGCAGTTCGTTGCAGCGCTGGCCGATTTCTGCTGCCGGGATGTTGCGTGCATTGGGCACCGAGCCGGTCGCGAACTGATCGGCCGGACGCACATCGACCACTTGCGCGTGGCGCGAATTGATCATTTGCGTGGCCGCCAGCGTCGTCACGCTGGGCCCGCCCGCGCGGTCGCGCAGCAGCGGCCATAGCAGAAACCCGCCGCTGAGGCAGGCCATCGCGATCAGCAGCAGGTTGACCCTGTCCAGAAAGAACTGCACTTGAAAAGCGAGATGGAGTGTGTGCCGTGATTATAGAATGGGCGTCGATGAGCACCCACCGGCTGGTACTGCTACGACATGGCCAGAGCCAGTGGAACCTGGAAGACCGGTTCACCGGCTGGGCCGACGTCGATTTGAGCGACGAGGGCGAGCGCGAGGCGCGCGGGGCCGCGCGGCTGCTGCGCGAGCAGGGCTTCGCCTTCGACATTGCATATACGTCGGTGCTGCGACGCGCGATCCGCACGCTGTGGATCGTGCTGGACGGACTGGACCGGATGTGGATCCCGGTCGTGCACACCTGGCGGCTGAACGAACGCCACTACGGCGCGTTGCAGGGCCTGAACAAGCACGAAACGGCGTTGCGTTTCGGCCAGGAGCAGGTGCACCTGTGGCGCCGCTCGTATTCGGTACAGCCTCCGTCGCTGACGGTGGACGACGAGCGCTGGAGCGGGCGCGATCCGCGCTATCACATGCTGCAGCCCGAACAGGTTCCGCTGACCGAATCGCTACGGGACACGGTCGACCGGGTCGTGCCGTTCTGGAACGACTCGATTGCCCCTGCTCTGTCGCGTGGGCGCAGCGTGCTGATCGCGGCGCACGGAAACTCGCTGCGGGCGTTGGTCAAGTTCCTGGATCGAGTGTCCGACGACGACATCGTCGGGCTGAACATTCCGACCGGCGCTCCGCTCGTGTACGAGCTGGACGATGCGCTGCGGCCGAACAGGCACTTCTACCTGGTGTCCTGAGTCGCCGGGGGGACATCGAATGCGCATCCGGGCAGCGTGCCTGGCGCTTGCGCTGAGCCTGGCATCTGCCGGTGCCGTGGGCCAGAAGGCCCACCCGGCCGGCGGGGCCGGCGCGCGGGATTCGGAGGGAGCTCCGGTCAGCGCCCAGCGCAAGCAGCAGCTGCAGGGCGAGCAGCGCGAGCTGCGGGCGCGGCTGACGCAGTTGAAAAAGCGCCTGGCCGAGGCCGAGACGGCGCACTCGGAGGCATCCGATGCCCTGGCGGAGTCCGAGACGGCGATCTCCGCAGCCAATCGCCGCCTGCGCGAGCTGGCGCAGTCGCGCCGTCAGGTCGAAGCGCAGATCAGCGCACTGCAGGAGCGACAGCGAAGCACCCGATCGCGCCAGGGTACGCACGAGCGGGCGGCCGGACAGATGATCCGGACCCGGTTCAGCCTGGAACGTCGGCGTCCGTGGCAGGAGCTGCTCGATGGGGCTGCGCCCGGCAGCTCCGCCCGCGAGCGCCTGTATATCGATCGCGTGATACACGAGGAATTACGCCAGATCGGCGACCTTCGGCAGCGCCACGAGGAGCTGGTCGAGCTGGAGGCGCAATCGCGCGACCGCAGGGCCGAGCTGGCCTCGATCGCGGCGGAGGAGGGATCGAGCCGGGCCCAGTTGCTGAATCAACAGGCCACCCGCAAGGCCACGCTGGCGCGCCTTTCGCTCGAAATCGCCACCCAGCGTCGCTCGGTAGCGGTGCTGGAGCACGACGAGGCTCGGCTCGGTTCCTTGATCGACCAGATTTCGCGCCTGCTCGCGGAACAGGCACGCCGGCATGCGCCCGCGCACCCTCCGCCTACGGCGGCCGTGCCCCACGGTGGGGCACCGAGCCCGGCAGCCTTCATCGCGCTGCTGGGCAAGCTGGAGCT
>Ga0137361_10000885_pt1 | contig 17837 bp, 17 predicted proteins | sample Mad1_80_16metaG_FD_104923 | JGI IMG/M metagenome (GOLD analysis project Ga0137361, IMG submission 104923) | Vadose zone soil microbial communities from Angelo Coast Range Reserve, California, USA - Mad1_80_16 metaG | ecosystem: Environmental > Terrestrial > Soil > Vadose zone | place: USA... | reverse complement strand
CGCCTCAGCATCCATCCGCATCATCGTTCGTACCGCTTCGCTCATCGTCGTAGCCGCATCGTAGTATATCGCTTCACGCCAGGACAACAGCGACACCGACGAGTCCGCATTGAGGGCGGTTCCCGATTTGCGCCCTAATCGTCCGAGTGACCCTAGCTCGCTCGCTGCGCTTGGGTGTAACATCTCTTCTTGCGATAGACAGGATATGAAACGGCATTTCCTGCTTCCGTTGGTTGTCATTCCACTCGCTGCATCATCTTCAGTTGCGGCTCCGCAAACCCCTCACCCGATGCAAGCCCGCCCGGCGTCCATTTCTCAAGGCCCAAAATGGACCGAAGCCGATCGGAAAGCACTGTTGGCCAAAGCCAAACATGGTGATACGGGAGCGCAGTTTTGGCTCGGCGCTGGATATGAGCAAGGTTGGTTTGGCAAGGCCAACTTTCAGGAAGCGCTGAAGTGGATGAGAAAAGCAGCAGCACGCGGGAATGCTGATGCCCAAGTCAGTTTGGGGCAAATGTATGAAGATGGGGAGGCTGTCCAGCAGAATTACACGCTAGCTGCCAAATGGTACCGGAAGGCAGCTGAGCACGTCCCAGGCTTCGGAGGAGCAGGCCAGGGCAGAAACAATTTGGGGCTGCTATACTTGGATGGTCTCGGTGTCCCCAAGGACTACGTTCAGGCCTACATGTGGTTTAGGCTGACCAACTTTGAAACGAATCTCTCCTATGCCAAAGCTCAGATGACTCCTGCACAGATCCTTCAAGCTGAGCGAATGGCAGCGGAGTGGAAAAGCCAACATCCAGAAGGGTGAGGTTGAGTTAATCAAAAAGCGACCCACGACGCCGATTTGCAAGGACTTAGCATCAGCGGTATTCTTAGTACAGAGCAATTCGATGTCCACCGCCTTCTATTAGCTGACGCTCCCACCACTCCCACACCGGAGCGCCGCGATTCTTTCCATTTTCAATTTTCTAATTTCGATTTTCGCATTTCGTTCTGAAAAGGATTTCCCATGGCTACATTGACCCTTACCGAAAAATTGAATCAGCTTGGCACGCGCTACGACGAGCTGACGCAGCAACTTTCGACTTCCGAAGTGGCTTCCGATTCCGCGCGCTACCAGAAGGTCGCCAAGCAGCACGCCGAGCTTGAAGAAATCGTCGAGAAGCACCGCGAGTACAAGCAGATCGAAAAAGATCTCGCCGGCGCGCACCAAATGTTTGTCGAAGCGGAAGACGCCGAAATGAAGCAGATGGCGCACGACGAGGAAAAGCATCTTCAAGAGCGCAAGGAAGCCGTCGAGCGCGAACTGAAACTCCTGCTCCTCCCCAAAGATCCCCTCGACGACAAGAGCGTCATCGTGGAAATCCGCGCTGGCACCGGCGGCGACGAAGCCGCTCTCTTCGCCGCCGAACTCTTCCGCATGTATTCGCGCTACGCGGAAACACAAGGCTGGAAAGTCGAAATTCTTGAAAGCTCTCCGTCCTCGCTCGGCGGACTGAAAGAAGTCGTCGCCGCGATTCAGGGCAACAAAGTCTATTCAAAATTGAAATACGAGAGCGGCGTCCACCGCGTCCAGCGCGTTCCCGCAACCGAAACGCAAGGCCGCATTCACACGTCCGCCGCTACCGTCGCGGTCCTTCCCGAAGCCGACGAAATCGACATCAAGATTGAAGCAAAAGATTTGCGCATTGACACCTTCTGCTCTTCCGGCCCCGGCGGCCAATCCGTCAACACGACGTATTCCGCCGTGCGCATCACGCACATTCCCAGCGGCCTCGTCGTTTCTCAGCAGGACGAGAAATCGCAAATCAAGAATCGCGCCAAAGCCATGCGCGTTCTCCGCGCTCGCCTGTACGAGCAGGAGCAAGAGAAGCGCCAGGCCGCTCTTTCCGCCGAGCGCCGCGGCCAAATCAAAACCGGCGACCGCTCCGAAAAAATCCGCACCTACAATTTCCCGCAGAACCGCGTCACCGATCACCGCATCGGCCTGACGCTTCACCAATTGACCGAAGTCATGGACGGCAAGCTCGGCCCGCTCGTCGACGGCCTGGTTTCGCATTACGAATCCGAGCGCCTCCAACAGGAGCTAGCAGGAGCATAATCATTTCCAGGAGGTGTCCCATGTTGACTCGTCCTGGCTCCACCCCTGGCTCGGGTTGGATGAGGAACTTAAGCGTCCGTTTGTCCTCGGGCCCCGCCGACACTCGCCCTGTCCCCCGCAGCTTTTGGGTTTTGTATACTTTTCTCATGATTCTTTTCGTCGTAGTCTTGCCGATGGTCTTGCGTCGCCCGATGCCTGCTTACGAATTCCGTTCCTACGAATCTTCTGCACGCATTGCCGGCGTTCCTCTCTTCGCTTCGGGGGCCGCGCCCGTAGCTATCGTCGCATTCGGCGGCCGTGCCCGCGGCGTGATTGCGATTGGCGGGATCGCGTTCGGCGTCATAGCAGTAGGAGGTGTGGCCGTGGGAGGTCTGGCCATCGGCGGTATCTCGCTCGGTATTTTCGCGCTCGCAGGGCTGGCCATCGGCTGGCAGGCGGCCGGTGGCGGAGCCGTCGGCTATCGCGCCTTCGGCGGGCTTGCCGCTGGCAGTTATGCATACGCCGGCAACGGCGTGGCCTTCGGCTATCACGAAGCATGCGGACGTCAGAAGGAGAGACTCTTCGGATGAAACCACAAACGGCCTCGGTCGTCGTCCGCACGGCCCTAAAGCAAGGGCTCGCCCAACTGCGCGAAGCGCACATCCCTTCTTTCACGCTTGCCGCAGAGCTTCTGCTCCTCCACGTCCTCCGCCGCGACCGCACCTGGCTCTACGCGCATCCGGAAGAGGAAGTCGCCACGACGCACGCAGAAAAATATTTTGAGCTTATCGCTCGGCGCGCCGCGGGCGAACCAACGCAGCATCTCACCGGCAAACAAGAATTCTGGGGCCTCGAGTTTGAAATCACGCCCGACGTCTTGATTCCCCGCCCAGAAACCGAGCATGTCATCGAAGTCGCCCTCGACCGCCTCGCCGTTCGCGAGCTCCGCGCCGGCCGGAAACAGACCCTCACCGGCGAGGGCTTGCAAATCGCCGATATCGGCACCGGCTCCGGCTGCATCGCCATCGCCCTTGCAAAGGAGCTGCCCGGAGCAACCATCTACGCCACAGACATTTCTCCCCCAGCCCTGGTCGTCGCGCAGCGCAACGCCAAACGCCATGCGGTCTCCGATCGCATCCATTTCCTCGAATGCAATCTGCTCGATAAAGTTTCCACTGTAGGGGCACGATATATCGTGCCCCTACGGCCGCAAGGCTCGAACACTGAACTTCGCGAGTCTCAAGTCACGAGTCACCAGTCATCTCTTTTCGATCTCATCGTGAGCAATCCGCCATACGTCGGTCGGCGCGAAGCCGCGACGCTCATGCGCGAAGTCCGCGACCACGAACCGGAAGTCGCTCTCTACGGCGGCAAAGAAGGCTACGAACTCTACGCCGATCTCATCGCGCAATCGGCCGCCCATCTCAGACCCGGCGGCATCCTCGTCCTCGAACTCGGCCACAACAGCCTGCCTGCCGTTCAACCACTTCTCGACGCACCCTCCTGGACAAATGTAGCGGTAACCAACGACCTCGCCGGAATCCCCCGCGTCCTCGCTGTCGAGCGAATGTAGTTATCACTTTAGCTAAAGTCTTCAGGCTTAAGGCTCTGCTGCAGCAATGTGCCGAACCTGTCATTCGAAGCCCGGACATTGTAGCCATGGAAATCCCAGCGTAGGCTAGGGGGCATGCAGGAGTTCGCGCGATTTCGAGCCAAGCACGGGCCGCTCGATGAGCGGTCGGCAGAGGCGACGGCGTCGATCCTCCACGTGGACATGGACGCGTTCTTCGTTTCGGTGGAATTGCTCGATCGGCCGGAGCTTCGCGGCAAGCCTGTGGTTGTCGGTGGACGGCCAGACCAGCGCGGCGTCGTTTCCGCCGCAAGTTACGAAGCGCGCAAATACGGGATTCATTCGGCCATGCCGCTGCGCACGGCGGGACGGCTTTGTCCGCACGCCATTTTTTTGGACGGTCACCACGAAAAATACGGGGAGTGGAGCGACCGCGTCGCGACCATCCTAGCGAAATTTTCTCCGGTCGTCGAAATGGTTTCGATCGACGAAGCGTACCTCGATCTTGCCGGTACCGAGCGATTGCACGGACCACCACTCGCGGCCGCCGACAAGTTGCTTCGAACAATCACGCAAACGACTTCGCTTCCCTGCTCCGGTGGACTCGCGGCAACGCGCCTCGTTGCGAAAGTCGCTTCCGACCAGGCCAAGCCGCGTGGCCTCGTCTGGGTTCCTGCCGGCAGCGAGCAGCGTTTTCTCGCGACGCTGCCGGTAAGAAAAATTCCCGGCATCGGTGAAGTCACGGAGCGAGCGCTGCGTGCTCTTGGCATCGAAACGGTCGAGCAAATTGCAGCTATGCCGCAGGAAAAACTCGAAAGCATTTTCGGCCAGTGGGGAACGGCGCTGTATCGCAAAGCGCGCGGCGGCGATTCCTATGAATTTTTGATCGACGCCGAGCCGAAGTCGATCTCGCACAATCATACGTTCGGCGAGGACACGGACGATTCAAACGCGCTGTCCGCCATGATGAGTCACCTCTCGCAAAAAGCGTGCAAGCGCCTGCGCGAAGCGGGACTCGCGACGCGAACGCTCACGCTAACGATTCGCTACGCCGGGTTCGAAACGCACACGCGCTCTAAGACACTGGGAGAGCCTACGCGGCTCGATTCCGACATCTTTGTCGTGTTTCAGGAACTCTTTCGAACGCATCGAGACAGGAAAAGAAAAGTCCGGCTCCTGGGAGTCAGCCTCAGTGGCCTGACTCACGGAAATGAACAACTCGATTTGCTGGACGCCGAACGCCGCGCCAAACTCGAGAAACTCACCAGCGCCGCGGACCGTCTCCGAGACCGTTTTGGTTTTGGCAAAGTGCAATTCGGCGGCTCGCTACGCCACGACGAACTGGGCCAAGATCGCGACGATTCGTAACTTCCACCGAATCGTGCACTGAATGTCCTATACTTTATCTTTCGCAAGCGATTATCCATGAGCGCGCCTCCCATTCCCGATGTATCCTCTCCGCCTCCCCGGCTCCACTGGACGGATCGCGTGCGCCAGTTCTGGCAGCGCGTCAGCGAAGGCCGCCAGATCGACGATCTCTGGTCGCAGTTCGCGGCCGATGCACGCTCGAGTTACGGTTTCTATGGCCGTGACGTCGACTGGGAAGAAATTCGCAAGCTGCCGCGCTGGCGCCAGCCACTTCACGTAGCGAAAGAATTCTTCTGGGCGCTGCTTCTGAAAATGTCTCCCGCACGGCGCGTCCTGCTGCTCGTCGCTCTTGTCATGCTGCTGATTTCGGGATTCCGATCGGACGTGAATTTCGAAATTGTTGCCGCGATTCTCTTCTTGCTTTTGCTTTCCCTGGAGCTGGCCGACAAGGTCACGATGAAGCGCGACCTGGAAATCGCGCGTGAGATTCAAACCTGGCTGGTGCCTTCACAACCGCCGGAAGTCGCGGGCGCAAATATTGCTTTTGCGACCCGGCCGCAGAATTCCGTGGCCGGCGACTATTACGATGCGTTCTATCCGAATCCGGAGGATCGCGAGAAGCTGATGGTCGTAATCGCCGATGTCGCCGGCAAAAGCGTTCCCGCTGCGCTGCTCATGGCCACTCTGCAGGCAAGTCTACGAACCATCGCCGGAGAAAATGCCCCGATTGCGGATCTGGTGGCGCGACTGAATCGCTATGCCTGCGCGCACAGCCTGAACGGCATGCGCTTCACGACCGCAGTTCTCGGGGAATACAACCCCACGTCGCGCAGACTGACCTACATCAATGCCGGGCACAATGCGCCGATTCTGCGCCGCGCGAATGGCGCAGTTGAAACCCTGGAGACAGGCGGCCTCCCTCTCGGCATTCGCTTGGACCGCCCTTACGAAACTGCTTCGCTCGAGCTCAGACCGGGCGACGCCCTGATTTTTTTCACCGATGGCGTCGTCGAGGCGTTCAACGAATCGGGCGAGGAATTCGGAAACGAGCGCTGGCTCAGCGCCATTCGCAGTCTGCCCGATTGGGACGCCTCGCAGACCCTGCAATTCCTGATGAGTCGCGTGGATGAATTCGTCGGCGCCACGCGGCAGTCGGATGACATCACCTGCCTGGTCTTTCGCAGCCGGTAGACCCAGCCGAAACTATCTAACACACAGGCCTCCCTTCGCGGTCCCGTCTGTCGCATAATCACACCGTGACGCCACGCGAAATGGCCAACTCGATTTGCGAGGCGCTTCGCCGCAACGACTACCAAGCGCTTCTGGTAGGCGGATGTGTGCGCGACCTGCTGCTTGGCCGCGAACCTGCCGACTACGACGTGACCACGGACGCCACGCCGGAACAGGTAGCGAGGCTGTTCCCAGAGAGCATTGCCGTTGGCGCACAGTTCGGTGTGATCTTGATTCCGCGTGACGGAATGAAAGTTGAAGTTGCTACGTTCCGCTCGGATGTGGGATACAGCGATGGCCGTCATCCGGACCGGGTGGTTTATTCGAAGACGCCGCAAGAAGACGTGCAGCGCCGCGACTTCACGATCAACGGGCTCCTGATGCGCCACGATTCCAGCGAAGTGCTCGACTACGTTGGCGGACAAGGCGACCTCAAAGCGAAAATCATTCGGGCCATCGGCGAGCCCGACCGCCGTTTCACAGAGGACAAGCTTCGCATGATGCGCGCGGTGCGTTTCGCCGCTCGCTTCGGATTCGAAGTCGAAGCCGAAACGTTTCGAGCAATCCGCCCCCACGTCGGGGAAATCCAGCAAGTCTCCCCGGAGCGCTTGCGTGAGGAACTCACCAAAATGCTCACGGAGGGCGCGGCCCGGCAAGCATTCGAATTGCTGGACGAGACCTGGCTGCTCCAGCAAGTTCTTCCAGAAATCGCGGCGATGAAAGGGGTTGAGCAGCCTCCGCAATTTCACCCCGAAGGCGATGTGTGGATTCACACGCGCATGATGCTCGAAGGGCTTCCCGCGGACGCGTCTCCGACACTGGCCTGGGGCGTTCTACTTCACGACGTCGGCAAGCCACCGACATTCCAATCCGCGGCGGAAACGGGGGACCGCATTCGTTTCAACCATCATGTGCAGGTCGGTGTGCGCATGGCCGAGGCCATTTGCAAACGATTGCGCTTCTCGAATGAGGACACCGAGCAGATCCTTGCGCTGGTGGACAATCACATGAAGTTCGGAGCGGTCGAGGAAATGCGCGCGTCGACGCTGAAAAAGTTCGTGCGGCTTCCGCGCTTTGAGGAACATCTGGCGCTGCACCGGCTCGACTGTCTTTCCAGCCACCGCCACCTGGAGTCCTATGATTTCGTCCGGCGGTTCCTGGAAGTGACCCCTCCCGAGCAAGTCCGGCCGGAACGTCTGTTAACGGGCGATGACCTCCAGGAGATGGGGTTTCGACCCGGCCCCTTGTTTTCGCAGATCCTCCAGGCTCTCGAAGACGCCCAACTGGAGGAGCAGATCCGGACGCGTGAGGAGGCAAAGGAATACGTCTTGAACAAATACGGGTCAAAAAAGCAAAAAGCTTCAAGTAGCTGAGCGGTGGCTTGGTGGTGCAGGGCCATGATTCGATGCAGAGCGGGGCATATAGACTGTAATCTATTGAACACAAATGCTTTACATGGATTCTTGTGGAGTGGTTGCACTTTTGATAGAATGTGAGCGTACAATGCTAAGATTTTGTGCTAGCAACTTTCATACTTTTGTGCACCCTTTCAAACCCAGTTGCATCTAAGATTTCATCGGGCGGCTCTTCCTGAGCTGTCTCGATGACTAGGGGAGATTATGGCTGAGAAAAAAATTGTGGTGCCGGAGATTCTTCCCATCCTGCCGGTTCGTGACACCGTCCTGTTTCCCGGCGCTGTCCTGCCTCTGACCGTGGGACGGGAGAGTTCTTTGGCGTTAGTGAATAGCTTGCAGGGCGACGAAAAGCTGTTGGGAGTGGTCGCGCAGCTCGATCCGCGAATTGAGGATCCTGCCGCCGCCGACCTCCACAAAGTAGGCACGCTCGCCAAGGTTCATAAGACCGTAAAAATGCCGAACGGCAACGTGGTCATCTTTCTGGAAGGCCTGCAGCGCATTCAACTGCTCGAACTGATCGGCCTGCGGCCGTTTCTACAGGCCCGCGTGCAGGCGGAGCCGGACATCATTGGCGAAGCGGATACGGAGCTAGAAGCGCTGCAGCGAAACGCGCAGGATCTCTTCCGCGACGTGGTAAGCCACTCGCCGCAACTTTCCGACGATCTGCAATCCGCGGCAATGAACATCGACCATCCGGGCCGTTTGACGGACTTCATCGCCGGGACGCTGCCGTCGCTTTCGACGCTGCTGCGCCAGGAATTGATCGAGACCTCCAGCGTGCGCAAGCGGCTGGAAACTCTGATCCGCGAGCTATCGAAAGAGCTGGAAGTTCTGGAGCTGCGCTCGAAAATCCACGAGCAAGTGCAGGAGCAGGTGAGCCAGAACCAGCGCGAGTATCTGCTGCGCGAACAGATGAAGGCGATCCAGAAGGAACTCGGCGAATCCGACGATACGATGCAGGAGATCGACGAGCTTCGCAAAAAAGTGGAAGAAGCCGGCATGACCGCCGAAGCCAAGAAAGAGTGCGAGCGGGAGCTGAAGCGGCTATCTAAAATGACGCCGGCGTCCGCGGAGTACATGGTTTCCCGGACGTATCTTGAATGGATGACTTCGCTGCCGTGGAGTAAATCCTCAGGCAGTTCGGAAATCGACATCAAGAAGGCGCACGAGATTCTCGACGAAGACCACTACGATCTGCAAAAGGTGAAGGAACGCATCCTCGATTACCTGGCGGTGAAGAAAATTCAGCCGGGCATGAAGGGGCCGATCCTTTGCTTTGTCGGACCTCCAGGCGTGGGTAAGACTTCGCTTGGTAAGTCCATCGCTCGTTCGCTCGGACGTAAGTTCGTGCGCATCGCTCTTGGCGGCATGCACGATGAAGCCGAAATCCGCGGCCATCGGCGCACGTACATTGGCGCGCTGCCGGGACAAATCATTCAAGGACTGAAGCGCGGGGAAACGAACGATCCAGTGATGATGCTGGACGAGGTGGACAAGCTCGGGCGTGATTTCCGCGGCGATCCGTCTTCGGCGCTGATGGAAGTGCTCGACCCGGAGCAGAACAACTCGTTCCGCGATCACTATCTGGATGTGCCGTTCGATCTCTCGAAGGTGCTGTTCATCGCCACGGCGAACTGGATGGACCCCATCCCTGAGCCGTTGCGAGACCGCATGGAGATCATCGAACTGCCCGGCTACACGGGTGAAGAGAAGCTCCACATCGCGCACAAGTACCTGATCCCGAAGCAGGCCAAGGAGCACGGCCTGAAAGTCGGCGAGCAAATTGATTTCACCGACGAAGGGCTGCGCGAAATCATCCACAGCTTCACGCGGGAAGCGGGCGTGCGGAACCTGGAGCGCGAGATCGCAACGATCACACGCAAGCAGGCGCGGCGCATCGCCGAAGGCCAGACGGAAAAGATGACCGTGACACCGGAAGTGGTCCGCGAATTCCTGGGCGTGCCGAAATTCCGCACGGAAAAGGAAGTCGAGGAGCGCGTCAAGAGGCCCGGCGTTGCCGTCGGACTGGTCTGGACGCCGGTGGGAGGCGACATCATCTTCATCGAAGCGACGCGCATGCGCGGGGGGAAGCAGTTCACCATGACCGGGCATCTCGGCGAAGTCATGCAGGAATCGATGACCGCAGCACTGACCTGGACGCGCGCGAATGGCGAACGTTACGGGATCGACCCCGACTTCTTCCGCAAGCAGGACATTCACATTCACGTGCCCTCAGGTGCGGTCCCGAAGGATGGCCCGTCCGCCGGTGCGGCGATGGTGACTGCCCTGGTGAGCTTGCTGAGCGGGCGCCCCGTCAAAGACCGGCTGGCGATGACCGGCGAGATGACGCTCTCGGGCGTGGTTCTGCCCATCGGCGGCGTGAAGGAAAAAGTGCTCGGAGCGAAGCGGGCGGGCATCAAGGAAGTTCTGCTGCCCGCGGACAACGAGCCGAATGTCGTAGCGGATCTCACTCCGGAGATTCTCGGCGACATCAAGATTACCTACGTGCATACGCTAGACGAAGTGCTCGAACATGCGCTGCAGAAGGAAGCGGTAACGCCGCCAATCGTTCCGCAGCCTGAGCCAAAGCAGAAACGCGTTGGCCCCGATGTCCCGCGAGCGATTCACTAAGGCGGGTCAGTTGTAGGCGAATGGGGCGCAGCATGCTGCGTCCCTACAAAGAGAACAGAGGAAGGCCCGGTGAAACTTGCCGGGCCTTTTGCATTTCAGGGACACTGCGTTGCCGGGAAACGGACTCCTGCTAACATGTGTCCTGAAAACATGCCGCCGGAGAAACCAAAAGCTTCAGACGCCGCTGGAGAACTCGCCAAGCGCCTTTCGGAAGCGCTGCTGCGAGAGCGCGTTGTGCCTCGGTTTGTAGATTCCTACGTTGTTGAGAACAGCCGCCACGCGCTGCAGGTTCACGCTTCACTCTACCGCGATCTTCTGACGCTGTTGCAGCGAGAAGCGTTGCTGGCATTGACGGTGCGGGCCCTGGAGATCGTTTGCAACGAGCCGCAGCCAATGGGCAAATCCAAACCGCGCCCCATGCCACGGCGCGACGCTACGCTTTTCCGCAGGAAATTCCTGTCCTCAATGGCGCGACAGCACGGCTGGACCGCGGGCGACGCGCTTGATTTTCAGCGGGACCTGCAACTCTATGAGGAGTTGCTGGCGCGGGCGGCAGCGAAGCGGCGGACTCGAAAACCCTTTGAAGCCGCGGACCATCCTTTCGTCGACCGTTGCGCCTTTCTGCTGGACTCGTCGTTCATAGAAAATGCGCGGCTTGCGGCCAGCCGCGCGCTCACGGGGATTGAGGAACTGGCGGCGCAGCTCACGGCGCCGACCGCAGCGGAGGCAAAGAGTTCGCGCGTACATTGAGCGAAAGCGTTCATTCGATGGCCCAGTGAACAGACACGCCACCGGCTAGGAAATTCGCTCGACCTGGACGGCCGTGCCATAAGCGAGCACTTCGGTGACGCCTTGCATCACTTCGGTGGCGTCGTAGCGCATCCCGATGACGGCGTTGGCGCCGTGTTCGCCGGCATGCTGCAAGAGCAACTCGAAGGCGTCCTCGCGTGTCTTTTCGCAGAGGTTGGTGAGGATGGTGATGTTGCCTCCGATAATGGTCTGAAGCGCAGCGCCGAGATTTCCGATCACGCTCCGCGAGCGCACAATAATTCCACGCACGATGCCAAAATTCCTGACAATCCGGTAGCCGGGCAGTTCAAACGCTGACGTCACCATTCCAAAATCCACTCGTACCATTTTTGTTCTCCTTAGCACGGACGTTTACCGGTGCGATTCTAACCGTTCGAACGGCACTCTGCGAGCAGTGTTCCTCTGCTATCCTCCAATCGTGGAGACACTATTTTATTTCCTGGCGTTCCTCCAGATTCTCCTTGGGGCGTACCTCATCTGGCAGGCTGTACAGTGGCTCGGCTACGTACGGCGGCGCCTGCACACCGATTCGGGATTCTACGCGCCGCGCGTGGCCATGCTTTGCCCCTGCAAAGGCATCGAACCGGGACTCGAGCGCAATCTCTTGTCGCTAACGGAATTCGTACGGCAGAACTACGAGATATTTTTCATTCTCGCCTCAGAGGCGGATCCCGCGCGCGGCATCGTCGATCGTGTAGCCGCGAGTTCGAGAGTGAAAGCGCACGTGATCATTGCAGGGAGCCCGAGCAATTCCGGCGAGAAGGTGAACAGTTTGCGGGTGGCGGTGGAACAATTGCCGCCGGAATTCGAAGTATTCGTCTTCGCCGATTCCGACGGCCGCCCCGGAAAGAACTGGCTGCATAACCTTGTGGCTCCGCTGGGAGACGTAAGAATCGGCGCGACCACCACGATGCGCTGGCTGATTCCCAATCGCGGCGATCTGCCGACTGCCCTCCTCGCGGGGTGGAATGCCCCGATGGTCACCATGCTCAGCGAGAAAGGGAGAAACTTCTGCTGGGGCGGCGGCACCGCCATTCGCCGGAGCATCTTCGAACAATCCGGTGTCATGAACGAATGGAAGAACTCGGTTAGCGACGATTATTCCTTGACGCGCACCCTGGATCGCAACAATCGCTCGATTGTTTTCTTGCCGGAGTGCCTGACGCGCTCCTACGTCGAGAGCGATTTCCGCGGGTTGCTGGAATTCACGAACCGCCAAGTCCTCATCACCCGCGTATACGCTGATAAAGTGTGGGGACCGGCGGCTTTCACACATCTTCTGTACTGCACGACGCTTCTGTTGGGCGTGGTCTTGATCGCAAGTGACTTCTTGCAGCAAAGACCCGCTTTTCACATTGCCACGCTGACTTTTCTGCCGATTCTACTTTCGTTGCTTCGGAGCTCCATCCGGCTCATCGGAGTGACGGAATGCCTCCCCGCCGAGCGGTCCCAGATTATGGGACAAGCCTGGATTTACATTCTGTTACCGGTTCTCCTCCCATTCTTTTACGTCATGAATTTCGTGAACTCTCTCGTCACACGCAAGATTCACTGGCGGGGAATGGCATACGAATTGATTGGGCCGGAACAAACGCAAATCATCAAGTCTTGAAGCTGTTGATTGCGCGGGCTGCGGCTCACCGGTTTTCCACAGGGCACAGACAAAGTGTTCCTCCTCTTTGAAGTTTCTTCTCCGGTATGGTCCTTACGTCGTTCTAAGGGGAATTATTTCGCTCACTGTGCAAATCCTACCGTCAAATGAGCTTGGGCGTGCCCAAACATCGGCGTAAGTCCTCAATTTTTGAGTAAGTTGCATATACTCTTCCGAAAGGAAGAATATGTGCAAGGATGCAGGGTTCGGTTAAACGGGTAGGACTGTCTTAGGCGGACTTCGGGGAGCCCCTGCACACGTCTGGCAGTTGCTGATCGGTGGGTAAGAGTCGATGGGCCTTCAGCCCGCTTTTTGAATTCTTGCCTTATGGTCTTACTCGTCTGGGGAGTGCGCCTCGTCGAGGGGCGAAGAAAAACAAAACCAAATAGCTTCGGTTCCGTCACGAGGCTGCATTCTGAGGGGGTGCATGTGAAGGTGATCCGCAGAAATGTACATCCGCAGCAATTGACAAATTCCCGCCCGTCCTTTCTCCGCGACGTCTTCTTTTTCTATGAGAAAAACACCGGAGTGGCCCACTTTCAGGTCCATGCCGGACCAGACGGTAGGTTTCCTGTGGATCAGGCCGCCGGTCTGCTGGCGATGCACTGTATGGTGAGGGGCCAGTCCACGAGCGACTACGTTGTGATGGTGCAGGCCGAAGACGAGATTCTGGAAGGCCTCAAAGAGAAAGCCGACAAGCTGTTGGAGGCGGGGAAATCGGTCTGCAGCCAGGTGAAGATGACGCGCCGGGAGGAAGAAGTTCTCTCGGGGCTGATGAAAAGCCTGGCCAACAAGGAAATTGCCGCAAATTTGAATCTTTCTGAGCGCACTGTAAAATTCCATGTCTCTTCGCTGCTGGCGAAGTTCCGTGTACGTGGCCGCATGGAGTTGGTTCGTGAAGCTTCGCGACAAACGGCCGGGGCGATGTCAGTGCCCATGGCGACGCGCGAGGCGCACACGTTGGCGCCAGTGGCAAGAAATTATCCCGAGGGGCGGCGAGAGGTATCGGTTGTTCCGCTGGCCAAGCGGCAATTAATGGCTTAATTCGGATTTCATTCTTTTTTTTTAGAGGCAAAAGAAGAAGCCCCCGATCCGATCGGGGGCTTCTTCTTTTTGTAATCTTACGAAAAAGAACTACTTCTTCGCCGCATCGTAGAGCTCGGCCGCTTTGTCCCAATTGACGACATTCCACCAAGCCGCGATGTAATCAGGGCGGCGGTTTTGATACTTCAAGTAATACGCATGTTCCCATACGTCCAGCCCAAGGACGGCTTTGCCGCCGCCCGCGAGCAGATAAGGAGTGTCCTGATTCGGCGTGGAGTCGATAGCCAGTTTCCCATCCCGCACGACTAGCCAAGCCCAGCCGGAACCAAAGCGGCCCAGCCCGGCGGCCGCAAATTTTTCCTGAAATCCGGCAAACGATCCAAACGTCGAGTTGATGGCAGCCGCAAGATTGCCCTTCGGCTCTCCGCCGCCTTTCTTCATCAGCGTCCAGAAAAGCGTGTGGTTCCAGTGGCCGCCGCCGTTGTTGCGGACGGCGTTGCGAATATTTTCCGGGATGGAATCGAGACCTTTGAGAAGATCATCGATCGACTTGGCTTGCAGACCGGTCTGACCTTCCAGGGCCTTGTTCAGGTTGGTAACATAAGCGCCATGATGTTTGTCATGATGGATCTCCATCGTCTTGGCGTCGATGTGAGGCTCGAGTGCGTCGAACGGGTAAGGCAACGGGGGCACTGTAAAGGCCACGGGTTTTTCCTCCAGAGTGAGATTTGAATCCGATTTGCTAGCGGCGCCGGTGCGCAAGAGACCAGGTGCGGCATTTCCTGACCCAAGCAATCCCGCACCGACGATACCGGCATTACATAAAAAGTCGCGGCGATTCATGGGAACCTCTTCAGCGCGGAGGACAAATCTACCTGCGCGTGGGATTATACCGCTAGTGCCCACGAGATGGTAAATAAAGCCGTCCGACCGCAGATCTCAATACTTTGTGGGCGACGCCTACCGCAGCCTGTCGCTCCAAATGGCTTTCCTCTTACGCTCTTATTGGATGCGCAAAAGCGCCCAACGGGCAGATTCGGCTATTACGTGATCCTCCGAGGCTGCTAGCTGCTCCAACGTACCGCAGATTCGAGCGTGATCCGCCATGCCCCGTCGCAGGCCGGAATTCCCCACCGCGATGCAGCTGTTGCGTAGCAGACCGCGCCATTTGGTGCGTTTGAGCGCGCTTCCACGAAAGAGTTCGCGAAAGTCAGCCTCGGTAAGGCCAAGGAGCCACTCCAGTCTTGGAAGATAGAGCGTCTCTTCCTGCGGCGGGCCAGACACTCCCGTGCGGTCTTCTTCCGCCGCAGGAAGAGTTCGTGGCTGGAACTGCGGTATCGGCACAATCGGTGCGCGCCGGTTCCACGGGCAAACATCCTGGCAGATATCGCACCCGAAAATATGATTCCCCATCGGCTCGCGGAACTCTTCCGGGATGGAGCCTCGTAGTTCGATGGTCAGATAGGAAATGCATTTACGGGCATCCATGACGTAGGGTTCGACGAAAGCCTGCGTCGGGCAGGCGTCCAGGCATCGCCGGCAGTTCCCGCATAAATCCGGCGGCGGTAACTCATTCTCCTCAAGTGTCGGCTGGAGATCGAGCGTGGTGAGAATGACGCCGAGGAAAAAGAAGGAGCCGAGCATCTGGTTGAGCAGGAGAGTATTTTTCCCCAGCCATCCCAAACCGGCATACTTCGCGAGCACACGTTCCTGAACCGGTCCCGTGTCCACGTAAGTGCGCGCCTCGAATGGTCCCGTGAAGCGTTCACGCAGAGAGTCCACAAGCGCGTCTAATCTTTCGCGCAACACGTCGTGATAGTCATCGCCCCAGGCATAACGGGAAATCCACCCCCTCGGCTGGGCGTCATTGATGGGCAATGCAGGATCGGTGGAAAGCGGTCGCGCGGCGCTGTAGTTCAGCAGGACGACGATGGCACTCCGAATACCGGGCATGGCAGTTTGCAGATCGCACCGCCGGGGATCGGCCAGGTACTTCATTTCGCCGGCGTAGCCTCTGGCAAGCCATTCTGAGGTTTGTTCGAGTTCCGAAAATTTTTCCGGACGGACTACCCCGCAGAGGTCGAATCCCAGAGTTTTCGCCTGGTCCACGACCCAAAGAGTATCGGCGAGGGGCATCATCCAGGAGATTGTGCCGCAGTCTGGCGAATCAGGCGAGCCTCAGGCAGGAGCAGGACTACGTGAAACTTCGAAGCGCGGTGCTCTCGTCCGTGAATACATCAAAGACGGTGTAGAGCTTGGTGATCTGAAGAAGATCGCGAACTTTCTTGGTCAGGTGGAGCAACTTCAGGTCCCCACTCTGATTCTTCACCGCCGTGTATCCGCTGACCAGCTCTCCGATTCCAGAGCTGTCGATGTAATCCACGTCAGCCAGATTCAGCAGAATCATTTTTCTTTCCTCAGCCAGCAGTCCCCGAATCGTCGTTCGCAGCAAAGCGCTGCCGTCTCCGAGGACGATCCGGCCGCTCAGGTCTACAACGGTGACTTGGCCGGCATCGCGATGCGTCGCATGTAATGACATCTGTTTCCTTACGCTTCCTGTTGCGGCGTGGCGTTTTGTCCGCCTTGGCCATTCGGGGAGGCGCTCCCCGAGGCGGGCAACTTCTTGGACATCACAATCTCCGCGCCGCCCGTTCTCCCGGGAACCACATCGAATTCATCCATGAAGGCGCGCATCAGGAAGATCCCGCGGCCGGACGTACTGAGCAGGTTTTCCTCAGCGAGCGGGTCAGGAACATCGGAGAGCTTGAATCCCCTACCTTCGTCCAATACGTGAATGATCATCTTGTCGGCAGTGAAATCGACGGCAAGGTAGATTTTCTTGTCGGGCCGTTCCTGGTTCCCATAGTGAAAGGCGTTGATCACGCCCTCGCGCACGCTCATCCCGATGCGGTAGCAGTCGTCCTCACCAAACCCCGCCGCTTCGGCTACGCGGAGACACATCTCCTCGGCAAGATTGACGCTCTCGACCTGCGTCTCCAGCGTCATTTCAAGATGCTTGGTGTTGAACGTCATCTTTTGCGCTGCAGCTGCCCCGGGTGCCCCTAATAGGAGCGCTTTATGGGTAACATAGCCAAGGAAACAGAGTCAATGGAGCAAGCCGGCCATCCTTCATTTAGATTAGATGCGATGCGCAGCAAGAAGGCATCCGCGGCCCGCTGGACGCCGGCCGACAATTGCAAGTGAGAAGAGAGTCGCAATTCAAGCCCAGTAAGAACGGTCCAGCGTTCGATACTGGATCGCTTCGCTAAGATGGCGCGGCTCGATGCTTGATCCCCCGTCCAGGTCGGCGATCGTGCGCGCTACCTTCAAAATGCGGTCGTGGGCCCGCGCGGAAAGCCCGAGCCGAGTGATGGCGTTTTCCAGCAGCTTTTCGCCTTCGGTCGAAATCGCGCAATGCTTGCGGATCATCTTCGGCATCATTTGCGCGTTGGCGTAGGTCTTCTTTTCGCTTTGGAACCTTTCGAGTTGTCTATTTCGCGCGGCAATCACTCGTTGCCGCACCGAGGCAGAATCCTCCGCCGAAGACGGCGCTCGCAGTTCCTTGTATTTCACAGTGGGAACCTCGATATGAATATCGATGCGATCCAGAAGCGGACCCGAGATTTTCGAAACGTAGCGCTGGATCATGGGAGGCGTACAGTGGCACTCCCGCGTGGGATCGCCGAAATAACTGCACGGGCAAGGATTCATCGCCGCCGCCAGCATAAACCGCGACGGAAAGGTCACTGAAACAGCGGTGCGCGAAATGGTCACGGGACCGTCCTCGAGCGGTTGCTGCATCACTTCTAGAACATTTCGCTGAAATTCCGGCAGTTCATCCAAAAAAAGCACGCCGTTGTGCCCCAGCGAGACTTCTCCTGGCCGCGGCACCGCGCCTCCGCCGATCAACCCCGCGTCACTGATGGTGTGGTGCGGCGAACGATACGGCCGCGTGCCGACCAAACCGCGGCTGTCTTCCAGCACGCCCGCCACACTATGAATGCGCGTCGTCTCGATGGCTTCCTCGAGCGACAT
>Ga0137361_10000881_pt1 | contig 17861 bp, 11 predicted proteins | sample Mad1_80_16metaG_FD_104923 | JGI IMG/M metagenome (GOLD analysis project Ga0137361, IMG submission 104923) | Vadose zone soil microbial communities from Angelo Coast Range Reserve, California, USA - Mad1_80_16 metaG | ecosystem: Environmental > Terrestrial > Soil > Vadose zone | place: USA... | reverse complement strand
GAAGCCGAAGTCGAAAAGGGAGGTGTCGGAGACGATCTGGTCGTCCGCGCCGCGTATCCACAGGACCGGCGGTTTGGGACTGATACTGGCAAATGCGGCCTGATTAAAGTATTTGGGCGAGAGCGCATTGTTGACACCTTGCGTGCCTGGCCCAAGGGCTGGCCAGTTGTTGGAGGTCGTCATGTCGCCTGGGTAGTTGCCTGGTGTCACTTTGGTTGAGAGCATTGAGGTGAGATAGATCTCCTCGCGGTCAGGGGCTGGCCGGAAAGGTGGCTTGAAGTAGAAGGTGTTCATGACGGTGCGCGGTGAGGACTGCTCGCCGCTGCGATCACCGTTTGCCAGGCGTTGCACGAAATTGGGGTTGGCGGTGCCCCCTCCGCTGCCTGCGAAGTCGGGCCAGGTGGGTGTGCCGTCTGGCCTTTTCGAGCCGCCGAAGCCGAAGGGTGAGCCGGGTGCCTGCAAGGTGAGCGTATGGAGCGTGCCGGGATAATCCATGGCATACTGCATGGCGACGTTGCCACCCAGCGACCAGCCAAGCAGGTGGAATGTGGTCAGGTTGAGCGCTTGGACGAATACATTAAGATCGTCTGAGTAGTCGCGCACGCCCCGCGTTGCATCTACTGGCCGTGTTTCGCTGTCGCCGTAGCCGCGCATGTCTGGGGCGTAGATGTGGTAGCGGCCCCTGGCGGCTAGTGCTAGCATGAAGTCCTGGAAGAAGAGAGATGAGGAGCAGTTGCCATGTACCAGGACGATGAGGGTGCTTCCTGTGCCTGCTTCGAGGTATGCTATTGCAAGTCGGTCGGTTTTGATGTTGTGTTGGTGGATGCCGAGTAAGAGTGGTGTTGTGGTCATTGTGCGATGGTCCTTCTGTTTTCTGTCCCGATTACTACATCATTACGGGTTATCCCAGTGCCGTCCATCGTTCTCAATCAGAGCATCAGCCTCTGGAGGACCCCAGGTGCCTGCCGAGTAGGGGTAGACAGTGCTGGGAGGCATGTTCTTCCAGGCATCGATGATGCGGTCCACGATGCACCAGGACGTCTCGGTCTCGTCACGGCGAATGAAGAGCGTCGAGTCACCAACCATACAGTCTGCGAGCAGGCGTTCGTACGCGTCAGGCGATTCGATGCCAAAGGCAGTGGCATAGGAGAAGTTCATGTCAACGTCGCTGAGATGACGTGCTGCGCCTGGAACTTTAGCGGCGAATTTCAGAGACATACCTTCGTCTGGTTGAATGCGCACGGTTAAACGGTTGGGGACCAGGCCTTTAGTTTCAGATGGCTTGTAGAGCTGGTGTGGCACGCGCTTGAACTGAATGGTGACTTCGGTACTGCGTTTGGGAAGACGTTTGCCTGTGCGGATGTAGAAGGGGACATCGGCCCAGCGCCAGTTTTCGATGAACAGCTTCAAGGCGACGTAGGTCTCGGTCGTCGAGTTGGGGACAACGCCTTTTTCTTCTTTATAGCCAATCACGGGCTGTCCGTCGATTACACCTGCAGTATATTGTCCGCGTACTGTGCGCTGCGCCACCTCTTCGGGCGAGAGGAGTGGGACCGCACGCATTGCTTTGACCTTCTCGTCACGGATGGCATCAGCGTCAAAGGCGACGGGCGCTTCCATGGCGGTGAGGCAGAGGACTTGCATAATATGGTTCTGTACCATGTCGCGAATAGCGCCGGATTCCTCGTAGTATTCGGCGCGTGTGCCGATGCCCAGGCTCTCGGCGACCACAATTTGCACATGATCGATGTATTTCTGGTTCCACAGTGGCTCGAATATACCGTTGGCGAAGCGGAATGCCAGGATGTTCTGTACGGTTTCCTTGCCCATGTAGTGGTCGATGCGATAGATTTGATTCTCACGGAAGACGCGAGCCAGCTCGCGGTTGAGTTTTTGGGCCGAGGTTAGGTCGCGTCCAAAGGGCTTTTCAATGATAATGCGTGTCCAGCCCTCGTCGTCGCCGTTGACACGGGCAGGGCGCGCCAGACCTGAACCACCAAGTTGATAGATGATCTCGGAATCGGTGGTGGGAGGAGTGGCCAGGTAGAAGATGCGATTCCCCTGGGTGCCTTGCTCACGGTCAAGCTGGTCGAGTAGGTCGCCAAGTTTCGCGTAGCCTTCGCGGTCATTAAAGTCGGATTGACAGTAATACAGGCGTTGAGCAAACTCGTGTTGTGCTTTGCTGTCTAGTTTGTCGTCTTCCGGCATGTATTTATTGATCGAATCCAGGGCCATGCCACGCCATTGCTCATCGTTCATCGGGCGACGGGCGAAGGCCACAACGGAGAAGCCTTGTGGCAAGGGATGGTCGCGGAAGAGATGAGCAAGGGTTGGCAACAGTTTTCGCTGTGTCAGGTCACCGGTGGCACCGAAGATGACGATGGCGCACGGTTCGGGCTGCTGGCCGTCTTGCCAGATAGAGTGCTGCTTGAGCGCGGCTGGTTGCTGGACTTGTTGGGTCATAATGCTCTCCTTAAAAAGTGTCGTGAATATGCACAATGTGTACTCTATGTTCTGTCTGTAATCTAAGACGGATGTTACAGGTACCTCGGCACTATGCAAGATGCTAACCGAGATATGGTACGTAGGTACGTGCGTGGTAGATCTTGGGTTGTGGTATGGTCCAAATATACTATGCACCCGTACCCATGGATAGCAACTCTAGGATATCCTACAATAGAGACTATGGCAAGTCTGACCAGGCAATAGCCCTGGGCGATAACATTGTGGGGTATCAATCCCTTTTAGGAGGACGATATGGCGCGTACACAATATGATATGACGATCATTGGTGGTGGCTCTGGCGGGCTGACGGCTGCACGGATAGCGACTGCGTTGGGGCGAACGTGTTGCTCATCGACAAGAAACGCTTAGTCAGCCTGCGCGGTTAAGGGTCAATAACGTGTCACTGGCTCATTTTTTCTCTTTGACGATGATTCTGCGTGGCGTGCTTGTGCGAATGTGACTGCTAAGGGACCAGGCACGTGCAACAATAGCGGCCAGGACCACAGCGACAAAAATCGCTGCGATGGAGGAAAAAAGGAGAGGTAGTCCGAGGGAAACGAATGCTCCCTGGAGCGCAAGCACACAGAGCAGGGCAATGGTGACGGTGACGGTGACTTTGAACGTCCAATGTGCCTGCAGTTGTGTTTTTTGAGTATCGTAGCGCAGCTGGGCCTGTGTGCGTATGCTAGTTTGCAGTGTGACCAGGTTTTGACGTTCGGTTGCTATTTGTTGTCGCTCACGGTCAAGTTCTTGCTCCATTTGTTGGGCTTTGTGTTGGGCTTCACGCATCAAATACAAGGTCTGGGCGACATGTTGATCTTCTACTTGCCTGGCCTGAAGCTCTATCGTTTTCTTGAGGTCACGTAGCACGACGGGCTGTTGGGGGGAGAGTTCGACGGTGTGCACTGCTTCTGTGATCATTTTGTGCGCTTCTTCTTCAACGGCTTCCAGGAAAGAGTGATAGAGTTTCTGGTAACGTTGCTCCAATGCTCGCTGCGCTTCTTGCATCTGATTGTGCTCTTCCATCAGATCACGCAGGTGGTGCTGGTATTGTTCGATTTCCTGCTGATGGCTGCTTTGGATGGCGGCTCTCTCCTGGTCAAGGCGTGCCTGCAGGATGTTGAGTTCGTAACGGAGGCGTTTGTTTTCTTCACGCAGTTGTATGACCTGGCGCCAGGCAGGTTTGCCGCTAGTGGTATCGCTGTTTACCTGGGGTAGGGCGTCTGTCTGTTTTTGCTGCAAAAAACTCTGTCGTCGTCCATCGAGATGATTTCGACGGTTCGGAGGCTGTTCTAACCGTTCCATGGCATCAGTTGTATGCTCAGTAGCTTCAGGTGTGAAGCCAGGGTCATTTGGCGATAGCATGATCTGCTCCCTTGAAGGTGAAAAAACGCGAGATATTTTCTCTCTCAGTGCAATTATGCACAGATTGAAGGGATTTTTCAAGTGCTTATTCAGGTCTTGGGTAAAATTCACCTATTGAGCCTGCTGGCAACAGTAACACCATCCCTACCATCCGCCGTCCGCAACGTCATCTCCTGGATACTCAAACTATCGTTCGTCTCTGTGTGCAGGGGGCCATAGATTGGATTATTTGGGATTGTCATAAAGAATTGTGCCTTGATGGTGATAGATGCAGGTACTGAAGCGCCTATGGGAAGATCAAAGGCAGCCAGCAATTCGTCACCCTCCTGCAGCGACGTAAAAGTACAGAGGTTTTGTCGGCTCTGCCCACTATTACCATCGAGCAACGCCGTCATTGCATAACTGTACGTCGTGCGGAAGCGCGGCTGCTCGGAACGCAGGAGGCTCCAGCGTGTCACCAGCAACGACGAGTCGTTGACCCGGAGGTTTTGTGCTTGGCCAGCCAGCAGTTGCAGGTTTTGTACGAATCCAGTATGAGAAAGGGGTGGCTCCATAGCAGGTGTGACAACATACAGGCGAAACGGTGGGCCACCCAGGCGCGTAGGTTGGTCAATCAATGTTGCCCTGGCGAACTGGCTCAGGAGAGTATTGGTCAAGTCGTCATATGGTCCAACCAGCAGCACGGCTGGTCCAGCAGCAGGATTGGGTAACACAAGGCAATGTGAGGCATCGAATAGTGTTGTAGGCGCGTGCATTTGTTCGGCCAGGTAGCGCAGAGCGGTTTGTGTGGCCGCATCGGTTGTGATGTAGACTTTGTTGAGGTGACGTTGTTGCGCCAACTGGTCGGCTTCGCTGACGGCGTGTTGCAGAGAGCGGAGGTCGTTGTGGTAGGGATAGGGCGGGAAATCGCGGTCGCTAAAGTTCCCGCTCCCTGTGTCAATGATGGCTGCGGTACAGTTCACTGCTTGCGCGACAATCACAAGGCCGATCAGGACATAGATGCCGTAACGCACCACATGCCACTTCTGTCCGTGCCAATCACTAACAAGATGCAACCATGCAGTAAGTTTGCTGACAAAGAAGCCCATAAGCACAAATGGACCGGGCATGAGTATCAAAAAGTAATGCCAGGTCAGCCCAATTTTGTGCACTAAGAGGAGCGCCAATGGTGCAATCTGCCAGATCAGCAGCAGGAGTAGACCGCACCTGTAGGGCGTGGCACGCAGGGCTGTCCACCAATTGTGCAGTCTCGTCTTGCCCCACATCGACAGCACTCCGGCTGTCACAAACCCACAAAGAGCCAGGAGAGGCACAACGATGTTTAGCCAAGCGATAGCGGGAGCGAGCATACGCACCACTGAGTGCATATTGGTCGGGAGCCTGTCGTAAGGACTGAGGAATAGTTGATAGTAGTTGATGCCTTCGAGATACAGACGACCATGCTGCTTCTCCTGTAGGTAAAGCGTCAGCAGATCGGCAAATCTGGTAGAGAACTCCCAAAGCAAATAGGGAGAGAAGAGCAGTAGCAGCGCAACGAAGGCTAAGCCGAGATCACGCCAGCGCATTGTCCCTGGAGCGAACACGACTGCCAGGAGTAATGGTACAAGCAGCAGCAGCGCGGTTTCGTGCATCTGGTAGAGTATGCCTAGCAGCAGTAAGGCAGGGAAAAGCCAGCCCTTACGCCGCTCGACGACGCCCCAGAAGAGCGTGAACATAAAGAGGACCACGAACGGTGGCATCAGGTTGGGTTGCCAGATGAAGCGTCCATACAACAGTGGTCTGAGGGCAGTGGCATAGAGTAATGCAGCAACGGCACCCGCCAGTCGTCCATGGTAGCGACGAGTGAAAAGATATGTCAGCAAAACCGCGACTATATTGAAAATGCCTATGAAGACGATTGCCCAGAGTGGATTGGCGCTCAGTGCGGCTGGCAGCATGAAGAGGTAAATCACGCCTGGAGGATGTGCAATGCTGATAGAGGCGGTATTGCTGGTGATTGGCAACAAACCATGATGCACAGCGTCATAAGCCATGCGGAAAAGGACCGCTTGGTCATCGTCAAATTCGGACGCATCGACCTGGTAGAAATGTAGGAAGCCAGTTATCAGCAGGATAACATAGATCTCCCAGCTGTTAGCGAGAGTCAGGCGCGAGGGCAAGCGAGGAAGACAAGGTCGCAGCCATCCTGTGCGATGGGCTGACGAGGAGACATCCGACGTACGGATTTTTGACATACTGAGCAGCATATGCAAGATGAACCTCTACACAACAGGAACGGCGATACTGTCTCTGCCGTCCGTTGTCTGTAATGCTGCCTTCGCTATGTTTTGATCGCTATCCGTCTCCAGGTGGAATGGGCCATAGAATGGGTTGTTGGGGATCGTTGTGAAGGATTGCGCTTTGATTGTCACCGAGGCAGGAACTGGAGTGCCATTGGACAGCCGGAAGGCAACTACGAGCTGATCACCGGCCCGTATCGCTGTAAAGGTACACTTGCCCGAACTGCTTTGCTGGCCGTTGGGTAGCGCTGTCATGGCATAGCTATAGGTTGTGCGAAAGCTGGGTTGCTCGGCACGCAGGAGACTCCAGTGCGTGATTAGCCATGATGTGCTGTTGAAGCTGAGCGGTTGTGCGTGCATAGTAAGCAGTTGCAGATTACCCGCAAAGGTGTTCTGCTGGGAAGGGGATTGCACGGCCCTGGGTGTGACGATGTAGAGGCGAAAGGGTGCACCGGCTAAGCGTGTTGGTTGATCGACCAGCATCGCTGAAGCGAACTGGCTCAGCAGGGCGTTGGTCAATCCGTCGTATGGCCCCACCAGCAACACGGCAGGCCCGGCAGCAGGGTTGGGGAGTACCAGGCAGTTTGAAGCGTCGAAAAGTGTGGTGGGTGTCTGCATCTGCTCGGCCAGGTAGCGTAGTGCGGTTTGTGTGGCGAAGTCGGTCGTGATGTAGACTCTGTTGAGGTGGCGTTGTTGGGCCAACTGGTCGGCCTCGCTGACAGCGTGTTGCAGAGAGCGGAGGTCGTTGTGGTAAGGGTATGGTTGGAAACCACGATCATCGAAGTTTCCGCTACTCGTGTCGATCACTGCTGCTGTACTGCCTACTAGCTGTGCAATGATTACCAGACCTGCCAGAGCGTAGACACCGTAACGCAGAAGGCTCCATTGTTGCCTTTGCTCGGGCAACCACTCGACTAGCTTAGCAAGGAAGAGACCTATCAGGATGAATGGGCCTGGCAGGAACATAAAGAAGTATTGTGAGTGTAACGGGATGGCGTGACGTGAAAGGATCAGCAACGGCACGATCTGCCAGGCGAGTAGTAGGATCAAGCCGCATTTGTACGGTGTGGCACGAAGGTCCGTCCACCAGTTGTATAGGGTGGCTGCCAGAGGTAGGGTGGGGGCAGGACTCGCCCCTACCGTGGGGAGGGATAGGGCGGGGGCAAGCCAAGGGGGGTAAACCCGCGCCCCTACCATCGGGGGAGACAGGGCGGGGGCAAGCCCCGCCCCTACCATATTCCGCTCACCCGCTTCCGTGGTGCCTTTTTGCCTACCCTCTGGCCGCAACAATAAGAGGCCTGCCGTCGCGAACCCGGCCAGAGTCAGCAGTGGCACAGCGATGGAGAGCCAGGAGATAGCGGGAGCGAGCATACGCACTACTGAGCGCGTATCTGTCGGTGGTGTGTCAAAGGGACTGAGGAAGGTGCGGTAGAGATGGATTGCCTGCGTGTCAATATGGGCGTGTTGCCCTGCTAGTGTGAAGACGGTGCGTATATCAACAAAGCTGGTGAACATCTCCCAGATGAGATAAGGAAAGAAGATGACGATCAACGAGATAAAGGCGAAGGCGAGGTCGCGCCAACGCAAGGTTCTGGGTGCAAGCACTATAGCGATGAGCAGTGGTACGGCGAGTAAAAGCGTGGTTGGATGCATCTGGTAGAGGATGCCGAACAAGAGCAAGGCAGGGAAAAGCCAGCCCTTGCGCCTCTCGACGACGCCCCAGAAGAGCGCAAACATGAAGAGAATCACGAACGGTGGCATCAAGTTGGGTTGCCAGATGAAGCGTGCATAAGTGAGTGGTCGAGCGGCAGTGGCGTAGAGCAGCGCTGCAATGACACCTGCAAGCCGTCCGTAATAGCGGCGCGTGAAGAAATAGGTGAGCACTGCTGTTGCAGTCGTAAATGCCCCTACCAACACTGCTCCCCAGAGCGGATTGGCGCTGAATGCGGCTAAGGGCATAAAGAGGTAGATGACGCCCGGCGGGTTAGCGATGCCAATGGAGGCGGCATTGCTCGTGGTGGGTAGCAATGCATGGTGTACAGCGTCGTAAGCCATGCGGAAAAGCTTGGCCTGGTCCTCATCTAACTCGGTTGTATTGATCTGGTAAAAGCGCAGGAAACCTGCCACCAGCAGAATAAGGCAGACTTCCCAGGTGTTGGTGGCAAGTGACGCGAAACGGGGCAACCATGAATGTGATGTGGAAGCGCCTGTTGGCGATAGAGCATCATTATTTGATATATTTTTCTTCGATAGCTTAAGGCTCATCCCTTAATACACTCCTGACAGCATCGATGCTTGCTTCCACCACCACACCTTTGTTCTGCTGGACACTCCCTGTTTGGCCATCTTTAAGCAGGTGGCCGGTCAGGATACCAACGACGGAGGCATCACGTTTGATAATACCACAGGCGACAAGTTTACGCACTCCTGCCACTGTAGCCGCAGAAGCAGGCTCGCAGCCGATGCCCGACCGATCGATCACGGCTTTAGCCGCCAGTATTTCCTCGTCACTTACCTCTTCAACAATGCCATCGCTTTCCTCGATCACGCGGCGTGCGCGTGTATAGCTGACAGGATTGCCAATCTTAATGGCCGTAGCAATGGTATGTGCCTGCACGTGCTCTCGCCTGGCAAATCCCTGCATGAAGCTGCGGTAAAAGGGATTGGCCCCTGCAGCCTGGATGGCGGCGATGCGTGGCATGTGCTCAATCAGGCCGAGTTGGTGGGCCTGGCGGAATGCCTTTCCTATAGCCGATGTGTTGCCCAGGTTGCCAGCCGGGAGCACTAGCCAGTCGGGAGCCTGCCAGCCAAGCTGTTGCAAGAGTTCAAAGCCAATGGCCTTCTGACCTTCGACGCGGAAGGGGTTGAGTGAGTTCAAGAGATAGATACCGAGTTCGTTACACACCTGTTCGACCAGGCGCATCGCATCGTCAAAATCGCCGTTGATCTGTATCGTCGTCGCTCCATAGGCCAGGGATTGAGCTAACTTGCCTGCTGCGACATTGCCTGCCGGTAAGAAGACAATACTGCGCATGCCAGCCTGTGCTGCATACGAGGCTAACGATGCTGAGGTGTTGCCTGTTGAGGCGCAGGCGACCGTGCGGGCACCGAGCAGGCTTGCCATGGTGACGCCCACGGTCATACCGCGGTCTTTGAAGCTGCCCGTGGGGTTTTCACCCTCATGTTTGAGAAAGAAGCGCTCCAGTCCAGCATAGAGGCCAATCTGCCGCTGTCCGGCGCGACCAGGACCAGCGTTTTCTGAACCAACCGGGTAGAGTCCGGTGTTCCCTTCAGGTCGGCTGATGATATACTGCTCAGGCACAGGTAAGATCAGTTCGCGATAGCGCCAGACGCCGCTGCGATCAAGGAGCAGTTCATTCTTGCTGATGGGCCAGGTGGGAGGGCTAGAGGCACGTTCGTCAAACAACTGACGCCAGGTCGTGTGTTGTCTGGGGAGACAAAAGACGGTCTCGACGTCGAGCACCCCTCCGCATGTGCAGCGGTAGCGTGGTGGCTGCCCAGCCTCTACTCCAGGGTAAAGGGCTGAGCATTCCACGCAACGCAACGAGACGCTGGGTAACTCTGCAACGATAGCTTGACTGATCACAAGGGACACTCACTTCCTTGACTACGTGCACTCACTTCCTTGCGTACGCGACTACGAGGAATGTTGAGTACCCGTGCTCCTACCTGATCTGCTCGTAAAATCGCCCCCGTTCCCTCTACGCCTAGTGCCTGGGCAGTTTCTTGCATCGCCCGTAACACGTTGCGAAAATGGGAACTGGCCAGAGCGATCAACGATGAGCCGCCGCCGGAAAGACATGCACCATGTGCACCCGCAGCGATGGCGGCGTTGATGATGTCAGGCATCTCAGGGAAAAGCGCCTGGCGATAGGGCTGGTGTAAGCGATCCTGCATGGCCTCGCCGATCAGTTCATAGCGTCTCGTTTGCAATGCCGTTAAGAGGAGGGCTACACGCCCAGTATTAAAGGTTACGTCGGCCTTTGGGTAGTTGGCTGGCAACAACTTCCTGCCAGCTATGGTGTCCATTGGAAACGAGGGAGTGAAGATGATGGCTTTCAGTTCATCGGGGAACTGCGTTTTCACGGCATGAACCTTCCCTCCGACGTTGGTGGTCGCGACGAGTCCTCCAAGCAGTGCCGGTGCGACATTGTCAGGATGATTGCCTGCTTCGTTCTTAACGGCCAACTCCAGCAGGTCTTCCCTGGCAAGAGCCAGCCCTTGGGAACGCAGGAACTCATTTGCTGCCATTAGTCCACCGACGACGGCGGTGGCGCTACTACCCAGGCCGCAACCCGGTGGAATATTGATCGACATACGAATGCGTACAGCAGGCACATCCACCTGCTGGCATGCGAAGAGTGCAGCGAAGGCACGGAAAAACAAATTGTCCGGCCCGGTGGAGAGGCTCGCACCTAATGCTCCCTCCACTTCGATGTAAGGCTCTGTAGCGCTGGCATAGGCAAGCCTTTGCCAGGATAGCTCCTCTACTACTTCAAAACGGTTGTAGAGTTGTAATGCTAAGCCAAGGCTATCAAAGCCTGGCCCCAGGTTAGCTGATGTAGCTGGGACCTGGACGGTAACTGAGGCAGGTAATACCAGTGCCATCGGTGGCTGCCTGCCTTTCTGATGAAGAATGCATGATAGATCCTTTCTTGATCGTGTGCTTATTCTAACATCTTTGTCATCAACTGTAACTACGCTACGACGAAAGTACCCGCTCCTGGTGCCAACAGGAGACACTAGAAGATAGGGATGAAATTCGGGACGGCAAGAGCTCCTTTCATGGGCGATAAAAAAGAGGATCACCCGAATCGGGGATCCTCGTGACGTTACCTACAATGGATGAGTTGCTTCGTTGCCCCTGTTTAATCTCCCCGTGCCGAGCCTGGGTCCAGTCCAGTAGTCAGCCTTACCAGGCCACTTAGCCCGGTAAGGCCGATAATGGTGATGTTCGTGGTTATCACAAGGCTCGCAAAGGACAGGGACATGTGCTGCTCCAATTTCAAGGTGTCTGTTGTGCATGGAAACGATAGTGGCGACGTTGCCAGAATGTTTCGTTGTTATGAGGATACACGAGATTCTAGAGGTTTGTCAAGTCTCAAATGGGGTCATGGGGTCTCTTCCTCATGTTCCTCACCCAGCACATAATCCCCCAAATGGGTATACCTTGCCCCCGATCGCAACAGTTCGCTTTTCATCACACATAACTGCCCGACCTTTGAAGAAGCTGCGACTTTTGTTTCCAGCAGGAGGCGTTGCAAACGCTCGCGTTCCTCGGGCTTGAGCGGTGCTTTGATACGTGCCAGGGTGAGATGCGGTGAGAATGGCCGCCTCTCGACGGTGAAGCCGCGCTGCTCAAGTTCCTGATTGAGTACACGGTGCAGTTGCTGCAGATTGCCGGAAGGTTCGTGCACACCCATCCAGATCACACGAGGATGAAGTAGCGAATCGAAGAGCCCCAGGTGCGAGAGATGGCATGCAAAAGGCGCTACTTGTGGCGCTGCCGCTTCAGCAGCCTGCATTGCTTCTCTCAACCGCTCATCGGTCAAATCGCCGAGGAAAGCCAGGGTGAGATGAATCCCTGCCGGATCAACCCAACGAATAGCGGGCAATTGCTCCGCCATCTGGCGCATCACGCTGGCGAGCGCGCGGCGCAGGGACTCATCTAGATCAAGCGCAATAAAAGTACGTGTGACACTCTGCATCGGCAGACTCTCTTCTATCAAGCCGCAAACAGCATTGTGTCGAGCTCGGTGCCATCGATCGTTTCGACCTCGATCAGGTGCTCAGCGATGGCGACAAGTTTGCCCTGCTTCTCGCGCAGGATCGTGAGAGCTGTGGTATAGGCTTGTTCGACCAGCAGCGAAACCTCTTTGTCAACCCTGGCCGCCGTCTCCGGGCTGAAGGTGGTGGCCCCTTCGGACTCCATCTTGAGGGCGACATTGCCCAGGGGACTCATGCCAAATTCACAGACCATGCGCCGTGCCAGATTCGTCACATATTCAATATCCTGGCTGGCACCCGTCGTGATATCACCGAAGATGATCTCCTCGGCGGCACGCCCGCCCATGGCACCGGCCATCTTTGCCAGCAGCTCCGAACGGCGCAACAGATAGCGGTCCTCGCTTGGTGCTTGCACGGTAATGCCCAGGGCCATGCCTCTTGCGATGGCTGTCACCTTGCGCACCGGATCGGCTCCAGGAGTAGAGCGCATCACGATGGCGTGCCCCACTTCGTGATAGGCAATAATGGCTTTTTCGGCCTCGGTGATCACACGGCTTTTGCGCTCTGGACCGGCCATGACGCGCAAGATCGACTCTTCAAGTTCGGGCTTGTGAATCACGTTCTGCCCACGACGTGCAGCCAGCAGAGCTGCCTCATTCAGCAAGTTCGCCAGGTCGGCGCCGGAGAACCCCGCCGTCTGACGAGCTATTTCGGACAAGGCAACGTCAGCGGCCAGTGGTTTATCTTTTGCGTGGACCTCCAGAATAGCGAGGCGACCACGAATGTCGGGTTTATCGAGCATCACCTGGCGATCAAAACGTCCGGGACGGAGCAGGGCGGGGTCAAGCACATCCGGGCGGTTGGTGGCCGCAATGACGATGACGTTCGTATGCTTATCGAAGCCGTCCATCTCGACTAGTAACTGGTTGAGCGTCTGCTCGCGTTCGTCGTTGCCCCCGGTGCCCGAAGCATGGCGTTGGCGGCCAACGGCATCAATTTCGTCGATGAAGACAATGCAGGGTGCGTGTGCTTTGGCTTCCCTGAACAGATCGCGTACTCGTGCCGCGCCAACACCGACGAACATCTCCACAAACTCGGAGCCGCTAATGTTGTAGAAGGATACATTGGCTTCGCCTGCCACGGCACGCGATATGAGCGTTTTGCCCGTACCCGGCGCACCGACTAAGAGAACCCCTTTTGGGATACGTGCGCCCATGGCGATAAAGCGCGATGGGTATTTCAGGAAGTCAACAATCTCTGCCAGTTCCGTTTTGGCCTCTTCGATGCCAGCAACGTCTTGAAAGAGGATCGAGGGGCGCGACTCGTTGAAGCGCTTGGCTTTTGAACGTGTGAAGGACGCAGCCTGGCCATTTGCACTACCACGGCGGAAGAAGAAGATCATCGTAGAAACGATCAGTGCCACCAGCAGTACATCTAGCATCACTTGTCCCCACGGGGTGTGTTGTCCATTGTCAATGGAGACGGCGACGCCATCATGGCGAAATATTTCTGTGACCGTCTGTCCATCCTCTTTGAGTGCATGGTACTGTTGACCGGAAATACTCGTGGCGAAAACATCGTTGCCACTGATGGTCACCGATTTCAATTGATGGCGGTCCGCGAGATTGAGCACGTCGCTGATCGGCCTATCCTGTGTGTTACTGACTCCGAAATTGATCTTGAGCACGTGCGTTACTGCCAATGCCAGGACAGCAACGAGCAAGAGTAGTACCAATGCTGGTACTGCATAGCGTACGAGGTTGGTACGTTTCCTGCTTGTTTTCTGGGGTGAACGCGACGAATTTGGACGTGTTGGTTCAGGGTTATCTTGTGGTGGTGTTTCCATCAAGCGCTCTATTCCTTCTAGACTCTGTGAACGCATCCTACATTTGTTTCAGCCAGCATACGGAACAAATTCCCCTGTTGCACAGCTATGGCGAGGAGTTACATCTTCCCCAATGGGGAAGATGAGCTGTAAGCCCCCATTTTGTGACTTGAGATACCTGACACTGTATCGTTGTGTTTCTTGGCATGTAAACACGGCAACTATGATGTCAGTATAGCTCATTAGAGTAGCATGAATCAAGATGAGCGTATGCTGAGAATCCTTAGAATGTGGTTAACAATTCAGATTTCTCCTACGTGCTCGATAAATCGGCCGTTCTACGAACGATGCTCGATAAATCGGCATTCTACATACGGCAGTTCGCAAGCGTTTTGTGGATGGTAAGGAGGACGAAAAGACTCAGAATGGCTAGTACTTTTGGGTGCCATTGCATGCAGTTAAACAGGGCGATGTAAAAGTCATCCTTGTGTTCATGTCGGCCCCGCATGCGGGGCCGACATTGAGAGGAATGGTTGAGATTGCGGCAGGCTGAAAGCCTGCCGCAATCTCAACCATTCCTCTTTAGCGAGCGCCGTAGTAGAGTGCCGATTTATCGAGCACGTCACGTGCGACGAGGAAAGACAATGAATGGCGACTTTTACATCGCCCTGGCAGTTAAAAGTGCTGCTTGTCGGTAGAGGAGCCGATGAGTATAATGGATGCTGACGAAGCAGCATTGGTAGAGAGCAGATGGAAGGTCACCATGGTGAAAGTACCCGCCCAGCGCCGCAAACATTGGGGAGGCAGAACATTTCGTTTCAGCCTTGCCAGTTTTCGTTTTGCGCGGAATTCTTCGCTCAGGCGTTTCAGCATAACAGAAGCTGCTTTATTGCTCATGATGGCCTATGTTACCTCAAAGGGATTGGGGACAATACGTCAAAGCCTCTTCAATGCACTCTTTGGTACAGGTCTCCAAGCGAATGCCTACTATGCTGCCTTTCGTCTGCCAGACACGCTGTTCAACCTGATAGCTGGCGGCGCGCTAAGCTATGCATTCATCCCCGTATTTCTCTCTTACGAGAGAGAACATGGGAGCAGGGAAGTATGGCGTCTCACAAGCCTGGTTTTCAATGTGTTACTGGTTGTACTTACTACTCTTGTACTCATTGCTGAATTGCTTGCGCCCGTATTTGTCTCTCACCTGTTGGTACCGGGTTTCTCGCCTGCTGAGCAGGCTTTAACTATTACCCTGACACGGATAATGCTGGTGCATCCTCTCATCCTGGGGCTGAGCACTGTTGCGACTGCTATCCTTAATGGTAAGCGCCAATTCTTGCTCCCTGCGGTCTCGATTGCTATCTACGATGTTGGTTTGATAGGCGGGTTGCTGTTCTCGCTGGTAATTCCCGGTGTGGGTATCTACGGTCCCACTTTTGGTCTGCTCATATCGGCTGTATGCCAGGTAGCGGTACAAATCTTTGGTCTGCTCAAGCAAGGAGCCAGCTATACATGGACGTGGGATATTATGCATCCTGGATTACGCGAAGTCCTGCGTTTACTTGGTCCAAATGTGCTTGCCATTAGCATTGCTTCTGCTGGCTTCATCGTGGAGACCGCATTTGCCTCTTATCTTCCCGACAAGTCGAGCATTGCTGCTATGCAAAATGCGTATATGCTGTTCACATTACCCTTGACGTTGATGGCACAGGCAATAGGTCAGTCATTACTACCACAAATAACGACGCAAGCCACACATGGCCGTTATATGCGCATGAGCCATACGATCCTCAAGGTTGCGGGAGGATCAGTTCTGCTCAGTGTCCCCGCCACAATCGTGCTGTGCCTTTTAGGGAAACCTACCATTCACGTATTGTTTGAGCATGGGGCTTTTACGATGCATTCAGCGGACCTGACGAATATGGCGCTGATCGGCTATGCCGTTGGTCTGCCGGGACTGACGGCGAGTGCGCTGCTCATACTCTGCTTCTACGCACTGAAGGATGCACGTACACCGCTTTTCACCAATATACTGACGTTGGTGGCACGTCTTGGTCTCATTGTTCTTCTGCTGAAAGTACTGGTCGGTACCTATGCAATTCTGGCTATCCCCCTGGCTGCGAGCCTGGCAGGAACGGCGGAAGCAGTCCTGCTTTGTCTGGTACTGTTTGTTCGATTGCGTGCGAAGGTGAAAACAGATAAGGGTATGCAGCGTCTCTCTCGGCGACGGCTCTATGGGAAGCAGACGAAAGTGCTCCTGAATATGTGACACGCCGCAGCCGCTTTAGCGGCTGCAGCTTCTCGTGCGGAGAAAGGGTACGCACGAGCTACATCGAGCTTCGGAGGAACTTCGCTGTTCAAAGCAGCCAATCTTCAGTTTGTGTCGCAACCATCGAGCTGAAATCTTGTCCAAACGCTTCGCCTTCTGTACGAGAACCGTATCTCCACGCTTCCTCAGCTTCATTTCAGCCTGTTCACAAATTCAACTCAGAGAGTCATGGTATACCTATTTCTAGTGAGTCAGAACAGAGGCGTTGGCAAACGCTTCCTCAATCTTCTGTTTCACCATTCTGCTGGTCAATGGTGACCAGTGGAAGTTGATGCTCCTGCTCACCCAAGCAAACGGAGGACCGAAACGTGCGAGAAGTCTTCCTTTGCTTTCAGGTGTAGCAGGTGGCTCCAGAAAGCTGGTGCCTTTCTTTGGGTCACCAGCTTTTCAGAGATCGTGTCGAAGATCTCCGTGAGCTGTTCATGAAAGGATGTCTTTCATGGATTCGATGATTGTCTCTCCCGCCAAGCGTATGCTGGATGCTAATGGTTTGAGCCCTCAGGAGGGCTCACAGCGAGCCATGGCCTTGACCGACGAGGATCTGGCCCTGGTGACGGGAGCCGATGGTGGCAGAGACTTTCCCCATCACCATCGCCATCGCCATCGTCGGTGGCGGTGGTGGCGTCATCGTCGCCTGTGGTATTGGGATTAGACGACAGTGAACCCAACGGCCATCTTCCGCAAGGGAGATGGCCAATGTTCTGAAAAACCCACAGCAGGAGCTGGGCGGAGGCTGTAGAGTGCCGATTTGTAGAGTGCGGATTTATCCAGCACGTCACGTCACGTGGGCGCGTTGTGTTTGAGCTAGAAAGGTGATCTATCATGCTTCCTCCTCCTCGTTCCCTGTTTCGGGAACGTGCCTTGGCGCAGTATCAGCAGCGTCAGCAACGGGCTATGTTGCCACGGCTGGTGTCACCTCCGGTCTTCCTCTGCTCCTGGATCCTCCTCAGCTTGCTGGTACTTGCTGCTGGGCTTGCCTGGTGGGCACAAGTTCCCATCTTCGTGTCAGGATCGGGTGTGCTTCAGGCGCAGTATGCTGATTCCCCATCTGAGGGCACGCAGGTCATGGCCCTGCTTTTCTTGCCGACCTCAGAGGCGAGCCAGGTGCGCGTTGGACAACCTGTCCAGCTCCAGCTTGCTTCGACAGACCTCCAGTTCACAGGAGCCGTGAGCCAGATTGAACCCGGGGCTATCAGCCCGCTTGAGGCACGCCAGCGCTACGATCTCGTAGGCGAAGCCGCCGCAAGCCTCACCCAACCGTCCGTGGTGGTGGTCGTCAAATCCGCAACTGCTCTTGCCGCCTCTACCTATGCTGGGAGCCTGGTCGAGGCTCAGATCCAGGCCGGGACGCGCCGCGTCCTGACGCTGGTGCCGGGGATGGATCACCTGATTGGAGGCTAGCAGGTGGAAGACGCGCTTCGGCAGAAGGTTTCCCAACAGCAGACCGCGAGCTTGCCTCCGCCCCAGATGTTTCAGCGTGCCATGCGCCCTCGGCAGCGACATCGGGTTCCCGTGGTGCAGCAAATGAGCGCTGTCGAATGTGGGGCTGCCTGTGTCGCAATGATCCTGGGCTATTATGGGCATCATACCAGCATGGAAGAGATTCGTGACCGTACGGGGGTGGGCCGAGATGGCCTTTCCGCGCTGGACCTGGTCCAGGCTGCACGCAGTTATGGCTTGCGCGTGCGCGCTATTGCTCTGCAGGAGCCGGATTTACGCGACGTTGCTCTGCCAGCCATCCGTCACCTACTTGGCGCTCTTGCTCGTGCAGTCCTTGCCCTTCGGACTGCTGGTGCTGGCTATCGGGGCGGCG
>Ga0137361_10000880_pt1 | contig 17862 bp, 14 predicted proteins | sample Mad1_80_16metaG_FD_104923 | JGI IMG/M metagenome (GOLD analysis project Ga0137361, IMG submission 104923) | Vadose zone soil microbial communities from Angelo Coast Range Reserve, California, USA - Mad1_80_16 metaG | ecosystem: Environmental > Terrestrial > Soil > Vadose zone | place: USA... | reverse complement strand
CCTGCCTGCACCTCGTCACATATCATCACCAGGTTTTGCTCATCGCACCACTGGCGCACTCCCTGCACAAACTCCTGCGTGCCGGGCCAGATACCACCCTCACCCTGTACCGCCTCGACTAGCACTCCAACTGTCTTCGCGCTTGTCGCAGCCTTTAATGCCTCCAGGTCATTGTATGGCACCTGTTTGAAGCCGTCGGGCAGAGGTACCCATGTAGCCTGGTAGTAGGCCTGCCCCGTGGCAGCAGTCGTGGCCAGGGTACGTCCGTGGAAACTGTGCTCCATACTGATAATTTCATATGCCCCGTCGCGATGAACACGTCCATACTTGCGTGCCAGCTTGATTGCGCCCTCGTTGGCCTCAGCACCGCTATTGGAGAAGAATGAACGCATGCCGTTGCTCAACAAGCCAAGTTGTTCGGCCAGTTCAATCTGGCGCGTGTTATAGTACAGGTTAGAAACGTGTACGAGCTGTGTCACCTGCTCCTGTACTGCCTTCACAATGGCAGGATGGCAGTGTCCCAGCACGTTGACGGCAATGCCTGCCACGAAATCGAGGTACACCTTCCCATCGGTATCCCATACACGTGTTCCCTCTCCACGCACGAAGGTCACGGGCTGGCGTTTGAATGTGCCCTGGTAATATTTATGTTCCAGTGCTACCCAGTCACGTTTGTTCAATTCAGTTGTTGAGTCTGTTGTCGTCATGCTGATTTTCTCCTTTGAAAATAACGTTATTCCTTAACGGAGCTACTATTTTCTCGCGCTATCGGGTATAGAGTGTGTTCTCATCGATATAGCCATGGGTCAGGTCACATCCCCATGCAGTTGCTTTGCCGTCACCAAGATGAAGGTCAATTGAAATAGTTACTTCACTACCCACCATAGCCGCCCGCGCATCGTCCTGGTTATATTGGGCAGCCATACCTTGTTTCACCACCTGCACATCGCCAATAAAGATATCGTAGCTGTTTTGATCAAGTTGACAACCACTGGCGCCCAGTGCGGCTACGATACGTCCCCAGTTTGGGTCTCCGCCGGCCAGCGCGCACTGCCATAACGGGGAGAGTGTTACCGAGCGGGCAGCTTTTATGGCGTCGGTTTTATGACGTGCCCCTCGTACATGCACCGTCATCAACTTTGTCGCTCCTTCGCCGTCGCGAGCCATCTCGATTGCCAGGTATTGCGTTACATGACGCAGTGCCTCGCGAAAGGTTTCAACTTCAGGGTGCTGCGCGTTAATGGGGGTGTTGCCTGCCAGGCCATTGGCGAAGAGAATGCAGGTATCGTTGGTGGACATATCGCCATCCATCGAGATCATATTGAACGAGTTGGCGACGGCGGCATGCAGTTCTGCCTTCATCCACCCAGGCTCGACAGTGGCATCGGTTGTTAAATAGCAGAGCATGGTTGCCATGTTGGGATAGATCATGCCCGCACCTTTCGTTACGCCGCCCAGTCGCACTGTGCGTCCCTCGACCTGGAATTCCAGCGCGATCCTTTTGGGACGGGTGTCGGTGGTCATGATCGCTTCCGCAAAAGCGTTTCCCCCGTCCGTATTCAGTTCGATGGCGTCAACGCCCGCCTGGATTTTCTCGATGGGTAGCTGCCGACCAATAATGCCGGTAGAGGAGCAGAGTACCAGCTTGTTCTCTACTTGCAGCTGCCGGGCAACAAATTCAGTCATGCGGTAAGCATTGAGCAGACCGAGGTCACCGGTAGCACAATTGGCGTTGCCGCTGTTAACGATTACTGCCTGTGCCTTGCCATTACGCAGGTGTTCCTGGCAGACAATTACCGGCGCTGCTCGCGTGCTGCTGGTCGTGAAGGTGCCTGCCGCAATGCAGGGCACGTCCGAGGCCAGAATAGCGAGGTCTTTGATAGAGGCGTCAGATTTAATGCCGCTGGCGGTGGCACCGGCACGAAAGCCCTGGGGAGCTGTTACACAATTGCCAATTTCGCGAAATATGTCAGACAATGAAATACCTCCTGATCCCTATACTGCTACTGTTGTAGTCCGCTTACTACGCGAGCATATTTCTCGGCCAGTGCCTGGGCCTGTTCGTTGGAGACGGACTCGGCCACCACATGGAATAATGGGCGGTCGGCGTCCGGCAGCACCAGTACCCATTCTTTGCCGAGATCGATCTTGATGCCATCAATGGGTTTCGTGCGCCGTTCGCGATATTGCTCGCTCAGGATACGCATCACCTTGCCCTTGTTTTCCCAGGGACAGTTCACCATCGTCCGGCTCATATAGTAAGTGGGGAGATCATCCACCACTTCGGAAAGCCGCATGTCGAAGGTTGCGAGCAGTTCGAGTAACTTCACAATGGCGAGCATCCCATCAAAAGCAGGCTGCAAGGCTGGGAAGACAAAACCACCGGTACCGTCACCTACCAGCACAACCCCCTCACGTCCGGCAGCGCTCATCAAAGCATGCGCCTGCACTCGCGTGTGCTGGATGTGGCCCTCGTAGCGTTCAGCAATGTGTTCCAGGGCATTTGGAGCCGTCACAGGAGCCGCTACCGTCCCGCCGCGATATTTGCGCAGGAACAAGCTGGTCATCACTACCAGCATCTTCGTTCCATCCAGAATGCGACCACGATCATCCACAACCGAAAGACGTTCTCCGCCTGGGTCAATTCGAATGCCCATATCGTTATTCAATGTCGCGGTAATCGTGGCCAGGCGCTGCATGTCTTTATCTATTTCTTCCATTGGTCGAGAGAAGCGCGACTCGTCCATACTGTTATTCAGGACAATTACTTCGCAGCCCAGTCGATTGAAGAGACCAGGAAGTATTTGCGCGGTGCTGCCATTGGCGTAATCTACCACCAGCTGGAACTTACGCTGCTGCACCAGTTGCGTATCCACCACCTTCAAGATCCCTTCAAGGTATGGATTGATCACATCTGAATCTTCCAGCACCTCAATCCAGCCCAGGTCATCCAGGTACACGCGGCGGAAATCTTCGCGGAAGTACAGATTCTCGATCTTGCGCTCGGTCGTCTTATTGATGTCCAGTCCATTCTGATCAAAAAACTTGATGTCGACGATACGCTGATCATGGGGGGAGAGGCGCACATGAACTCCACCAACTGCATCGGTGTTACGTACAAAATAACGTGCTACAGGTATTGGTACCTGGTTAATGTCATGCACATTGATCCCGGCGGAGGGTACCCCGGCTACAATAGCTCGCTTAATCATCCGCGAGGTGCGATGCGATGAGTCACGATTGAGGCAGACGGTGGAACCTTTGGGCAGAATTGCTCCATATGCTGCTCCCAATTTAGCAGCAAATTCAGGTGTAAGATCGACATTGACGAGACCGGTCACGCCGAAGCGACTGAACAGGCCGCGTCTTCCCTGTGATCCCCAGATGATGCTGCTGTTGACAACCGCCCCGGACTCGATCTCTTTGTCGGGCCAAATTTTAACGTTGGGCTGAATGATCGCGCCCTCCTGGACAATGGAGTTATCGCCGATGACGGACCCTTCAAACATCACAGCTTTGCTCTTAATGTTGGTTGAGGACCCAACGATGGCGCCTCGCAACTCGGCTCGCTCGCCAATGTAGGAATTATTCCACACGATGCTGCGATCTACCTGTGAGCGTTCGTCAAGAATGGTGTAATGACCAATCGTGCTAGGCCCATGAACTATAGCTCCCGACTTGATTTTGCAATCATGTGCCAGGTAGATTGGCCCGTACAACTGGGCATTTTCGTCGATTTGAACGCCTTCCTCGCACCAGATGTTCCCACCAATATTTTTCGCGGGTATCTCGACATCGGCACGCCCCTGCAGTACATCGGCGTTTGCACGCATATATTCAGCCAGGTTTCCCACGTCGCACCAGTAGCCGTTGGCAATGTAGCCATAGATGGGATCGCCTTTTCGCAACATCAGGGGGAAAAGCTCCTGGCTGAAGTCATACTGCTTATTCTTCTCGAAATACGAGAAAATCTGCGGGTCCAGCATATAGATACCGGTATTGATGGTATCGCTGAAGACCTCACCCCAGCTGGGTTTCTCCAGGAACTGTGAAATGTGCCCCTCTTCGTTGGTGATGATTACACCATATTCCAGTGGATTGGGGACATGGGCCAGCGTCAGGGTTGCCAGCGCCTTTTTCTCGTGGTGATATTGAATGATGTCGGTCAGGTTATAATCTGTCAGCGCATCGCCGCTAATAACGAGGAACGGCTCGGTCAACTGCTCTTCCGCATTCTTCACGCTGCCGGCAGTGCCCAGCGGCACATCTTCCCGTGAATAGGTAATGCGCATGCCGAATTGGGAGCCGTTGCCGAAATAATCTTCGATGTTGCTTGCCAGGTATTGAACGGTCACGATAACCTCTGTGATACCGTGACGCTTGAGTAGATTCAAAATGTGTTCCATCACCGGTTTGCCAACGATGGGTACCATGGGTTTAGGACGTCGAATCGTCAATGGACGTAGCCTCGATCCTTCCCCACCGGCCATAACAACCGCTTTCATGGAGGCCTCCTTGCATTTAAGTGAATCTGAAGCAAATAAACTCAGAAGTAACGAACAAAAAATGAAGACGGCGGGGCTTGTTGCCGCGCCGTCTAAATTGTACAACAATGATTGGAAGAGCCGCAAGTTTGCTAGAATACCGGCACCTATTCATCTTGCTAACGACGCTATCGCATCTAGCACTACGTACTCTTGCAGGATGAATAGGTGCCGGTTGTGGCATATTATGGTGATGATCACCAATCGCTTATTCGGCCTTGTTCGACAAGCCAGCGAATGAAACGATGATAATTCGTTTCTTCCGTTGCCAGCCTCTCTTCATACTCTTCGCGCAGTTGAATCAGCCTGTTGGCCTCTTCTACACTAAAACCCTCGTCCAGGAGGGCGTCGATAAGCAGGTCAATGTACTGCTGCATATAGAATAGTCCTCCTTTGCCTGTTTACTCAAAGCACAAACCAGACATATCACTTAACGGGTACAATGTAATACGGCGTCCTTGTTATAGAAAGACACCATCAAAGACTATTATGGGTACTGACCGACGTTAACAGGAGTTTCGTAGGAGCTTTGCTTAAACCGGACACTAGCAACTTATCACATGATACCTCATTTTTGCTACCTACTATACATAGTATAGTATACAGTAGTGTGTAATTTCAAGGTGACGTGGTGTTGCTTTCGTCTGCTTCTTAACGGGTGTTATGGCTATTTTTGCCACGGCGCTTCGATGGGCCTGCTAAGGCTTTTCTCTGCCCCAGGCGATACTATTGTTCTTGACGAGTGGACTGGTAAACATGGTTGACTCCTTGTTGTTTCCATTACTTGGCTCTACAGGTGGGAGAACAAAGCGAGTTGAACACCTGATAGCAAAACAGGGTTTCGCATGATTGCCAGATTTCAGGGTATGGGGTAGAATAGGTTAACGTAAGTAGTGTGAGACGCTGAGATCACCCCCAACTACTGAGAGAGCCGAACGCAGGAGGCCACGTTTAGCCAGACGATAAACGTGGTTTTTTGCGTATTCTGATTGAAAGCAAGATATGAGGGAAATAAATGCCATGTCTACAAACCTTTTTACTCGCCCACTTGATCAGATTACTATTGATGATGTGAATGCGTTTTTAGATCTCAATCTGGAAGAAGGCATTCGCCTGGATTACAAGGAAGCTGAGAAAAACATGGCTGGCCCTCCATCTTCAATGATAGAGACCATCGTAGCTTTTGCTAATACGCAGGGAGGAATTCTCATTCTAGGGGTCAAAGCCGACAAAGTAACAAATCGTCCAATTGCACGAGAAGGATTAACATTTCTCAAAAAGACGAGCCTCGAAGAAGCTATCACATCGCGGTGCTACAATGCCATCATTCCGCCAATATCACCTGAAATCGGTATCTACACTTTCAAGCCCGACCCCACCCAGCCTGCCGATGATCGTGCTTTTGTAGTTATTCGGGTACAATCAGGTGGAACTGCAATCTACTCAACCAGCGATAACCGTGTCCTGATACGCGTAGGCAGTGAATGTCAAAATGCTGATCTCATGACCCTTCGATTTCTTTTTGAGCGCGAACAGAAGCAAATGAAATTGGTAAGTCAGCGTTCTAATGAGCTTCTTGAGGGATATTGGATGCTACGTCAGCAGTTCATGAGCGAACTTATAGAAAAGACAAAAAGATGGACATCTTCGCCTACTCGCCTCTACCTGGAATACGTTCCGCTCGATGCCACAATAGATATCCTTCCTTTTGGCTCGCTTGCTCTTGACGCTAACATCTCTGAAGAAATATCAAATACGCCTTGGTATGTTTTAGAGTCAATCGTACGCCCAGAAGGACTCGGGTTACTTGTGGATTTTGCACCTTCTAGGACTGGGAGATACTCTGATAAAGGTAAAGATTCACCAGTTTCCTTCTTTACTCGCAAAGGCAGGGTTGCGAAGATGCGCTTTCATGATCTTCGGCATACTATGGCCACAATACTTTTAGAGTCGAATGTGCATCCAAAAAAGATTCAAGAGAGGTTGGGACATAGTTCGATTTTGATTACGATGGATACCTATTCATATGTGCTTCCTTCGATGCATCAGGGTGTGGCACGAAAGCTGGATGATCTGTTCAAGGAGTAGTGGTTTGTCGATGAGAGGAATTGCAGCTTCTACAGCATAGCAGTAGAATAACTTAATTTCTTTGTGAGATGTTTCTGCCATATCTCTCTGTCTTACTTGTTCCTCTACAATGAAGATTAGCTCTATCATAGCATAGATCGAAATGGCTGACTATATTTCCTGATGGTTTTGCCAAACATTTCGAGGGACGGATGTGGTTTTCTTCGTCTGCTGGTGTTCGCGATGGTTCTCGATGTGCTTAAATACTCGGTTCAAATGCCGCTCTGTCCATGGCGGTTCGTTCTGTGTCGTGACTTTCGCTGCCAGCTTTTCTTCATAGAGCAAGGCCACGTTATTTGTGAGTGTTTTTGACAATGAACATGGGGATCATCCTCACATTTGGGGAGAAGCTCTTCTATAATGTGGGATAAACTATTTGTTTGAGCGTGAAAAAGGGAGCCAGTCAGAGCTATAAGCTCAATATTCCCCAAATGTGAGGATGATCCGAACATGGGGATCACTTACCTCCTGTTTTATACTTTACAGGGACCCAGGTGATATACTTTTGATAATTAAAAGGGGGTCTCCCGCATCTTCCGTGCTAAGAGTGACGTTTTGGAAAATGTCTTCTTAGCGGTCGGCTACGGGAGGGGGTTGAGCAAAATCAAGTCCACTCTATGGTTGAGCTTAGCACGGAAGATGCGGGAGACTCGAAAAGGGAGCCACTTTTCCTTGCGAGAAGAACAGTATAAACGAGAAAGGAACGGGCCAGAGATGAAGCACCTGAAGAGGAGCGTGGTTTCATGCGCGCTTGGCATCGCATTAATCCCTCTACTACTAACAACAAAAATGGTTGTAGCTGCTCCGCTAACCTGCGGAGCCTGGAGCGTGGTCTCCAGCGCGAACGCTGGGGTGATGTATAACTATCTTGATGGGGTGGTGGGCATCTCTACCAGCCACATCTGGGCTGTTGGGTACTCCCAAGCTAACTTCGGCGGTCCCAGTCAGACGCTCATCGAACGGTGGAACGGGACAAGCTGGCGCGTTGTCTCTAGCCCAAACCCCGGATCAAATCTCAACCAGCTTGATGGGGTGGCAGCTGTCTCTGCCAGAAATATCTGGACTGTGGGATTTTCTAGCAATGGCGTTTACGGCCACACGCTCATCGAGCATTGGGACGGTATGAACTGGAGTGTCATAACCAGTCCGAACCCCGGGGCGGCAGGCAATGGCCTAATCGGAGTAACCGTCCTGTCCGCCAGCAACATATGGGCGGTCGGAGCTTACTCTAACACTGGCAATGTTGGTAGCGATCAGACACTAATTGACCACTGGGATGGCACAAGCTGGAGTATTGTCTCCAGCCCCAACGTCGCATCGTCAGGTAATGACCTTGTCTCGGTGTCAGCCGTCTCCGCCAACAACATCTGGGCTGTCGGAAACTCCTTCAATAGCAAGACTTTCTCTGGAAAGACGCTGATTGAACACTGGAATGGCACCAGGTGGAGTATTGTCTCCAGTCCAAATGTCGGATCGGAAGGTAACATTCTCAATGGGGTCACAAATGTTCCTGGCACCAGTGACGCCTGGACTGTAGGATTTTACCAAAGCAACGGCACTCGCACGCTCACTGAGTTTTATTGCTAGTAGTCAGTCCAGATAGGTTTATCAGGCGGAAATGTAGTGGTGACCGCAAGGGTCACCAGGCTCTACCACAAAATTCAAACTGGTCTAACTACCAGGTGATATTGTTAGCGAATTCAAAAACCCGGCTCGTTTTGAGCTAGAGTTCGCAGTATTCCGAGCGTGAAAAGCGAATTCGCCAACAATAACTAGGTGGGGTGGTACCCTTTTTCAAGGGCTCTCCGTCAATTTAAGTGAGCCTGCTTGTTTCATACAAGTTCCTTTCTCATGCTGCATGCCAACTCACTTTGTTTCCCACGCTCAGAGAGCAGGAGGAGGGCTACTCCACGTGGCTTGGTGTTTTCTGTCTTGCTGGACTGGACGCAACCACAACGAGACATGGGAAGGCTGCATCGTCTCTTGGACCGCGGCTACCAATTCCTCTCTTAACTGATCCAGGTTCACCTCGTTGCGTAAAGTGGCACTGAAGGCTGCCAGTGTCTTGGCGGCGTCATACTTGCGGCGATAGAAGCGCCGATCAATGACTCGTTGAATGCGCTGGCGCAAGGGCTGGAAGAGCACGGCCACGATGAGGGTCGAGCCAACGATTACAATGCCGTCATTGTGCCCAATGATTCCCACGAGCAGCGCCTGTGCGCCAAAGACCAGCCCGGCATAGACCAGCGCCAGGACGAGCGTTAAGAGACCATAGACCAGCGCGCGGTTGATGAGCACGTCGATATCCCAGAGCCGGTAGCGCAACAAGGCGATGCTGATAGAGAGCGGGATGGGCAGATAATCGAGCATCGTCGTGAACGGGACGGACAATTGGATGAGAGAATGCGGATCATGAAGCGCCTGAGCCTGAAGAAGGCTCTCAAGAGGAAGAAAAACAAAGATGGTTAGAGCAAAACCGAACGTCAGCCATTTCATTTGCTGACGCTGCACCGGTGACGCAACAAAGAAATACCGGTAGATCTGTGTACTTATTGTGCTTCCATAGACAAGAAGTTCTTCTAGCAACTGGAGCAGTGGTGGCCAGTTCAAGAAATTCCAGGGAGGAGGTAAGACGTAAAAAGCAAACTGAATAATAAAAAGACCGGGAAGCATCCAGGACCAACGAGGAACAAAACGCCCATCGGGAAAGGTACAGAAGAACAGACCGAGTGCGGGCCATTGGAGCAGGCCAATAATCCCCCCGAAGATGTTGAGAAAGTTGTAGATCAGGGAAAGGAGACCGGACGAGGAAGAAAAAACAGAGAGTGCATTGATATGCACCACGTCAACCCCCAAACAGCCAAAGGTGATCAGCAGGATTGAAACAAAGAGTCCCATCCGCTCAGCCGATCTGTGCCAGAAGATCAGGGCTCCAGTGATCAAAAGCAGCAGTGTAATCAGCAGGTCACAGGTCAGAGTATATGCTGCGTAGGCATCCAGTGAGATACCAAAGAACCGCGCCGCGGCCATTTGTACCGGAAACAGCTGGTACTCGTTACAGGTTGCTCTTGTTGGATCAAGGCATGCCAGATGCACCTGAATCGCCATTGCAGGTATGCTAACCACCAGGGTCACCAGATCAATAAGCGCTATGAGTATCCAGATTGTTCTGGCAATGAACAGTCCCCGGCCTTGCAAGGACGTATTGCTTTTTGCTTTCGCTGTATCCGTCGCTTTTGCCCTTTTCGTACGTGAGTTCGCCATAAGATCCAGCTTTCTTCCTGAACATGTGCTAGTAGTATAGCACAGCAAACGTCCCAAATCGTTACGGAAAGCGTGTTAAGCGATAATCAGGAAGGGAAGGGGCTGCGGATGAGAACTGCCAAACTTCTGGAACTTTCGGAATTGATCTGGTCTTTTTCGCACCCGCCTTTGCACCTTCTGCAACAGGCGGTCAGCATGCGAAGAAAGTGCTTTGGCACAGTGAAGCAAGTTACAAGCAAGCGGGCACACTTAATCTGGGGGAGAGCCAGGATCATCTGACTATTCGCTTAAAGAGCAGATACCAGGCAGTAGCAAAAATCAAGCAGAGCATAGCTGGCAATAAGACATGAAGAGCTGTGAAAATGCCTACGAAGCCACCGATGAAGGTCACCATGACGATAACAAGGACACGAACCTCAAAAACAGTAAACCAATGTCCAAAGATATTGAACCCCTGGCAGTGCTGGTTCATGATAGTTTCTTCCTCTCGGTCCATGATGACTGTTTTGTGTCCAGGCATTTACTGTACCATCACTCGTTACTAGTATACCTCACGATCTTACCCCTGTGTACCTGCTGAAGGCGTCTCATGTGGGAATGCAGCGTCATCGATTTGCACATCCGGTAGTTGCTCCGGGGTGATGCCAGCCGCGCTCAACAGGTGGAGAAGCATTTTTGTGTGCTTGAGTAATTCCGCATCTTGAGCGGGCAGGTGCTGCAGAGAATGAGTATTGACAACTCATCAAGTTCTGGTTAGTATCAAGATAGGCTTTCTGGCCTCAACAATAGCTCAGAATAGTAAAGCTTCCCTTTCCTTTCGTCTTGTCTGGCGAAGAGCATGTAATGCAATGGATGGCAAGACGGAAAATGGCCGAATGAAGTAGTATTTCCTCCCCGGTCTGAAGGCCAGGGATATCTACACAGGAGGATTGTATGACGATTCCCACACCAGATGAGACTATCCTGCAACAGATTGTACGACACCCTCTCGACCCGCTCAGTGCTGAAGAGGTTAGTCTTGCTACACGTATTCTCTCCGCTTCTGGACGCCTCACACCTCAGACACGTATTATCACCATCAGCCTGCTTGAGCCTGCCAAGGGCTTTATACTTGCGTTCCAACCAGGTCAGCTAATAGTCCGTGAGGCGTTCGTGATCATCCGAGATCATGAACGACGTCTGACCATCGAGGCGATTGTCTCTCTAACTGACGAGACGATACGCGCCTGGCGCGAGCGTAATGATGTCCAACCTGCCCTCACCTATCCCGAAGTATTTGCCGCTCAACAGGCAGTCCTTGCCGATGCTGACTTTCAGGCGGCTCTTGCCAAACGCGGCATCACCGACCTCTCTTCGGCTGTAATCTATCCCTGGACGGCGGGTTACCGGGGGCCAGAGGATGCCGCGGAGCAGGGGCGTTTCATTCGTATGGAGGTTGCCCTGGCTGAGGGACCCAACGATAACTATTACGCCCACCCGGTCGAGGGAATCGTAGCCACAATTGAACTGGATAGCATGAAGGTTCAGATTGAGGATTACGGCGTCGTCCCTGTGCCGGAACGTTCAGGGAACTATACAGCAGAAGGTATCACCTCACCCACAAATGTGCCCTCGTTCCCGGATGGTCCGCGCACCGATCTCAAGCCTATTTCAATCACCCAGCCGGAGGGCACCAGCTTTCATGTCGATGGTTACCAGGTAACCTGGCAGAAATGGCGTTTCAGAGTTGGATTCACACCTCGTGAAGGGCTTGTGCTACACCTTATTGAGTACTTTGACCGGGGGCGCTATCGCCCTGTTCTCTATCGTGCCTCCCTCTCGGAGATGTTCGTGCCGTATGGCGACTCTAGCGCATCGCACAACTTCAAGAACGTCTTTGACGCAGGGGAAGTTGGTATTGGTGTTCTCGCCAATAGTCTCGAGCTTGGCTGTGATTGCCTTGGGGAGATCCATTACTTTGACGCGACGGTGAATGACCACGAGGGGCAACCGATCGTCTTGCAGAACGCCATTTGCATGCATGAGGAGGATTTCAGTCTCCTCTGGAAACACCTCGAGTACGCAGAAGATGGATCAACGAGAGTGGAGGTACGGCGGTCACGGCGGTTGGTGATCTCCTCGATCTCGACGGTAGGCAATTACGAGTATGGTTTCTATTGGTACCTGTACCAGGATGGTTCCATCCAGTATGAGATCAAGCTGACGGGCATCATTGCTCCAGCAGCTATTGCTCCGGGGGCACAACCAATCTCTGGAACGTTGGTTGCCCCTGGACTCTACGGGCCGAATCACCAGCATTATTTTAACGTTAGACTCGATATGATGGTGGACGGCCTGGAAAACTCGGTGGTTGAGGTTAACTGCGAACCACTCCCATGGGGACCGGATAATCCACGTGGGAACGCCTGGGTTGCCCGCGAAACACTGCTAGCGACGGAATCCGAAGCGCAGCGCATGATCGAGCCACGGACTTCCCGCTACTGGAAAATTATCAATCCAAACTTGCACAATGCGCTGGGGCGACCGGTCGCTTATAAACTCACACCCGCCGGAAATGCCTTTCCTTTCTTCCACGAGGGTTCACCCCAATGGCAGCGCGGTGGTTTCGCCAGGAAGCATCTCTGGGTCACTGCGTTTGACCCCTCAGAACGCCACGCGGCTGGGAACTATCCAAATCAGCAATCTGGTGGTGATGGGCTTCCGATCTACATACAGCAGAACCGCTCTCTGGAGGCGAGCGATATCGTTGTCTGGTACACCTTCGCATCCAACCACGTTGTCCGGCCCGAGGATTGGCCTGTAATGCCGGTAGAAACGGTTGGCTTCTCTCTTAAGCCGAATGGCTTTTTCGATGGGAATCCGGCGCTGGATGTAGCGGTACCGGACCATTGCGAGCATCCTTCGGCCTGATAGGCATATGGGATGAAATTGGGCTGAAGAGCGAGCAAAAGGAGAGAGAAAATGCTACTAATTTAGACGAAATTTAGGGACATAGCCTGGTCTATGGAGACAGAATGTCGGATTATCTGCATAGACCAGGCTATGTCCCTCTAAATTTAAGTTGCCGTGGGACTCTAAGGGAGGCTGATAAGGGTCCCATTGAGCGTTGCCGGGAAAGGACCCATTTGAAATGTTCCGTCAGGATTATAATAGGTTGCTTGAGCAGGTCCAGTGAACGTATTTCCACTCACGGTAATCGTGAATGTGACTATAAGCGTGCTGACAAACTGGTGAGTATCTCTATCGGCGTTGATCTCCTCAAATTTCCCAACAACGGTACCGTCGTTATGGTTTAGCTGCCATGGCCCCATGCCGACGCTGTCACTCGTGTGGGGATCTCCTGCTTCAGGATTGTCTATCTCCATCGTCCCATCGGAGTGGAACGTGGCGATGTGCGGCTGGAATGGTGCGCCTACCGCGTTAACAAACCAGACACCTACCGGGGAATTTGGGTTTGCTGCACCAGCCTTGCTTGAATTATTGCTCAAAAAAGCAATGAGACCTACGGTGACGATGAGGGCAATAGCGAGAAGCCATACTACGCGCAGTATAGGTCTCATTTTGAAAATAGTCATGCGTTGCTTTCCACTTTCGGTGTGGAGGGGGGGATGTTGAAATTGCTCGGACATGTGATTGTCTTAACCTCCGTTTCAAAATTACGCTGACCTTGTTGAAGAAAGCCTTATGCCTCGAATAAATCGTTGCGAGTCCGACTGAGGTCGAAACTGGTGTGATTATAGTAGCAAATAGACGGCAATGCAAGGTTGAAGTAGTTAAGATTCGGTTATGATGTGGTTGTGTTTCATTTGCATACATTGATGTTTAAAACAATATTCTACAGCTATTAAATTAAATACTCTTAAATTTGGTTTGGGCCAAACTCAGGTAACTATCTCAAGCATTAGGAATTTCTTCCTATACGTTTTGTTAGCAAGCACACAAACATTGCGCTTGCTGGTACACTATGGTAGGCTTTCTTTTTCTGATGCTATATGTTTGTTTTTCTAGCTTTTTTGGGCTCGCCTATCTATCTGTCCAGTGATTTTGCATCTTTTGCTGCATGGGAAACCTCATGTATATTGGGGACCCGGTCGGCAGTTACTGTAATGTTGTCTTGGTAAAGGGGCATGGGAGAAATATGGCAACAACAACCGCTACCAAATTTGCAACTGGGGACTCCTCGCATGACGGTACACTTTTGTCAGAAGAGTATACTGTGAAGGCATTACCGGGTATTCTTGATGCCCGGGATTTAACTGCGCTGTTCGTGCTCCTCCTATTTTTCGTGACGAACGTCCCGAATGCCGTGGCAGGAGGAGCTGCTGGTCTGACCCTCTGGATTGTTGGAGGAATCACCTTTTTTATTCCATGTGCTGTAGTTACTTCTCAGCTGGGCACTATCTTCCCAATGGAAGGGGGACTGTATAACTGGACCCACAAGGCCTTTGGTCCATATATGGCTTTCTTTGTTGCGTTTTGTGCCTGGGTACCGGGTCCCTTGCTGCTCCTGGCGACCTCGGACCTGCTGGTGAACTACCTTCAGGGACTGAACTCAAACTGGCTCCTCGCACCCTGGCAGCAGGGTATTGCACTGATGGTCATCGTCGCCCTGGCGGGGATTGTTGCGCTTCGGCGACACCGTACGGTTCAGAACATCGTCAACGTGACGGCTGTTGTGATCGTCTTGATCGCTTTCCTGATTGGTGTGGCTGGAATAGTATGGCTAGTGAAAGGCAATCCATCGGCGACGGCCTTCAGTCCGGCCTCGAACTGGTTGATCACCTGGAGTCCCTGGTGGAATCCTTTCTCAGGAGCTGGAAATTTTGGTCTCTTTGGTGTTATCACGTTGGGTTATCTAGGTGTGAACATTCCTCTCAACATGGCCGGTGAACTGCGGCGTGGCGGTCGAAATGGGCAGAATGAGCAGCAAGTAAGTCGCATGATTAGGCAGCACCTGGTGTGGGGCGTGCTCATCGTGATTGTTGGTTATCTCGTTGTCACCTTTGGGGTCCTGGTTGTGGAGGGGCAAAACGCCTCCTATGTCCTCTATGCTATGGTAACTGCTGTCACCGCAGTGATGGGAAAGGGCATGGGGATCGTAGTGGCAATAGGTATCATGTTGACCATTTTCGTTGCGACAGTAGTTTATACTAACACGTTCGCACGCTGGCTTCTGGTGGGAGGCATCGATAAACGCCTCCCTACGTCTGTCGGGCGCCTGAATCGCAATCGTGTTCCGGCAAATGCCATCATCTTTCAGACATTTGCGGCCATCTTGCTCGTGTTCTTGTTCTTCATCGTGCTTCCGCTTCTTGTAGGGGGTAGTAATTCGGCTAATCTTGTCCTGCAGGTCTACTTTGTGGGGGTTGGAGCCGCCACCATGCTCTGGGCATTCGCAACCATCTTCCTGTTCATCAATGTCCTGAAACTCTACGCGATCAATCCAGACGAATTCCGTAAGTATAGCGTTGCCCCCGTTCCCGTGATTATGGTCTGCGCGGGTCTCGGATTGATTTCAGGGCTGTTTGCAATGGTCGACACTCTCTTCAATTCCTATATCCCACCGCTCATTCCCAATGCTCAATGGTGGTGGATTGTGGGTGGCGTCACATTAGTCATTGTCATCGTTGCAATCCTTATCAGTATGGTTGCAAGCAGTGAGGCTGCATGGCAAGACTTGAACAGGTAAGAGTCAGTATCCAAACAAGACAGATGTAGATGACATCCTTTAGTGATGCCATCTACATCTGTCCTTTCGAATATTCTGGAATGCGGCCCGATTTAACTTGACAAATATCGATATGGCTGGTATGTTTGCTGTTGTTGGGATTGCACTTAGAGCGTGCCCTGCTCTGTAGTGCCATTTACACGTTCCATTTCATGTGTTCTTATCCAGGGCGTGGCATGCTTCTATTTGTCCTCGTAGGTTCGTTTGTGGTAATTATTCTAGTCCATTATGGAGGTGCATGTATGGCAGCACATGACGAGACTGTCCCGTCTATCTCTTCAACAGCAGATATTCCGTTAGAAACGACAAATGTGGATAAACTCCACATCAATGCAATTGGATTGCCGGCGGTAATGTATTACTGCTTTGCAGGTGCGGCACCGATTGCGGCTATGTTCTTTAATGTGCCGAATATGGCCAGCCAGGCAGGAGCAAGCGTCCCACTCGTTTTCCTGCTCTCTAGCATTGGGTTGGTACTTTTCGGCATCTCGATCGTCTATTTTGCACGTCAGCTGTCATCGGCAGGTGGATTCTACACCTGGATCAGACATGGGCTCGGCAGAGGCGCAGCCTTTCAAAGCGGGTGGCTGATGCTCGGCGGTTATGCCATTTTCGAGGCGGCCTCGCAGGCAGCATTCGGTGGTCTGACAGATCTGACGATTTCTACCTATTTTAATTTCCATATGCCAGGTGGGTGGGTGACTTACGCGCTTATTGGGACTGTTCTGGTCTTTCTCCTGTCGTACTTTGACATCAAGTGGTCAATCTGGTGGCTGGCACCATTCCTCGTGCTTGAGATAGGCAGTCTGATCGTCCTCAATTTGCTGATCACCGTTAAGGGGGGGGCTGCGGGACACGACTTCGTACACACCTTCACGGCTGCTGGAGGAGACCTGAAAGGGGTAAGCCCGGGTGGAGTGCTGGGCATCGGTGTGGCAATGGCGCTTGGCGTCTGGTCGTTTGTTGGCTTCGAGTCCGGGACCGTTTACGGAGAGGAGTCGCGCAATCCGCGCAGGGCCGTACCTATCGCGGTCTTCACTGTCATCGTAGCCATGGCGCTCCTCTATATCTGGACTACCTACAGCGCAATTATTGGCCTGGGATGGCAACACGCCGGCGATACCCTGGGCAACATTGCAATGGCTCCATTACCGTACTATAATCTCGCCGATCAGTACGTGGGTCACTGGCTGACTGTACTCATGATTATCGCCGTTTCGACAAGCACATTCGCTGCCTGCCTGGCCTTTCACCAGGCTATGGTACGCTACTTCTATGCTATGGGCCGCGAGGAAATTCTGCCAAAGGCTTTTGGCAAGACCCACACTCGCTGGAAGAGCCCAGTAAATGCGATCATCGCCCAGAGTGTCTTTACTGTCCTGGTGCTGTTGTTCTTCAGCCTGATTATCCAGAAGACCAATGCAGACGGTAGTACCAGCTATGCACTGGGTATCGCAGATGGCAAGATCTACACCCAGACCAATGGGATTAGTTCCTATGCGTGGCTTGCTATCATTGGCACAATCTCATTCATCGTGGTCTATATCATGGTGAACATTGCTGCACCGGTCTTCGCTTTGCGTACGAGCAGAGGTGATTTCAATGTGTTTACGCGCCTGATAGCACCGATACTCAGCTCGTTAATCTTACTCATTCCATTGATTTCCTTTTTGTTGCCTCCCATCCCTGGTATCGGCAACTTCTTTACCGGGCTCGGTTTCTTCCCCACACCATTTCCGCTCAACATCTTACCGCTCTTTGTGATTGTGTGGGTGCTGATTGGCCTGGGATACGCAGCTTACCTGTCGCGCAGTGATCCGAATCGCTACGAAAAGATGGGCCTGATCGTGCGAGGAGATGTGTAACGGGTGTATGTTGAGATGAAAAGTTCTACCTGATCCTTGATGCAGTAGACTGGATCACTTCTCATGAAGATAATCTGGTTTGCTGCATTATTTCTCTGGTGGCCGTGGTCACCCCCATCCTGGGCATCTACGGAAGTATTGTCCCGTTCCCAGTCTGGCCACAGAGCCTGAGCATTTATATTACCCTGGCCGTTATTGTGCTTTCCCTCATCTGGACGCTGGTGAACAGCTTCGTCTTCCCCGGGCGGCTGGGGAAGGCTTCCGAGCCTCATCCATGGGAGGTTGAGGAAGAATCTATCACTGCTCCTATATCTTGAGTTAGATTCTCAGGGGG
>Ga0137361_10000870_pt1 | contig 17937 bp, 10 predicted proteins | sample Mad1_80_16metaG_FD_104923 | JGI IMG/M metagenome (GOLD analysis project Ga0137361, IMG submission 104923) | Vadose zone soil microbial communities from Angelo Coast Range Reserve, California, USA - Mad1_80_16 metaG | ecosystem: Environmental > Terrestrial > Soil > Vadose zone | place: USA... | reverse complement strand
TATCGTAGCGGAAGTTGGGGTGATTGAAAGCATTGATCAAATCAACCCTGAAGTTGATGCGACGCTTCCCTTCCTTGCCGGCAAAGATCGGCCAAGGAAAATCTTTCGAGAGCGCGAAATCAAAAAACTCCTGCCGGGGCGAGCGAATGTCCAGTGTGCGCGGGGCGTTGCCTAACGTTCCCTTCACTGGTCGCATGAACGCTGCCGGATTGATGTAGGGTTCGCAGCCGGATGGAGGCGCCGAACTTCCAACCGGGCAATTGCGTTTCCACAAAGGATTACGCAACGGCACTCCGGGCACAATGTCGGGTCTCACCACGCGATTGAAGAGCACGCCACCAAGATGGTTTGGATCGGTGATAAACGGTAGGAATGGAAGACCTCCGGGCATGCGTAGAATACCAGACATGGTCCAACCTCCGATTATCTGGTTCACCGCCTTGGGCGCACCGCTAAAGAACTGTCTTCTGCGTCCGATCGGAAGGTCCCAAATGCCTGTTGCCGTGAAGTTGTTCTTGATGTCGAAAGTTGAGATCGCGCGGTCCTGGCTGAGCGATCCGCCGAGAGACACCTGCTGACGGGCCTGGCCAATGGACAACGTTCTCGTATCCGGACTCGCGTCTGAAGCAGTATCAATGCTCTTGGCATAGGTGTAGTTCGCAGTAAAGGTCAAACCGCGACTGACACGGCGCCGCACATCGATGTAACCCGCGTGCCGAATGCTGTCACCGGATGTATCGAAATAGCGGTTGAGCGGATCAAACCCCTGGAACGGAGTAAACACACTGGCGCGCGTAATGGTAATCACGGAACCCTGGAGATTCGTGCGGCCCAGCGGGTCAGCGATATTGCCGGTGGTGTCGATACCTTGCGATTCTAACGCGTCAACCAGGCTTACATTACGCGGATTGACATTGATGAATGGTAGAAACAGATGATTCGACTTGTTGCCGACATACGCCACTTCGACTACGGTGTTTCTCATCGGCTCGAACTGCACCGTCAAATTCCAGTTCTGCGAGTAGGGAATCTTTCCACTTGCGGATGTTGGCGTAACGGCAAAGCCGGGGACGCCCAGGCTCTTGAGAAAGACCAAACCGTTAGAATCGGTCCCCAAAATCGAGTCGAGCGTGCCGGTGGTTCCCTGCAATGCCGGATTGCCGGTCAAGCGAATCGGTTGAGTTGGGTCCAATGTACCACCAGCAGCCGAGCCTGCGGCCACTGTACCTATATTGACGAAACCTCCGAAATCGGGATTCGGCGATCGGTTATTGCCGGTAAGAGTTGCGTGCGAAATGCCATAGCCACCGCGCAGCACAACTGATCTTTTTTCCAGATCGAAACCGAAGAGTTTCATCTTCGGACTCCAGGCAAAACCGAACCGCGGCTCAAATCCGAGATAATCAATAGGCACCAGATATTTTGAACGTCCGCCGCGTCCGGCAAAAGCGAATGGCGGAATGCTAATCGCCGTGGGCACGTAATCCGGAATCGGAGCGGTCGTCACCACTCCCACGTTGGTAGCCAGCGCGCGCCGCTGCGTGTCGGTCAGCGGAAAAGACTGCGCGAGATCTGTTCGGAAGGCGCCTTGATTATTGTGCGCCTCGGCGCGAGGTAACTGAAGTGAGTAGCGAAGGCCGAGGTTGAGCGTAAGGTTTGGCCGCAGTTTCCAATCATTCTGTGCGAATGCAGCCACGCTCTTCCAACGGTAATCGTAGTCAATTATGAGCGGTCGAACATCCACCGAGTTCGGCACGCCTAGTAGCAGGCTGGCAATTTCGTTGCCGCCGTTAGTTATGGTCGTCGAGCGGTTGTTGCTAGTGTTGACGACGCGGAATTGCCATCTGCCACCCGAGGCTGCGAAGAAAGGCGTGGCCGTCAGCCGCGCATCGCTTAGATCGAGGCCAAACTTCCAGGTCTGATTGCCGCGCGTCCAATAGACTATGTCGTTGATGTTGTAGCGCTGTTCGACGTTGAAGTTATTGGTGGAAGCGGCCGAGCCTATATCGGCGCCCGTGTAGGTGCTCGCATCCTGGGTCAGGAGGAACAACGGAATGCCGCCTTGCGTCAGGTGAGGCAGGCCGATGTCTCCAGCGAAGCTTCGCCCAGTCTTGATCGCGAACTCGGGTGAATAGTCTTCGCTGAAATTCGCGCGGGTATAGTTGAGCCGTAGATCATTGACCAGAGTCGGCGTGATGATGTTATTAAAGGCGATTAGGAATTGTCTGGCGTTACTGTAAACGCCGCTATTGCCGTTTATATCGTTGCCTGCGCTTCTAATGCCCACCGCGGGAGTGACCGTGTAGCGAAAGTTGGTCTTGAAAGTATCCGTGAAGTTGTGGTCGAGTCGCAGTGTGTAACGCGTCTCGTTCTGCACGACCGAACGCTGCAGAAAATAGTTTCTGACACTGCCGGCATCGAGGAAATAACTTCCAGCCGGCGGCATGAACGCGAGTATCTGTTTCGAGATCGGATCGATGAACTCCGGCGGAATGATATTCAGCGCCGGATTGGGAGTCGCATTGATCGTGGAATTACATTGCGGCGTCTGAAGCGTGACCCCCTGGTATACCTGATTAACCAAAATCCTTCGCGGATCGTTAAACTGGCAATACTGATTGCCAGTCGCAAGTGCAATCGGAACCAGCTTGCCATTGAACAGAACGAACTGTTGATAGATGTTCGCGCTACCGACGGAGGTCAGGCCGAACTGGGTAGCGACGCCGGCAGGCACCAGACCGGTTTGCGTTCTTACCAGGTTGTTGAAGTTGCCGGAGAGCTGCGTGGCATCGGGCAGTAGAGCCGTCGAGGTCAGGAAATCCTTTCGCCAACGGGGCTCGTATGCGAAGAAGAAAAATGATTTGTTCTTGCCGTTATAGAAAGCGTTGCCGCCTTCGCCTGGTTTGGGCAAGAAAATGGGCCCGCCAACCGTGAGTGAAACCTGATTGTAGCGGAGGTTATTATGCGGCCGCGGAGCAGTGCCGATAGTAAATGGTGTGGCGTTGAATTTCGGATTGCGGTGATACCAGAGCGCGACGCCATTGAAATCATTTGTGCCAGACTTGGTGGTCACGTTGATTACGCCGCCAGCGGTGTTTCCGAATTCTGCCGAGTACGCCGAGGTCTGAACTGTGAATTCCTGTACCGTTTCGGGCGTGAAGCTCACCACGGCGCGCGCAATGCCCACGCCTGTGTTGTTGACGCCGTCAGCCAGAATAGATGTACTGCCGGCACGGCCACCATTTAGACTCAGGTTGAAACCCGGAACTGGTTGATCTGAACTGACGCCTGGATCCTCGCTGCCCGCATCTCCCGTCACATTGGGAGCGGTCAGCGCCAGATCCAACACGCTGCGATTATTCAGCGGCACATCCTGTAGCTGGCGGGTCGTGATCGTATGCGTCGTCGTGCCGGTTTCGGTATTGAGCAGCGGGGCCTCGGCAGTCACAACTACTTGCTCCGTCACCGATCCCGTTTCCAGGCTCACATTGGCAGTTGCGATCGCCGCGGTGTCAACCTTGAGGTGATCGACAAGGGCTTTCTTAAAACCCTTGGCTTCGACTAAAACGCTGTAGGTAACCGGATCGAGTGATTGTGCGGAAAACCCACCGGTATCCGTGGTGGTGAGCGTCATTTTTTGGCCTGTGCCGAGATTCGTTATCGTCACCATCGCCCCCGGCACGGCGGCGCCGTTAGAATCAAAGACGGTTCCGCTTATGCCGCCTTTATTCGTCTGTGCAATTCCGGCAAAAGCGCATAACAAAACAACGGCAAATACTCGCAATGGACGCATGCGTTTATCTCCTTCAATTTTCAGGTGAGCGATCTTAGTAGCGTGTGCCTTCCGGCTTACGCTGCTTCGGAATCCTTCACAGAGGGGAAACAAGAAACCTATGAAATCTTGATTCCGGAATGAATACTTATCGTCTGGGCGCGGCCATTATACAGCGTCTTTAGCGGAATGCAAGATCATAAGATGATAACTTGAGAGATGCTTTGGTTAGGGCTTGGAACTCCGATTCGCGAGCAAACGAATAGGTCCAAGAAGCCCCGCCGGTACAGCCAGCACTTTGTCCATGTCCTGAGCTTGGAAACGCTCGCCATAGCGTAGATTGAGCAGCCGATAATCGGGCAAAGGGCGGCCCGACATGTAATTAAGGGCGAGATTGGCAACCAGAATCCGTATCTTGTTTTCTCCGGAATGTAAAAAGCTCGTCACGTCGAGTGAATACGGAGGGCACCAGACCGATCCGGCGCGGCGCTCGTTGACATAGACCACGGCCGCTTCTCTGATTGGCCCATCAAGCCACGCTTGCATGCCCGCTCGTAGAGATTGTTCTGAAAGCGGTTTGCCTTCTCCAAAATCCACTCGGACGGTGAGACCCTCCTGGACGATCTCCTTCGGCACAATTACTTCCTTTTCGTAAGTAGCCACCCCCGAGAAGGAGCGCGTTGCGTCATTCTCAGTCCACGACCGTAGTTGGTCCATAACGATCGGTTTGGCGTTTTGTCCGAATGAAACTCTCCAGCCAGTGCTGAGATCAATCGGAGCAGGGACTGTAGGCCCACTCCTAATGGTCAACTGTGGGAGCGTGCGTTTCAAGAACATCAAGACACGCGAACCATAGGGTTCCAGATCCAGTGTGATAGTTGTTCCCTTCTGAGATCGCGCCTCGACGATCGCTGGCGAGACTTCTCCGGAGAGAGTATCCCACCACTCGGGCTGCATCCCCTCGACGCGAAACGTGGCTTTCACACTCTGCCGCGAGTTGGAAGTGTTGGCGAGAAAATAGATTTCTGCGCCGTTTAGCTTGCGATGTATGAAGCCGATTTGCGGAGCAGGCGGAGACAGTGACACGTCGGGCCGAAGCAGACTCGTAAGCAGGCTCCCGAGTTGTGCCTTTTCATCCTCGACGAAGTGTCCGGTTGCGGATGGCCCATCGAATAAACGCTGAGAAACTTCGCGGACCTTCGTCTCCTCAGCTTTGGTGCCCTGAAAACCAGGTGCGATATCAGGACGGCGGCGAGTTGCGATCACGATTCCGCCGCTGCGGGCAAACTCTTCCAACTGCCGAAGCGTCTCCAGCGGAATGCGCTCGACGCCTGGAAGGATGACCACACGATATCGATGCGGCCCTAACGCCAGTCCGTCTCTCTCGACCCGACCAATGTTCGCCAACGCGTCATCGTCAAAAAAGTCAAAGTTGTATCCCGCCTCCAAAATCGCCGGTATCACGTTCGGCCCAACTCGCTCGCGCTGAATTTCGATCATGTGCGTGTTGCCATTTGTGAAATGCGCCCAGGCGTCGTCGTTGGGCAGGTATAGGGCCACGTCGTTCGCGGGCTGGCCTTGCCGAAGCAAATAACTGAGGCGCTGCAAATAAAGCTCAACGCCGGGCATCACGATCCACCAGGGATTCTTCTCGTTGAAAACAGCGGACGCGTAGAAACGCCAACCAGGATATTCGACGCCCGCGGCGGTGTAGGGCCAACCATGACCTATCAGTTGATTGATGCCTTCAAGGAAATGCAGATCAGCCTCGGCTTTCATATCGAGCGGCGTCGCGCGAAAGACAGGCGAGTGCAGCCAGGTCCACGTCTCGGACGAGGTGACTTGATGTCCGTACAAGTGACTGGCTGAAGAAGCCCAGCGCGACGCGCGCAGGATTTTCCATTGCGGGCCTTCGCCTTCAGGCAAATCGATATATGCGTTGCTCGAGAGTGCAGCCGCAGGAACGCCGTAATCTTGCATGCGCAGCAGCGTATGATTGCGCCTGGCCCAATCATGTAACGGTGTTAGAAATCGTTGGTTCAAAAGCTCGGTTAAAGTTTTGCCCAGTCGCGACGAATGTCTAAAGTCTTTGGACCAATGTCCGCGACGAGCGCGGGCAAGTAAGGCTTCAGGTCATAGCCGCGACGCTGCTTAAACTCTTCCAGGAAATCGCTGGTCCAATCCTGGCTATAAACTTCCAGGCTGTCGCAGAAAACAGCATGAGGAGGATTGGATCCGAAAGCCTGCATCAATCGATCGCCAACATGATTGAGATAGTGTTCGGTCGCGACGCGATCGAGATGGTTGAGCACGTAACCTTCGGCTCCGACCGCGGGACGCTTGACCTGCATTCCGGTGCGACTGGAAATGAAGAAAAGGACTTCGTGCGGACCTTCGAGGTTTTCAGGCAGCCACACGGCTCCGTCGTGAATGTCGGTTAGCTCGCGCACGCTGTCGGCGACAATCGATTGTCCTTGCGTGCGCGCGCGAAACACTGCCAACAACTTCTCGCCCGCGGTGAGGTTGGGAATTGGAAGGTGACTCGAATTGCCCGGCAGCTTGATGCGTTCAGTTCGTAGCATCCCGGCCGCTTCGCTAATCGGCACGTATGGCCCGCCGAACGGCCAGCCGCTGCCCAACGTCAGATCCATTCGTAAGCCAAGTTCCCGCGATTTGACAGAGACAAACCGCAGCGCGTCGATGAACTCGTCCGAGAGAAAGGGAAGATTCTTGATGCCGCGGGTTGGGTCGTCGGGCAAGAGGGGGTAAACCGGTTGCACTTCAAACCCGCCGATTCCGCCTTCCTTCATCAAACGCATTTCACGCTCGAGTTCCGCCCTTGTGACGGCTGGTCCAAACCACCACCAGCGCATCATGATCTTCGCGTCATCTGGTGGTCGCTCAAATCCGCGTTGCAGCTCGGTAATGCTCTGGGCGCTCGCCGGCCCAAGCGCGACGAGAATTAAGACGGCCATTTGGAGTGCGCCGGCAGAGCGCAGTGGTGAAGGCGCTTTGGTTTTGAGTCTTCGCATTAGTCGCGTGATGGACATCGGATCCAAAGCGCCGTCGCTACTGCGTTCTGCCGGCGCACTCCAAATCAATCCAAATGAAAGACTTCATCCAGTTCGGAGGTCATGGGACTGTCATCAGGATTGGTTAACATCAACTCCTTCATATACGCCCACCAGCGTTGGCAGATTTCCGCCTGGGCGATTAGCTGCCACCGCGACTCCGATTCAATCTCGGCATAGCCGAACAACTGATCCGTACGCGGATCCAAAAAGATTGAGTAATTACTAACGCCGTGTTCTTTCAGGACTGCTTGCAGCTCAGGCCAGATCGGATTGTGTCGCCGCTCATATTCCTCCTGGCAACCCGGCTTGAGTTTCATCCGGAATGCTCTGCGAATCATCTCGCTCTTCAGCCCTGCCGCCTCTTAAGGTTGCGGTGCAAAGTACGTCTTCCGCCCAACCACGATATATTCGGGATGACCGCGAACCTCGATGCTCACCTTGCGGCGCTTGCCATCCCGCGTCCGATTGGTTGGATAGTATCCAATGACGTAGCGCCTGTTGATGTCATCGAGAACGCGGGTATAAAGTTCGTTGGCCTGTTCGGGTTGCTCAAGAAAGTCAGCCCAGCCTCCGGTGCCCTTCGCCAAACTCGCCAGCGCCAATTGTAAGCGGTACCACAATTCGGCTGTATGCATTAGCGCTGAGTCCGAAGGCGGTCGGAGTCCGCTATTTTGGGCTGGTATATTATTCAGGCGCCTCAATTCGGCGTAGGCCCTCTGTCTGTTTTCACAATCCACTTTTGCGTTCTTCAGTTGGTCTGGCAACGAAAGTCCGACAAAAGATACTCCGGGGATGATTGAATAGATCGTGGCGCGGCTGCTGTCGGCCGTGATGACCAGATCCTCAAATGTAAACGTCATAAGTGGAACGTAGGGCTCAAGCATTGTTGGTCTTGGTCTCTCGCTGAGATCGTCAAGCTGATCACCGTCCGTTTGAAAGATGATTATTGGGCGCTGGTCCTCTCTGGTGAATAGTTCGTTCAGCGTCGCCATCAACGCGTCGTATTGTTTGCTGCGTCCCATCCAACCACTCATGGCCCGCGCTTTCAAAGAATCCAGCTTCGCTTTCAACAGTCGCTTGTCGCTGGTGAAATCCACGAGCAGCTTGACATCGTCCGTAACCAGCGCCATGCGGTCACGGGGGTTCAATTTGTCTACCAGCGTCTTTGCCGCTTCGACGCTGGTTGTGACGTACGGCAATTGACTGCTGCTATAGTCAATAATTAGAACGATCGAGCGCGGAACAGCGTCGCTGTTTCCCAGTGAAAAGCTTCCGACTTCCTGCGTCTGGTTATCTTCTTTAATTATGAAGTCATCCTTCGTGAGACCGGAAATCGTCTGTCCCTGCGGATCGATAATCAGAGCGTCGCAAACCACCAGGTCCGTATCAACTCGCACGACGTCTTCGTCGTCGGACCGTCGGTTCGCTCCTATTCTGAGCTTATTTATCTGGGCTCTGTTCAGACGCAGGCTTGAACCAAAACTCTTCAGTCGAGGTGAATCATCGGTCGAAGTTACCGCATTCAACTCAGCGCCAGCGATCGGTGACGGGCTAATATTCTGAACATCTCCAGTTGGAGGTTTGAAGGCTAACTGCGGTGGTGAAACTTCGGGATTTATTAGGGGCCGGTACCTGGTCGTCGTTTCTTGATCGAAACGCCCGAGTTTCGATTTGTGAGTAATCTTCACAATGAGAAATTGATTCGCGTCGACCCAAAATTTCAAGTCGTCATCCTGGAGCACTGCTTCGATCTTGAACGCCCGGTGGCCGTCAACATTCTCCTCGCCATGTAACGTTATTTCATTAAGCGACGCAACGAGTCCCCTGCCGTGGAAGAGATCTGGTAAAAGTAGCGCCGGCACAGTGAGCGCTGAACCCTGAGATACGCCGGAAAGACCCAACAGCGCTTCATCGATCGACTGGTAACGGATGCCGATCGGCCACCCTGCTCTCTCAAGATCCCCAGCTTTCCAGGCAACGTAACGGCTTTCTTTATTACCCACCCCGCTGCGCAGCTCAAACCGAAAAGCCGCGGGTCGCACGAATGCCGTTGAAAAACGATAAATCATCGGTCTCGAGAAGGTTATATCGAATTTGGCGCTCACCTCTCCTTCGTCAGAATAAGCGTGACATGAAGCGTATACGGACGTCACTCGAGCCAGGATTTCCGCGGCAGTCATCTGCTCGGCGCGTTGCGCCAACGACAACTGATGGAAAGCCAGGATTAGGAAACAACTGGTAACGAGCTTTTTCATGCGCTCTCGTCGCCCTTCACCTCAGTCATTTTCTGCGGCGCGATTCACGAAGATACCGGGTTACGAGTCAGGGCCGCTCAATTATCTGACCATTCTTCCGGTCGCTCGATCGCCAATTGCGATGGCCGGCGAAAATTACGAGGTCGTCCTGTTTTGATTGAACCAAGACTACCAGAGGTAACCAATGATTTTCCATTGAATTCTTAACCCTTCGGTGGTAACGTGTGCAAACCCCAGTTCCCCTGATAATTCGTTGTCGACGAAGGAGAGCGAAAAGCGCTACGAGTTCGTCTGATTCAAAATGTCTTTTGTCCCCTCCGCGCTCTTCGTTGATTACATTGTAGGTCCCCGCCAGGGGGGTCAGCTCGGGAAAGTTGGGATTCGCGAACATTCGGGATGGAGGTTTGAATCATGCGTAACTTGCTGCGTGTAATTTTGTGTGGAACGTTCCTGTTCTGGCTGGCTGCTTCTACAAACGCACAATTCAGGGCGAGCATCCAGGGCACCGTGAAGGACACGAGCGGAGCGCTCGTTCCCAGTGCGACTGTGACACTCACCAATAAGGAAACCAATAAGTCCGAAACGACCACGACAAGTGATGGCGGGTTCTATCGGTTCTCGGGGCTCGCTCCGGGCGCGTACACGCTAACGGTTGAGAAACAGAGTTTCAAGAAACAAGTTGTCGACGACATTGCGGTGGAGGCCGAGTCTGTCAAAGGTGTTGACGTTGAGCTGGCGGCGGGCGTGATTAGCGAAGTGGTTACCGTCACCTCCGAAAATGTGCCTTTGGAAACCGAAGATGCGAATGTGAGAAAGACATTAACTACGCCCCGCGATATTGGCGGTGGTCCTGTCCGCGTGGAGCAAAAAAACAAATCATTCGGCGGAAGTTTTGGCGGACCTATTCGCAGGAACCGTTTGTTTTTCTTCTTTGCGTACGAGGGATTAAGAAGCAGCTCGAATATCCTACAGCGGCGCCCAACCTGCCGATAACACCAACGCAAACTTCTTGCGACCGCTGGGAATTTTCGGTGTAGCCGGAACGACAATTTTCGGAACCGCTGTCAACGGCTCGAATCCCTTCGCCAATCGCCCAGGCATTGGTAGAAATGTTTTCCGAGGCCCTCGATACTTCGATGTTGATATGACCTTTGCTAAAAGATTTGGTTTGGGTAATTGGGGATTCCTGGGCGAGAGCGCAAAAGTTGATGTGCGTTTCAACTTCTTCAATATTTTCAATAATCTGAATCTTGCTCCGTTTGATTCCAACAGTGACCCGACTCGCGTTCAGTTGCCGACGTTCGGCAGAGCAATCTCGGCGCTGGCGGGAAGAGTGGGCGAATTCCAAGTAAGGTTTAGCTTTTAGAGGTCGCGAGACGAGGCCTGATTACAGTTCATGCGGTATCGTCGAATCCGATCGTACTGGCTTTTTCCCATAGGGGTTAGAAGGGTAGGCACAATTGGGATGTAGGTGCTCCTTTAGGAGCGCAACCGACTATCGTTCGCCCATAAATGGGCTCTCCGAGATCAATCGGTTCGAGCTTTTCTATAAAATAAACATTACATCCCTGCGGGATTTCCCGACAGCTCCTGAAGGAGGCTTGTGAATTGATCGCCTTCAGTCCCCAGGCGTGAACGCCTGGGCTAAAGGAAAGTTTTCACCAGCCTTCTAGATTGGAAACTCGGCTACAGGAAAGCGGTGAACGTTGCCGCTTTCCTACCGGCCGGGCTTCTGCACTTTCTCTTTTTCCCGGAGTTGTTTGTAAATTTCGAGTTCGTGGTCGGCGTCTGTCTTTCTCTTGAGGCGCGAGAGCGCAAGATAGAGTTGATAATGAACTTCTACCCTGTTTGGATTAATCTTCGCGGCGCGTTGGAGCAAAGGCAACGCTTCCGCGTAACGATTGGTTTTGACCAGCAGTCGCCCAAGATCGTAACTGGCGTTGAAATGTTGCTGATTGAAAGTTAGGGCACGGCGCAAGAGTTTTTCAGCCTCAAGCAGATTCGCACGATCGAGATTAATCGCACCGGAGAGCGCTAGTGAATCGGCGCTATTCGGCTGTAACGCGAGTGACTTTTGCAGCTCTGCGAGGGCTAGGTCGTAGTTTCCCACTCCGCGCCCAGCAATTGCTGCGAAGTAGTGAACTTCCGCGATTGTAGGAAAGCGTTCGGCCGCGCTCTGAAAGATCTTCAGCGCTTGATTGGGGTTGCCGAGCAAGAGATAAACGCCCCCCAGCCGGATGTAATAAACCGATAGTGTCGGGTCTTGACGCCAAGCGCGTTCGTAATAATCTCTGGCCGCTGAGTAGTCTTGATGTTTGGCTGAGAGTTCTCCGAGCATGAAATTCGCTTCCGCGTAGTTTGAGCGCAGCACCAGCGCCTTTTCCCACAGGTCGCTGGCTGCTTCGTCCTGGCCGCGTTGAAAAGCGATCATGCCCAGAAAGTAGACAGGCTCAGCGGCGTTAGGCGAAACCGCGACGGCGGATTCAAAAGCAGTGGTCGCCTCGTCAAGACGTTTTAAGTCATAGAGGGCCGCGCCAAGATGATAAAGAATGTCAAACGTGTGCGGCTGCAATTCGTTCGCGCGCGCAAGCAACTCCGCGGCACGTTGATAATCATTGCGCGAAGCGTAAAGCAATCCGAGATTGATCGTCGCTTCGGGATGATCCGGCGACAGGCGCCGAACTGACTCAAATATCTTGATCGCTTCATCCTCGCGTTTGCTGTGCGCCAGCAGGACGCCGAGATTGGCCAGCGCTGAAACATGATTTGGATTGAGACGAAGCGCGGCGCGATATTCGCGTTCGGCTTCGGCGGTCTTGCCCCGCTGGTCCAGAATCACTCCGAGCAAATTGTGCGCGTCGGCATTTTCACTCGAGGAGAGCACTCGGCGAAGAATCAGTTCAGCCTGGTCAAGATTTCCCGAGCGGAGCAGGTCTGCGGCCCGGCGTAGTTCTGTCGCGACTGCGGTGTTATTATTTGCACTCGCTTGAGTCGCGGACGAGTTACGCGAATCTGATTGGGCCAATGAGCCGAAGCACCAGCAAACCGAGAATACGACGAGGATCGTTAGTGACATCTCGCGGCGCAAATATGAAATCCGTTCTGGTCGGTGCCAGCGCATATATGGTGAAACCAATCGAAGTATAGCTCCGAGGCTGAGCTTTATTGTATCGAAAGTGCGCCGTTAGAATTAGCTTGGTCAAAAGCACGATCTACAATGGCACTACGCCGCATTTGGGGTTCAGGCTTATGCTAAGAGGAAGAATGATTTCAATCAAATCAGTCCGCATTCTATTAATCCTGCTGGTTGCGTTCAGCTTCATCGCACCGCTATCGCCTTCCCACTCGCAACAGCGCCAGGACATCGAACAAAAAATCAATGCGCTGCTCGCGCGGATGACGCTCGAAGAAAAGCTTGGGCAGCTTCAACAGCTCGATGGTGAAAGTAATGGAAACTTTCGACCCGAGCATCGCGATCTCGTTCGCAAAGGTCTGCTCGGCTCAACCCTCAACGTGCGAGGCGCGCAAAGAACGAATGAGCTTCAACGCATTGCCATAGAAGAGTCGCGTCTGAAGATTCCACTGCTGTTCGGATTCGACGTGATTCATGGCTATCGCACGATCTTGCCCGTTCCGCTTGGCGACGCCAGCAGTTGGGACCCGGCCGTCGCGGAAACGTCCGCGAGTATCGCCGCCGCCGAAGCGAGATCCTCGGGCGTGCATTGGACGTTTGCGCCAATGGTGGACATTGCGCGCGACGCGCGTTGGGGACGGATCGTCGAGGGCTCAGGCGAGGACCCGTATCTGGGAGCAAGCCTGGCGCGCGCGCGCGTGCGTGGCTTTCAAGGGCGTGACTACAGCGCCCCGGACAAGGTTCTCGCTTGCGCCAAGCATTGGGTCGCCTATGGCGCGGCCGAGGCGGGCCGCGACTACAACACGACCGACATGTCCGAAAGGACTCTGCGCGAGATTTATTTTCCACCATTCAAAGCTGCGGTTGACGAGGGAGTCGGCACCTTGATGAGCGCCTTCAACGATCTTAACGGCGTGCCTTCTTCAGCGAATCCCTTCACGTTGACTCAAGTCCTGCGCGGCGAATGGAAGTTCGACGGCTTCGTGGTCAGCGATTACACCTCCGTCCAGGAACTGATCAATCACGGTCTGGCCGCGAATGAAAAAGAAGCCGCGCGGCTGGCCCTTAATGCAGGAGTTGACATGGAAATGGTCAGCCGCGATTTCAACAAGCACGGCCCTGATCTCTCGCGGAACGGCCAATTGTCACAGGCGACGATTGACGAAGCCGTGCGAAGAATTCTGCGGATCAAATTTCGGCTCGGCCTGTTCGAGCATCCTTACGTGGATGAGGCGCGCGAGCGTTCCGTAATTCTCAGTTCAGCAAATGTCGCTGCGGCGCGCGAGCTGGCCGCGCGTTCAATGGTGCTCTTGAAGAACGAACGGGAGATGCTGCCGCTCAGCAAAGGTGTGAAGTCGATAGCCTTGATTGGACCACTCGCCGATGACCAGCAAGATTTGCTCGGCTCGTGGTCAGGCGACGGCCAGGCGAGCGATGCCGTAACCTTGTTAACCGGCGTTAAGGCGAAGGTCTCCCCGTCAACCAAAATTAATTACGCCAAAGGCTGTGACGTCAACGGCATTTCCACCGAAGGATTCGACGAAGCCGTGCGCGTTGCGCGAGAATCGGACGTGGTAATCGTTGCCGTCGGCGAATCTGCCGGCATGAGCGGCGAGGCATCTTCGCGTAGCTTGCTCGATCTACCAGGACAACAATTGGACTTAGTGAAGGCGTTACATGCGGCCGGCAAGCCGATGATTGTCGTGCTCATGAACGGCCGCCCACTCACGATCAACTGGATTGCCGAGAACACCCCGGCGATTTTGGAGACCTGGTTTGCCGGAACGCAGGGAGGCAACGCAATTGCCGACGTATTGTTCGGCGATGTTAACCCTGGTGGCAAGCTTCCCGTCACGTTCCCGCGCAGCGTCGGGCAGGAGCCGCTCTATTACAATCACATGAATACCGGCCGGCCACCGAATGCGAACGAAAAATACACCTCGAAATATCTGGATGTGTCGTGGACGCCGCTTTTCCCGTTCGGTTACGGCCTCAGCTATACGCAGTTCCGATTGTCGAATCTGCAACTAAGCGCAACGCGCATACGTCCCGACGGGCGAGTCACCGTCAGCTTCGAAGTTGAGAATACCGGCCAGCGCACCGGCGATGAAGTCGTGCAGCTCTACATCAGAGACGTGGCGGCAAGTGTGACGCGTCCCGTGCAGGAATTGAAGGGTTTCCAGCGTATCACTTTGCGACCCGGAGAGAAGCGCCGCATCGAGTTCATGCTGATGCCCGAACATCTGGGCTTCTACAATCGCGAGATGCGTTTCGTTGTCGAACCCGGCCAATTCAAGGTCATGGTCGGAACAAGCTCGGCGGACGAACACGAATTGGTAGCGAGCTTTGAAATTCAGAAATAGAAGCTGGCATCGTCGACATAGCTCCGATTACTAAGGAGCGTGCAGAGAAATCCCGTAGGGATGCAATGTTTATAGACAAGGACACGTCTATCGACTCTTCGGCGCCCATTTATGGGCGCAAAGCCAATTGGTTGCGCTCCTAAAGGAGCTTCCGTGTTTTAGCCTAACTCTGTGTTCTATAAACATTGGACCGCTACGCGGTCTTTCCGCGTGAGTCACTCGCAATCAACCAATGCCGAAGCAACGCAGGTTTCTTTTCTTACTTCTCATCTCTGCGCTAATTGTTCACGCCGCGCCTTCCGGCTATGCGATCGTCCCTGCACCGAAATTCTCTGCCCGCGATGAAGCCCTTCTCGAAGATCTCGAACGCCGCTCGTTTCAATACTTTTGGGATCAAGGCAATCCGCGGACAGGCTTGGTGCTCGACCGAACGCACACGGATGGATCTGCGACCGATGAGAATCATCGCGCAGTCGCCAGCATTGCAGCTACCGGTTTTGGCCTGACGGCGCTTTGCATTGCCGCCGATCGTCGCTGGGTTGACCCTGCCGCGGCGCGCGAGCGGGTGCGGGTGACGCTGCACTTTTTTGCCGAGCGTGCTTTGCAAGAGCATGGTTGGTTCTATCATTGGATGGATGCGAACACGGGCGAGAGAAAATGGAAAAGCGAAGTTTCGTCAATCGATACCGCTTTGTTGATTGCCGGAATGCTAACGGCCAAGCAGTACTTTCACGACGAGGCGGAGATCGTGCGGCTGGCGACGAAGATTTACGAACGAATAGACTTCCCCTGGATGCTCAATGGCCATCCGACGCTCTTAGCGATGGGCTGGCGTCCTGAGAGCGGCTTCATTAAATCGCGTTGGGACGATTACAGCGAGCATCTGATCTTGTATCTTATGGCGATTGGATCGACAACCCATCCAATCACGCCAGACTCATGGTACGCGTGGAAGCGCAACTGGAATAGCTACGACGGCTACCGGTATCTCGGAAAGACGCCGCTGTTTACTTATCAGTACTCCCAGGCGTGGGTCGATTTTCGCTATCGTCGGGAAGTTAAGGGCGAACACATTAGTTACTTTGAAAACTCGGTGAAGGCCACGCTGGCCCATCGTCTGTTCTGCATCGATCTCGCGAAACAGTTTCCCGGCTATGGGCCAAACATTTGGGGTATCAGCGCCTCGGACAGTATTAACGGATACGTCGCGTGGGGCGGACCGCCGCGCGACAAAGCAATCGACGGCACAGTCGTACCGTACGCTGCCGCCGGCTCCTTAATGTTCATTCCGAAATTGGCCGTGGCCGCGTTGCATACCATGCGGGCAAAATTCGGTCCGCGAATTTATGCCACGTACGGTTTCGCCGATGCCTTTAATCCAAACACCGGATGGGTTGATGGTGACGTAATCGGAATCGATCTCGGAATTACGCTGCTAGGCGTCGAGAACGCACGGACTGGAAACGTCTGGCGTTGGTTCATGCGCAACCGCGAGATTTCCGACGCGATGAGTAGCGTCGAACTAAATCTCTATAGATCGCGCCCAAAGCATTATTTCAACGGGCGGCGGAAGATGGGCCATCCGGAGTTCTGCCGTACAGCTTGCTTACGTCCTTCAATCTTTCAGCCAGCTCATCAGTCAGTGCATCCGCTCTGAATCGCCACAACCAGTTTCCCGAAGTGCTGTTCGGTAGATTCATGCGCGCTTCCGTTCCGAGCCCAAGCACGTCCTGCATCGGAACGATCGCCGTGTTGGCGACGGAACCAAACAAAGCGCGGATGAAATCCCAGTGAATCTCTCTTCCATCAGTCTTCAGATACTTCATACAGAATTCGCGTTCGCATTTAATTTGTTTCGCGTTTCGCGTCGAACCTTCGCCGGCCACGCTGTTGAACCACCCGACAGTGGTGTCGTTGTCGTGCGTTCCGGTATAGGCAACAACATTTCGGTGGTAGTTGTGAGGCAGATCGTTGTTCTTCGGGTCGCTGCTGAAAGCAAACTGCAAAATTCGCATCCCGGGAAAACCAAAGTCATCTCGCAACTTCTCGACATCAGGCGTAATCACACCCAGGTCTTCGGCGATGATTGGCAATTCACCGAGCGCGTTGCGAATCGCGGTGAACAACTCTCGACCGGGAGCTTCGACCCAGCGGCCACGCTCGGCGGTCTTGTCGCCTCCCGGAATTTCCCAACAGGCAGCAAACCCGCGAAAGTGATCGATCCGCGCGATATCAACCATCTGCAAGGTTGCCCGCACGCGTTCGATCCACCATTTGAAACCATCGGAGAGCATGCGCTCCCAATTGAAGATTGGATTGCCCCAATACTGCCCGGTCTTACTGAAATAATCCGGCGGTACGCCGGCTACAACGATCGGCGTGCCATCGGGATTGAGCTTGAACTGATCGGGATTGGTCCAGACATCCGCCGAATCATGCGCCACGAAGATCGGAACGTCGCCGACCATTCTGACGCCGCGGCAGTTGCAGTACGTTTTTAGATCGAGCCACTGTTTGAAGAAGAGAAACTGGTAGAACTTCTGCGCTTCGATTTCATCATGAAGTTCCTCACCAGCACGACCCAGCGCCGCGGGTGTGCGCCGAACTAATGGTTCTTCCCATTCGTACCATGCGGCGCCATCATGAGCGGTTTTCAGCGCGCGGAACAACGCATAGTCATCAAGCCACGAAGCGTTTTGTTCAGCAAACGTCTCGAACGCAGCGCGGAATTCGGTGTCCGTCGTACGCTGATAATCTCCGAACGCTTTTCCCAGAACCGCATCCTTAATCTCGTGCGCGCGCGCAAAATCGACGCGCTCGGACGGCCCAGACGAGATCTCGGTCAACTCACGTTTTTCCAGCAGCCCTGCTAGAGAAAGACGCTCTGGACTAATCAACAGAGCGTTGCCGGCAAACGCCGAATAGCCGGCGTAAGGCGAATCGCCATAACCGGTTGGTCCCAGCGGTAGAACTTGCCATAGACTCTGGCCGCCGGCGTCCAGAAAATCTGCAAATCGGTAGGCTTCGTCTCCAAGGTCGCCAATTCCAAACCGCCCGGGCAGCGATGTTGGATGAAGCAGGATGCCGCTGGCTCTGGGAAATCTCATCACTTACGAAAACGGCGAACGTAGTTCACCAACAGTCTAATTTCACTGGGCTTAAGTTTCTTTCCAAACGCAGGCATCCCACCCTTGCCATGACTCACGATCGAGACCAGACCGGAGCTCGTGATGTCAGAATGCTTACGCCACCATTCGGCATCAGTAAAATCCGGCGCGTTGTAAGTGTGCCCAAGCGGAGTATCTCCACGCCCATCAGCACCATGACAACGCGCGCAATT
>Ga0137361_10000869_pt1 | contig 17939 bp, 12 predicted proteins | sample Mad1_80_16metaG_FD_104923 | JGI IMG/M metagenome (GOLD analysis project Ga0137361, IMG submission 104923) | Vadose zone soil microbial communities from Angelo Coast Range Reserve, California, USA - Mad1_80_16 metaG | ecosystem: Environmental > Terrestrial > Soil > Vadose zone | place: USA... | reverse complement strand
CAGATTAAATACGGTGGTTTTTCCAGCGCCATTGGGGCCAATAATGCTCACGATCTCTCTGGGCCGGACTTGTAGATCAACGTCTTGCACTGCTGCAAGGCCACCAAAGTATTTGGTGGCTTTGTTCAACTCCAGCAATGCATCACTCACAGGCTCAGCAGGCTCACCTACAAGTTTAACAGGCTTAACACTCATAGCGCAACTCCTCTTGGTTCGCTGCTACTCAACATGCACCTCGGTTTCAAAGCCTGGTGCTCCTGGCACTACATCCAACGCACCCACCTCTGGTGCTTCCTCAGTAGAGACATGCAATTCACGCCGTCGCCGTGCACTGGGGATAAGCCCTTCTGGTCGGAAGATCATAATCACAACGAGAATGATGCCAAAGATCAGGTTACGAATGTTGCCGAAGGTGAAACCAGGAAAAACCTGGGCAACGCCATTGTGGATTGTATATAGTAGATTGCTCGGGTCTGAAGCCAAACTGTCGAGTCGTGCGAGAATAAACTGGTTGATTGCATAGACAGCGAGTGCGCCAACGATCACGCCAGGGATACTGCCTATGCCACCAATGACCACCATGGCGAGGTAGATCACGGAATCGCCGAAGCTAAAGTTATCTGGCGATACTCCACCGAGTTTGGCAGCGTGATAGGCCCCCGCGATGCCTGCGAAGAATGCGCCTGCGGCAAAGGCGAACAACTTGGTACTCACGAGGTTGACGCCCGAAGAGGCGGCGGCGATTTCATCCTCACGGATAGCGACCCAGGCGCGACCCAGCCGCGAGTCGCGCAGGCGGATATTGGCAAAGATTACGAGTACGATCAGGGCCAAAATCAGATAGTAATATGGCGTTGAGGTGGTCCAATCGGCGCCGGGCAACGCTGGCGAGTAGACACCAACAATGCCATTGACGCCGTTGGTATATTTATCCAGTTCCCTAAAGACAACAGGGACAATCTCACCGAAGCCGAGCGTCACAATCGCCAGGTAGTCACCGCGTAAGCGCAGCGTTGGCGCGCCAAGTAATACTCCCCAGAAAGCTGCAATGAGAGCAGCTCCCAGCAGCATTGGCCAGAAGAACCAGGGCCAGATCTGGGGATTCACAAGGACGCCTGTGATTAGACCGAACTGCGTTGAGCCAACCATGCCCCAGGCATATGAGCCAATGGCAAAGAAGGCCACATAGCCAAGATCGAGCAGTCCGGCAAAACCCACGACGATGTTGAGACCGAGTGCCAGAATCACATAGTAGCCCGCGTCCCCATACCCGGCCAGGCGACCATCTGTGCCGGAGCCGAACAAGAAAGGATCGAGCACAGGGTAGAAGAGCACAAAGGCCACGAGCAGTATCAGGTAAAAACGCTGCGCACCGCTACTTCTCAAAGGCAAATCGTTGGGCACCAGGTCCTTCGCCTCTTCACTGGCGCGAGTAGTAGAAAGTGTCGCCAGTTGTTGTCGTCTGCTCAAACGGTTCCTACCTCCGCCTATGCCATTTCCGCCGTTGCCATTTTCCCTTTGAGGAAGTGCGCGGCGCAGGGCGATCACACCAGCAAGCCGCCCCAGAAAATAGCCAGCAACAGGTAGAATGAGCGTACGAATAATCGCCCAGATCAGCAGGATCGACGGCAACGAACCGGTGAAGAAATAGACGAGATCAACGATCAAGGAAACGACAGCGAACGCAACCCCAAACCAGAAGCCTCCTGCCGTGGCGCGGCTCATTAATGCAGAGCGCTGCTCGGCATCCATAACTTTCAGGCTTTCCAGTGGCGGAGGGGGCGTATAGTGACGCGCTTTGCGCACGAGACTGCGCCCGTACAAGTACGCAGGCCAGACGACGGCACACAGCGCAAGGCCAATAATCAGGCCGAAGAGAATCACAAGCACGAGAGGGGCCAATGCAAAGATGAGCACATCTATCCACAATTCGACCATGCCGCGACGGCCACTATCAGCTGCTACCAGGTAGCCAGCGAGCAAAAGCACAGCAACATAGAAGGCGGTGGTAAAAATAGCGGCTTGAATCAGTGACACCGGATCGGTCGGAACACCACCGCTAGCGGTTGCAGGCGAGATCACCGCATTGATGATAGATTCACCACTCCAGAAGGTAAACACGGCCACAGGTACAAGCAGGGCCACGATCCATTTAATCAACAACTTGCGCGTATCGGGCGCTGGAAGCAGCATACCGGAGCCTATTGACGTAGACACAGTGGCATCACCTCACTTCCGACGGAATATGTTCATAGCCTCGAATCATGCTTCCGTCCTTTACACTTTCTCAGGCACCTGCTGGCCGAGGAGGCCAGAAGGCCGGAAGACCAGGATTAATATGAGAATAGCAAAAATGATGGCCTCTTGCCAGGCGTCACCACCATGCGGCAATATGGAGTCGGGTATCAGAGAAGCCAGAGCCCCAATTATACCGATCAGCACACCTCCGAGCATAGCGCCAACAAGGTTGCCGATACCTCCAAGGACCGCCGCCGTAAAGGCTATCAGACCAAGTTGGAAACCAATATAGAAAATCGTACTGCCGTATTGCAAGCCATAGATGAAGCCTGCCGCTCCCGCAAGGGCAGCGCCGATAAAAAAGGTGATGGCGATGATGCGGTCGACGTTCACACCCATCAGCGCCGCCGCCTCACGGTCCTGCGCCACGGCACGCATGGCACGCCCTATACGCGTGCTGGTAACCAGCCACTGCAGGGCAACCATCAGCACAAGCGCAACGAGGATCACGAGTAGATTGACACCGCTAATAGTTATCGGCCCCAGGCTAAAGGTAATCTGGGGGAAAATTTGTGGAAAGGTGACGAAGGTGATACCCTTCCAGAGTTTGCCAACATCTTCTAGAATCAACGAGACACCGATGGCTGAGATCAGCGGAGCAAGACGCGGAGAATTGCGCAGGGGACGATATGCCACACGTTCAATCACCACTCCCAGCACCGCACACACAAGCATCGAAACCAGGCACGTAACAATCAGGATACTCGCGAGCGTCAAGCCCGTAGGCTGTGATGTTGAGGTAATGCCGAACAAGCCAAAAATAGCGATCGAGACAAATGTGCCGATCATGAAGATGTCGCCGTGAGCAAAGTTAATCAGCTCGATGATACCATAGACCATCGTGTACCCCAGGGCAATAAGCGCGTAAATTGCCCCCGTGGTGATCCCGACAACCAGTTCCTGCAAGATTAGTGTCATAGTGTGTCGTTTCCCCTCCTTCCTGAAATATACAAGATATATACAACATTACAAGATCAAATAGCAAGTGGGGGAGTAGTCTTACCGCACATACGTGCCGACTACCCCCCCGCCTGATCTATGAGCTAGATGGCACAACTATTCGACTCATACCTACGCCAGGACAGCACACCATCCGTGATCATCACGATAGCGTCACCGTCGATACGGGATTCCAGCCAGGGGTGCTCGCGGGCTTGCCGGGCGGATTAGCACCAACCTTATAGATCGTGATGACCCTGTCGGTGGTATCACCATTGGAATCAAAGGCTTGATGCCCCAGGATGCCATCAAAAGAGATGCCCTGGATCGCGTTAATCACCGCCTGGCGGAAGGTCTTAGCTCCAGCAACATCGCTTGAATCCTTCGGTGTGTGCGCCCCATTGGCCAGCGCTGTCTTGATCGCTTGGATCAGGATATTGGCACAGTCATAGCCTGCAGCGCTGTATGCTCCAAAGTTGGCAGCCCCATAGGCGGCATTGTACTGCTGGATGAACGTCGTCGCCGTCGGCACTTGCGCCACATCTATGGTTGCAACGGTACCATAGACGGGACCACCGCTATTCAGTCCAATGGTCTTGGAAAAGGTGCTCGTTACGAGACCATCCCCACCGGCGAATGCAGTATTTTTCAGCGCAGGAACTTGCAGCATCTGCTGGCGGCTCAATATACCTCCGGTAGAATCAAGGCCGCCAAAGTAGATCACGTCAGGATGCTTCGCAGCAATCTGAGTGAGTAGCGACAGATACGAGGTAGTCGTACTCGGCTCGCTACTGCGCCCAAGCACCGTTCCACCAAGAGAGGTCCACTCCTTACTGAAGGAATCTGCAATTCCGACGCCATAGGTCTCCGCATCGTCGATGACATAGACCTTCGTGTACTTCAGGGTCTTATAGAGGTAGTCCGCGCCGGCTGGGCCTTGGTGATCATCCGTGGTAGCAATGCGGAAGTAGTTGACTTTGCCGGTTGGGCGCAAGGTCGGCACCAGGTCGTTGGCACCGGTACATCCGACAGCTGCCCCCTCTTTGGTGAGGCAGGGATTCGTATTGGCCGGGCTAATTTGGGCAAGGGGAGCCTGGTTGGTAACCGGCATCTCCGCCTTAGCTACGTTACTGTTAAACGGTCCCACGATGCCAGCCACCAGCGCATCGCCAATCAGTGCGCGCACGTTCTGCGAACCCACTGCCGGGTCATGGATGCCAGCAGGTCCAACATCATCTTGGGGGTCAAACACCAGGGTATAGCCAGGAATGGTATGATTGGCATTAGCTTGATCGACAGCCAGGTGCGCACCATCCTCGGCTGGCTTGCCACTGCTCGCGTCTTTGCCAGACACAGGTAGATCGGTAGCAATCTTGATGGTCGTAGAACCGGTAGCAGCAGGTGTATTCCCACCACTACCCGTCGTGGTGGTGGTCGTGGTGCCTGAACCACAGGCAGCCAGGATTGCTAGCAACAGGGATATGCCCATTGCCAACGCCATAATGCGTGATCGATTTCTCCGCATAATGAAGTCATCCTCCTTCATGATAGAAAATACAGGTAGAGATCCTTTTTGTAGGGAGGAAGCAGTCAAAGCTGACTCACGAAACCGTTATCCCCCCTTACGATAATACGTTAGATATCCCGCAAATCTCACCAACTTAGCTTTTGATCCGATAAACTTACGACGTAACTACTCAGGACTCCTCACCACCTTCGGTGGTTCGCAAGGTTTTTTTTGCTGCGGGCATTGCCGCCGCAGGCGGCAATGCCCGCAGCAAAAAAGACGCGAGCCGACGCAGGCGGCGAGGAATCAGACACCTGAGTAGTTACCTTACGACAATATATCTAACAGGAATGGTTGTCCCTTGTCAGCGTAGTAAAGGACAACAATGAACTGTGCTGATTATAAGCACTAGAGCTTGCGCTGTCAATAGAGACAACCACCAGATTCTCTATTCTTCGGGGTGAACCCTGCATCACCCCGAAGAATGTAGAGACAACCACCATAAATTTGGAGATTGGCAAACGAGAGAGAAGAGAGGGCAAGCTACCCTCGTATCACCTCAAGCACCTCTTCGCGCTTCTGCTCCATCAACTTCCAGCTATTGGCCTCAACATTCAAGCGCAACAACGGCTCTGTGTTGGAACCACGCACATTGAACCACCAGTCACCGAAGTCCAGTGTCAGACCATCCAGGCGATCCACCGACTGGGCCTCTTTGCCAAAACGTTCTTCCAACGCATGCAGCTTATCCTGCACGTTACTCACCCTGGTATTGATCTCGCCGCTGCGTACACCGTGATCCAGCGGCTTGAGCAGCTCGGAGAGCGGCTTGCCCTCGACAGAAACGAGTTCCAATATAAGCAGCAAAGCGATCAAGCCAGAGTCGGCATACCAGTTGTCACGGAAGTAGAAATGGCCGGAGTGCTCGCCCCCGAAGATAGCATTCGTCCGGCGCATCTCCGCCTTGATGTACGAATGCCCCACGCGAGTGCGCACCGCGGTGCCCCCTAGCTTGTTGATGAGCTCGGGTGCGCTCTTGGAGACGATCAGGTTGTAGAGAATGGTCGAACCGGGATGCTTGCGCAGCAGGCTGTTTGACACGATGGTCGTCACCATCGAGCCATCGACCACATTGCCGTGCTCATCCACCGGGAACATGCGGTCGGCATCGCCATCGAAGGCTGCGCCCAGGTCGGCTCCTACCTCGCGCACCTTCTTTTGCAAATCTACCATGTTCTCAGGCTCAATGGGGCTGGCCGGATGATGAGGGAAGGAACCATCCAGTTCAAAGTAAAGCGGAACAAGCTCGCAGGGAAGATGTTCGAACACTCGTGGCATCACCATACCGGCCATGCCGTTACCCGCATCAATCACGACCTTGAGCGGTCTCACCTTGCTGACATCGATGAACGAGAGGGCGTGCGCGACATAGTCATCAAGCACATCGCGCTTCGTCACGGTCCCTTTGTGTGCAGGCTCGGAGAATTCGCCGCGTACGGCCAGATCGCGAATATCGGCCAGGCCGGTATCCAGGCTGATCGGAAAGGCCTGGGCACGACAGAATTTCATGCCATTGTATTGGCGGGGATTGTGCGAAGCAGTAATCATCGCGCCAGCGGGGTAGTCAAACTTACCCACAGCAAAATACAGTTCGTCGGTCGTCGTCATGCCGAGATCGACCGCGTTGACACCCTGGTCGGTGATGCCGCGCAGCAAGGCCTGGGCCAACTGGGGGGATGAAAGGCGCATATCGCGCCCTACGGCGATCTCAGGCACTTGCAAGTATTGAGCAGCGGCACGTCCAATGTGGTAGGCAACCTCGTCGGTCATATTCTGGCCGTAAATGCCACGTACATCGTAGGCCAGGAAAATAGTGGGATCGATTGGTGTACTCATGGTTCAGCAAAACTCCTATTCTTCCAGATTTCTAATTCTATCCAGGGTTCACCTGAGCTACGAGGATCGTAAATTTGGCCAACCTCGACAAAGTTGGCCTTGGCGAAGGCCCGGCGAGCCGGTCGATTGGCTACTGCAGTCTCCGCGTAGATGCGCACCAGGCTGGCAGAACTAAACAGGTAACGTACCAGTGTGCGGATTGCCTCTGGTCCGTATCCCTGGCCCCAGCGGGTCTTGTCACCCAGACCTAGCCCGACCTCAGCCTGGCGCAGGCGATAGTCAACGTTGAAGTAGGTGATGGTGCCAATCGGCGTATGCTGCTCATCCTCAATGATGAACCAGTATTGTCGCCCATTGCCACGTACATAGTTGCGCTCAAAAAGCGGCAGGAAGTCCGCAAAGTTCTTTGAAAACGGACGGTGTGGATCGTAGCGCCATACCTCATCGTCACGCTCCCAATTGAAGACGTAGCGAGCATCTGCCATCACAGGCCGTCGCAGATAAATTCGCTCCCCAAGTAGGTACATCCCTTGCGAGCGCCCTGCCACATAATTACGTTGTGTCTCATTCATACAAGTCCTACATCGTGTGCAAAACTTACTCCAGCCGCCAGGGGCTCGACGCCAAAGGTCTGTGCCAGCGTCTGACCCAGATCGGCAAAGCTGGTGCGTACGCCAAGATCAACTCCGGCGCGTATGGGCTTGCCATACGCCAATAGCGGCACCTCCTCACGCGTGTGATCACTGCCGCGATAGGTGGGGTCGACACCATGGTCAGCGGTAAAGAAGATGGCATCGCCAGGGTGCATGACCTGTTGCACCTGCGAGAACCACGTATCCACATCGCGCAACGCCTGCGCATAGCCCTGACTATCGCGCCGATGACCCCATAACATATCAAATTCTACCAGATTAACAAAGAGCAGGCCCGTAAAATCGCGTTCGAGCCAGCGCAGTGTCGCCGCCATACTATCGTGGTTGGTTTCGGTATGGTCGCGCCGCGTCAGGCCGCGTCCTGCAAAAAGGTCCTCGATTTTGCCAATGCCGATGACTTCTTTGCCGTCGGCCTTGAGCAAGTCGAGCAGCGTTATCCCCAACGGAGCAAGGGAAAAATCCCGCCGATGCTCAGTGCGCCGGAACGCTCCCGGCTCACCGATGAATGGGCGAGCGATAACACGCCCAACAGCATGTTCGCCCGTCAACATGCCACGGGCAATTTCACAGATATGATACAGCTCTTCAAGCGGAATGATATCCTGGTGAGCCGCCACTTGAAAGACACTGTCAGCAGAAGTATAGAGGATGGGATAGCCGGTGCGCATGTGTTCTTCGCCAAGTTCTTTGATAATCTCGGTACCGGATGCTGGCTTGTTGCCGATCACCTTGCGACCAATCGCCTGTTCAAAGGCGGCGACGAGATCGGCCGGAAAGCCATGCGGGTAGGTCGGCAAAGGCTTTTGCAGCACAACGCCGGTGATCTCCCAATGGCCCGTTGTACTGTCCTTGCCTGCTCCTCGCTCAGCCATACAGCCATAAGCCCCCCTGGCATCTGGAGTCGGCGGTGTCCCCAGAATAGGGGTGATGTTGCCCAGGCCGATGCTGCCCAGGTTGGGCAAGGCCAGACCTCCGACGGCCAATGCACAATGCTCTAGTGAACTAGCCCCGTCATCGCCATAGCTATGAGCGTCAGGATTTGCACCTGCACCGACCCCATCAAGAACCACCAGAATGGCTCGTCGTAGTGTTGTCATGGTTCGATCCTTCTCTTCTCCAGTTCTGGATAGTGTGGCAGTGGATCGCCAATCAATGGCAACGCGTAGTCATAGAATGCCTGCGTGACCATTGTTTTGTCCGTATTCAGATACTCGTCGGGCAACAGACGCTGCGCATTAGCAATCCGCTCAAGCTCGACCAGTCCTGTAGTGCAGGCATAGCCGGAGTCCGTGTGACGCACCAGCGTGACCATCTTATCGCTCTCGCCAGCAAGCACCGCTTGTACCCCCATCTGTCCTACCAGGTATGCCTCATCACGATCGGTATACGAAATGCAGCTTGATGACATGCGTTGCAGATCACCAGGTTTGTCGAAACGCGCACGCAGCTTCAAACGTTGCATTACTAATTCTACCAGGTATTGCGCCGCTCCGCTCAGCAATGGATGCTGAAATGCATCTGTCCCCACTTGCTCGCTGGCCCCGAGTGCCTTTCCCTGCTCGTCGCGGATGGTCTCGGCTGCGACGACCACGACATACCCCAGGCATCGATAGACCTCCTCAACCTGTTGCAGGAAACGGTCAGCATTGAAGGGCTTTTCCGGTATGAGTATAATATGCGGCGGATCGCTCTCATGGCGTTTCCCCAGAGCCGACGAGACAGCCAACCAGCCGGCATCGCGCCCCATCGTTTCGATCACTTTGACCGGATAGTGCCAGGGTATCGAGCGCGTGTTCATGCTCGAATCCATTGTGGCTAGTGCAATGAAGCGGGCCGCGCTGCCATAGCCGGGACAGTGATCGGTAAAAGGCAGGTCATTGTCGATGGTTTTGGGGATACTGATAGTTTGCAGATCATAGCCAGTGTGTTGTGCGGCCAACGCCAGTTGGTGCGCCGTGTCAGCGGAGTCGTTCCCGCCGATGTAGAGCAGGTAGCGGACATCATAGCGGCGCAGCAGTCCGATGGCTCGCTGGGGATCATCCACTTGCAGTTTGTACCGGCAGGTGCCCAGGGCCGCCGATGGTGTGTTGAGGAGTTGAGACCATACGTGGTTGGGCTGCGATCGCAGGTCGATCAAATCTTCTTTGAGCAGGCCTTCGATGCCGTGCAGCATGCCATAGAGGCCGCCAATACGTGCATCCGCCAAAGCAGCTTGCACGGCCCCGACCAGGCTGGCGTTGATGACGGCGGTGGCCCCGCCTGCTTGTCCAATGATGAGGTTGTGTGCCAAGGGTAATTCCTCTGCAAGTATGGATGCTGCTGGTCAGTAACAGTACTCTCTATTGGTCATTATAGCAAGAGGGAGGAGATGACCACTTCTCTGTATAAGCGTTCAAGTACTATTCCCCCACAGAATCCTTGCAGGAAGCAATCTACCAGATGGGATTATCACGAGCTTGCTTTGAGTTGTCTCATCTTTACAGGTACTTCTCTATGTCCCTGCTACATTTCTATCGTAGCATAGTATAGCTCACAATGAAATGGTTTGAGTACGCTTTCGTAACTACTCAGGCCAGGCGGTGTGTATTGTTTTCCGTACCACCTTCGGCAGTTCGCAAGTGGTTTGATGGTGAGTGCGAGCAGTGCCCTGGTAGGGATGTATGCTATAGTTGCTCAAAACAGAGACATGTCTGCCATGCCTCCATTTCTTGTGTTCAGCTACGCCCGTTGACGAAACAACCGACTAGGCGGCAGGACACACTACGGGTGCCCTATCACAGGACTAGAGTAACGTGTCTTAGATCGCCGCCGTCGAGGATGTCTCCCGTTTGCGGCGCATCACTGAACTCGTGTTTCCCCTGCCCTGTTGCTGTTTCCATGCCTCATGCCGCTGCATGAGCACGGCTTTGATGGCTGCTCGGTCACGACAAGCACGCAATTGTTCATCTCCCACGCGCCGCGAGAGGTTGATCGCAGCGTTGTGGTCCGCATGGGCCTCGAACCCGCACACCTGGCAGCGGAACGTCCTCTGATCAGGTCTGTTTTTGCGATCCGTATAATGGCACACACTGCACTCCTGGGAGCTATACGCACTGATGACCGGGGTGGCCACCACCCCCCGTTTCTGACTATTCCAACGGATCTGCTGGGGGATACGCCCCAGGTGAGACGCCCGCAAATAGGCGTTTTGTGCCCGTGCCTTGAAGCGCATCGTGGCCACTGATAACTGCTCATAAGCAAACTGCGCGCCTTCGTGGTCGGGATCAGTAAAACATTGGTTGACGGCGTGGTTGATCTCTTGCTTGACATGCCGGATCAGTCGCTGTCCCGTGCGACTGCTGGTCGAGGGCAGCTTCTTGACCCCCTTCTTTTTGAGACACGCCCGCAGTTTGGCCTTGCGGCGGCGCTTGGCGCGATCCCGTTTGTGGCGGGCACGCAGGTTTTTGTGGAACGAGCCGTACTGCTTGCCTGTGGAGGTCGTCACGAAGTTGGCGATCCCCACGTCAATCCCCACGATGGGGGCATCCGATGGAGTCTGCACGGGCACGTCCTCATCATAGGAGAGGGTGAGCCACCACTGCCCCTCACGCCGGTTGAGCTGTACGCTGGTGTTGAGCGTTCTCGCTTGATGGGTCTTGGGATCGGTGAGTTGCTCTTGGTGGTACGCTGCCAGCTTGACCGGCACGGCGATGGGCTGCCCCTTGGCGAGGGTGCTGATGGTGAGCCAGTAATCATAAGTTGACTCGTGGGAGGGCTCTAGTTTGACCACGTTGACATTGGTCTGAATGCAAGGTTCGCGCAAGGTGGGCACGGTCCACTCGCGCCACTGGGGCTCTGTGGCTTTTACGGGAGTGCTTCCCTCCGCTCCCTTGTTCTGATACTGCGCAAGATCGTACTGGTACTGCTGATAGGCAGTGGCGCGATTGGTGCGCCAGGACTGGGCGATGCCTGCGGCTTGCATGATGGCTACCCGCTGCCAGCGCTCCGAGAGGGGCGTGGGGAACACGGGAGGCCGCAGCTTGTCGGGGGCTCCTTCCAGGCAGAACAGCGCGACATACTGCTGAAAGAGTGCCAGGTACACCGGTGCTAGGGCATCAAGGGCCGCCAACTTGCCAGGGTTCGCTTCCAGCAGGCCGATTTGGGTGACGGCTTTGGTGATGCGCTGGGGTTCGCCTGGCTTTGGTCGCTTCTTGCGTCGCTGCTTCTTCATGGCTGGTACTCCCTTCCTGCACATTGTAGTATAGCACTATTTGCTAGGTAAGCACAATTCAGCTTTCCCCATGCGACAAGCTGAAAAGGGGAGGTTAAAAACGTAGAATAAAGGGCTAGATTTGTTACATTTTGCTATATTTCTTAAAACATGTATGCTATACTAGCGTCGTTACTCACAGCAAGGGAGTTTATAGGTGGCTTCTCCAATATCACGACAAGCACTGCAACGGTGCAGGGTCTTCCAGCCCGCCATTTCACCTTGCTCCACTGTCGTGATGAGTACAGCTATGCGAAAGGAGAGCGGTGCTTCCTCCCGATCCCGTAAACGGGATGGGTGTCCGCACCTGATGTTTTTATGAACGTTAGTACTGGTGGCTCGCACATCCTCTTTTTTGAACGTGATCAGCAACTGACAACGTTGCTTACCAGCGAATTTCAGCTTGCTGGCTATGAATGTCATGGGGCACGCACGGCAGTAGAAGTGTTTGATACGATTGCCCATCATCCTATACGGCTCGTCCTGGTCAACCTGGCACAGGCGGCAGCGGGCCGACGCGAGTTCTGGGTGGCCCTGGATGCCCAGCGCAGAGGGCGAGGCGTGCAGGTATTTACTTATCGCTGTATGAATCTGGCGGGATACGGCTCAGAGGACCCTGATGAGCGTGGACGCTCAGCGCGTGCTGACATAGAAGTAGATGGCATGCTTGGTGTCATGGGCCTGATCGACGCTGTACGTGCACGTATCCCTGGATCAACCATAGGCACATTACCACGCATTCCCACTGCTCCTGTCGGCAACAGGCAAACAGTCGGACAGCCCGTGGCAGGTGAGGCACCGATGCCAGCACCTCCGTTTACCACATTGGCTAGCTTACCGCCTTCTGCAGCGACACCCAACAGTGCTTTAGCCGCCCTTGCATTCTCTTCTACGCCTCCACGTCAGCAACCAACGATGAGTGCATCTCCTCTGCCTATGGGACCATCTGACCATACGACGCAAACCTATACCGACAACAGGATCCGTGCAATCATCTATCCAAACCAAAATCCATGGAATCCTGTTAGTTCCGGTCAAGTGACCACTCCAGGTGCTGGCGCTCAGTCCAGCTACAGCGGTCCGTCAGCAGCGTCAAATACGCATGTAGCTCCACCGGCAAGTTCTGCCGCCCGTCCGTCCGGCGGGCAGGCAGCAACTCGGGCAGCGTTTGCTTCTGATATGCCAGGCATGCTAATGCCAGCGACGCAACCGCCTGCACCTGAAAGTGGCGAGGAATCCGGCCTGGCGCAATTATCGCGGATGTTACAGACGCACACACAGAGTGATACGCCACGAGAAGTGAGGCAAGAGTCCCAAGAGCGCTCAGTGAGTAAAAGCGGACAAGCATGGGGAGATGCACCAAATGCTACCTTCATCAGTACACTGCCCTTACGCGCATCGCCCATTCAGGATATGCCAGTCGAGCGTGCTGTCGGCGGACAAGTCAGTGGGAGCAGTGCAGGCATAGGCGAGCAACCAAGGCAAGAATATCGCCCCGAGCGGTTTGATCTATCAGTGCGCACTTCATATCCAGCCGCCTCAATGCCCACGCCAACATCGGCAAGGGCATCCTCTTCCGTGCCACCTGCTCCCCCAACGCCTGTGCCGCTAGCACCGGCGTCACCTGCACAAACAATGGAGCCAGCATATCCGTTTGCACAGGACATGTTTGACGATACCAGCCTTCTTGCAGAACAGGTGCGGGTAGAACAGGTCCAGGCAAGTATACAAAAGGCGCCACGCCGACGAGAGAGCGAGATGGGTGTAGCATCCGAAGGTACCTTACTTGACATTGTGCAGAGCCTCCCACCTATGCCGCCATCGCCACCGTCAACACCGGTGCTGAGTGGGCGTGCTACTCGTTCACTGGGACGTGTACTGCTCGAAGGTCATCTTGTCCCACAAAATCGTCTGGAGGTCGCCCAGAATGTTCAACGTTTGCTTCGTGGTGTCGACCTGAATTATCAACTTGGTGAGATACTTCTTATGTTCAAGTTACTAACGCCGGATCAATTGCTGGCAGCAAGCCTGGTCAGTTACGGTTTGATCTCGACGACGCAGATCAGTGCCCTTGGCCGTATCCGGCAGGAACTACATTCCATCGGCCTGGAATACGATCTAGAGAATCTGCTCATTCTTTTCCGCATCCTGACTCCTGAACAGTTGCGTGAAGTACGGGCAAATTGGTCGTCATGAGTGAGTGCAGGATTTTTATATCGGAATGAGCCTGTCGAGAGCTTCTTGCATGCAAGAAGCTCTCGACAGGCTCAGCTACCCCTTACTCTACCGTCAGCTGCAACAAGCCAGGGTTGCCCACCTGCTCCTCCTTGAACATGTTGCGCACAATCACCGCCCAGTGTTGCACACTCGTCTCAGCCCCCTTTTTGCCGCTCAGCCCCAGCCAGCGCAACAAGTTTATGCCCGCTGCATCGCTCTTCTCCGTTGGCAGAACAGTTGAGCCAACTGCCGCCAGGGGTACACGCAAGACGTTCTTCTCACAGAAGTCCAGGCTGAATCGCTTGACCTGACCTCCGCCGACGACGCGGGCCAGCGCATCCGGTAGACAGACATGAGCAATCAGGCCCGGTTCGTAGCTCGGCACACTAATTACCAGGTCGAGTTCGTCGCCCACCTTAAAGCGCTGTTGTGGACGCCCCTTGCGTTCGAGACGCACTTCCACAGCTAGCTGGCTCTTGAAAGCGCTCCAGTCCTCAATCACCTCCGATGTGACCTGCGCGGCGATGACACCTTCAAGACAGCGCAGCGTTTCGACTTTGCCACCGTAGGTCAGCGCATCGGCCAGGGGCATCTCCTGCCCGTTGAGCGACACACGCCCTGCCTCGGCATTGCTGACAATACCTGCATGGCGCAGGCCGATCATGAGGGCCAGGCACGCCGCCGTATCGACGGTGCTGTAGAGTCGCCCCTCTTCATTCAACTGGCTGGTCAGGTAGTTGGTGCCAGCGATGGCCTTGGGAAGGTCGCTCGGTTCTTTCGTTGCTAGCAAAGCTGCTGCCGCGTAGGCGCTTTCTTCTCGCGTCGAGACGGCCATACCCCACAAACGATACGATGGTTGATCGGCAGGCACCTGCACACAGGTTTGTCCATCCTGCTCAACCAGACGTGAGCGCACGTAGGCTGCGGCCCTATCTTTGTCCTTCTGCGACGAGCCGTTGGCCAGCACCTGGTAGGCCGCATGACAGTCCTTGACCTCTTTGGGCAGGTAGTCGATCTTGTAGTAGGCAGCAGCGTCTTTCGTCATGCTGCCAATATCGTCCAGCAGCGTCCGTAGCGCCTTTTGCTTCACCCCGGAGCGTTCGCCGGTGGGCAGATTGAGCAAGTGCTTCACACCCAGTGGCGCACAATAGGTATCGGGTGTTCTTGCTCCGCGCTCCTCCGGCGGGTAGAGGCAGAAGCCGCTCTGGGGGAGGTACATGCTCTTGAGTCGCTTGTACCAGATGAGGATGGCTGCTTCGTAGTCGCGTGCGACCTCCGGATTATCCTGGTTGGTGATATAGCCGGTATACATGGCCAAGACCTTGGCCGATGTTTGCTGTATTCAGCCATAGGGGTATTTGGCCGCACCCTCGACAAAGAACTGGAAAGGTCGCTCCAGTCCCGGCATAGGCTTGAGTTCCAGCACATGCGCCTCGCGTAATGTCACTTCATCACCAGGAGTGAGCAGGCGTAAGCGCCGCATGATGTGGCGCAGCTTGCCAGGCTCTGTGACGTAGCGTTCACTCACGTCTGCCTCGCCTGTACGAGCATCACGCACGGTTGCCGTAATCGCGCCCGGGCGCACCGGGAAACGCACGACCGAACCGGATGGCACAGGAAAATCAGGAGTAAATGCACTACCGTCGGCAAGGAACAACGGCAACGTCTCGCCATCAAGTTGCACCTCGACGAGAGCCTCGCCCGATGCTGCCCCGACATCAAGCCGTCCCATCACAGGATCGCCAGGGAACACGAACGGTGAGACGGTCAGTTCACCATAGACTGGCTGCACTGCCTCAAGTGCCGTCTCCGCACGTTGCCAGTCCAGAGTCTCAGGAGAAAGGGCGAAAGCCTCAATGCTATAGCGTGTCATGCTGTCACCCAGCGTAATCGCGACACTGGCTTCTCCCTGCACCTTGACAATGTTGTTGTAAATGATCTCTGGAAATTGTAGACGGACCTTCGTCAAGGTCGCCGTAGGTGACGGCTGAGGAGTGGTTTGTGCCTGGTCGCGAGACGCCACCGCATTCTTCGACATAGCACCCGTCGGCGCCCCATCGGCACGAACCGGCCCCACCACCCTCCTTGCCATGGATCTGGGAGCTGGCGGAGCTGCCTGGGATAGCATAGATGCAGCAGCCTGGAATACAGACCTCCCTGGGGGAGCGGCTCCAGGAGGTGGAGGTGCTCCATAAGAAGGTGCCATCGCCATATACACAGGCTGAGGCGGATAATTCCAGGGATTGGGTGGTGCAGGTGGCGGCAGTTCTTGATCGACCTCGCCTGTGCCTGTTTGCTCACGCCACGTACTCAGGTTCTTTTTGATGCATGCCGCCAGTTCGACCTGCGGATCGCTTGGCGCGATCAAGCGCTGATCCTTCACAATCAACTGCACCGGCACTATATGGTCGGGGATGCCTGTTCTTAGCGTCACCGTGATACGTGTGGCGGGTTTAGCTTCCTTGGGAGCCTCGCACTGCAACGCGAGATCGGAGGGATGCAGGACGGCACACCAGCCCTCCCAGGCCTTCCAGGTCCTGTAACTCTGTCCGGCCACTCTCTCAGTCCCGGCATCGACAAGTGCGCCGAGCAGGACGATGCCATATGGTGCCGGGATGGGCAGACGAATCGTATCATTCGCCTTGAGTTGTTCATGCAGAGTCTCCTGGCTCGTCCCGCGTGTCGGGTCAACGACTACTGCTCGTAGTATTTGAACGTCGATGCGAGCTACCACCTCAACTTCGCGGCCAATCACATTGCGCACGAGAAATGGTTGAGTGTTGGAGCCGCTTTGCATAACGTACATGCCACGGCACTCGTCGGATGCGGGAAGCGGCAAGAGGCTCAGTTCGCGCACCTCGCCGAGTTCGCTAATTGTCAGGGTTTCGCGGCGCTCCTGCTCTGAGCCTTTCAGGGCTACGGTGGCCGTACGTTCACCTACGAAGACGCTGAGGGTGTAGGGACCCGCCCCTGTGAGTCGGACCGTGCCCCGGCACAGTCCCTCGCGATCACAGGTGAGGCGTTCACGTTTGCTGACACGTTGCCCGCGTTCCTGCAACTCAACTTCAACAGGGCCGCTATAGGGCTGACCGAAAGCTGTCACCGAAAGTGTGTAGTGCAGCGTCTCGCCGCTGAGCTGCTGCTCGGCCAGTTCTGCATTGAGGGGAGCCAGGCGATACTCTGCAACCTCAAAGCGACAGACATCCGCTTCGGTGTTTTCCAATGTTGCCTCGTACTCGCCTTCTGGCAGCCCTTGCATAGACCAGAGGCACAACCCATACTCATCCAGCGTGACAGGATAGTCGGCGTAGGGGTTGCCACTCAGGCGCAGTCTGAGCTTCAATTCCTTGCTGGGAGATTGCGGAGCGGCGATCAAGAGGCGTACGGTGTCGCGATTGGCGCGGTAGAGCGCTTTGTCGCAGGTGAGCGAAACGAGTTGGGGCCGCGGCAATGCTTTCGGTGAGATGCGCACTCCCGGCAGCGTTATTTCCTGAGCTTGACCGCGAAACAACACAGCAGGTTTCGCGGTCACATTGGTAATGCCGGAGGTCTCTAGCAGGGTGTTTATACCCGAACGCTGTAGCCAATGCGCTCTAAGGAAGACGAACCAGTCCCCGATCAGGATGGCATCTCCCACGGCCCTGGCAAATGAGTAGTCAGAGACGCTAATAGTGGGATCAGGAGTAGCCGGGGGGAGCTGCCTGCCACAGGTAGGGCAAAATAGACTCCCCGGTCGCATCTGCGTACCACAGTTGGGACATTTCTTTTGTGCCATAACGTTCCCTTTCGTTTTTTTCATTGTGCCATATTGGTCTCGATATCTCCTGCGCAACCGACATAGCGTACCGCATCAAGGAAGCTTAACATTGGTTCTGTGAGTATCATATCAGATTTTTCAAGGAGGGCAATAGATACAGCAGCCTGGGCAAACTTGCCTGAAATCGACATCCCAAAAGTTGCCATGCTCATCAGGGCTATTTACAAGTCGCGTTCCGTTGTCTTTCCTCGCGCCTCCGGCGCTCGCCGAGAGGAATTGTTGAGGTGGTGGCGGGCTTTCAGCCCGCCACCACCTCAACAATTCCTCTCAATGTCGGTCCGCTTGCGGACCGACATGAGCAAAAGGACGACTTTTAAATAGCCCTGCATGCTCATCATATTACTTACAAGCAAGTCATCGAAT
>Ga0137361_10000866_pt1 | contig 17966 bp, 15 predicted proteins | sample Mad1_80_16metaG_FD_104923 | JGI IMG/M metagenome (GOLD analysis project Ga0137361, IMG submission 104923) | Vadose zone soil microbial communities from Angelo Coast Range Reserve, California, USA - Mad1_80_16 metaG | ecosystem: Environmental > Terrestrial > Soil > Vadose zone | place: USA... | reverse complement strand
GGACTCGCCGGGACGTCCACCCTCCGATGCCGTCGTGCTTTTTGACGGAAAGGATCTCTCTAAATGGGGGCACAAGGACGGCAGCCCCGCGAAATGGAAAGTCGAGAGCGGCTATCTCGAGACTGTTCCGACAACCGGCTACATCTACACGCGGGAGGCGTTCGGTGACTGCCAGTTACACGTCGAATTTGCCGAACCGGTCCCGCCGAAGGGCGAAAGCCAAGAGCGCGGCAACAGTGGCGTTTTTCTGATGGGCCTGTATGAAATTCAAGTTCTGGATTCCTACGAAAACAAAACGTATGCGGATGGCCAAGCGGCCGCCGTTTATGGCCAGTATCCGCCGCTGGTGAACGCCGCGCGTCCTCCGGGCCAATGGCAGACTTACGACATCGTTTTTCATGGCCCGCGCTTCGACAACGCTGGAAAATTGCTTCGCCGCGCGCGAGTAACCGTGCTGCATAACGGCGTGCTGGCGCAGGACAACGTCGAACTGTCCGGCCCAACGGCGCATAAGGCGCGTCCCCCATATTCGCCGCAGCCCGTGAAACTGCCGCTCGCGCTTCAGGATCACAACAACCCGATTCGCTTCCGCAATATTTGGATTCGCGAGTTGAAATCCACTGAGTAAGGCAGATGGTTCGCGCTCGCGTTAGAAGCGCAGCAACCTGCGTCCCGAACGCTCACGTGCTAGGAGCGAATGAGACCAGAGAATTTGCGCGGGTTGTTGTCGAAGCCGGGGAAGACTGCAGAGAGTTCATTCACGCCGATGTGTTTTGAAAGAACTTCGCCGACGACGGAACGAAAATCTGTGGTGAGCGCGAGGTCGCGGCCTTCGTTGAGCTGGTGATCGTTGAGCCCGGGCCACTTCCCGTAGACTTGCCCGCCTTTCACGTCGCCGCCCATGAGGAACATGCAGTTCGCATGCCCGTGGTCCGTGCCGCGGTTGCCATTTTCCTTCGCCGTGCGGCCGAACTCGCTCATGGTCACAACGACCACGTCCTGCATGCGGTCGCCCATGTCCTGGTGAAACGCCGCCAGGCCGGAACCCAAATCTTTCAACAAATTGGAAAGTTGGCCCTGCACGCCGCCTTCGTTGACGTGATTGTCCCAACCGCCGCAATCGACAAACAGGGTTTCCACGCCGATGTTGGATTTGAGGAGCTGCCCAATCTGCTGCAAGCTCTGTCCCAGGCGGCTCGCAGGATATTGCGCGCCGTTTTCCGGTTGATACTTCGCGGGATCGGCTTTGCGCAGAAGATCGATCGCTTCAAACGTCTCCGTGCCCGTGCCGTGCAGCGCGTGATCCACGGTCTGCGCGTACATGGCTTCAAAGCTGCCTTCGACGATTTGGCCGGTTCCTGGCGCTTGCGCCATTACTTTGAATTGCTTCAGGTCCGGCAATGCGATGGCCGGAGCGCTTCCGTGCAGCATGCGCGGAAGGTTCGGCCCCATCGCCACGGCGCGGAACGGCGAAGCGTTTTCTTCCGGGACGGTTTCGAGCGCGCGATTGAGCCAGCCGTCTTCCGTCGATTTCAAGCCGGGCGTGCCCGATTCCATGAAATCCTGCGCATCGAAATGCGAGCGCGTCGGATCGGGTGAGCCTGCCGCTTGGACGATCGCGAGCTGGTTCTTGTGAAACAGCGGCTCCAGCGGCGCAAGGCTCGGGTGCAACCCGAAAAATCCGTCAAGGTCGATCGCCGCATCTCCGCCGCCGCGCTTGGGCTGCGGGATCGCAATCGAAGGGCGCAGCCGGTAGTAGTTTGGCTCGCCGAACGGCACGACGATATTCAGACCATCTGCGGCGCCGCGCTGGAACAGAACGACCAGCTGCTTTTTGTTCGGCATGGGCGTCGCGGCAACGGCGCGTTGCAAGAAGGCCGGCATCGCGCTCAGGCCCACCATGGCCACGCTGCCCTGCTTCAAGAAATAGCGCCGCGAAAATTTCAGGCCGCGTACGCCTTCGCAACATTTGCAGCTCATGGCCTCTTCATCACCTTCTTTGAAATTCAGGCGCGCCCAGCACCAACCCCGCAACTACGCCGAGATCCACCTGTTTTTGCGGATCATCGAGCTTGGCTTGCAGTACCTGGGGGTTTTTCAGCTGCTTCTCGAGGGTTTCGACCGTCGTCGGCGCCGCATGCCCGCCGAGGAAAACCTGCACGGCACGGTCGAGCGCCACTCTCGCGTCCGTCGACGAATCCATGCCCAGCAGCGCAGCCACATCCGTGCGGGTGCCGCGCATCTTGTTTCCCGCAAGAGCCAGGGAATAATTCAAGCGGTTCAGCAGCGCGCCGGTGTTCACCCAGGCTTCCGCTTTATCCGCGTAGCCGGTCGGCGGCTGGCATTGATAAAGCGGTTCTCCGATTCGCCCAATCCACTGCACCAGCGGCAGCGGCATGTCCACATCCGAGCCTGTGGCGCGCGCCGCAGACACGACAAGCTCCAATGGCGTCTTGATCTTCGCGCGATACGCATCGCGCGACCAGAACTCCGGCGACCAGATCATCGTCTTCAGCACCGCGCGAATGTCACCATCGCTGGATTTGAAAGTCTCCGCCATGCGATTTACAAGCGACGCCGGCGGATTGTCTGAAACAAACCGGCGCGCCAATTTCGTAGAAATGAATTTTGCCGTGTTCGGATGATGCACGAGCAGATCGATGACCTGCTCGCCGTCTTTCATGCCGCCGGCGTGAATCTCTTTCCCGAGCACATACTTCGGGTCCGGATCATGAAGCCTCTCGTCGAACTTGAACTCCGGGTATTGCCTCGGCTTCTCCAATGTCCAGCCGGTGAAGCAGCGCGCGACTTCGGTCACGTCCTTCTGTGTATAGCCGCCATCCACACCGAGCGTGTGCAATTCCATCAGTTCGCGCCCGTAATTTTCATTCAACCCGCGCTCATTTTTCTTCCCGGGTTGCTGCGGATTTGCCGCCGGTCGTGGCGGCCATGGCCCGCCAAAACGCCCGCGGCGCCTCTGCTGGCGCATGGCGCGTTCCGCGGCCAGCCGCTGCGCGGCCTTCGGATCGGCGCTTAAGAAATTGTCCAGATAAAAAAGCATCGCCGGACTTTTCGCCGTCGCGATCAGCAGATCTTTGAATTTCCCGAGCGCGTGCGGCTGAATGACGTTGCGTTCGTAGGAAGTCAGGTAGTAGCGATCCTCGCCCTTGCCCGCGAAAACGTTGAAGTGATTGAACCAGAAATCGTCCATGACTTGTTGCAACTGTCGCTCGCTGTAGGTGGCGCGCGTAACCTTGGCCATCCCCAGTTCGGCCACAATACGCTGCGGCCTTTTGCTGTCGTCGGCGATCGCCCGCGGCACGTTATTTGGATCGCCTGCGCCAAGCGCATTGCGTCCGCCTCCTGCGTTGGCCGCCAGTTTGCCGCGCGGCTGCTCCATCTTCATCGGCGAGGCCGCATCGGCCATTTCTTGCTTTTCTATCGCGCCCTCGCCTTTCTGTTGCGGCCCTTCAACATCACCACCCGCCGCTGTTTGCCCCTGTTCAGTTCGCATATCCCGCGCAACCGGCTCCGTGGCAGCGTCTGTGCGGCGATTTTCGGTCTGTCGCTCCTTGAACTCCTGTTTCGTCAACCCGGCAAGTTTCGCCGCCTGTTTCGGCTGCGGATATTCTTCGATCAATTTGGCGGTGGACAGCCGGAGAGTCGGGTAGTTCTGAAGCCGCGCTTCCAGCGCCTTGTCGTCAATCGCACCCGGATTCAGTTGTTCTTCGATCCACTTAGCCAGGCCCATCTGCTGGACGCGTTCCACGTCCCCGGGCCGAGGACCATAGGCGAGGCGATTCAGCCCATGAAGAATCGCTTCATCCGGACTGAGTTCGGAAATTGGCAGCCCTTTCAGCGAAGGGTCCTGTTTTGGCTTTTTGTCTTTTGCAGTCGCGGGCGTCGAGGCCGCCGCCGAGACATCGACGCCAAGCGAAAATACAAGTGTGAAAGAAAGGGCCATGGCAAGGAGAGATCGCGGCATTATGGAAATTTTCGAAAAAAACGGCGAGTCAGGGCTTTCTTTCAGCCTCATGACACTCTCCTGTCAGGCGTGTTCGGGGGCTGGTCCTTCATCCATAGAATAACCCTGGCGCGGGGAATAAGTTGCGGAAGTCCGGCGCGTGTGCCGGAACAGAACGATCATCCACATGCATGCAGGAAACGACTTACGCCGATGCCTGACGGCGCTTCAACGCTGTAAATTGGCAAAAACACGCAGACTGCCAGTGGTTCCCTATTCCGAGATGTCAAAATCCACCGTTCGGCTCGGCGCATTGTTCTTGGCGCTATCGACCGCCTGCATCACCAAACGGTACGCGCCAGGCTTCAAATCGTTTACCTTGACCTTTAGCCCGATTGGGATCACTGAATTTCCCTTTTGGACGAAATCATCAGCGCGCTGTACATCGGTGAAGAACAGTTTCTTATTGCTCTCTCGTTCAAAAATCGTGTAGGCCATGCCGACCAACGGAGGGTTCGCGGAGGTCAGTAAGGGCTCATAAATCTCCGTGTAGACAACCACGTTGTCCGTATGCTTGAAACGGTTGCTGCCTGAAGGAGTAATCTGCATGCCCTTCACGACCAGCGGCGCGCGGTCCTCCAGGAGCGCGGAATCCAGCCCGGTAGGAATGTCGGTCAGCTTTTGCACGGAACTCGTCAGCACCAGCCCGCTCAGGCTGAAATGATTTCCGTCATACTCATCGATGGCCAGCGGCTTTTCGAACTTGCCGAAGGTATCGCCGCCGGCGCTCAGGACCACGGTGAGCTTGTACGTCCCAGGTGCGGCGTCGAATTGGTTTTCGTAGTGATACGGTGTCTTGGCGAAATCCTTCCAGTCATCTTTTTCGAGGTCCATGTTCACGGTGTCGCTAAATCGCGCGCCAATCGTCCCATCCGGCCGGTAAGCGATGCCCAGCACGTTCACGTTCGCGTGGTACTTTCCTTTGTCCTTGTTGAACTGAATCGCTTCCGGAGGAAGTTCCATCGCCAGGTTCACGCGCGCCGTATTCGGCGCGGTATAAAAGTACGGAGCCTGGAGCGCTCCATGAATCGTCCCAGTCTGGGAGCCCGTCGCGTGCGCTTCGAGCTGCTTTTCGAGCGGCTTGCCCTCGAGTACGTTGACCGTCCTCGTGTTGCAATACCCGCTGCGCGAGCGAACGTTCATCCCGCCGCGGTTCATTTTCACTTTCAGAGTGTGGCAACTGCCTTCCGGCGTGTCCGCTGGCACGTAACCCAAAATGTAAAACTCATTCTGCTCGCGCCCGATGCGCTCCAGGCCGCCGAGCAGATCATTGGTATTGAAGATCGTGAATCCGCCGGTTCCTTCGGCGAGCGAAGCAAGGATCTGCTGATTCGTCGAAGCCGAGGGTGGAAATTGCGGCACGATGGTTCGCGGCTGGCTATACGGAGATGTATTGTAGTTCCCGGGAATTGAACCCCCGCTGCGGGCCCCTCCCGTTCCTCCGCCGGTCCCGCCCCGGGTGCCACCACCCGTTCCGCCAGTACCGCCGCCTCTGCCCCCACCACCAGTGCCTCCGGTACCTCCGCCAGTCCCCCCGCCGCCTCTGCCGCCTCCACCTGTTCCACCCCCACCCGTACCGCCTCCACCTGTTCCGCCGCCCCGGCCGCCACCGCCGCCACCCGTTCCACCGCCCTGGCCTCCGCCGCCGCCGGGTCGTTGCGGATCAGGCATGGCACTCGCCGGAAACGCCGCCAGCAAAATCCGTGGGCGCGCAGAAGCCCCGCGATTCGAAGGGCGATTCGAAACCACGTGCGTCTTCCCTGCGGGCACATTTCTCCGGGCGCTCCCGCCCGGGACCGGCGCAGTCAATCCGCGTGCATCCAGCGCATACACCGCCACGTTCGATTTGTTGCAAGCATCGATGGTCGCCGTCAGCTCTGATTGATTTTCGGATGTCAGCGGAAATCCACCGGAAAAGAGCACCACCATTTTCCGGCCCGGAATGCTCCGTAAATTTTTCGCCAGGCTGCGGACGGCCAGCAACATGCTCCTCGCTCCGAAGTCCGCCGCGGCATTTCCGAGAGAGGGCAGCCCCGCGGACGCCACCGTAACGGGCACATCCGACGCCGGCGAGTTGGGATCCACGGAAGAACTCTTCACTCCGGAGACTGCCGCTTGCAGCAAGTTTGCATTCGCCGTGAAATTCTGCACGATGCGCAGCGAGCCTCCAAAATCAACCACCGCCATCATGCGATCAGGCCCGGCATTGGCCTCGATGAATTTCTTCGCCGCGCCCCGCGCCTGAATCTGGTCCGGCATGGCCATCGTCGAATTGTCAAAGAAAAGAATCAGATAACGCCGCTGCCCGTTCACTTGCGTCGCCGCGTCCACGCCAGCGGAAAAGGCGGAAACCGACTGCTCCTTGTTGTCCTCGTAAACTTTGAAATCCACCTGCGACAAGTCGTGGATGTAGTTTCCCTTCTTGTCTGTAACGACTGCGTCGACCAGTACCAGCTTCGACTCCTTCTTGATCATCGCTCCAGGCTGCGGCGCAGCCGGCTGGGCCGCTTGCGGCGGTGGCGCCGCGGGCTGCTCCTGCGCGCGCACCGCAAGGGGCATCGCGCACGCCAGGCCAGCGGCCAACCACGCGGCCACATGAATTCTTCGGTTCCAGCTGCTATTCGTACTCATGAGAACCTCCGTTGGAACAACCGCGTTCTGACCGACCTAGTATGGTATGACCACTGCGCCGTTCCGGGCGGCCATCTGCGCGCCTTCATGGTCGCGCACGACGAGCCGCACCAGATACGTCCCCGGCTTCACGTCAAAACTCGATTTCACCGTGAACCCTGAACGGCTCAGCCGGTCGTACGTTGTGTCCCGCAATTTCAGCTCGATGATTTTCTCTCCGCCCGTAATGTAGTTTCCATTTTCGTCGAAGATCCCGGTGACAATTGTCAACTTGTCGTTATTGCGCCCTTCCGCTTTCTTGAAGCGGATCCCTTTTACGTCCAGACGAGTTAAGACCGCGAGCTTCGCCTCGGCTTCACCCTTTTTGAAAAACTGCGTCTGTAATTCGACGGGCAGGTCGCGGATCTCTTCTTGCGAAAATAACGCTTCCCGAATCTCCTCTTTGGTCGCCTCCGCGGGATCGGCGATCGACGTCGGCGCAAAGTACCCGTGCCGCGCCTGAATCTTGAATTTTTCCTTGTTTGCGAGGGAAACTTTCAGCGCGTGGTAGCGCCCATCGATTTTAAGGTTCTGCGGAGAAAAGCCCAATAGATAGGATAACGCCGGGGCCGCGCCCGCTTCCCGCATAGCTGCATCCAGGTCGTTGCGGTTGTGAAAAAACGTCCCACCCGTTCCATCCGCCAATTGCGCCATCACGTCGTCTTGGGCGGATTGCGCGGCCACGCGGTAACTGCTCTTGTAGCCGGCAGTCCTGAACGTGTCTTGCGACGGGCTCGAAATGTCCCCCATCACGTCGGGCGCATAAAGGCCACGCGCATCAATTGTATTGATTACGATGTTTGCGCGCGTCGCACGATCCACGAGTTCCGAAGCCTCGGACTGAATTGTGGTTTGGAGAAATCCAGGCGAGACAAATACGAGCACCCGTTGCCCCGGCATGCCCGACAACCGCCGCACTATATCCTCCAAATGCCGATAGGCATACTCAGACGCGGCATCCCCCGCTGCCAGCCCCCGAAACGCCGCGGCTCTCGCCAGGTTTCGTGCCTGTGCCGCCATCTTCTCGTCCCCGTTGAAAGCGCACTGCACGGCATCTTCGGTGGCCACGTCAAGCGCCTGCGCATCGGACTTGTTCACGATCAAATCTGCCTGGTAATAGCCCACGTCCGGGCAATCATGAAAACCGACGGCCCCGAGCGGCCGCGGAACAATCCCGAACAGCGCCTTCTTCAACGCCTCGGGGTCGTCCGTGAACTCCTGGGTGAATTGTCCGGAAGTTGTGTTCATGGACACGCGATCGCTGGGCGCAAGCGAGCCAAAAAAACGCGTGGACGAATCGCGGACAAACGTCGCATCCTCCATCGAGAGATGGACATCATCGAAAACCATGGATACAAATCGCTGGGGCAAAACAACGGCCTTCCCGGCAATGGGATCGGCGCTCGAAGAATACCCCGCAGCCCCCGGGGAAGTCACCGCGGAAGCCGTGTGGGTTTCCGGTGTTTCTACGTTGAAGGACGAAATCGTTTGCATCTTCCGGTTATCAAACAGCTGAAAATCTTCCTTTTTCAGTCCACTGACCACTTTGCCGCTCGCATCGCGGATCACCACGCGCACGAGCACCAGGTTGACTCTGACTCTGAACGTCGTCGGCGTATCGCGGGTCGACACCTCTTGGTTGTCATTGGATGGCGGCGACTTCGCGGGCTTGCTGGCAGCGTCGGTCTTGGGCGAGGTGTCTGATGCAGGTGGTGCCGGCGCGGGTGCTTGAGCGATCGCACGCCTGGCCGGGAAAAAAACACAGCAAAGGAAGGTCAGGATGGTGAGACGCCGGAAGACCTGAAAAAAACTTGGGTGAGACATCACGGCCCTTCTGGCACCTGCATCCCCCGGTGGCCGCGTGGCCCGGCGCTTGGGGATGCCCTGCTGCAAACTAGTGAATTGACTATACGCTCTAAATAATTTTTGTGTCAATCAGGCAGTTGCCCGGTACCCGATCAGGCTCCACACGTCCTGTGCCTCCTCGTGCCGGAGGATGTACCGCTCGCCGCCCTCTATGAGCACACGAAAAAACGTTGCGCCGGGCGCATACCAGCGGTCTTCCGTCTCCACGATCTCGAGGGCTTTTTCGCGAAAGTACAGCCGCACCGGACGCTCATCGCCCTTGTATCCAGCGTAGCACGCCACCCGTACAATCTGCTCACCCACGAGTTCGCACTGCTTCCCGGCGCTCCTCGAGCTCCGCATTCCAGGCCGCTCCGAGGAAAATGATCACGGCAGATAACTGCATCCAGATAATCAGACCGATCACCGCTGCCAGACCACCATATACCACGTTGTACGGTACGCGCCGGACATAAACACCAAACAATACATTCGCCAGCCACCATAGCAGCGTCGCCAGCATGGCTCCGGGCAGGACGTTTCGCAAACTATGCTCTCGCGGCCGGGCCACGCGATAAATCACCGTTAAAGCCATCATTGCCAGCACAATCGCCACCGCCGGAAAAAAGAAATTCCACCAGCCTTGCAGCATCGTGTGTTTTCCGATTTCCAGCACAATCCATCGCCGCAGCGGCTTTCCAAGAATCCCGAGTATCGCGGCCCCCAGCAGCGGCGCGATGGTCACCAGCAAAAGCATCAACCCGCGCACTTGGCGGTGCAGAAATCCCAGCGGCTCTTTGTCCCCGTAAATACTGTGAATTCCTTGCATGACCAGCTTCATTACCTGCGAGCCCGCCAGCAACGTCCCAGTCCAGCCCAACGCCGCGATCTTCCACGTGTCCGGGCCGCGCTTCACCAAGAACTCCGAAACGATGGCCTGGCTCCCCGGCGGCAAGAACCGCGTCAGATCCGTAATCAGGTCAAGCAGACTGGTCTTGCCCCCGATCCGGCTCGTCGCCAACGCCACGGCAACCAGCAATGCCGGGAAAAATGCCAGGAACAAATTGTACGCAATCGCCTGCGAAATCATGCTGCAGCGCGGGAACACTCGCGCAAACGTCCCATATATCCGCCGCAAAATGTCCGCCGCTGAAATCATCGCCCGGCATTATACCCGCCGGAACCCGCGCCTGTCCGAATCCAATGGCCTGGCGGGAGACGGTTTCCGACCCTCGCCGCAGTGGAAAATTCCTCGCGGTTAGCGATTCACCGTTTCTGGCTATATGGGGCGCGAATGGGATCTCCATGTCCCAACTCCCTGGCACTGAGGTTTCAATAGCAATTCTGTTGTAGGCGAAATCTTACGCCCGCTTCTCCATGTGGATCACGGGGAGCACTTCGCCGTTCGTCAGTGGAATGGAAATCGGTTTCACGGCTACGTATCCTTTCACGCCGAAGAGCTTGGCTCCCGTCAGCGTTGCGCCCATCTCGTATCGTGTGAACCCCGATGCTCGCGCGGCCGCTTCGCAAGCTTCCAGAATCATTCCACCAATGCCCTTGCGCGCCCAATCCGGATGGATGAAAAATGCCCGAATCTTGGCGGCATCGCGCTGCGGATCGAGAAGCGCGTCTTCCCTGCCGGTCCAGCGGTCCCCGCCATAGAGTGTTTTGCGCTTGCTCCAGCCGCCGCATCCGACAACCAAAGCCGCCCGTCGCTCATTCTCCGGCTCAGCGGGCTCCGTTCGACCGTGTATCGCCTCCGCCACGATATACGTCCCGTCGGCAATCAATTGGCTATCCACGCCAAAAACGGTCTTGAGTGCACCTTCGATCTGCGCCGGGGTGTAATCCTGCGCCTGCAAGCCGCGTACGGACGCATCGATGAGCGTTTGCAAAACCGGAATATCCGCAGGAGTAGCAAGCCGAAGATGAATGCTCGTCTGCAAGGCTCTTTCACCGCGCAAATGAGGCAGCCTGCCTCTTCGCCTCTGCCGCCGCGGCCAGAGGGCCACTTTACCAAATCATGGGGGGAGAAGCTCCCTGCGCCTGTTCGCATGAGGTATAGCCAGTTTGAATTGGAGAGAATTTATGTGCATTCCAGAAGGGAAAACTGTCCTCGCAGAGAAAATATCATTGAAAAACTAAATGCTGCGACACGCCATTCCCATGGCCTCGGAAATGGCCCGGTTATGGGTCGTCCGCTTAGGATGCGCTCGGCGTTCGCGGCACTGCACGAATCCTCGATAGCAACGCGGCCAGGCACGGCCGGTCTTCCTCCCTCACGGCCCTGAATTTGAGTCCGATTCCCGTGCCCGAAACCGCGTGTCGCACCACTGCATCGGCACGGACTTGTCCTTCCCGAACGAGAAAACTCAAGCTGACGGCTGTGCCTTCAGCCGTTCGCCGCGGTGTTTCGATAAAGAGACCGCCTAATCCGATATTTTGGACATGCGAAAGATCGTCTAGTCCGTCGCAGCGCCAGTAAACCCACACGTCTTCGGGCGCCTCGACTCGCGACGTAAACCTTCTGGAAGGGGAAGTCAGTTGGCGCAAACCTTGCTCTCTGAACCCTGTGGACCCGCCGTCGTGAATCACAGCATTGAGACTGGGTCTGTGGCATAAACATAGTGTCAAAAGGCCATGAAACGTTTCGGAGGAACTCGGCAGAGAAAATGCAGAGGACTCGAGAGCTTCTTCCCCCGGTATTACGCTCCGGTGCAATGACTGCTTCCCCAGAAGCTCTTTAGCAACCCAAGGAGATATCGACGTGCTTTACATGGTAATCGAGCGTTTCAAGAATCGCGATGCCGAAGCGGTCTATCGCCGCTTCCGGAAGCGCGGACGAATGGCCCCGGAAGGACTCTCTTACATCGAGAGCTGGGTGGAGACAAACTTCGATCGCTGCTTTCAGCTGATGGCATGCGACGACCCCAAACTCCTGGAACAGTGGGCCGTCCACTGGCGCGATCTCGTGGATTTCGAATTTGTTCCCGTTCGCCCCTCCAGGGAAGCCGCTGAGCTCATATCCCCTGGACTCTGATCTCGGTAGTGGGCCACTCTGCCGAAAAGAGGGATACTGGGGGCAGCACGAAGGGAGCCTGAACATGTTGTCCTGGGGTTACGTTGTGCCGGTCGCACTCTTGGTCTGCCTAGGAACCGTCTACGCGGCCGCAACAAACGAAGTAGACGAACGGACCATCCGAGGCATGGTGGATCAAGCAGTCGCCCGCCTTAATAAAGGGGATGTCAGCGCATTCGACGACTTTTGGGATGAGAATGCCGATTACGTTGGCGTTGATGGAACGCTGATCAAAGGGAGGGCTCAGATGCAGGCCTTCTTTCGCAAGATGGCAGAATCCAGCGCGGGACACCAGATCGTCTCCGTGGAGCAAATTCGCTTTATTACGCCGGAACTTGCGACGGTTGATGGTTCGTGGACAGTCACAGGCGCCAGAGGCGCCGACGGAAAGGTGCTGGCACCTATCAAAGGTAGAGGATTTGAGGTCGTTCAGAAGAGAAACGGTAAATGGAGATTCATCGCAACTCGCGAAATGGTGATCTTCAAAGGAAATTAGTTGCCTTAGGCTGTTTTTTCTCCAGCTTGCAGCTGAATGCGTTCGTCAATCGCGAACTCAACGTAGCCCACTACCCTGATCTCCGTTCGGTCGACTTTCTCCTGTTCCTTCCGTACACTCGAAAGCTGGTGACGTCACGAGGACTTTGGTCGCCAGGCCATCAAAATTCCGCAGCTCGTTCGAAAGTGAGCAGCTACCGAAGAGATGAAATCGCATCGTTTCATCCTCACCGCGGTGATCCTAACGCTGGTTTTCGCCTTGAGCACCGGCTTGCGCGCAGCTGAAAAGGCACTCTGGAAGCCCGTTGTCTTCGCTATTGTGAAATTCAATGGCGAGGCCCCGAAATCCTGGAACATGTATCACTCGGAGAAGAAGGGCCTCCTCTTGGTGCATCTTTGGAAGCGCTACTTGCTCCTCAACATCAAAGAGCAAGAGGTCTACGAACTCGATCCGCAAACCGTCAAGCCGCATGGCGAAGAGGTAGAGTGGTCGGATTCCGATGCGCCGGATCAACCGCTGGAAATTTCAGAATGGAAAGAGCGCAACGTCGGGCGATTGCTGCGCGTGTCCTTCCGCCTCGGCAAGGATGGTCACATCTTGGAATTGCAAATCCCCCTGAAACCCGACGGCAAGCCCATGTACTAATATATTCGGCACACCAAGAACTAGCGTCGATAGACGCCGTAATACCAGGGAATGCCAAGCGCCCCCGGCTCGACTCCCACGACCACGGAATCGCCAGCCTGGAAACGGTCGAAATCGTCGGCATCCACCGCCAGCCGTTCGTACTTCTGTCCCTCGCGCCACGAGCGCACGAAGAGCCGTCGCGTGCCGCGCACGACTCCCGGCATATTGTAGCGGCCGTCCACCGTCGCTGCGTGGTAGGAAAGTTTCTTGGGTGTATCCAATCTCCCATTGAGGAATAACGTCGCGGCAAGTATCCATGGCAGTGGAATGAAACCCGCATAGATGCGCTTCAGCACTTCCAGATCCTGGCGATTCCGCGCCCGCCGGTCGAGCACCACGGCAATGGCCAGCGCGACGAAGAATATGACCCCGAAGAACACCAGCATCAGGTCTAGATCGAGCGGTGGATAAATCTGGCTGACGTAGGGAAACGCCAGCGACCCGGCAAGAAAAAATATCGTGCGCTTCAGGAATCTCCTGCGGAACATCACTTCGGCGGCCGCGGAAGTCAGCCCGCACGCGGAGCACTGATCCGCCGTGCGCTCGGAACCGCAATCAAGGCAGCGTGTCATTCTTCCCCAAGCCAGAGGCCCATCAGGCAGCTCTCGACTCTAGTATAAATCGCTATCAGGGGTGTGGGATGGAGAGCGCGGAAAGAAGTTCCTGGTAGATTCGCTGGCTTTCGGATTCGGCGAGAGCCACGGAAACGCCCATGCCCCGTCCCGGTTCGATTCGCTTCACGGAGCAATCGACCGTTAACGGCTGTTGGAGGTTCAAACGCGCGGTGAAGCCCGCGCCAATCCACAGCGGATCCGCCGCTTCGATAAACATGCCATTGGCGCTGATATCGCGCGTGCTCGCTCGCAGCACTGCGGAACCCCATTCGATCTCGAGGTCGGCGCGAAACGAGTAACGTGGCGCCCAGCGTCGTTCGAGACGCCGGGCCGAATGTTCCCCATTGCCCATGATTCTGGTGCAACCCCCTGCCAGGGATTACGTACTGCGGCGCCGGGACGAAATCGCCGTTCCTTGAGTCCAAGCATACGCTATCTTTCCCCACAACACATACGACGCCGCCCGTGGATGTTTTGTTCCCGGCAATTACATTTCGGGAACAAGCGTCCTTTATTCTGACTTGGACGCGGAAGGGTCCTCCGAGGGAGCACTCTGCCTCTTCCCTCTTCCGCCGGCGCGCATGCGGCGCTGCACTTCGGCTTGCAAATATTTTCGGAGGCTCTCGGAGACGATCCCCGGCGCGGCGAGCTCACGCAAATCCGATACCGTGATTTCGGGCAGGTACGCCAGAATTGTCGCCAGCGGCGACAACGGGTGGCGCACCAGCGCCAGACGCACGGTATAAATAACGGCCCACTTTCGATGCTGCGAAATCGCGGGAATCAGCGCCACAGGAAGCTTTTCGCGTGAAAGCACTCTAAGTATTTGTGATTCGGTGACGTTCGGGTTATCCAGTGCCACGGGAATCACCTTCGCGTGGCCATCGGCTAGCAGCGCGCCCGCCACTCTTGCCGGCCCGCGCCGCGCCAGCGTGATTTTCTGTCCCAGCGGAAGTTGCGGCAGCCGCGCAAGCAATTGCTCCTCCGCATTGCGTTTCAACTCCGCCAGAACCCCCGGCGAAAGTGTAATTTGCACGAGGTCCATGAGATACAAATCGCGCAGCAGCCGCAAACTGATCAGCCGCGGCGCGCGCGGATGAAATGCCAGCGCCCGCTTCACCCTGTAATTCTTCAACAAGTGCTTCCGCCGCCCCACCTCTTCCAGAATTTCTCCCGGCAGGTCTTTTCTATCGAGCAACAAACAAAGTTTCGTTTCATCGAGAGCGGGATTGTCCAGCAGCGCCATCAGCACGTCCGCAGACGGGTGGTGTAAGAGCGCCGCAAGCTCCTCGCCCGCAGCGACGAGCGCGCGTTCGCGATTTGTTGCCGCGTCGGACATCCTAATATTTCGCGGCGCGCGCCGCTGCCTCCGCTGGCGACATTTGCAACTCGCCGATTTTCGCGTGGGGCAAGACCCGCTTCAATGCCTCATCCACTTGTGCATCATAAAGGGCCGACCGGCCCACCGTTCCCCCCGTTTTCGCGATCGCTACATTTTCTCCCTCTAGACCAGCATGATTGGCGACAGCTTTCACCAGTGCGGCCAGCTCGCGCGCCGCTTCCTGCAAAATCTCGCGCGCCGTTGAATCTCCACCATCTGCCGTAGCTGCCACAATCGGAAATATCATCGGAAAGACTTGATCCGGCTGCACGCTGGCGCGTTTCTGCAGCTCAGGCCACACGGCGCATCCAAACCGTTCGAGAATCTTCTTTCCTAGAAGTGACTCCGCCCCGTGCGCCTCACGTTCTTTCATCGCTCTCGCCACGGCCCGGCTGCCAATGTCGTAAGCACTTCCTTCGTCGCTAAACGGCGGGCCGTATCCCCCGGCTCGCCAGATTTTCCCTTGCTCGTCTCGAGCGATGGCCGCGGAGCCGGTTCCCGCTACCAGCAGGATCGCAGCGCCATTCCCGGCGGCTGCCAATGCCGCTTCCAAATCCGTAAGCAGATTCACGACGATTCCGGGGAATGCACGCTCCAGCGACGCCTGCATTCGCTCTTTCATTTCTGCCTGCGCTGTTCCCGCTAATCCCGCGCCCAGCGCGACGACCGCCTTTCGCTCTACTCTAGCCTCTCGCAACGCCAGCTCCGCTGCCTTCTCAATTTCACCCGTCGCCGCCTCCACGCCAACTCGCGTCGGGTTCGAGGGCCCAGCAATGCTACGCGCAACAATTCCTCCTGCGGAATCCATCAAGACGCATTCCGTTTTCGTTCCTCCACCATCGAACCCGAGCACATATTGCACACAAAAAGCATACGTGAAAAATGTCCGTTTGGAATGGATTCTACGCAGGCGTGGTTACGAAAATATTCTGATCGAACGACGTGATTCCTTGACGGGTCGATGCAAGGCCACTATCCTCATCGCACTTTTTCGCAGCACGCCGCATGCTATGCGGAAAAGCCATTCCATGCGCATTCATCCATTGGACCTGGCAATTGTCATCGCCTACCTGCTAGGCGTGACGGCTCTTGGGATTCGCTTCCGCCGCGGGCAAAAAGATGCGCGTGATTATTTTCTTGGCGGCCGGACCGCCCCCTGGTGGGCCCTCGCGTTCTCCATCGTCGCCACGGAAACTTCAACGCTCACCATCATCGGCACGCCCGCCATTTCCTACGGTGGAAATCTCACCTTTCTCCAACTGGTCTTCGGCTATCTCATCGGCCGCATCCTCATCGTCGTGCTGCTTCTTCCCGGCTATTTTCGTGGCGAATTTTTCACCGCCTACGCCTTGATCGAAAAACGTTTTGGCGAAAGAATGCGCGCCGTCGCCGCCTCCACCTTTCTCATCACGCGCGCCATTGCCGAGGGCGTCCGCGTTTCCGCCATCGCTCTGGTCGTCAGCGTCGTTCTCGGCACTTCGGAAAAGCTCGCCGTCGTCCTCGTCATTGCTCTCACCGTGCTCTACACCTTCGAAGGCGGCATGAAAGCCGTCATCTGGACCGATGTGGCGCAACTGCTCCTCTACTTGACCGGAAGCGCCGTCACCTTCTTCGTGTTGCTCCACCGCATCCCCGGCGGCTGGGGTGAAGTAACTCAAGTAGCCGCTGGCGCGGGCCACAAATTGCAAGTCTTCGATTTTTCCTGGAACCTCGCGACCAAATACACATTCTGGTCCGGCCTGATCGGCGGCGCGTTTCTCACCATGGCCACTCACGGCACCGACCAGATCATCGTGCAGCGGTTGCTCGCCGCAAAAAGTGAGGGCGACAGCCGCCGCGCGCTGCTCACCAGCGGCGTCATCGTGCTGATCCAGTTCACGGTCTTTTTGCTGATCGGTGTTCTGCTTTACACGTTCGCGCAGCACGCGCCTCTGCTGGCCGCCGGCGAGCGCACCGATCGCATCCTTCCATTTTTCATCGTGCGCGAAATGCCCATCGGTCTTGCGGGATTGATGATTGCTTCTATCGTGGCCGTAGCCATGTCCAACGCCAGCGGCTCGCTGAATTCTTTAGCCGCTTCCAGCGTCCTCGATTTTTCTCTCCTGCGTGGCCACAATACTGATCCGCAAAATCTTCTGCGCCTCTCGCGGCGCATGACGCTGGTTTGGGGATTGGTGTTGATGGGCTTCGGTCTGGTGAAATGGGGGCCGCTACTCGAAACGGGACTGACGGTAGCTTCTCTTCCGTACGGCAGTTTGTTGGGACTCTTTCTGCTGGGCACGTTCGATCGCGGAGCCACTGCGCGTGGCGCCCTCGCGGGGATGTTCGCAGGACTGACAGCGGTCTTGTGTGTTTTTCGTTTCACGAACGTGGCATTTACGTGGTATTTCCTCATTGGCGCTTGCGTGACATTCGTGGTCGGGGCCTTGGTCAGCCGCACTACACTGCCAGGCAAACTAGCGGCCTAGTCGCCGTCGAAGGGGCTTGATGAGCGAGAAACGCCTGGAACTGGTGCGCGGTCTGGGAGCCTGGGCGTCCGCGGCCATCGTTGTCGGCACCATGATCGGCACGGGCATTTTCCTGAAGCCCGCGGAAATGGCGCGCGAAGGGAAAAGCGTCTCCGTTGTTTTTGCCGCGTGGATTATCGGCGCGATTCTCTCAATTTTTGGCGCGTTTTCGTTCGCCGAACTCGGTTCCATGATTCCGGAAGCGGGCGGCGAATACGCCTATCTGCGCCGTGGATTCGGCCCCGTCTACGGATTTCTCTTCGGCTGGACGCATTCCATCGTCGGGCGTCCCAGCTCCCTGGCTTCCATTTCCGCCGGCATGATGCGCTTCCTGAGTTTTATCTTCCCTGTCGTTGCCGCGCCGCTATTCACCGTGCACATCGCCATCCCCGGCCTCAGCGGATGGCTCAAGCCCTACGATTTTGTCTTCACCTGGGCACAGCCGCTCGCTGTGCTGTGGATTCTCATCATGACCGGCGTGAACTATTTGGGCGTGCGGCTCGGCGGAGCCGTCCAGGTTTTCCTCACCAGCATCAAGATCATGTCCGTTGTCATTGTGATCGCGGTCGCATTTTTCTCCCCCGCCCCGGCCGCGCGCGCGCCCGATCCTTTCTGGCCGGACACGAGCTTGGGAATGGGCGCGATTTTGACTGCGTTTCTCGC
>Ga0137361_10000860_pt1 | contig 17997 bp, 17 predicted proteins | sample Mad1_80_16metaG_FD_104923 | JGI IMG/M metagenome (GOLD analysis project Ga0137361, IMG submission 104923) | Vadose zone soil microbial communities from Angelo Coast Range Reserve, California, USA - Mad1_80_16 metaG | ecosystem: Environmental > Terrestrial > Soil > Vadose zone | place: USA... | reverse complement strand
TATAATGGTAACAACCTGGCCAGGGCGAACTGCCGTAGCCTCCCGATTTATCGTGGAGGCGATTTATCGAGCACGTCACGTCACGCCACGTCTCCGTCTTAACTATACGTAACTATTCGGGTCTCCTCGCCGCCGCCGGCGAGGAGACCTGAATAGTTACGTATAGTTAAGACGGAGACGTGGCGTGACGTGACGTGCTCGATAAATCGCCTCCACGATAAATCGGGAGGCTACGGCAGTTCGCCCTGGCCAGGTTGTTACCATTATATCGCCAAATCGTCTGAGCATGAGAATAGTTCTCTTCATCACCCTGGAGGTCCAGTTCATTGAAAATCGTTGTTACCGGTGGAGCAGGATTTATTGGCTCCCATTTATGCGCTCGCCTGCTCAAAGAAGGGCATACCGTGCTGTGTGTCGATAATATGCTCACCGGTTCGTTAGAGAATATTGCCGCGCTACGCAATCATTCACAGTTTACCTATGTCCAGCAAGACGTCACACAGCCATTTTCCTTTGAAGCCGACGCCATATTCCACCTGGCAAGCCCCGCCAGCCCGGTAGGCTACCTCGAACACCCTATCGAGACTATCCTGGTCAACAGTCAGGGTACTTACCAGATGTTGGAGCAGGCACACAGGCAGAAAGCCATGTTCTTGATGGCTTCCACCTCTGAGGTATACGGCGATCCGCTGGTACACCCGCAACCCGAAGACTATTGGGGCAATGTCAATCCGGTCGGGCCACGCGCCTGCTACGATGAAAGCAAACGGCTTGGCGAGACGCTTACCATGGAACATTACCGGCAATACCAGACCAATGTACGTATCGTGCGCATCTTCAACACCTACGGTCCCAATAGCCAGGTGAACGATGGACGCATGATCCCCAACTTCATTATCCAGGCGCTACAGAACAAGCCGCTCACCATCTACGGCGATGGCAGCATCACCCGCAGCATTTGCTACGTGAGTGATCTCGTCGAAGGCTTAGTGTTAGCCATGTTCCATCCTCACACGACAGGCGAGGTCTTCAATCTTGGCAGTACGGAAGAGCACACGGTCCTGGAATTTGCCCGCACCATCATTCGACTCTGTAACGCCTCGTCTAGCATTATCTTTGAATCTAGCCGCATTGATGACCCGGAGCGCCGCCGACCCGATATCGCGAAAGCACAACATATCCTGGGATGGCAGCCCAGGATCAGCTTGGAGGAAGGATTGATGCGTACCATTGCATGGTTCAGCAGCCTTCAGAGCGGGGATGAGCTCCGCCCCATAGGTGTATGAAGAACACTAGCATCAACGAGCGAGATATAAGCGCTATAGTCAGCGCCCATAGCAGTCTGTGGCCTCGCGCAGCATTCGCCTCATTGCGCAGCAGCTTCACAACTGCAAACCTCGTGGGCCTGGTTGGCGGATGCCTGGCGCTCTTCCTGCTGCTTGTCCTGCACGAACCATGGGATATCAGCATACCCCTCTACCTTACTATGCTGGTATGGACCATCCTGCGTCCCCGTGTAGCGCTCTACCTGATGGCCTTCGCCGTACCGTGGGGGTCCTTAGATTATATCGACATCAAAGGACTGCGCCTCAACAGCGCCGACTTACTCGTCGCCTTCCTCGCCGTCGGCTGGCTCCTCAGTTTCGCCTTGCGCCGAACCAATCTCGCAAAGGACGGATACCCTCATCATTCTGGTCCGCTCGACCGTGAATCTTCTACCATCCCAGGCTATCTCACACTTGCCACCCTGGCGCTGCTCACCGCCATGTTGCTCTCCATGACAGTCGCCACGAATATAGCCGCGAGCCTGAAAGAGATCAGCAAATGGCTAGAGTTTCTGCTGCTGCTCTTATTGGGAGCACCATATTTGCGCACGCGCCGCCAGCTCTGGAGCATCATCATCCTCATATGTCTCGCAGGTATCACACAAGCCGTTTTCGGTTACTTCCAGGCATTCTTTAACCTGGGGCCAGTAGCCTTTGTGCGCGACACCAGTCTGCGTATCTACGGCACTTTCGGCCAGCCCAATCCCTATGCCGGCTACATCAACATCCCACTAAGCATTGCCGCAGCCCTCATGCTTCTTGGAAGTAACTGGAAAACACGCATCCTGGCGGGGTTGACCGTCATACTACTCGCAGTGGCAGAATACCTTACACAATCACGCGGAGGCGAAATCGCCATTGCAGCTGCGCTTCTCTTCATCGTAGCCGTCGGCACACCACGCCTGAGCGTGACGGTCAGGTTGTTCGCCATGGCAGGACTGGCCGCCGTTGAAGCCTTCCTGGTCGGTCTGATCCCCATCTACCTATTCAACCCCGTGTTCAGGGCTCTTGGTCTCATTGACCTGGTGCTTGCAGCACCCACCAAACAAAACTTTTCGACCGCCGAGCGACTCGCTCACTGGATCGCCGGACTGCGCATGTTCTTCGCCCACCCTATCCTTGGAGTCGGCATCGGCAATTACGCCGACGCCTATCCCCATTACTTCGTCACCATCTTCATGGACCCCCTGGGCCACGCACACAACTACTACATCAACATTGCCGCCGAAACAGGTTCCATTGGTCTGATTGCCTACCTTCTGTTTCTGCTCGCCACCTTTGTTGCAGGAGGACGAGCGTATCAACACATCAGCAGAATGCAAGCACCTCAGAAAATCGTTCAGATGCTCCGCAATGACAGAGCGCTGGCCATAGGACTATTGGCAGCACTCATCTCTGTCTGCGTGCATAACATCTTTGATAATTTGTATATCCATAGTCTCACTAATCTCATTGCGTTACTCCTTATTGTTCTTATCCGTTTAGAGGGAGTAGCATCACAAAAGTAGTCGTCAATGGAGGAAAATGTTGATTAAACCGGATATTTACAACAGCAATGCTTCCCCCGAAGATAACAGTCAAGCTGAGTCAATAGAAAAGAAAAAAGTTGAACTTCTTGAGCAGCAACAACAGAGCACAACCAACCAGGAACCCGAAATCACACAAGAACAACTCTCTCTCGGCAAGCGGCTTCTGAACTGGCGCACGATCCTGCCACTGGTCGTTGTCATCGCCCTACTCATATACGCAGCACACAAAACAAACATCAATCCGCAACAAACGTGGGCGACCATTCGCAGCGCCAACATGATCTTCTTCCTGGCAGCATTTCTCATTTACTACCTCTCATTTCCCATACGCACCTTGCGCTGGCAGATGCTCCTGGAAAATGTCGGTTTCAATAAAGCCAGGTTGCCAGGCTTCTGGAAATTAGCGGAGATCATCTACATCTCCTTCTTCGCCAATGTTGTTGTGCCCGCCAGGTTAGGTGAAGTCTATCGGGCCTATCTCTTGCGCCAGGAAACCAACCATTCCGCCACACGCACCTTCGGGACCGTGCTGGCTGAGCGTCTACTGGACTTAATCGTGCTCGTCCTGCTCCTGACGACAGCCATCATGGTCAGCCTGCACGAGAACCTACCGCCGCAATTGCGTTTTGGCCTGCAAGTCACCGTAGCACTCGTCGTGGCTGGCGTTGTTGGACTATTCGCCTTACGCTTGCTGCGTGAGCACGTCGCGGAACTGATACCGATGCGCTACCGCGACCGCTACTACCATTTCCAGGAGGGCACGCTCGGCTCCTTCCGTCGTATTCCCGCATTAAGCGGACTCACGCTAGCCGTATGGGCATGCGAATCATTACGCTTCTACTTCATCGCCCTGGCACTCAACCTCATCGGCGGTAGCCCTCTGCACATCATTGCAGCGGCCAGCTTTATTGGGCTCGGCGAGGCACTCCTGACGATCATTCCCTTCACGGCAGGCGGCGTTGGCCTGGTCGAGGCTGGTATGGCCGCCATGATCCTACTCTTCAATCCCGCAACACCCAATGCCGCTAATCTCTCGGTAGCCGCCGTCGCCCTCGACCGCACCATCAGCCTGCTCAGCATCTGGGTTATCGGCTTCATCGTTTTCATGGTCGCTTTTGGTAGGCAGGCAGCCAGGCAAAAGAAACAATCTTGACACTATCGCGAGCCTGGACTATAATTTTCCCCGCAGGTCCACGAGGCATATAAGTCTCGAAAACAGGCCACGAGGGGAGGGAGCCCTGGTGTCAGAAGTCAAAATCAGCGAACACGAATCGTTTGAGAGCGCTCTCAAACGGTTCAGTCGAAAAATTCAGCAAGACGGCATTCTGGCTGAAGCTCGCCGTAGAGCACACTACGAAAAGCCGAGCGTCAAGCGCAAAAGAAAAGCCGCCGCTAGACAACGTAAGAATATACATAAAAACTATTAGAGTAACTCTTCGGGTGCCTGACTCCTCGCCGCCTCGCACGTTTTTTATGCAGCGGGCATGGCAGCCTGTGGCTGCCATGCCCGCTGCATAAAAAACGTTCTTGCGAACTGCTGTAGGTAGAGTGCCGATTATGAAGTCAGGTCCCATGATTCATACCGAGGCAGCATGCCAGAATACTCCCCACAGGTAGAACTGAACATCGAAATCGACGACGACCAGAGCCAATCTGCCATCCTGCAAACGCTCTCCTCCGGCGAACTGGAACTGGTCGTCCAACACACCCTTCACCTGGCAGGCATCACACAACCCATCACCCTCTCACTCCTCATCACCGGCGATGAAACCATACAGGCCTTCAATAAGCAGTATCGTCAGCAAGACAAACCTACCGATGTCCTCTCCTTCCCCTTGCTCGACCAACCACTGGTGGCTGCGCCTCCCGATCAACTATGGACGCCAGCAGAAGGCGAAGAGACCCCACAGCCGCAGGCACTCGCATTCGTCACACCAGCCGAACTACCAACCAACCTCGGTGACATCGTCATCTCCTGGCCCACTGTGCTCCGGCAGGCCACAGAGGCCGGTCATAGCCCCACATACGAGCTCTTCTACCTCCTCTCGCACGGCGTGCTACACTTGATCGGCTACGACGATTACAGCGAAGCGGGCTATCAGGCCATGGTGCATCTGCAACAGGCCGTGCTAGAGACAATGGGCCAGAAAGCACAGCCATAATGGGCCAGCCTGCACCGCCCTCGTTCCCACCGCAATCACAAAAAAGCGCATGGGCAAAATTCATCGCTGGCTTCGGCTATGCCTTCGCTGGCCTGTGGTACGTCTTGCGCACCCAGCGCAACATGCGTGTGCATCTCCTGATTGCCATACTTGCCATCCTGGTGAGCATCATCCTGCGCATCTCGGCAGTCGAGTTTGCCGTAATCTTCGTCACCATCGCTGTCGTCTTCACCGCTGAGATGTTCAACACCGTCTTCGAACTCTGTATCGATCTGGCTTCACCCGAGTATCATCCCCTGGCGAAGACCGCTAAAGACGTAGCTGCCGGTGCGGTCTTGCTGAGCGCTATGCTCGCAGTCATCATCGGGCTGTTTGTGTTTGTGCCACACATATGGGCACTTTTCTCGAGGTGAAGCACGAACCTACTTCACACGCTCTACATACTGGCCCGTGCGCGTATCAATACGAATCCTATCTCCTGGATTCACAAACAACGGAACATTCACGACTACCCCTGTCTCCAATGTCGCCGGTTTGGTCACATTGGTCGCCGTATCACCGCGCACACCCGGCTCCGCGCTCACCACCTCCAACTCCAGGAAGTTCGGTAGTTCCACTGCGATGATCTTCTCGCCATCCACCAGCATCTCCACGATATCCTGCTCTTTCAGGAACTTCACCGCATCGCCCAGCATCTCTTTTGCAATGGGCTGCTGATCGAAGGTCTCCATATTCATGAAGATGTAATCATCGCCATCCACATACAGGAACTGCCAGTTCTGATGCTCGACGCGCACATCTTCCACTTCCTCACCCGCGCGAAAGCGCTGCTCTATCACGCGCCCATTTTTCAAGTTCTTCAAGCGCGTACGCACAAAGGCACGCCAGTTTCCTGGACTGACATGATGAAACTCGACTACCGTGTACAATTCACCGTTAAAACGTATCACCATGCCATTGTAAAAATCGGCTGTCGTTGCCAAATTATTTTCTCCTTCCTTGAAATCTTCACATTCGTTGGGCCACAAAGATGCTGGCGGGCTGCCCCAACACAACAAGCACGACCTTCTTCACGATCCGCCAGCCATGCTCACGTAGAATCTGATCCCAGAGCCGATCGTCACTGGTGAGCGTTACCAGCACACCATCGGCAACGAGCACACGCTCGAATTCGCCGACCAACGCTGTATACAGGTCAGCGTTTGCCTCTTGCGTCCCAATCCGTTTGCCAAACGGCAGATTCGTAATGATGCGCGTGACGCTGGCAGCATCGAGTGGCAGCGCTCGCGCATCCCACACATGCCAGGCAGCCGTCACACCAGCAGCGAGGGCATTGCGGCGCGCCAGCGTCACAGCTTCTTTACGAATATCGCCTCCCTGTGCTTGTGCTAACGGGGCCAACAATGCCCGCTCGATAAGAATCGTACCTGCACCGCAAAGCGGGTCTAACACACTATCTTTCTGCGTTGGACGTGACAGCCAGCCCATCGCCGCCGCTACCGTTGGCCGCAGCGATGCTGGCAAGTGTTCTCGTTTATAGCTGCGATGGCGCATCGTTGCATCGCTCAGGCGTAAACCAATCAGGGCCTCGCTACCAGATAGCCGGAGCCAAAATTCGCAATCGGCATCGTCCGCTACATGACGTAGGCCGCGTGGGAGTGCACGGCGGAGCGCATCGCTCACGGCATTACCAGCATCAATGCGGCGGAAATCGTGCGTGCCTGATTTCTGACTGACAACCCGCCAGGTGCGCGGCTGTGCAGACCCATGCACATGCTGCCACAAAGCCAATGCGCCAGCAACATCAGCATTGAGGATGGCACCATGAAGCACGCGCAAGGCATCACGCTCGTGACCCAATCCGCGGATATGGGCCAGTGTGACGAAGACATCCTCGACCGTGCGCAACTCCAGCAGATTGCTGGGCTTTGCTGCCGTGCGAAAAAGCGCAATCCCCCGCGCGAATTTCACTAACTCCGCGTCCGGCACACGGGCGCGGACCTCACTGAAGGCCAGCGTTTCCAACCCCGGCATCGTCATTACGTAAAAGGATAGGCCAGTCATTAGCCTATCATAGCATATCTTCCCACTTTTTGGACCTACCTATTCATATTCCAAAACTACGCCGGAGGCGGCATATTCAGCAATCTGGCTAGCCCGTCAACATGCTCAGGAAATTTCGCCATTCGTCTCTTCTTCAAATTCTCACGCAACACCCAAAGCACATCAGCATCGCCCCACGTAGCACACTCCCGCATCAGCGCGAAGCCCTCCTCAGGCGTCGCCGCCGTTACCACACTCAACGTATAGCCTAGCGTCTTACGCAGCGCACGCACATCTTCGCGTTTGCGCTCAGCAGCAGTAGCCTGGTGTAGATGTTCCAGGACAACACGTTGCATACCCAGTGCCCCACTGACCATATCGGGAGTGTTCAGCAACGCTGGCTCAGCAACGGCAGCGATCGCAGCACGTTGCTGGAGGTAATGACCCGTAGACGCTAACTGGTGTAAGTGGCTCAACGTTTCTCGCGGAGCGGCAGGCAATAGCCGCTGAAAGGCCATCGCCACACCCTCTCGTATACGCCAGGAACCGCTACTGGCGCAACGGTCCAGGAACTCCACGGTCTCGCCACGCCACTCCAGCCTCACCGCAGCACATGCGCCGAACCCTACGAGGCCACAAAGCAGCACGAACTCCGCCGGGGTGTTGCACTCAACCTCCTTGTAGTGATCGCGCACGAGGTAATTCAGCACCATGTGCACATTATCAGGCTGCACAGGCGTAAGGACAGCGAGAAGATGACACAGATCGTTGACTAGTCCCAGGTTCGCGCGCGGCCCAGGCAGGTGACTGTGTTCACGCAAATAAAACTCAAGCGGGCGTCGATTACCCATCAACGCCCGCTCTACCAGGGGCGAGAGCGTGTTTTGCATACTACTACATCCTTGCATTTGAGGTGACTGGAACCAGGATATCCACAGTTCTCTGCTATTTTAGCATGTGTGGTAAAGTACCTGTTGGCTGACAGCCCTTGGGTTTTACCCGGAATGATGGAGAACCTAACCTTGACGTTAACGGTAATCTTGTGCTATACTTTCAATGTATCCTCTTACACACTGATTCGCACTCCATCAAGGGAGGGATTACTAGCATGATTTCTATGGATGAACAACAACATACATCTTCCAGAACCAATCAATCGCCTGACCGGCGTTTATATACCATCGAACAAGTGGCTACCTGTACAGGGCTGACGAAACGCACCCTACGCTACTACGAGGAAGTCGGTCTGCTGCCTCCAACGGGGCGAACCGAGGGCAATTACCGGCTGTATAGCGAAGAGGACATTCAGCGACTGGAGCGCATCAAAAAGCTGCGCGAACTGCTGGGTTTTTCCCTGGCCGACATCCGCAAACTCCTGCATGCAGAGGATGAGCGCGGACAGATCAAAGCCGCGTATCAGCAGGAGACGGAAGCAGCCGCCAAAGTGGCCCAACTGGACCGCGCTGACGAGGTGATACATAGCCAGCTGCATCTTATCGAACAGAAACTGGCTGGCCTGGAGCAGATGCGCACTGAGCTGCTGGCAACACTAGAGCGCCATCAACGCAGACGCACAGAACTGCTCAATGAACCTTAAGATTGGATCCCTATGCAAACGCTTCCACAAAGCCCAGGCGGGCTAACCGTATCTCAACCAGTGAGCGCGCCGGAGCAGGTCAAGGGCCTGCCCCGGACATTTCGCGCCCTACGCCATCGTAATTTTCGCATTTTCTGGTTCAACCAACTTATCTCGTTGGTGGGCACGTGGATGCAAACCATTGGCCAGTCATGGCTGGTACTACAACTCACCCATAGCGCCTTGCTGCTCGGAGTGGTAGGAGCGCTCCAGTTTCTGCCGGTGATGGTCCTGTCACTCTTCGGTGGTGTGCTGGCGGACCGCATGCCGAAAGGCATCGTGCTGCGCTTTACGCAATCATTCGCCATGCTCCAGGCATTTATTCTCTGGATACTCGTTGCCAGCGGTGAAGTGCGCCTCTGGCACGTACTGATTCTGGCCCTCATGCTCGGCCTTACCAACGCCATTGACATGCCCACGCGCCAGGCCTTCGTCGTTGAAATGGTGGGCCGCGAAGACGTGCCCAACGCCATCGCGCTCAACTCCTCCATGTTCAACATGGCACGTATCGTTGGCCCTGCCATTGGCGGTCTGCTCATCGCATGGTTGGGCGTTGCTCCACTCTTCCTGCTCAATGCTATCAGCTTTATTCCTGTGATTATCGGTCTGTTCCTGATCGATGCCAGGCAACTGCACGCACAAGTGAAGCCCCCGGCCACGCAACAACAGGCTTCTAAGCAGAGCACCTTGCAGAGCCTGCGCGAAGGCCTGGCATATGTCGTCCACACGCCAGCCGTTCTGTTGATTATTAGTGTCATCGGCGTTGTTTCTCTCTTCGGCATCAACTTCAACGTCGTGCTGCCGCTTTTTGCCACCGATGTACTACACGTGGGCGCGGCAGGTTTCGGCTTCATCTCTGCCGCTTTTGGCATCGGCTCGCTCCTCTCCGCGCTCTGGCTCGCCTGGAGCAATCGCAGACCACATATGTATAGCTTGCTGATCGGGGCGGGAGCATTCTGCGTACTCGAAGCCTCGTTCGCCCTCTCGCGCTGGTATCTGCTGTCGCTTGTCCTGATAGCGGGAGTAGGCTTCGCCCAGATCGTTTTTTCAGCGGCCTCCAATACGACATTGCAGATCGTCGCCCCTGACAACCTGCGTGGCAGGGTGATGAGCGTCTACACGATGGTCTTTGTAGGCAGCACCCCTCTGGGTAACCTGCTTATCGGCGGACTAGCCCTCTTGCTGGGCGCACCTCTCGCACTATTAATCGCGGCAAGCCTGAGCATGGCTGCCACAATCGTTGGCTGGCTACTGCGCACTCCAGCAGAAAAGAGCCTGGAGGAAAGCCTGACCGGAACAAGCTTGCCCCTGTCGGAGGGCATGCCTGAAGCAAAGCCTGTCGCCAGGGAGAGCCTGGCAGGGGCAGAGTGCGGATTTATCCAGCACGTCCCTGCCACTACATCTCACCCAACCCTTTCAGCCAAGCAAGGATAATACAGAAACCTTTTGACATCCTCCCGTCCTGTAAACGGAGACGGGATTCCCACCCTCGCGGTTGGGATATTCCTGCTTCCTTGGCAACTGGCCTCCCTGGTTTCCATTCAGGTTTGCTCTTACATTCGCCTCCACAGGCGTCAGTTTCCGCGGGCCCCGCGGTACACGCGTCCTCTCAGGCATGGGCAGCGCTCGCCTGAAGTACGTCTTACTACGAGAGAGTATATCAGCTAGATATCAGTCTTGTCAAGAGGTGATATACTAGGGATATGGGTAAAACAAGACGGAAAACCAAGGCCCTCCGCCTGACTGAGCAAGACTACGCTATCATTGCTGTATTACAGCAACACTATGGTATTGCCTCTCAGAACGAAGTGATACGCATGGCTCTGCGTGCAGCACTTCGCGAGTTACCCCCTGCCACCACCCCCGAAAGGAACGCCTTTCCTTCCACCCCATAGAATGGGGTGGGTTTCCAGGCGATCTTAGCTATGAGTAACTGGCATATCCTCCCACTGACTATCGCTGATCAGCAGTACCACATTGAGCGCAGCGAGGCATTGCTTGCCGCAGCAGCACCGGGTGATCCTCCAGTGCTCTACTGGTCGATGGCAGACCCTGTTGGGCTCGTATTGGGCTTCTCCCAGAAGCTCGGGACGCTCAATCCGCGGGCGCTCGCCGCTATACCCATTTATCATCGCAGAGCAGGTGGGACTGCCGTACTGGTGGGACCGCAGTTACTCAGTCTTGATGTGGTGCTGCCAGCAGAGCATCCTCTCGTGCTACCTGATGTCGTGGAGTCGTATCGCTGGTTTGGCGAGGCATGGGTAGCGGCCCTCGCACAACTTGGGGTGCAGGCGCGCACCGTTCCACCAGTAGAGGCCCACGAGCTGCGTGCACGACTCAAGCGTGAAGAGACAAGCGAATGCGAAGCTCTGCTGCGCCGTGCGTGTTACGGTTCGCTCTCATCATACGAAGTCGCCATCGGCCAGCGCAAAATTGTCGGCCTGGACATGCGTCGCCGTCGCATGGGCAGTCTGTTACAAGCAGGCGTGCTTCTCCACTGGGAGACCGAGACACTAGCACACCTGCTTGGTCACACGCCCGCAGAACAAGCTCTTTTGCGCGCAGGACTGCTTGAGCGTGCCATCGGGCTGGATACGCTGATGGGTCGCAGGGTAGCTGCAGAGGAGGTAATAAGGGCATTTGAGCGGGTGATTTGCTCAGAGTGAGCGTCAGATTTTTGCACCAAGTTGACACCGCCAGCAGGGCGCAGGCAAGCTGCGCCCCTACTAACCACGCCCGTACGGTTAGTAGGGGGTGCAGCTTGCCTGCGCCCTGGGGCTGGGTGGTTTGGCTGCACGCAACATGTTGACGCGCACCCGTTTGCTCAGTCCAGCTTGACACCCGTTCGCTCTACATCCTATACTAACAAAACTCAGTCACGATTTCACCAACAAGGTTCACACAGAGGATTTTAACATGGCAGATAAAAAAGCTCCCGGCGCGTTGGCAGTCATCACAGAACCCGATTACGAAGCAATGGTCATCGGCGCACACCCCGACGACAATGACTTTGGGGCAGCAGGCACGAGCGCGCTGTGGACCAAACAGGGCAAAAAGATCGTATGGGTTGTCATGACCGACGGCGCTGAAGGTAGCGAGGTCCCCAGCATCATCAATAGCGAATTGATGCTTACACGCGAACAGGAACAACGCATGGCATGTGAAGTGCTCGGCGTGCAAACCGTCGAATTCCTGCGCTTCCCCGATGGGCACCTCACCAACTGTGAAGCGGCTCGCAGAGCCATCGTGCGACTCATTCGCAAATACCGGCCCCGCGTCGTCTTCACACACGACCCATCGCAGCACATCTATGCGCCCGACCCCGACGAGAAACCCGATGACACCGCCTACCTCAACCATCCCGACCACCGGGCAACGGGAAACATCGTCCTGGACGCCATCTTCCCCGCCGTCGGCAACCCGCGCTCGTATCGCGAATTACTGGCGGAGGGCTTACTCCCCTACCAGGTACATGAACTGTACCTTTTCTTCACCGGAAAAGCGAACACCTACATTGATATCAGCGAAACCGTTGATCTCAAAGCCAAAGGACTTCAGTGCCACGTCACCCAATTCGGTCCACAGGCAGACATGCTCGACAGAATTCAGCAGTGGTGCGCCGAAACCGCCAAAGAGGCCAGGGAGAAGAAGGGGTTGGACATGCAGTACGCCGAAGCCTTCCGCAGAATCAAGCTGTATGTGCCGAAAAAGGCAGAGATAGAGAATGCATAGTGAGCCAGGGCAGCCCTCGCGGCTGCCCTGGCTCACTATGCATTCTCTCAACTCATTGTGGCGTCACGATTGCCGAAAACCCGCCCCACCAGTGTATAAACTGCGCACGAGGCAGGGCATGGCGATTGTAGAGGGACGAGTCGGCCAGAAACACATTGTCAGCATTCCCACCAAGTACCACGAGCAGATGACCGCCCGCATACTTGTTTGGTGGGAAATCGACTATCACCGGTCGCCCGTGGTTCGCAATATCAATGACCTGGTCGAGTGAGAGGTTATTGCCCAACGTCGTCTTGAAGCCAAACTGCGCCACCGTACGCTGGATACCAATATCCTCCAGTAACCCCGATGCAGGCGTGATCTCGCGCAGTCGAGACTCAGCCTGGAGAATATCTATGATGCGATAATGATGACCATAGGCATTGATCACCTCGGTCATTGCCGCCGCCGAACAAGCTGCGTATGCCCAGGTGTTGAATTGATCAGTCGTATCATATTGAGCTGGATCGAGTTGGCCCAGGCGTGCAAGCGTCGCCGAGGCACCGTATCTTGTCTGTAGCCAGGAATTTTGATTGGAAGTGCTATTGCCATAGAATGGGAAGAAGCCGATGAGCGGGTGGCTGGGGAGTAGACCCAGCAACAGGTACAGTGCCAGCAGGAACGTAGCAATCAGGATAATAATGATCGCAGGCCATTTCATCAAACCATCGGCTCGTCGTTCATAAATACCACCGAGCCGCGCTGGCACCCAGCTACCGACTCCTGTGTAGCGTTCCTCTTCCACCACAGAGCGACGCACACGTACAGGCCCAGCAGTACGGTATGCACCGCGTACACGTACTGGCTCCGTCATAGGGTACCCATCGCGCACACGCACAGGTACGGCAGCACTATATCTAGCACGTTCGGCATAATACGTCGCCCGATCAGTGGCTATGCGCATCTTAGCAGAAAGAATCAGGCCAGCGATAGTAACAACGAGGGCAATGATGAGAAATGTGATCAAAAGAAAGATCATGGGTGCGAGCTTCTACTAATCTAGGCAACGTCTGCAAAAAAGCTTTCCGTGTCGGCGTACACTGGTCTGCTTTTTATCTAGCCAATGGTAGTGTATCATATTGTACCGCTTTATGCAATATGTACGAAGACCAATATGCTAATAGATTAGCAAATCCCTATCATGCCCCCGCACTCGCTGCTGCAAACGGAACCTTGCGCGAGCGTCACCCACGCGGAACTCGATTCTCAACACATAAAGGCCTTCCTCGCGGCATTTCTTCACCAATCGCTGATAGGTGGGAGTCTGCGCGAAGATATCCTCATGCATGGCAAAGATCCTTTCGAGCCATTCCAGGTCTTCATCACTCGTAAAAACTAACTCGGCTAAGAATTCGGTAATGGGGAGGAGCTCTGGTTTCTCAGCAGCCTCCAGCCCGGCGATGACCTCCTTTGGACCTTTTCAATCGCCCTGAAACGCCCCGTACTGACTGCGCAACACCTTCTTATCGAACTTCCCCACGCTGGTCTTGGGAATGGCCTCCACAAACACCACATCGTCAGGAAGCCACCATTTCGCTACACGCTGGCTCAGGTAATCGATAATCTCCTCCTTGGTGACCTGGCCAACGAAATCAGGCTTGGCCACCACACAGGCCAGCGGACGCTCATCCCACTTGAGATGGGGAATACCGATAACACAGGCCTCGAACACCTTGGGATGGCCCATAATCAAGCTCTCCAACTCGACCGAGGAAATCCATTCGCCACCGGACTTCACCAGGTCCTTCGTGCGGTCAACAAGCTGTAGGATGCCATCTTCATCGACCACCGCAACATCGCCGGTGCGCAACCAACCGTCCACGAACTTCGCAGCAGACTCGCTATCCTTGTAGTACGCACGAGCAATCCACGGACCACGCACCTGTAACTCGCCAAAACTCTTGTTGTCCCAGGGAACTTCCTGCCCCGTCTCCATATCCACAACACGGAAATCGACTGCCGGGATGATCGTTCCCTGCCTCGCCCGAATACGGAACTGTTCTTCAAGCGGCCAACTTTGCTGGTAGCTGCGCACTTTGCACAGCGATGCCAACGGCGAAGTTTCCGTCATGCCCCACGCGTGGACAAGATTGATGTTCTTGCGTTGCAGCGCTTCAATTAAGGATCGCGGGACCGCCGAGCCGCCACAAATGATGGCCCGCAGCGCCGAAAGATCAACCTGCTCTTTTTCAAGTACAGCCAACACACCAATCCAGATGGTTGGCACACCAGCCGCGAAGGTGACACGTTCCTGGGCCAGCAACTGCACTATCCGCGCCGGGTCCATGTAGCGTCCTGGCAAGACGATCTTTGAACCCATCATCGGGGCCGCGTGCAGCAACCCCCAGGCATTGGCATGGAACATCGGCACAACCGGTAAAATCGTATCCCGTTCGGACAAGGCCATGGCATCGGCCAGCCCGGTCCCCATCGAATGCAGGAACATCGAACGATGGCTGTAGAGGACACCCTTGGGATTCCCGGTTGTGCCAGAGGTGTAGCACATAGCAGCGGCAGTATTTTCCTCAAACTGCGGCCAGTCGTAGTGCTCAGGTTGACCGCCAATGAATGCTTCATAGTCCACGGATGGCTGCAGTTTGCCCGTGGCATTGGGGGCATCACCCATAATCACGTACAGCTTCACCGTCGGAAGCTGGTCTGCGAACTTCTCCAGGATAGGCACCAGGTCACCATCAACAAAGATGACCTTGTCCTCCGCGTTGTTAATGATGTAGACCAACTGGTCAGCAAACAGGCGGATGTTGAGCGTGTGCAGCACAGCGCCCATACAAGGAATGGCAAAATACAGTTCGAAGTGGCGATACGTGTTCCAGCAGAAGGTGCCGATACGGTCTCCTTCTGACACTCCAGCATGGTGCAGCGCGTGAGCAAGCTGCATGGTGCGTTTGCCCCACTCGCCATAGGTGTAGCGGTGCACCCCGCTATCGGTCTGGGTGACGATCTCTTTACGCGGGAAGATACGAGTAGCTCGATTGAAAAAATGCTGCAATGTCAGCGGATAGTCCATCATCAAGCCTTGCATAGGGTTTTCTCCTCCTGAGCGAAACTATGGCCTGAAACAAGCCTTCTATTTGGTAACTGCTCATGTCTCCTCTCTTGGAGACTCCTCACTGCACGTGCTCGATAAATCGGCACTCTACGGCAGTTCGCAGGGGTTTAGTGGTGAGTGCGGGCATTGCCGCCGGCGGCGGCAATGCCCGCACTCACCACTAAACTGAACGAGTCGCCGCAGGCGACGAGGAGTCCTGAACAGCTAGCTAATTTTGCTTTATTCTACACGCTCTGTTCCCGCGACTCAAGTGTGATCTGAGAAAACTGAGCAGAATATTAGAGGTTACTGAGAGTCCTTCTAAAATAGGCAAAAAGTCCGGATTAGCCTTGTCTAGCATGTACTTTATCTGTTATGCTCTACAATAGAACAATGGTGTTACTTTCTTGAGAGGAGATGATGATAACCATGGACAATCATGTCAGACGAGCACGCGGCCTGGCCGCTATGAGTCCAGAACGACGGAGAGAGATTGCCAGCAAGGGGGGCCGCACCTCCCAGGCACGCGGCACTGCCCACCAGTGGACAGCGGAAGAAGCTTCGGTTGCCGGAAAGAAAGGTAGCGCTCGCTACGCGCTCAGACATGCTGAGAAGGTGAAACAGGTATAAGGGCTGGAGACAGGACGGAGCTAGGTCCTATTCTCTTGAGCCAGATAGCGCTCTGCATGTCCAAGCGCAGTGAACGAGAAGGCGAAAGGAATCAGGAAAACCAGCGCACCGCTTACGCCATAGACCAGCGCAACGTTCTTCGTCCATTCAATCGCCAAAGCGCCCACAAGAGAACCAACTGGGATGGCCGACCAGGCCAGCACGCTGGCAATACTGATCACGCGACCCAACAAATGGTTGGGCACAATCGCTTGCCGCAGACTCCCGGTATTGATGTTGAAGAGAATGCCCAATCCTGACGCCAGCGCCCACAGCACCACTGCCAGCCAGTACCAGCGTGTGAACGCCAGCACTACCGTCAAGAGCCCTTCTAGCATGAGCGCACTCAGCGCCACCTTGCTGAAGGACCAGCGCTTACGCAACTGGCCTGCCGCTAGCGAGAGCACGACGACTCCGATGCTCGCAGCCGAGTAGAGCAGGCTCACCTGTGTGTCATTGGCCTGCAACCGTTCCTTGGCGAACAGGACGATCTGCGCCCCAGTCGTGGCACCAACAAAGTTCACCAGCGCCATCATTGCCGAGATGTTGCGCAGGACCGGGTGACGGAGCACGTAACGCAGCCCCTCAATGACATCACGACCAATACTCGTCGCTGCGCGCTTCTCGCCAGAGTCAATATTAAAGCTGGCCTTGATGAGCGCCAGTGAGCCTGCCGAGACGACGAATGAAAGGGCGTCAATGAGGAAGAGTGACGAAATAGGCACCACGGTCACCAGCAGACCGGCCAGCAACGGGCCAGCAATTTGTGCCCCCGCGTAGCTGGCCTGGATACGCCCATTGGCCGTCACCAGGTCATCTTGCTTGACCAGGCCGGGAATAGCAGCAAACTGGCCGGCCTCAAAGCAGATCGTCAACGTGGAGTGAATGAACCCGACCGCGTAAATCCACCAGACGGGGAGCGGGCCAAACAGCACCCAGAAGGGAATCGAGGCAATGATCACTGCACGGCCAAGGTCGGTGACAATCATCATCTGTTTGCGGTTCACCCGGTCCGTCCAGGCACCCAGGATCAGCCCGAAGAGCAGATAGGGCAGGAAGGTGGCCGCGGTAGAAATGCCCAGGTTGAGCGCCGAGCCGGTGAGCTTGTAGACCAGCAATGGGAGTGCAAAGAGGGTCACGGAACTACCCAGATTCGAGATGGTCTGCCCGGCCCAGTATTTCCAGAAGTCGCTGGTCATGAGTCACCTCCTTCATCCGATGGTATGGATGTGCTGGCCCCCTGCATGTACGCAGGTGCCTTGAACATCGCTAAAAGGATGCCATAGACCTCGCCATCGGGATCGGGTGTTTCTGCCAGAATCTCATCGATAAGCGCCTGGAGACGTTCAGAATAGACGCGGGCACGCTCTGGCGAGAGGCGGATATGCGGAAACCCATCCATTTGACATGGATCTTCCTCTAGAGTTACTACGGCTTCAGCCAGTTCGTCACGAGCCTTCGTTATGATCTCAAGGCTCACCGACTCGCTCCCTTTGACATCGGGTGGCAGTTGATACATAAAGATGCGAGCAGTGCGGGTATAGTAATTCGCAACGATGCCTCGCACCAGGCGACGTGCCACGACCTGCGCCAGCCCTGCCGCTTCAAGGACGTGCAGATGATGACCAATCGCTCCAGGGGTGGCGCCAAGCCGACGCGCGATCTGGCTGGCAGTGGCAGGTTGATTCTGGATAATGCCCAGGATGCGCGAGCGCACGGGGTCGCTAAAAGCTTTGAATTGCTGTTCGGTGGTGATGGTGAATCTGATCGGCAATTCTGGCATGGTCACCGGCACATCACCCGGTAGCACAGG
>Ga0137361_10000857_pt1 | contig 18005 bp, 20 predicted proteins | sample Mad1_80_16metaG_FD_104923 | JGI IMG/M metagenome (GOLD analysis project Ga0137361, IMG submission 104923) | Vadose zone soil microbial communities from Angelo Coast Range Reserve, California, USA - Mad1_80_16 metaG | ecosystem: Environmental > Terrestrial > Soil > Vadose zone | place: USA... | reverse complement strand
CACGACTGCCGTGTCGGCAACGACGCAGAGCTGACTAGGTTGAGGTGCGATAAGCTGATGATGCTCGCTTTGAGAGGTTTTGAGCGGCCGTGCGCGACGCTTTCGTGAGAAACTCGGCGAGGACTACCGACGCTTTTTTCCCAAGGGCCGCCCGTCGCTGACCGGATCAGGATCTCCGCGGGCGGGGCTGAGGTGGTGCGGCGGATGGCGTCGCGCAAACCTCAGAGGATCCCATGCCCAGTCGGCGGCCGCCGAAGAGCGCTTGAGTATGCCGCGCGGCTCATGGCATGGGGCATGTTGGCGGTCGGGATGCATGTCGCGCAGACCTATGGAGGAATGAGACCCGCATCGCCGCGGTTTCGGGGCGGGCTTGCGCCGTGGCAATTGCGCCGAGCCAAAGAAATTCTCAGCGCACACCTAGACAGTAGTATACCGCTTCAGGAGGTGGCGCGAGAGTGCCACTTGTCGATGAGTCATTTCTCACGCCAGTTCTGCCGTACAACAGGGCTGCCACCGCACAAGTGGCTGCTCACGCGCCGCATCGAGGTGGCCAAGGAGAAATTGGGCGATCGCCGATTGTCGCTCTCGGATGTGGGCGCGGCCTGCGGCTTTGCTGATCAGAGTCACCTGACCCGAGTCTTCACGCGCATGGTCGGCTTAAGTCCGGGCGCTTGGCGTCGGGCGCTCGAATAGTGGAGGCCTTGGGTTGCGGCATAGCCCAGCGCTAACGCGAGAACTGGGAGCGCTTGTCAAAATCTGCTCCAATTGTCCAGGCAAGCCCAAAGCGTTCAGCGGCAGATCCTCGCGCGAGTTTTTGTGGAATGCATCAACCGGGATGCCGGCGGCGACGCGAACACAACAAGTCTCATGTCGGCAATTCACGAGCATTAGCAACCTTTCAGCGATCTACGCACCCATTCATTCGAAGCGGTGGACGATGCGACGTACAAACCTCGGACCGACAGCGAAGCCTGTCGCCGGGAATTGCAAGCGGCTCGCGGCCGCTGAGGTTACATGCCATGCCGCTACGTCAGTATTTTGTGTGGGTTGGGAGCATCCTTCTCGTGATGCTGGTTGCCGCTGATTGGTGCTTTCCGGCTCCCGTTGCCCATGCACCACATTCTGAAATTCCCCCGAATGAGAGGATCAACCTCCAGATCCATTCGGACCAAAAAAGGCCTGAAAGAGTGGTCTTCGACACCACGCGTTCGAGATTGACACCTGCCGCAGGGGTCAGTCTCGAGCCTGACGTCTTGCCGAGTCCAAACTTCGCCAGGCCGAGCAGCACGGACCCCTCGAAGCGTATGCAGCAATAAAGGCAGGAGATTAGCGTGACCACCTTTGTGCCTATTCACGACCGCGACGAACGAACGCTTCTGCGCGAGCTGACTCACCGATTTCACAACCTACTCGTCTCATCAATCAACATTGTGTCCGCCGCCGCAGTGCGTACGGAGAATCCGGAGGTCAAGGTTGCGCTGAGCAGTGTCGTCGAATTGCTGGAGCAGCACGCCGATGTTCATCGCGTTTTGACGATCCCGGATCGGGACGGGCTGGTCGACGCCGCTGAATACATTCGCGAGCTCGGGTTCGCCATGAGCCGATCCTCTTTGGAGCCAATGGGGATACGTCTCATGCTTGTAGCCGACACCTTGCCGCTTGAATTGGAGCGGTGTTGGCGCCTCGCTTTGGCTGTCCATGAGATCGTGACAAACGCGGCGCGACATGCGTGTTTTGACAGCCGAGATGGAGCGATCAAGATCAAGCTGTCGCTCGCAGACACAGTGGTCAACTGCATCGTTGCTGACAACGGATCACTTCCGGCGCGTTTGAAGCCGGCGCGAGGCCTCCAGATGGTGAGCGATTTGACCAAGACTCTCGGCGGTCGAATTGAATACGGTTTTGGCGCGCAATTCTCATCATTCCTTCTGGTGTTTCCGTTAACGGAGCGTGAGCGACAAGCTAACCGGGTTGTCGCGTTGCGACGTGCCAGGGGGACGCGACAACGCAAAGCCACGCCGCTGCTATCGCGGTCGGAAGCAGCAAGCGCTCATTTCGATTGCGCAGGTGGCGGTCACGAAAATCCGGCGGCATCCGAATTGCAAACAGAACCGGCTGCTGATGCGCCGGTTCGGCGCGAAATGGAAAATGGATAGGAGCTGATATGAAAGACGTTTGGAGTCTTGCCACGCTCTCCATCGGAGCGCTGTGCTTCGTAGCGTTCGTAACGATCGTAAAGCCGGATGCTATCAGTGCAGTCCGGGCGTCGAGCAAGTCCGAGTACTGCAAAGTGCACGCTTCTGGTGCACAAGGGTGCCGCGTGCACGTCTTGGCAGCAGTGTCAGGCGTCGAAGGCAGGGCGCGGTAGGCAAATACTTTAGATTACGGATGGCTTGCTGATCCCGACACCACGGCGGAGTAGTTCGTCGCTCAAAACAACCAAATTGGCGGTGAGGGAGGGGATTCGAACCAGGTTTAGCCGACGGTCGTGACCTGCCGGCCGCGATGACTGCAATATTCCATAACCTTCGATGGACGAACCTGAAGTCGTGGGCATGGTACGGCCCAAAGTTTTGGTCTCCACTGTCCGTGTGAAGTCAGCGAAGCGGACGGAAGAAGTGCTGAATTTCTTCGGCAAGTGCGGCGGGCTGCTCCATGGCCGCGAAATGTCCTCCCTTTTTCATCTCGGTCCACCGCTGAATGTTGGTGTAGGTCTTCTCCGCGATTGAGCGGGGCGGAATGATGATTTCCTTCGGGAAAGAAGCATACCCCGTAGGAACAGTAATGGGCTCATCTGGTGAGATCGGCCAAGCGGAGTGCAGGCGACCGTAATATGGCCAGAACGAAGATCCGATCGCGGCAGTGAACCAGTAGAGTGAGATATTCGCCAGCATCCGGTCGCGACTTACGGCATTTTCCGGGATTCCGTCGCAATCAGACCATGAGCGGAATTTTTCTGCGATCCACGCGGCCAGACCTGCTGGCGAATCTGTGAGGCCGAAGGCCAGTGTCTGCGGTTTGGTGCCCTGAATTTGTTGATAGCCGGTCTCTTCCTTAAGCCAGTGCACGAGTTTATCGGCATATCGCTTCTCTTCTGGTGAGGTGTCACCGGCGGTCCGATCACGCGGCGCGAACAGCAAATTTAGGTGGATGCCACAAACGGATGACGGAAACCTTTGTCCAATGATCGAAGCAATGCCGGCGCCCCAGTCTCCACCTTGAACAGCAAATTTTTTAAAACCGAGTACCTCAGTCATGAGATCGTGCAGGCATGCCGCTGCCTCCTGAAGAATGAATCGTTTCTGCCCAGGTTTGAAGGAAAGCCCATAGCCGGGCAGCGAGGGTGCAATGACACTAAAAGCATCCTTCGGATCACCCCCGAACCGCGCGGGATCCGTCAGGCGCGGGATAATGTCGAGAAATTCATAGACCGAACCCGGCCAACCGTGCAGCAGAAGAAGGGGATATGGATTTGGACCGATGCCGCGAACGTGCAGATAATGCACGTCGATGTCGTGCAGTGGTACCTTGAACTGCGAAAACTCATTCAAGGCAGCTTCCTGCCCACGCCAATCGAAATGATCCTTCCAATAGGCGACCAGGTCGCGAGCATAATCGACGCTGGTGCCGTAGGCCCATGGCTCGCCGGGAGCGGCGTCAGGGAAGCGCGTAACGTCCAGACGTTTTTTCAGATCGATGATAGCTGCGACAGGAATACTGAGGACAAACGATTGGGGTACCATGACCAAATCATCCTTGCGCTATTGTCTTGCCCCGAACGTCCTTAATATAGGTTCGCGGATCGTCTTTTCACGCTGAGATTGCGGATTGCTCTCTGGTTCACTACGTCGTCAAACTTGCAGCGGAGCAACCATTTTTAGAACGTACTCGGCGTACAAATCTCCAAGCTCCTCGGGTGTCAGCGCCCCCTTGACCGAGAACCATTGCGACACCGAAGTACAAAGCGACATGATCGCAACGCGCACATGCGGAGCGCTACGAAATTGGAATTCGCCGCTCGCCCGTCCGTCATCGAGACAATTGGCGAAAAGTTCTTTAACCTGCTGGCGTATTGCAACGACGGCGCGTTGTTGGCGGCGATCGAGTGCGTCAAACTCGTAAGTCGCTACATGAACGGTAGTGTACATGCGCGCATTACAGCGAACGTAGGTGGCGACCAAGGCACGGAGCCGCTCTGTAGCGGAGGCTTCCACTGCTGCTGTCCGTTGTAATTCTTTAAGCATAGCCGAAGCGGTGACCACCGTCAGCTTGTACAGCAGTTCGTTCTTGCTTCGGAAGTGAACGTAGAGGGCCGCCGGGCTCATTTGTGCGCGCTTGGCGATATCCCGTGTAGTGGTTGCCCGGTAGCCGCGCTCCGCAAAGCATTCGATGGCGGCGATTACCAGCTTACGAATCGAATTGTTCCGTTCAGCCCCAAGAAATTCCGACAACACCCCTCTGTTGATCGAGTCGGCAAAGGCAATGACATCGGATCCTCGGGATGCCGGCAGCTTGGATGTTCGGCGCACTGTCCTCGGCCTGGAGACCCCGGTGGCGTTCTTCAAATTCCTGGCTTCCATCATCGCCTTATCAAAAACGCCGGGGTTGGCGGCCCTCAAGTATTACACGACGGATTACCGGTCCGCACCTGTCGGATGCAACCGCGCAATTGCAAACTTAAAGCGATGCGAGGATCGCGAAGCGCTGGCCGCCATTGACAACGGGTCAAGTTTACTCCTAGTCTCGTGGCTAAGCAAGCGCTTGCATAGCAAGTGCGATTGAACGCGACGAGGTAGGAATGATCAGGGTCAGCCACGACTATCTGGATCCGGGCTTCATTGCGGATCCCTATCCCTATTTCAAGAAGATCCGCAATGAGATGCCCGTCCACTGGAACGAGCGCTGGCGCGGCTGGATCGTCACGCGTTACGAGGACGTATACGCTGCGCTGCACAACGATCGCCTGATGGCCGATACTGTCACTCCCTACTTTCAGGCGATGAAGCCGCAGGACCGAGAAAAATACGCGTTGATCTACGACGTCCTGAATAACTGGACGGTCTTCATCGATCCACCGAAGCATACTCGCCTGCGTCGCTTGATGCAGCGGGCGTTCACGCCACGCGCGATCTCGAAGATGCGCGAGGTTGTCGAGGCGATCGTGACGAAGCAGTTAGACAAGTGGGGTTCGAAAAAGCGGATCGATGTCATCGATGATTTCGCCTATCCGCTGCCGGCCAGTGTGATCGCCACCATGATTGGGGCACCGCTTGAGGATGTGCACCTGTTTCATGCCTGGGCGGATACGCTCACCAACCTGCTGCATGGCGGCGTAGGCGCATCGGACCGCCTTACCAGAGCCCAGACCGCGGTCGAGGAATTCAATGCCTATCTGTCCGGCCTCTACGCGCAGCGATTGACCAATCCGCGCGCCGACATGATGAGCTGGCTGATGGAAGCGCAGGCGAGCGATCCCTCGATCCGCAAGGAGGACGTGATCTATTCATGCATGCTGCTGCTCGTCGCCGGCCATGAAACCACGCAAAACCTGATCGCCAACACCCTGGTTGCGCTATTGATGTCGCCCGACCAACTCGCGCTGCTGCGCCAGGACGAGCGGCATATCCCTACAGCCATCGAGGAAGGGCTTCGTTACAACGGTCCGGCGAAGGGAACCATGCGGGTGGCGGCCAGCGACATGGAGATTCGCGGTGCCTCCATCAAAAACGGCGATCGGGTGCTGTTGTGGATGGCCGCCGCCAACCGCGATCCGGAGAAGTTCGCCTCGCCCGATACTTTCGATGTGACCCGCAGCCCCAACCCTCATCTGACCTTCAGCCATGGGATTCATTTCTGCATGGGCGCGCCCTTGGCGCGGCTGGAGCTGGAAGTTGCACTGACCCACATCCTTCGCCGCTTCTCGAAACTCGAGCTCGCCGGCCCGGTGGTTTATCGCCCCCGCGTGCTGACGCGCACCATGGAAGCGCCACTTCTCATGGCGGTGGCGTGATGTCTCCAACCAAAGGCAAATTCCGCGTCGTGATCGACCGCGACCTCTGCGTTGGCTCCGGCTTGTGCGTTGCAACAGATAGCCAGCGTTTTGTGATCGGTCCGGATGGCAAAGCGCAGTACTCCTCGGAGACCGTTGATATCGGTCTGGCCGAGGAGGCCGTCGAACTGTGTCCGCAATCAGCAATCAGGCTCGAATCGGAGGATGGCACATGAGCGCACCGACCTCCTGGCGCACCGCACTGACCGAGGCGACCGACGAAGAAGTGCGCATTCGTGGCTACGATCTGCGCGATCTCGTTGGCCGCGTCAGCTTTGCCGAGGGCATCCTGCTGATGGCCCGCGGTGAACTGCCGACGGAAGGTGAGGCGCGCCTGCTGGAGGCCATTCTGGTATCGGTGCTCGATCGCGGTATCGTTCCATGCTCGGTGGTGACGCGCTATCTCGCATCCTCAGGCTCGCCGATTCAGGCGGCCGTCGCCGGTGGCATTCTGTCCTTCGGTGATGTCTACGGAGGCGCCGGCGAGCAACTGGCTGAGGCGCTGGCGAACAACATCGGGGCGGTGCGCGACGGAACGATAAGCCGGCAAGAGGCCGCTCAGCGTGTGGTGCAGCATTTCATCGATCGTGGTTTGCGTGTCCCGGGTTATGGCAGCGCCGTCCACCGTGACGGCGATCCACGCGTGCCGAGGTTGTTCGAAATCGCCGAACAGGGAAAAGTGCTAGGCGATTTCACGCATTTGGCGATGGAGGTCGAAAAGCAACTCTCGAAGGCCAAGGGGCGTGCCCTCGGAATAAACCAGGACGGTGCACTGGCTGCGCTCGGTCTTGATCTCAAGTTCGATTGGCGCCTGATGCGGGCATTGGCATTCATTCCACGCTCGGCTGGCCTTGCCATGCACGCGCTGGAGGAGATGACGAGAGAGTCGGGCTGGCGGCACGTGCCGAACGCCGAGGTTGTCTATGTCGGACCCGCGGCGCGTCCACTGCCACCGAGAGGCGGAGCGAGCTGATGAGCATCGGCGAATGGATCGTTCGCAGCAGCCAATGGTACCCGGACAAACTGGCGCTCGTTGCGGGCGAGCGGCGCTATACCTACGCGCAATTCAATGCGCGCGTGAACCGCCAGGCGAACGGCCTGATTTCAGGCGGGATGCAGCGAGGCGATCGCATCGCATATCTCGGCAACAACAATGCGGAAGCGGTCGAATGCACGGCGGCCGCCGCCAAGGGTGCTTTCGTTCATGTGCCAATCAGTTTCAGGCTGTCCAACCGCGAAGTCCGTCAGATCCTGCAGCACAGCGGTGCGCGCATTCTGATCATCGAGACCGAATTCGCCGAGAAGCTGGGCGAAATCGGCGATTGCCCGGCTCTCGAAAGGATCATCCGCTTCGATCCCAGCAACGCCGCCGCATCGCCATTCGAGGCCTGGCTCGTCGCGCAGGCGGACGGCGAACCTGACGTCGACCCGTTGGCCGACGACAATTTTCTGATCGTGTACACCAGCGGCACAACCGGATCGCCCAAGGGAGTGCTGTTCCAGCAGCGGCAATCCGTCGCCCATGCTCCGATTCCGATCCTCTATTACGACATTCGCGCCGATAGCCGCTTGCTCATGGTCTATCCGCACAACTCCGTCGCATCGATCAATATGTTCTACATCCCCGCCTGGGTGGTCGGCGCGACCGTGGTGATGGCGGATGCGAGAGGGTTCGTGGCGGAGCGGTGGCTGTCGCAGGTGGAAGCCGAAAGGATAACGCATTGCCACCTGGTGCCCACGATGCTCATCCGCGTGCTCGACAGCGGCACAGCAGGCCGCTTCGATCTGTCGAGCCTGCAGACGCTCGGCTACGGATCGGCCGCAATGCCCCGCGAGCGCATCGAGCAGTTGCACAAGACGTTCGGCAGCATTTTGGTGCAGGGCTACGGCATGACCGAGGTAAGTTCGCTGGCCGCCGTGTTGACCAAGGCGGATCATGCGAAAGCGCTGACGGGCGACGGCCGGCAGTTATCGGCATGTGGGCGGCCGGTGTTTGGTTGCGAACTGAGGGTCGTGGACGAGAATGGCCGGCCGGTCCCGAACGGCGAGATTGGCGAGATCGTGTTCCGAAGTCCGCAGGTTACCAGTGGCTACTGGTGCGATACCGACCGCACGCAAGCCGCGATCCAGAACGATTGGCTGCATTCAGGCGATCTCGCAACCATCGATTCCGAGGGCTACATCTACATCGTCGACCGCAAGAGCGACATTATCATCAGCGGCGGCTTCAACGTCTCCAGCAAGGAAGTCGAGGAAATCATCGGCTGGCACCCAAGCGTGAGAGAAGCGGCGGTGGTGGCGCGGCCTGATGCGGAATGGGGGGAGAAGGTGCATGCCTTCGTCGTCCTCCAGCCTGGCGCCCGGCTGGCGCAGGCGGAATTGATCGCGTTCTGCCGCGACAAGCTCGCCGGCATCAAGTGTCCCGATGCCGTGGAATTCATCGACGAGTTGCCGCGCAATGCGCTCGGAAAACTCATTAAATCGGAACTTCGTGGATGGGTGCGCGCGCATGCATCTGCCAACCAGGTAAAGAATCATGCGTGAAGCAATTCTCGACGTCAGCTATGAGGATCTGAAACTGGAGCGGCGCGGCCTTGCTGCCTGGATCACAATCGACCGGGCCAGCCGCGGTAATTCATTCCGGCGTCAGACGCTGGACGAGATCATCGACGCGCTGGAACGCATCACCGATGCGCCCGACGTCCGTGCCGTCGTTATCACCTCCGCCGGCAACCGGTTCTTTTCGACCGGCGGCGATGTCGGTGACTACTGGACACGCTATCGCGACGACATGACCGGGATGCGCGCCTACGAACGGGCGCTGGAAAAAACCTTCGCCGAGATGATCCATTGCCCGAAGCCGATCATCCACCGGATCAACGGCGACTGCGTTGGCGGGGCCAATGCCTTCCATCTAGCCGCCGACATTGCCGTGATGTCGACTAACGCCAAGCTTCAGCAGGTCGGGACAATGATCGGCAGCGTTGGGGGCTTCGGGCCTACGCAGTGGTGGCCGCAGGTGGTAGGCGACAAGCGCGCGCGGGAGATCCTATTGTGCTGCAAGCCGGTCAACGCCGAACTGGCGTTGCAGTGGGGGGCGGTTAACGCCATCGCACCCTATGACAAGCTCGATGAGACTGTGCAGGCGTATGTCGACAAACTGGCAAAGGGCTTCCCTGATGCCATGCGATACACCAAGGTTTCCGTGAACGCGCCGAAGGAACTTGCGTTCCGCGAGATGACCCAGGCGCGCGAATGGCTCACCTTGCATTTCCCGTCGATGGAATCCCGCGAGGGTTTCGGTGCCTTCTTCGAGAAGAGGGCCGTCACTTCCGAACCGAGCTGGAAGGCCACCGATACCGGCCACGTGACGGTCGCGCCATACGGCGGCTTCAGCATCAATTGCAAGTCGTGCGGCGCAACATACCTGCCGGAAGACCACAAGTTCTGCGGCATGTGCGGCGGTGAATTGTCCGGGTCGGGCAAGTCGACATGAGCGGCGCCCCACGTGCGTTCGTGGTGTCGGCCGCAGCGGGCGGCATTGGCGGTGAATTGGTCGGGCGTTTGCTGGCTGGCGGTCACCGCGTGCTCGCCTGCGATATCAGTTCCCGGCGCCTTGCCGCGCTATCGGAGCGGCTCAGTGCGCATCAAAATTCGCTGGTGACTCACAAGGCCGACGTTGCCGATGAGGCGTCTGCCAATCGCATCGCCGAGATCGCCGTTGAGCGCTTCGGTATCGTGCACGGTCTTGCCAACGTGGCCGGAGGCATCGCCGGAATCGGCGAGGACGTGATTGATCGGGCCATCGAGCGCATTGGCCTGGAAGAAATGCGTCAAACTTTTCGGCTCAACGTCGACAGTGCATTCCTGCTCATCAAGGCACTGGTTCCCGCGTTCAAGGCAAGGGGATATGGCAAGATCGTCAACGTCGCGTCGTTGGCCGCCTTCGGTAACTTCGATCACATGGGCAACGCCGCATACGACGCCGCCAAGGCCGCCGTCATCGGGCTCACCCGAACGCTCTCGCGTAGCCTCGGCAGCGACGGCATCCGCGTCAACGTGGTCGCGCCTGGCTCGATCTATACCGAGCGGGTGCGCGAGGTTTTCAGCCAGGAGTTTCTCGACACGCAGATCGCGCGCATTCCGTTGCGACGGATGCCGGGTCCGAACGACGTCGCCGCGTTGATCGAGTTTCTGTTGCAGCCGGAGTCAGACCAGATCAGTGGAGAGGTGGTGAGGGTCGCCGGCGGATTGAGATAGTTTGTTAAAGACCGAAATCGGAAACAGAAATAATTTCCTGGGAGGGAAGTCATGCGTAGATTAGTTTCGCTCGTCTTGTCGGCGGTCGCTGCCGCAGTTCTATCAAGCGCTGCCGCGCTATCGGCGGAAGCTGTCAAAATCGGGGTCGTTCTGAGTTTAAGCGGCCCGGCCGCTGTGTTCGGAATCCCAGAGCGCGACGCCATCCAGGTGGCAATGGACAAGTTGAAGGCGGACGGCAAGCTCAAGCAGCCGATAGAACTTGTCATTTACGATGACAAGACCAATCCAACCGAAGCGGCGCGGATGGTCACGCAGGCCATCAACAACGACAAGGTCGTCGCCATCATTGGCCCCGGCACCGGCGGCAATATCCTGGCGGCCGGGCCACTTGCGCTGCGCATGCAGGTGCCGTTGCTCGGGCCGGCCGGAACGATGGCGATCACCGACCGCAAGAACGAGTTCTATCCATGGGTGTTCCGCGTGGCGCCAAGCGACCGCGTCGACGTTAAGGTCATCCTTGAGGATATGGCCAAGAGCAAAGCCAAGAAGATCGGTGTCTTCTTTCAGGAAGACGCCTACGGCAAAACCGGTGTCGACTTCGCCAAGGAGATTGGCCCGACGCTCGGCATGGAAGTGGTAGAAACGGTTAGCGCGCCATACACCGCGACTGATCTGACGGCTCAGGCAACACGGCTGCGCAATGCCGGCGTTGAGGCCGTGTTCCTGCAGGTTTCCATCTCCTCGCTCGGCGCCTCGTTCGTTAAGGCCGCCAACCAGGTCGGCCTCAGCGCCGCGGCCTATGCCAACGCCGGCCTTGCCCAGCGTTCGTTTGCCGAGTCAGTGGGCGGCGACGTCGACGGCCTGCGTGTGCTCAGCATCGGCAATCTCCCCTATGATCCGTCGGACGGCGAGGCCGAGCTTGCCAAGCTGCTCAAACAAGCCGGCAAGGTACCGCAAGGTTGGGGTGAACTTGTTGGCACCAACGGATTGATGACCGTCGTCGCTGCGGTAAATGCTCAAGGCGACAAAGAGATCACCGGAGTCTCGATGAGAGATACCATTGAAGGCCTGTGTGGTTATCCGGCATTTGCCCGCGGCAAGCCGTGCTTCTCCAAGGACAGCCACGACGGCTGGGCGGAGGATTCGCTGGTTATTACGGAGCTGCGCAACAAAGAGCTGAGAACCAGACGTTAACCGGCGGAGACGGCTTTGTACGTTTTGACCGAGTACATTGTACGCGGCATCCAGGCCGGTTCGATATACGGGCTCTTGGCATTGCCCATGAGCCTGCTCTTTGCAACCGCGGGCACAATTGACTTCGCGGTCGGCGCCTATGCCTTGCTCGCCGCCGCCGTCGCTACCATCGTCGCGGGTCCGCTTGGAATAGCCATCGCCATCGTGGCGGCGATCAGCGCAGCTGCGGCGATGGGTGTCATCTTCCTTGTACTCACGCGCACCGGAACGAGAGACCATATCGTCTTTGCGCTCGCAAGCTTCGGTCTCGCAGTGGCGATCGCCTCGTTCATTCTTTGGCAATTCGGAACGCAGGCCTTCGTCAGGGCTTCGTTCTCGCAGTTTTGGTCGCTCGGCGGCATTCGGATCAGCCCGCAAGGTGTGATCAATCTTGGGCTCGGTGCGCTCGTCACGCTGCTGTTGTATCTGCTGCTGTACTGGTCGGATCTCGGCCGCATGATGCGTGCGGCGGCCGCAAACCCGACCGGGGCCGAGCTTGCCGGCATTCCCGTCGCGCGGATCCAGTTTGGTACTTACCTGGCAGGCGGACTGCTCGGCGGCCTTGCCGGGATCATGATCCTTTACAGCGCCGGGCTCGATTTCACGGCCTCGCTGAGCCTCACGCTCGGCGGCTTCGGCGCGGCCATCATCTTCGGCATTACCAGTCCGCTGCGATGCCTGCTGGGCGGCGTCGCCATGGGCGTTGCAGAAGCCCTTGCGGCTGGCTACACCTCGGGAATGGTGACCGCCATGGTGCCGTTCCTGTTCGTTTTGATCGTCCTATCGGTGAGCAACATCGGCGGTGGCGCGATGGCAGGGGATCGGCCATGAGAGGCCTGACGAGCCGCCCGAACACGATGATCGTGCTGGGGCTGGCAATCGCGAGCGTCGCTTTGGCTGCCCGCGATCCGGTTTGGACCGATACCTGGGTTATCGTCGGCGTCTATGTTCTGATCGCGCTGTCGACCGGGATCAGCTACGGGCAAGCCGGAATCCTGTCGATGTCGCAAGGCGCGTTCGCGGCTGTCGGCGGCTATACCGCGGCCGTGAGCACCCTGCGCTTCAAGTTGCCCCCCGGGGTCGATCTCCTGATTGCGGCCGCGCTTCCGGCGTTGCTCGCCTACGGGCTCGCTCGCGTCGTCACCCGTTTGACGGCGCTGGCAACCGCACTCGCCACGCTCGCTCTCGGCAGTGTCATCGAGATCGGCTTGCGCAACATGGACAACATTACCGGGGGCTACATCGGTCTTGCCGGAATACCAGGCATCGGCATGATCGACACGCCGCTGAAATACTGCGCGCTGGTCTGGGCAATGATTTGCGTGTGCGTTCTAATGTACGAGAATCTGGTGAACTCGCCTTTTGGCCGCGCACTTAACGTGATCAGGCACGACCGCGTGCGCGCGCAAGCCGACGGGGTCAATGTTCCGCAGCTGCTCAGCGCCGCGTTCGCGTTCTCAGCAGCGATGGCCGGATCGGCAGGCTGGCTCTACGCGCACTACATCAGCTACATCAGTCCGAACTCGCTCGATACCCAGACGTCGATCTCGGCCCTGCTCATGAGCGTGATTGGCGGTTCCGGTATAATCCTCGGACCGCTTGCAGGAACTGTATTCCTTGATGTTCTGGTTCGTCATTTGCCGGCGCAAGAACTTCAGGGGATGTTCTATGGCGGTGCGTTGATTCTCATCCTGATTTTGGCGCCGACTGGATTGCTCGGACTTGTGCCGCCCTTATTGGCAAAGTTCCGCGCCAATCGCGGTTCCCGCCGGACAACAAAGGCGGCCAGGGTCAAGCCGGAGGCGGCGCAGTGACAGGCATGCTCGCAGCCACCGGAATTCGCATGTCGTTCGGCGGCCTCACCGCATTGAAAAGCGGCACCATCGAGGTAGCGGCGGGAACTATTATCGGCCTCATCGGCCGCAACGGTTCAGGCAAAAGCACGCTTTTCAATTGCATGACGGGTTACTTCCGTCCAAAGGTCGGCAAGATCACACTGTCCGGACGCGACATCACGGGACTACAGCCGCACCGTATTGTTGAACAGGGCATCGTACGTACGTTCCAAACCCCGCGACTGGATTTCGATGCAAATGCGCGTGCTGCCGTGCTCTGCGGTTTCTACCCGGCCAGAACCTCGACGTTCCTTGGCGCGCTTGCTGGCCTTCCGGGCGTGCGGCGCGAGGAGCGAAGGCTCGCAGAGAAAGCGGATCACATCATCGAGCGGATCGGGCTAGGTCCGCAGCGCGACCAACCGCTGGGCACGTTGTCGATGGGCCAGGTCCGGCTGGTCGAAGTAGCACGTTGTCTTGCGGCCAATGCGAAGTTCGTGTTGCTGGACGAGCCGGCCGCCGGATTGACGCGCGAGGAGCAGTTGGTTCTTTGTGGCCAGATTCGTGAGCTGGCCAAGCAGGGCATCGGCGTGCTTCTGGTCGAGCACAACTTCTTCCTGATTCATGAGCTCTGCGAACGGGTGACCGTGCTGGAGGAAGGAGCCGTGATCTTCGTCGGCACGCCGGGTGACGTTGCGCGTGACCCAGGCGTTCTGCGCTCCTATCTTGGCGCGGCAGCCGAATATGCGGGCGGGAGGGTCGCAGAATGACGTTCGAGGTATCCAAACTATCCGCGCGTTATTCCCGCATCGAAGTTTGCCACGACATCGGTTTTGAGGTCGGAAGCGGCGAATTCCTGGCCATCCTCGGCGCCAACGGCGCGGGCAAGAGTAGCCTGCTGGGAGCTATCGCCGGCGCGGTTTCCGCCAAAGGCAGCATCCTTCTCGCCGGACGACGCATCGACCATCTGTCATCGCACCAACGCGCGCGCGCCGGCATCGCATTCGTCCCCGAGGGCCGGCGCAACCTGTTCGGGCCCCTGACCGTGAACGAGAACCTGCAACTCGGGCTGCGCTTGAGCCCACCGTCCCGACGCACGTTAATCCGGGATCGAATCATCGAGCTTTTCCCGATCCTGGGCCGGCGCGGCAAACAATTGAGCGGCATGCTCAGCGGGGGCGAGCAGCAAATGCTTGCGATAGCAGTTGCGGTTGCGCGAGAGCCGCCATTGCTGTTGCTCGATGAGCCATCACAAGGTCTGGCGCCGATCGTTCTTGAGGAAATCGCGCTGGCCATCAAGGGACTGCGCGCTTTCGGCCTCACGCTGTTGCTGGCGGAACAGAACCACCAATTTGCAAGCGGCCTCGCCGATCGCTTCATCGCGCTTCAAGGTGGAGAGATTGTCGATTCTGGTAACAAAGCTGCTCTGGACAGTCGCGAGCGAGTCGCCGCCGCAATTATGGCGCACTGAGATCAAGCTATGCTGGCGGTGGTGCTGCGCGAACGAAGCTCATTTCGCCGCGTCTACCATCGAAACGACAAGCTCGGCATAGTACTCGCCGATCTGCTCGGGCGAGAGACGACCGCGCGGTGAGTACCACCCCAACACCGACCGGCATAGGGCGAGGATAGCCATCCTCATCATGTCGATATCCTTGATCTTGAACTCGCCGGTCGCGCAACCTTCCTTCAAGCAGTCTGTCACTATAAGCTCAAGCGCGTCGCGAATCTTCACGATATCCTTGCGCTGGGCGAGATTGAGAAAGTTGAATTCGGTGTTGGCGACGCAGGCAGCCTTGTACATCTTCAGCGGGAAAGCGACATAGTCTTGAACAATGCGTTTGAGGCGCTCGGTCGGACCGCCCGCCTCCTGCGAGGTGGCGGCTAGCCTCTCATGTAGCCTCTCGGCCACCACAACGATAATTGTGAATAGCAGTTCTTCCTTGGACTTGAAGTGCACGTAGACCGCCGCCGGGCTGAGCTTTGCCCGCTTGGCAATTTCGCGGGTACTGGAAGCGTGGAAGCCGCTCTTCCAGAAGCTATCGACTGCCGCCAGTAAAAGCCTACGAATCGAGGGACTTTCGACGCGGCGCTGGAACAGGTCGGGAAGCGTTGACTCGGTGGGGCGGCCCATCGTTGACGGCGCGAAGGATAGCGTCCTCGACGCGGCATCTCTGAGGCTGGATGTCATGGAGTTTCTTGAGGGGTTGGTTTGCAGGCCGATTCGCTTTCCTACCACAAATTCCGGTGCCTGGCGTTTGGCGGCACCGTCTCAGAATGCGCTGTGGACGGGAAAAACCGGCTTTCGCCTTTCCTTGATCGCCGCCATGCCCTCCTTGAGCTCAGGCCCGGTAAAGGCATGAAATTCGAACGCGAGCGAGGCGTCGAAAATCGGCCCCGCCAAGCGCAGCCAGTGGTTCATCGTGTACTTGGTCAGGCGGATCGCCGTCGGCGGTCCCTCGGCAAGGGTCGAGGCAATTTCAACGGCCTTGCCGTCCAGCTCGGAATCCTCGACGGCCATCGAGACCAGACCGATGCGCTCGGCCTCCTCGCCGGTGATGGTGGTGCACATCAACAAGTGGTACTTGGCGCGCGCCATGCCGCACAGCAGGGGCCAGATGATCGCGGCATGATCGCCGGCGGCGAGGCCAAGGCGGGTGTGACCATCGATCAGCTTAGCTGTCTTGCTCACGATCGAGATATCCGACATCAGCGCGCAGACCAAACCGCCACCAACCGCCGGTCCGCGCACGGCACTGATGATGGGCTTGGTGCAGTTGATCATGTTGTAGACGACGTCGCGCGCCTCGCGCAGGTTCTTCATGCGCACCTCGTGGTTCTCGACCATCTGCTGAACCATCTCGAAATTGCCGCCCGCACAGAAGGCGTCGCCCGCTCCGGTCAGGATCACCGCCGCGACGCTGTCGTCATACGAGATGTCGTGCCAGACCCGGACCATCTCGGGATGCATCACCTCGTCGATCGAATTTTTCTTGCCCGGATTGTCGATGGTTACCCGCAGCACCCTGGGGTGCGGCCGGTCGAAGCGCAGGCGCTTGTAGTTGCTGTAGAGGCTATCGGACATGGGATGCCTTTCCGGGGGCGTTTGCCAGGAAAATCCTGAGCGAAATCCTGTTCGGCGCGCCGCAACACCGGCGCAACTGGAGTAGTCGTACAAGGGTGTTGACCGCGATGCAAGCCTATCATATAAGCGAATGCTTAGTAAATACTAAGCGAACGCTTAGATGTATGCTGCGGCGCGAGGAGGAAACGATGCTCACGGTGAATGATGATCTGCTCGACCCCGAGATCATTCAAAACCCTTCTCCCTACTACAAGATGCTGCGCGAACAACATCCATGTTACTGGAACGAGCGCTGGCGCGGCTGGGTTCTGACCCGCTACGAGGACGTCTACGGTGCGCTGCATAGTCCGAAGATGCTGGCCGATCGCATCACGCCGTTTTTCAAGACACGTCTAAGTGATGAGGAGCGGGAGCGTTTCGCCCTGACCTACGAGGTCCTGCACTCCTTCGTGGTTTTCCTCGACCCGCCCGAGCATACCCATCTGCGCCGCATTTTTAGCCGGGCATTCATGCCGAGGGCGGTGGCGACGATGCGGGGAGTGGTGGAAAGTTACGTCAAGGACTTCTTCGACCAGTGGGAGGGCCGCAGCAGTGTCGATTTGAACCGCGACTTCGCTTACCCTTTCCCGGCCAACGTCATCGCCTCGATCATCGGCGCCCCCCGGGAAGACGTCCACCGTTTCCACGCCTGGGCCGACGCTCTCACCACGTTGCTGCTCGCCGGGGTCGGTGAGGAGCAACGCATGGACCGGGCCCAGGCTGCATTGATCGAGTTCAAGGCCTACCTGCGCGGCTTGTACGACGAACGAGTGAAAAACCCGCGCGACGACATGATGAGCTGGCTGATGGAAGTCCAGCGCAACGACCCGACGCTGACGCCGGACGACGTGCTGCATTCCTGTATCCTGCTGGTCAATGCCGGTCACGAGACCACGCAGGATCTGATTTGCAATACGCTGACGACGCTGTTGCAGACGCCCGACCAGCTCGAACTGCTGCGCCAAAAGCCGCAGCACATGAAAACTGGAATCGAGGAAGGGTTGCGTTTCAACGGTCCGCTCAAGGGCACGATGCGGGTCGCCGGTGAAGATATGATCATCGCTGACAAGCACGTACGTGCCGGCGATCGTATTCTCCTGCTAATGGGGGCCGCCAACCGCGACCCGGCCAAATTCGACGATCCGGAGCGGTTCGACGCGACACGTTACCCGAACCTGCATTTGTCGTTCAGCCATGGGATCCACTTTTGTCTGGGGGCCCCGCTGGCGCGTATGGAGATGGAAATCGCGTTTAAAGAGCTGCTTAGGCGCTTCCCCAGAATGGAATTGACCAGCCCTATTCAATGGGATCCGCGCATCCTGGGACGTAGTATCGTGCCGCCGATCAACCTCAGGCTGGATTGAGACAACCGATGCAACAGCGCAAACTGGTCCGCGTCCACGTAGATCCCGATCTGTGTGTCGGCTCGGCCATGTGCATCAGCTCCAGTCCCGAATCGTTTCGCATGGGCCCTGACGGGCACGCCATCTACGTTGCCGATGCGGTG
>Ga0137361_10000855_pt1 | contig 18010 bp, 13 predicted proteins | sample Mad1_80_16metaG_FD_104923 | JGI IMG/M metagenome (GOLD analysis project Ga0137361, IMG submission 104923) | Vadose zone soil microbial communities from Angelo Coast Range Reserve, California, USA - Mad1_80_16 metaG | ecosystem: Environmental > Terrestrial > Soil > Vadose zone | place: USA... | reverse complement strand
ATGGCGCTGATCAAGCAGGCCTACGGCACGCTGAACGCTCCGCCGGGAGCAAATACCCCGGTGCAGACGGGCGGAGCCTCGGCCTATCAGCAGTCGCGCTTTGCCAATTATCAGACCGCGCTCGCCTGGATGAATCTGCAGAACGGCCAAGGATAAACCGCAAAGCCCTCACCCTTCCCTCTCGCGAACGGGAGGAAAGGGTGAGAACCCGCGCGAGATGCTGCCCTTACTGCCGCACGGTAGGACGCGTGCGATCGAGCGGTTGGAGGGACGCCGCCGTCTGGGCCATTCTCAGCAGCTGAACGAACTCGTTGCGATAGCCGAACTCGTCGTCGCCCTTTGCTCCTTGCGCCAACGCGATGGCTTGGCTGTAATCGAACGCCTTGATGTAGGGATCGTGGCGCAACAGCTGCGCCGATCCGGCAACGGCCGCGGCAAAGCGGATGTCGACGGGAAGCTTGCTGAAGTCGGATTCCACGTCGCGCTGGACGATGGGTCGCGTGATCAGCTTCGATTCGTCTTCGTTCGGCAGCTTGTACCGGATCTTTAGGAACGCGATTTCGCCTTGCGGTGAAGTCATGTTGGCGCCCGACGCCTTTGAGCCATAGCGCAGGGGATCGGAGGCTTGCGCACGCGAGCCGACGGGCGTGATTTCATAGAGCGCCGTCACCGTGTGGCCCGAGCCGATGTCGCCTGCGTCCACCTTGTCGTTGTTGAAGTCGGTGCGGTTCAGCATCCGCGTCTCGTAGCCGATAAGCCGGTATTCCGCGATGCGGGCCGGATTGAATTCGACCTGAATCTTGACGTCCTTGGCGATGGTGAACAGCGTCGAGCCGATTTCATCGACGAACACTTTGCGCGCTTCAGTGATGGTATCGATATAGGCCGCCGTGCCGTTCCCCGCTTGGGATAGCTTCTGCATCATGAGATCGTTGTAATTGTCGACACCGAAGCCGAGCACGGTCAGGAACACGCCGCTGGAACGTTCGCGCGCGACGAAATCCTCAAGCGCTTTCGGATCCGTAATGCCGACATTGAAGTCACCGTCCGTGGCAAGCAGGATACGATTGACCCCGGTCTTGTCGAAATTTGCCTTGGCGAGCTCATAGGCTTGGCGGATGCCTTCGCCGCCCGCGGTTGAGCCGCCGGCCTGCATGCGGTCGATGGCGGCTAGGATTTTCGCCTTGTCCGAACCTACCGTCGGCTCCAGCACCGTGCCCACCGATCCGGCATAGACCACGATCGAGACGCGGTCCTCAGGGCGAAGCTGGTTGACCAAGAGCTGGAAGGAGCGCTTCAACAGCGGCAGCTTATTGGGCTGGTTCATCGAGCCCGAGGTGTCGATCAGAAAAACCAGATTGGCCTTCGGCCGCTGGGTCTTCGGCAGATCGAACCCCTTGATGCCGACATGAAGAATCTGCGTGTCTTTGTTCCAGGGCGAGGGGTAGACCGCGACCGTGGGCTGGAAGGGTGCGTCGCGGTCCCTCGGCACCGCATAGGAATAGTCGAAATAATTCACCATCTCTTCGATGCGCACCGCGTCCACCGGCGGCAGCACGCTCTGATTCAAATAACGGCGCACATTGGCGTAAGACGCCGTATCGACGTCCACCGAAAAGGTCGAGACCGGCTCCGCGCTGACGACTTTCACCGCGTTCGGCGTCGCGTTGGGATAGCGTTCCGTGTTCTGTGGCGACACGCCGGGGACGGTCCTGAAAAGATCAGCGCTCGCGAGTGCGCCCGTCTGGGCGAAATTCTGGGGGCTGAGATTTGTCACCGGCACGCCGACTGCCGCGCTGCCGCGGATCAAGCTGCCGGTAACGAGGACCTGTTCCGGCGTCGCTGCCGGCGCGGCGGGAGGCGGCGCGGCGGCTACGCGTGCGCCTGACGGGGCCTGCAACACGTCGATACGAGCCTCGGCCGGCGCTTTGGCCGCCGGAGCAGGAACCGCCTCGCGCTGTGCAGCAGATGCATCCGCCAAACGACCTGCTATGACGGCTGGTGGCTGGGCGACGGTCCCGGTTTGCGCCAAGGCGCGCTCATTCCGCCGAGGCTCCGCGTCGCCTTTGGGAGGCAACAGCTTTGCCAGCTGCGTCGGGGGCGGCTCGACGCTCGGAGGCGCGACAAGGATCGCCGGAGCAGGCGAAGTCGCGCGCGGTTCGAGATCGGCGATTCTGGGCGGGGGCGCGCTCGTCAGGACGACATCCGAATTGCGATGGCTTGCCGCCACCGCGATAATTACCGTGACCGCGGCAGTGGTAGCCAGGCCGCCGGCCCAGGCAAATTGCCGGCCCCACGAGGCGGAGCTCAAGAATCGGCTGCGTTTGACGATCGTTTTGGCGTTTTCGCGCGCCGCATTTTTCGCAGCCGCGGCAACGAGCTCGGGAGGCACGCTAAAATCCTGCGCGGACACCGCATCCAGAAAGGACTGCGCGGCTTCGAGTTCATAGATTTCATCCGGCGCGTCCGCGAGCAACGCAACGAAGGCCTCCGCCTCTTCGGCATCGAGGACGCCGTCGAGATAGGCAGAGAGCTTCGCGATCGCATCGCCGTCGCCGTCGCTCGCGCCTTCGCGCACACGCGTCAGAGCGGCGAATAGAGCAGCCCGTGCGGCAGGTCCGGGCGAGGCTTCGAGTGCATCATCGGGCTCCTTGAGCAGACGCTCGAACAGGCGCTCCAGTTCAGTTTTGTCCATGGCGGTTCTCCTTCGCGTTTCCTAGACGGACGCGCGCCAACTTTTGATGGTGGAATTTTCCGACAGCGCGTCGCGCAAGTGCTGCAACACGCTTTGCTTCAGTTTGTAGATCTCTTCGACCGGCCGCTGCATGAGACGGGCGATATCGCGTGAGGGAGGTGTGTTCGTACCGCCGAGCACGATCGTCAGATAGAGCCGTTCGGCACCGTGTAACGTTGCGATCACTTCGGTCAGGGTCTCCAGCGCTGCGGCGAGCCGCTCTTCCTCTTCCGATTGGACGAGCAGATCTTCCGCAGAAGGTTCGACGGCACTTGTCACATCTTCGAGCTTGTCCGTTGGAACGCAAATGATGCGGACGTCCGCCCGCATCGGTGCCAATGCACGCACCCGTGAGAGCGCGGCAACGATCTCGGCGGTGTCGGACTTGCGCCCAAAGCGCGAGCAGAGATGAGTAGCCAGGACGTCCGGATGTTCGGAAATCCCTTGCCAATAGACCAGCTTGAAAATCTCCTGATCGAGCTCGGGGAGTCTTGTCACGCCCGTGGGAAGGCGCCGGCGCGGAACTGCGGCGCGTATGCGGTCGATGATGAGATGATCGACGGCGCGCAAGACGAAGCCGGCGAAACTGCCGCTGCCATTATAGGTTTTGAGACGCCGGTAATCGTCGTCGATCAGCGCAAGACAAACATCTTGATAAGTGCCCCGCCGTGCTTCCTCGGAATGAGGAAGCCTTTTGCGGATCAACCTGACGATGTCCGCATTGAATAGCCGCTCGAACGCGCTCCAACCGCGCTGCGCATCCGATTGCAGCATCCGCAACATGCGCTCGGCCAAGAGGTCACGCACGCTGAGCGCGACGAAGGTCTCGAGCGTGCCGCGGCCCGAGTAACCCGCAAGCCGCGCGAATCGATTGGCGCTCAGCGCAGCCATGACATCCGCGAATGCTTCGCGTGCCTCGGCATCTTCTCCCGTGAGAAGGCAGCAGCTTTTCCAAACGGTCGCGGAAATATCCTTGACGAATTGCGCGGTATGGACGGAGTTGCCTGCTCGGAGCGCGATCAAGCGGACGAAATCATCAGCTCGTTCCGACTTCAGCCCGCGTGGTTGGCCTCCCCCTCGTCCCTGCAACGCGGCGGACTGTCCGTTGAACTCGCCACCCTGCATTGGGGAATTCTTGCGTCCGGCGCGAACCTGCGCGCGACCGGCCGATTGCGCTGTGTCTACAAGCGCTTCAAACACTGGTCCCATGTCATGTCGTCCATGGTGATGCCCCTCGCCTCACCATTAGACGGACAAATGCGTATTTTTGACGGCAGAAATCCGGTGCGGGCGTGGAAATGTCGTCCGAACACAGGACCTGCAACGATGTTGCTCAGATGACCTTGTTGTAGACGATGGCGCCGGTCGAGACGCGCTTCGGCCTTGGCGTTCCGCTATAAGGGGCGTTGCGCTTGCGCGACTTTTCGACTTCCTCGGCGACGGCCTGAACCAATCCTTCGCTGGCCTGCCGCATGCACGCGACAAGAGTCTCATGGCGCGCCAGCAATTTTTTGAGGCGGCCACCTGAATCCTTCAACGCGGCGATCACTTGCTCCGGCATGTTCTTGATTCCGCCGGAAGCTTTCAGCGCCATCACTTCGCGGCCGTACAGCGCGCAAAGCCGCGCGACCTCGGGATCTGTCGTCGTAAGATTGTCGAACGCGCCCTGTTCGAGCGCGGCGATGTCGGCCGAGATGGCTTCGCTCAATCGCTTGCTGATCGCCAGCAATTGCTCGAGACGGCGGAGTTGCTCCGCCTGTGTTTCGCTTCCTTTGGCTATGGCGGTCATCCGACTTTCTCCTGAGCGCGCAACAACTCGCGCTTGACTTGATCGGCCAAACCGAATCCCCCTTGTTCGGCAATGGTCTTGGAATACTGATCGAGCATCAGCGAACGAAAGATCGATTCGGCGGGCCCGCCGCCGAACGGTCCGTCGGTTTTCACGCCTTCGAACATCGTGGAAAGCATCTCATTCACAAATACCGCTTCGAATTCCTGGGCCGCCTTGTCGGCCTGCACCTTGCTTTTGGCCGCCGCCAGGCTCGGAGCCGCCTTCGTTCCGAGAAGAGCCGCGGAAACCTGCAGATCAGCCGCGCTCATCCGATCACCTGGATTTCGGCTTGCAGCGCACCCGCCGCCTTGATCGCCTGCAGAATCGAAATCATGTCGCGTGGCCCGACGCCGAGCGCGTTCAAGCCGTTCACCAGGACCTGAAGGCTCACGCCGTCCTGCAGCACGATGAGCTGCCGGCCCATTTGTTCGTCGACGTCGATGTTGGTGCGCGGCACAACTTGCGTTTGCCCCTGTTGCGAGAAGGGCTGCGGCTGGCTCACCTGCGCAGTCTCGGTAACGCGGATGGTGAGGTTGCCTTGCGCAATGGCGACCGTTGAGATTCGTACGTCCGAGCCCATCACGATGACGCCGGACTGTTCGTCGATCACCACCTTGGCAGGAAGATCAGGTTCGACCTTGAGCTGCTCGACCTCGGTCAAGAGCGCGACGATGTCGCCGTTATAATTTGCCGGGCGGTTGAGCCTTACAGTGGCGGAATCGCTTGCGGTCGCCGCAGGTCCGCCCAAGTAGCGGTTGATCGCCTGCGCCACGCGTTGCGCCGTTGTGAAATCGGGATTGCGCAGGGCCAGCCGGAGCGAGGGTGCCTCCGCGAGCTTGAAGGTGACTTCGCGTTCGACCGTGCCGCCATTGGCGATGCGTCCTGAGGTCGGCACGCCACGGGTTACGGATGCTGCCTGGCCTTGCGCGGAAAAGCCGCCCACCGCGACGGGCCCCTGGGCCAGCGCGTAGACTTCACCGTCGGCGGCCAAAAGCGGCGTCGCCAGCAAGGTGCCGCCGTTCAGACTTTTTGCGTCTCCCATTGCGGAAACGACCACATCGATGCGGGTGCCTTGGGCTGAGAAGGGACGGAGATTCGCAGTCACCATGACGGCGGCGATATCCTTGGTGTTCACGTTGTAGCCGCGTGTATTGACGCCAAGACGCTCCAGCATGGTCTGCAGCGCTTGCCTGGTGAAAGGCGAGTTCTGCAACGTATCGCCTGTACCGGTCAGACCTGCCACCAAGCCGTAGCCGATCAGCATGTTGTCGCGTACGCCTTCGATGTCGGCCAAATCCTTGATGCGCGAAAAGGCACTCGCCTGATGCGGGCTCAAGACAAGCGACAGCGCGGCGACGAAACGGCAAATTTTTTGAGCGTAGGAGATGGCCATGAGGGTTCCGGATTCTTCCGACGTGTTTCGCCCCCTTGCCAGATCCGTGCCGCGCGGGCCCTTTTAAAATTGGCTTTAATTCAATTGCTTAGATGCGCCCGGCGCTCGCCCTGGCCGCCATCGGCAAGTTTTGCCCGCCCTTTCCCGCCTAAGGCGGCAATTCCGCGTACGCGTTACGCGGTCCCGCGGCATCGCGCTTCCATTTCAGGGGGGGCGACATGGACAGGGCTCCTGCTAGTGCCTATTTTTGCCGCTGATTCAAAGTTTTGGGCCGCCGCGAATGAACATTGTGAGACCTCAATCGGGCCGGCCCACCCAGAGACGGCCGCGCCCTGCCGTCTTGTGCATCCTCGATGGTTGGGGCTGGCGGCCTGAGCCCAAAGACAACGCCATCCTTGCCGCCAGAATCCCCAATTTCGACCGCATGCTGCGCGAGTGTCCCCATGCGCTTCTGGCGACTTCAGGCCGCGCTGTGGGCTTGCCCGAGGGCCAAATGGGCAATTCGGAAGTCGGCCACACCAATATCGGCGCCGGCCGCCTGGTCATGCAGGATCTGCCGCGAATCGACGAAGCCGTGCGAAGCGGACATCTCGCCGACCGCCCTGCCCTTCGCGCCTTGATCGGTGCAGCAAAAGAAACCGGCGGCGCGGTGCATCTGATGGGACTGCTGTCGCCCGGCGGGGTTCATTCGCATCAGGCACACATGTCCGCCCTTGCCCGCGTGCTCTCGGAGGCAGGTCTCACCGTCCATGTTCATGCGTTTCTCGATGGGCGCGATACGCCGCCTCAAAGCGCCCTCGGCTTCGTTGAGACATTCGAAAAAAGCGTTGCGGATCGCAAGAGTGTGCGCATCGCCACATTATCGGGCCGTTACTATGCCATGGATCGCGACAAGCGTTGGGAACGCGTGGCGAGAGCCTATGACGCGATCGTCGATGCAAAAGGTCCCCGCTTTAAAGAGGCGAAGACGGCAATCGAAAAATCCTATGAGGACGGCGCGAACGATGAATTCGTGATCCCGTGCGCCATCGGCGACTATGCAGGCGCACGCGACGGCGATGCGCTGCTCTTTGCCAATTTCCGCCCCGACCGCGCGCGTGAGATTTCCACGGCCCTTCTTGATCCCGCCTTCGACGGTTTTCCGCGAGCGCGCGTCCCGCATCTTTCCGCGGCTGCCGGCATGACGCAATATTCCGAAGCGCTGAAAACGTTCATGGGCGCCCTGTTCCCCCCCGAGGAGATCACCGAAACTCTTGGCGAACTCTTCGCCGAGCGGGGCCTCAGGCAATTGCGCATCGCAGAGACCGAGAAATATCCGCACGTGACCTTCTTCTTGAATGGCGGGCGGGAGACCCAATTCCCGGGCGAAGACCGGATTCTGATCCCGAGTCCCAAGGTTGCGACCTATGATTTGAAGCCGGAAATGTCGGCCTATGAGGTGACCGATAAACTCGTGCAGGCGATCCACTCAGGCACATACGATCTTATTGTCGTCAATTACGCCAATCCCGACATGGTCGGACATACCGGCAATATGAAAGCGGCAATCGCGGCAGTGGAAGCAATCGACGATTGCTTGGGTCGTGTGCGCGAAGCTGTTGAAACGGCAGGGGGCGTGCTGCTTCTCACCGCCGATCACGGCAATGTCGAATTGATGCGCGATCCAAAAACCGGCGCGCCGCATACTGCGCACACACTGTTGGATGTGCCTATCATTGCGATCGGCTCGAATCTCTGCGGCAATGGCGCGGGAGTTCATCTGCACAATGGCCGGCTTGCCGATGTGGCTCCGACGCTGCTTGATCTGATAGGATTCGACAAGCCGCCGCAAATGACAGGACAATCCCTGGCTGAGTCGGAATATGGAACACAGAAGACAGGGATCGGAAAATGAAGCGTGCGATTCTGATCCCCGCTCTCTGTCTTCTTTGTTCTGCAGCCGCGGCTGCGCCGCAACAAACCGGCGCGGGCGCCCCCCTCGCCGACCGCTACGAGCGTGCTTTGAAGGATCTGCAAGAAAATCGTCTCAGCGAAAACCAGACGCGTGCCGAACGCGATCGGCTTGCAAGCGAGGCGCAGAGCCTTCAGACGCGTCTGATTGCCGACGCGGCGAAAGTGCAACAGCTGGAAGTGGCGTCTGCCGCTACGCAGCAAGAGCTCGCGCAACTGAGCGAAACCGAACGCACGCTTCTCGCCGAATTGGCCCGCGATCGCGATCGCGTGGCGCATTTGCTTGCCGTGCTGCAGCGGCTCGATGCGGATGCACCGCCGGCGCTTGCCATCAGGCCCGATGATTCGCTTGCCGCCGCCCGAGGCGCCATGCAGCTTGGCGCGATGCTGCCGCCGGTCTACGAGCAGGCCGCCGCGTTGGACCGGCGTCTGAAGGCCCTTACGAGTACGCAGGCGGCGCTCAAGGCGAAGGCGAGCCAAGCCCAGCGCGAATTCCAATCGTTAACCACTTCCCGAGCCGAATTGGATCAACTGCTGCAATTGCGCAACAGCGAAACCGCTGCCGCAGACGCCAAGCTGTCGGAAATTCACAACGTTACGGACGACATAGCCCGGCAGACCAAGAACCTGAAAAGCCTAATCGATCGGATTGCCGGGCTCCGCGCCAAGGGTGGATTCAGCCAGGGGATGACCGTGGTTACGCCGCAGAATACGGGCTCCGCCACGCTGCGGCGGGCCTCCTTGAGGCTGCCCGTCGTGGGTACGGCCATACCGGGCGATCCCGCCGGTCCGGGGCGCACGCCGGGTGTCGGGGGGCCTCAAGGGCTATGGTTTGAAGCCTCCGGCTCAGCCCAAGCTGTAGCGCCCGGGGATAGCGAAGTTGTGTTTGCCGGGGTCTACCAAAATTTGGGCCAAGTCTTGATATTGGAATTGGTCGGCGGTTACCATTTGACACTAGCGGGACTTGGCCGCATCGATGTCCACATTGGCGACCTCGTGCTGGCGGGCGAACCCGTGGGGGTACTACCGGATGTTAAGGCGGCTCGGCTTTATATGGAGCTGAGGCGCAACGGTCAGACTGTGGATCCGGCGCCGTGGATGAGCGCCGAACTTGGAAAGGCAAACGGAACATGAAAAAGTTCGCATTCGCCGGAGTAGGCGTAGCGGTTGGATTTGTCAGCGCATTGGCTTTGTTTCCTGCGGCGCACGGCGCGCCCAGCGTCTTGTCCGCGTATCGCGAACTCGATCTGTTCGGTGATGCCTTTGAAAGGGTACGCGCCAATTACGTGCGCGAAGTCGAAGACTCGGAGCTGATCAATTCCGCAATCAACGGCATGGTGTCCTCGCTCGATCCTCATTCGAGCTATATGGACCCCAAGGAATTCGCCGACATGCAGGTGCAGACTCGCGGTGAGTTCGGCGGTCTCGGCCTCGAAGTCACGCAGGAAGACGGGCTCGTCAAAGTCGTCACACCCATCGACGACACGCCCGCTTCGCGCGCCGGACTGAAGACCGGCGATTTCATCTCGGCAATCGACGGCACCAGCATTCAGGGCATGCCCCTGAACGAAGCGGTTTCCAGAATGCGCGGCCCCGAAAATTCGAAGGTCACGCTCACCATTCTGCGCACTGGAGAGAAAAGACCTCTCGACGTGACGCTCACCCGCGCGGTCATCAAGGTTGAGAGCGTGAAATATGAGCGCAAGGGCGACATCGGCTACATCCGCATTTCCTCGTTCAGTGAAAAAACGGACGCCGGACTGAAGAAGGCCATCGCCGATCTCAAGAAGCAGATCGGCCCCGGACTCATCAGAGGCTACGTGCTTGATCTGCGCAACGATCCGGGCGGCCTCCTGGATCAAGCCATCGCGGTGTCGGACGATTTCCTGACCACCGGCGAAGTGGTCTCCACGCGCGGCCGCAGGGCCGACGACACACAACGTTATAACGCCCGCGGCGGTGACCTCACCGACGGCAAGCCTATCCTTGTGCTGATCAATGAAGGTACGGCTTCGGCGTCGGAAATCGTAGCAGGCGCGTTGCAGGATCACCGCCGTGCGACCGTCGTCGGCGTGACCTCATTCGGCAAGGGTTCTGTGCAGACGATCATCCCACTGGGCGGCCAACGCGGCGGCGCGCTCAGGCTAACCACGGCGAAGTACTACACGCCGTCGGGCCGTTCGATCCAAGCTACCGGCATCACGCCGGACATCGCGGTGTCCAATCTGACCGAGAAGGCGCAAGCCGAAGCCGATCAGTTCTCGGCCCGCACCGAAGCGACGCTCGCCGGTCATCTTGACGCGGAAGGCGCGCAACGCAACACGAAAATGCCGACGATCCGTCCGGAAGAGGGCAAGAAGTATGACGACTTCCAGCTCGCTTACGCGCTGGATCGTCTCGACGGCAAGATTGTGTCCAACGCGACGCAGAAGCAGGCCGCTGCTCCGGTTGCTCCCGCGACGCCGCAGGCCCACTGATACCGTCAATCGTTTCTGTCATGAACGTACCCCCGGGCATCCCCCGGGGGTAATTTTTTGCGCAGGGAAAGAGCTAGGAAGCCGCCGTTAACGCCGACGTAACTATATCCGGTCTGGATAGGGGGATGACACCAGAACCTTCGAGCGACGGGGCGGCCGAGGCTTCGCCGCTTTCGAGCAAACGCAATTGGCTCCGCAGGCCGCCTCCGCTGGCAATCGGATTCTTTGTGCTCTTTGCAAGTGTTGCCGGGACAATCATCGCAGTCAATTTTTTCGGTTCCCCGTCGCGCAGCGATCCCGGCACATGGCTTGAGCTCGCACCCCTCGCGCGCGCGGCCTCGGATAAAACCAATCCGGTCTCATTTCTTAACGCCCGATCATTGGCCGGCCATCTCGTAACAGATCCGGCGCTGATCGAAGATTCGCCCGTGGGACCTTTACCTGTGCAAGCCGCGAACGGCCGCATGCCGATGACCGCCTATGCCCTTCCCGTCGATCCCAACGACAAGCATCCGCGAATTGCCATCGTCATTTCCGGCCTCAACGTCAGCGCCAGCAATACCAAGCTCGCATTGTTGAATCTGCCGCAGGAAGTAACGCTTGGCTTCTCGCCGTTTGCTTCGGGGGCACAGGCCTATGTCGATCGTGCCCGCGAGGCCGGCCATGAAGTTCTCGTCGAAGTGCCGATGGAGCCCTTCGATTTTCCCGAGAGCGATCCGGGTCCCCACGCCCTTCTCGTCGCGGCGAGTGCGGAGGAAAACCTCAGGCGCCTTAACTGGTCAATGTCGCGCTTCACCGGCTATGTCGGACTTACCAATCTGTTGGGCGGCCGCTTCATGGGTGAGCAGGGCGCCATCGAGTCCGTGCTCAGCGAGACGGCACGTCGGGGCCTGCTTTTTTTCGATGATGGCGGGAACCCGAGCTCGATTGCCTTGACGGGGGCCCGCCATGTCAAAGCATCGATCGCAACCGGAAGGCTGGTGCTCGACGCAATTCAGACGCGCGAGGCGATCGACGGCAAGCTCGCCGATCTTGAAGCCGAAGCTAAGCGCAATGGCTTCGCCGTCGGCGTCGGCTCGGTCTATCCGATTACGATCGCGCGTGTTGCCGAATGGGCGCAAAGCGCTGCAACGCGGGGTTTCGAACTGGTGCCGATTTCTGCGCTCGCGGCGACCCCGGGCCAACAAGAAACGGCGACGGCCGGTTCCGCAAACCGCTAGCACTTCCTAACAACCGAGACGCGTGCTTCACTTGATCCCCATGATTGAGCGGCACGTCAGCCCTATTGAGCTTCCCTATCGGCCTTGCGTCGGCATGATGATGTTCAACCGCGCCGGCAAAGTCTTCGTGGGCAAGCGTATCGACCAATCGGTGGAAGCCTGGCAAATGCCGCAGGGCGGAATCGACGAAGGCGAAGACCCGAAGGCGGCTGCATTGCGCGAGCTCGAAGAAGAGATCGGCACGCGAAACGTCGCGGTGCTGCGTGAGCACAAGGACTGGCTGACTTACGAGCTGCCCCCTGATCTCATCGGTGTTGCTTGGGAAGGTCGCTATCGCGGCCAAAGACTAAAATGGTTTGCGCTGAGATTTTTGGGCACCGACAGCGAGATTGATCTGAAGACCCACCACCCGGAATTTTTGGAATGGAAATGGGTGGACGCGGATGAATTGCTGCGTCTGATCGTTCCGTTCAAGCGGGAAACCTACGCAAAGGTCGTCGCGGCGTTTTCGGATTTGGCAAAGGGCAAGTAGCGAACGGGGAAAACCCGTTCGCTACTTGCTATTTCGCGGTTTTACTTATTCGCCGTCGCCGTGCGCAGGCGTGCGCGTCCTGCCATCGCGCATTCGGTCTGAATGTCAAATATCTTCTGCTGGAGTTCGGGCCCCAAGACGAAGGGATGTTTCTGGCCCGCCGCACGCGTCTTCAAGGCTTGGATCTTTTGGAACGCGTTGTCGAAGTTGGAGTGGTTCGCCATGGGAACATCGGCGCCCTTCTCCTTTGCGACTTTGGCGAATTTTTCGACCGAATTGACGTAGGTCGTATAATTCGCTTCCGATTGCGCGAAGTTGAAGCCGATCCCGCCCCAGAAAGCGCCGACGTGGCGCTGGTTGCCGTCTTTCAGCGGAATGATGAGGGAGATAGCGCCGGGAGTATGCGGCGGCGTCTGGTAAATCTCGATTGTGGTATCGCCGAGCGTGAGCTTTTCGCCGTCTTTCACCGATTTTCCGCGCTTAGGCAGCGGGCCGCGATTGGTGTTTCCGGCGGGCGGCGGCTGCATGCGTTCGATGACGCCCCAATCCGTATCGCTCATCACCAATTGGGCGTGCAGCTTATCGGCCAAATACTGCGCACCGCCGAAATGGTCATTATGGGCATGCGTGATGACGATATATTTGACCTGCATGGGATCGAGCCCGAGCTTCTTCAAGCCGCCTTCGATGAAGGTCTCCGCCTCGCGCGGATTGTCGAGCGTATCGATGACGATGATGCCGGCCGACGTCGTGATCGCCCAGGCCGAAACGCTTGGAATGCCGATGAAATAGAGATTGTCGAATATCTTGGCGGGCTCGGCGGTGTTGTTCGCCACCGGCGCGGGTACCGCGCCAAGCGGGCCCCCGCAGAGCGTGGTCACGCTCTTCAGATTCGCATCCTGTCCCGCAGTGCGGGCCGCAGTCGCGACATGGATGTCGGCGGTATCGTAGACGGCGAGCACGGCGCCGGCGCGCGGCGCCGCGGCGTCGGCGTAAGCAATGTATCCGATCCAGGCAGCCGCCGCGGCCGATGCAAGCATCACGGTTCTTGTTCTATTGCCAACGCCCATCTGCCTCTCCTCTGTTCGTCTCTATGCGTCCTCAGTTTTTTTCATTAAGCGCCGCCGCGCGCGCTTTTGCGCATTCGGCGGCGACCGTCAGATAGCGCGCCTCGCTGGCAGCGCCGGTGATGAAGGGGTGCGGTTGTCCGGCTTTGCGCGCCTTCAGCGCCGGCATCTTCAACAAGGCATCGTCGAATATCGGGTGATTCGAAAGGGGCACATCCACCTTCCTGTCGGCGGCAATCTTGGCGAATCGCTCGGCCGACGCCGCGTAAGTTTTGAAGTTCTCCAGTGTCGGGGCGAAGTTGAACGCCGTGCCGCCCCATTCGCCGGCGAAATGCTGCATGCCCCCATCCTTCAATGGAATGATGAGGGAAAGCGTTCCGGGCGTGTGCGGCGGAGTCACGTACATCTCGATGGTCGTATCGCCGAGCGTGAGTTTGTCGCCGTCCTTGACCGAAAGCCCCCGCTTGGGAATCGGCCCACGGTTTGGCGCTTCCGGCCGTTGCGGCGGGCTTTCAAGGTAGGTCCAGTCGATATCGCTCATCACCAGCTGCGCATGAAATTTGTCGGCGAGATACGTCGCTCCGCCGTAATGATCCGCGTGGGCATGGGTGATGACGATGTATTTGATCTGAGCGGGATTGAGCCGCAGCTTTCTCAAGCCCCCTTCAATGAAGGTTTGGGCCTCCTGCGCATTGTTGAGCGTATCGAGGATGATGATGCCGTCCGACGTCGTCACAGCCCATGCAGAAACACTCTGGATGCCGACATAATAGAGATTGTCGAACACCTTCATCGGTTCGACCGCGTCGTTCGCCGGCCGTGGGTCAGGCCCGTTGCGCGGAAGGCAGACCGTAAGAATGCCCCCCAAATCGAGGCCCGCCGCGACGGTGGCGGCTCTGACATGAGCTTCGACCGTGTCCGGTACCGACTGCTGCGCCAAAGTCGTTCCCACGGAGGCCAGCACGGCGGCAAGAGCAGCTGCAACCATCATCCAGGCCGTGGTTACGCCAGACATGGATATCGTCCTCCCAAACGTTCGAACTTTGGCGGGAGGTTACTCGATAGCGGCGGCGCGATCCAGAATAGCCGCCGCAAGGCGGCTCCTAGCGGCTTTCGCTCAATTGCTCGCAGTTTCCTGCTTTTTGAAGTCGGCCATGAAGGCCTGCAGGGTGTCGACGGCGGCGATGCTCTTGGCAAGGTCGCGGAACGCCACGCCCTGCTGGTCGATCTTCTCAGTGACGACCGCAAAGGCCTTGGCGTCGGGACTGGCATTCATCTTCGAGGCGTAACGCTCGCGCAGGCGCTCCAGCGCTTGCTCGTCGCTGCCGAGCGAATAGGCGACGGCCGCGCGCATGATTTGTGCGCGCTCTTCGGCCGAAAGCGGCCCACTGACGTTCCAGCGTTGCCCAAGAATGTCTTCGGTCTTGGCGCCCGCGACCGCCCAATTGCCGGATTCCCAATAGATGTCGGCGCGCAATTTCTTGGCCTCGCTCGCGTCATCGTCGGCAATCAGGTCCACCGCGGCGTCGTATTGCTTGAGGCCGGCGAGCGCGCGCGCTTCCAAGAGACGGCGTTGCAAATTGATGTCGTCGGGAAGACGGGTCTGGCGCGTATCGTTGATGGTCTTGAGCGCTTCCTTGGGCTTGTGGTCCAGCAGATAAATCATGGCGAGTTTGGTGGCGACGATGGCGCGCGCCACGCCGTCCAACCGCTTATTGACCTGATGGTCGAGCAGCTGTTCGGACGGACCTAGGAGGTCGACCGTGACCAGCCGGTCGGTCAAGCGTCGAATCATTTCGTCGCCGTCGCGTCCGATCGGCGTCAATTCGATGAAATCGTAGAACAGCGCCAGGGCTTGGACCGGTTGAAGGACGTTGCTCTTGCTGCCGAGATAAAGCTCATTGAAGGCTCTGCGCATATCGTCTTGGGCATCGCGCGCAAGCTCGGCGTCGGGGAAGTTCAGCGCCGCTACGCGCAGGATGTCCAGTCCCTCGTGCCAGCGCGAATCGGCGAAGTAGAGAGCGCCAAGCTTGCGCAGGGTCTTGAGCTCGAGCGCGTCGCCGCGCCAACGGAACCGCAATTTCTCCAACGTTTCGATCGCGTCGGCCGGCTTGATCTTTTTCACGCCCAATTGAGCTTCGACGCGCGCATAAGTGGCTTTCGCCGCGACTGGGGCATAATCGGTTTGTTCGAGTCCGCGCAGGCGGGCCACCGCTTCATTGACGTGGCCTTGCGCGGCGAGCAGCTGGGCTTTCATCAAATGCGCTTCGACCGATTCGCGCGGGGTTAGCTCCGGCGGGAGTTGATCCAACGCATCGCTGGCGCTCGCCAGATCGCCTTGCGCGAGACCCGTTTCAGCACGCGCGAGGCGCGCTCGAGTCTGGAAGGATTGGGGATAGAAACGCATGACGTTTTGCGACGTCAGAAAATCATGGCGTGCATTTGCGAAATCGCCGAGCTTCGCCTCCGACATGGCCCGCCACAGAGCCGCGTGCGGGTCATCGCTTAGAGGTGATGGCGAAAGCGACACGCGCGACTCGCCGTAGCGACCCATCATGAATTGCGCCACGCCTTTCATTGCCTGCAGAGACGGGTCGTTCTCGGACGTCGGATCTGACGCTTGCATCAGTCGAATCTCACCGAGGGCTTCGGGCGCCAATTCATGAGCAAGAAGGAAACGCGCCAGTTGCAACCGCGCAGGGTTGCTTTCGCTTTCGGGCAGCCGCGCGACCGCAGCCCGTAACGCGCGAACCGAGGCGAGCACATTGTCGTTGGGTCCGCGGCCCCATTTTGCGAAATCGATGAAGGCCGGTCCCTGCTTGCTCTGCTGGGCCCGTACGACAGGTGCGGAATTTGCTCCGGAGGCAGCCGAGAGAGCGAGACCCATGGGCCTGGAGAAGGTGACGATTTCGTCCTTTACCGTCACGACCATATCATCAGCATACGGAATTACAGCCAAGCCGGCGGCGCTCGGAAGCGCCATGAGCTCGACGAACCGCTTGGGCGTCAGCGTGGCTTTGCCCGGCCGGGCGGGAATGACAACAAGCTGATCGCCGGCCTGGGCGTCGGCGATGGTGACGGCATGCGTCGCACCGGGAAGTGGAGTCGTCAGCGTTGTCTGCCCCTCGGCGCCCTGTCGCGTCAAGGCGATCGCATCGGCCGGCGTCGCGGCTCCTGCGGAGAGAACGATGTTCAGTGCGACTTCAGTTTCGGTGATCGTCGCCAGCAGGGGCGATTTGAATGTCACGCGCAAGACAGTAGCGCCCGAAACCTGCTCCGTGTCGGCTCTGACGAGAACTGTACTCAACGGGGATAGCAACGTTGTAGCATCGAGCGCGGGATGGTTGTCGAGAACGATCCAGATCGTCTCGCCGCGCACGAAAACGGCAACAGCGCGGCCATGCGCGGCGGGAAAGTGCAAGATGCCGCCGTCGCGTGTGGCTTCGGCGCTGGCGACAAGCGATTGGGCCGCGGAGCGCGCCTGACCTTGCGCGGCGGTTGCAGATGACGGAGCTTTTGGCGGAGGAACGGGCGTCGGATTTAAGCCGGAAGAGCCGCCCGTTAGGTCTGGCGGCGCGTAGGCGGACGCATCGGTCTTCGGCGCTATCACGTCGATGGCAATCTTGTTCTCGTCGCGAAAATCATGGAACTTGGCTTCGGCGTCGGTGTCGAAATCGACGATCGTGGTGACGCCGTCCAGGCGCCAGCCGGCGCCCCTCACCCAAGCCGGCGCACGCGACTCGAGCGCCGAAAAATCCGGTCGCGCCAAGGTCTCGAAGCGGATGCTGATCCGCCCCCGACCTGGATAGACGGCGTAAGGCACCTGCTTTGGCCAATCGAAAATAAGACGGGTGAAGTTCGCGTACTCGCCGATGCGCAGCTTGATCACAGGCAATTTGGCGAGGTCGGGCAAATCCGTCTTGATCGGCGGCGGCGGCGGTGGCGGCAGATTGGGGGGAACGCCCTTGAAACTGTCCGGCACCAGATCGATGGCCGTGCGGTTGACTTGGGTCGAGTTGTGGAGGGCAACAGGGATCTTGAGCGCAAATCGGTAGGTCAATCCGTCCTCGTCGCGGCGTCCGCCGCTGACGTAGGAGCCCAAGCTCTCGGTGAAGGCGTCGATCGTGGTGTCGATCGGACGCGTCAGTTTTATGGTGAGAACGCCGTCTGCGACGGAAGCATTGACCGGCGCCGAAACCTGAAAGGTAAATAGAATGCGCGCATAACCGGCCTTCGTGTCGACGGCGACCGAATCCTTGATCGCTTGTGCCGGCGAAAGTTGAGGCACCAGCGCCAGCGCAAGCAGCGTTGCAAAGATAAAAGCTCGCCGGCCCGACCGCATCGCCTTCTAGCGTCCCGCCGCCGGCGTGGCCTGTGAGGGCGCCGCTTGAGGCGCGGCCGGCGCAGCAGGCGTTGCCGCAGGCGCAGCAGCGCCTGTAGCGGGAGGAACAGCGGGAGCTGCCGTAGCGGCTGGTGTTGCCGCGCTAAGCTTGTAGCGGCCGGCAAGCTCGACTGTTAGCTTCTGCGCCACTTCGGAAGGGAGAGCGGAAAGAATCCCAGCCATCGCGTCGGGTTTCATGCGTCCGGCGACGCCGATACGGACATCGTCATTCAGTGAGCTGAAAATACGCGCGGCATCCTTTGGCTTCATCGCCGTATAAATTCGCACGAGCCCGTCGAGCTGTTCGGTTTCCTTGGCCTCGCGCTGGCCCATTGCTGCTTCGATTCGCGCCTGCAGCGCTTTGAGCTGGGCAATTTTTTCGTCGACGCGTTTTTCCGTGGCAGCAAGCACATTGGCCCTGAGAT
>Ga0137361_10000851_pt1 | contig 18036 bp, 14 predicted proteins | sample Mad1_80_16metaG_FD_104923 | JGI IMG/M metagenome (GOLD analysis project Ga0137361, IMG submission 104923) | Vadose zone soil microbial communities from Angelo Coast Range Reserve, California, USA - Mad1_80_16 metaG | ecosystem: Environmental > Terrestrial > Soil > Vadose zone | place: USA... | reverse complement strand
GTTTGCGCAGTACGGGCGACGCCAGTTCATCCCAACCCCGCTGGATGGCCGTACGATCAAGATCGGCGAGCATCACCTCATCGGAGGCACGAGCAAGCTCGCCCAAGGGAACTTCTGTGCAGGCTCCTGCTCCCAACACCAGCACACTCCGCGAGGCACCCTCCTGGCGCTGTTGGAGCGCATGCGATATGAGCACAGCACACCACTCCAAGTGCTGCGGAGCGTGTTGGCGTAGCCACGCTCGTCGCTGCGCCCCCTGTGTCTGCACGTTACTGTACATGAGCGTATCAATGCGCACCTTATGCAAGCTCCCACGCCCTTCTGCGAAGGGTCCTGCCATAAATCGGGGACCTAGAGAAGGTAGGTCCCCGATTTATGGCAGGACCCCCCGCAAGCGGGGCCCGACGCACCGTTGCTAGTGCCCGGTATACTGTGCAGGTCGCTTTTGCAAGAAAGCCGTAACACCCTCGCGATGATCCGCCGTCTCGAACGCCTTATCTTGCAGTTCCCCTTCAAGCCGCAGCGATGTCTGCAGATCAACCTGCACAGACGTATAGATCAGCTCCTTGATCAGGGCATACGAACGTGTCGGACCCTTTGCTAGCCGTTGAGCAAATGCTTTTGTAGTAGACTCAAACTCTGCCAGTGGCACACACTTATTCACGAGACCGATACGCTCGGCCTCCGGTCCGCTTACCTCATCGGCCAACATCGACATCTCTATGGCCTTGCCCATACCCACCAGGCGTGGCAGGAAGAAGCCACCACCACCATCGGGGACAAGTCCAATTCTCGCAAAAGCTTCGATAAAACGCGCGTTGTCAGCCGCGATACGCATATCACACGCCAGCGCAATATTACAAGATATCCCTGCTGCGACTCCGTGAACCGCTGCGACGACGGGCTTAGGTGCATTGCGAATGGCAAATACGAGACGATGGTAGCTCACCAGGTGCTGGCTCACCTTGAACGGCCCAGCCGTAGCGGATCGCGCCGCAAAGGTCGTCAAGTCCTGCCCCGAACCAAACGCTCGACCAGCACCGGTGATGACAAGGCAGCGGACGGCCTCATCTTGTGCTACTGCTTCAATAACCTCTGTCAGTTCTTGCAGCATGGTGTCGTCGAAAGCGTTGAGCTTTTCGGGTCGATTCATGGTAACAGTGAGTACGCCCCCATCCTGCTCAACGAGCAAGCATTGGTAGTCGGTTCGCATTGAGGTCTCCTCCTAGATTGTCGGCAAATCCAACATCAGCACTTCGAGAGCAACACGGGCATTGACATTCTGCTCCAGTGCCTCCATCGTGCGTAGGATTGCATGCACCATGCGCTCAGCTTCAACTGGACTAAGCTTCGCCGCCTGTTTTGCTATCAGATCGCGCATATCTACGTTCACGATCAAATCAAGACTCTTGTGCACTGCCAGTACTATATCACGCCACCAGAGCAGCCACAACTCTAGTATAGCACGCAGCTTATCGGCATCTCCACTGAGATGCTGCGCCACTTCAAAGCGTTGGACTCTGTTTGCTCCCAGCAACCCCGTCAGCATTTCCAGATGTTCCTTGCGCTCCGCCAGTAGATCATCGTCCTCTACGGCCTGCACCGCCCAGCCCATACGACCAGCCGCTAGAGCAGCAACCAAGGATGCCTGCTGTGGCTCTACTTCCCAATGCTGCCCCAGAGCAGTCTGAATTTGTGTGGTGGTCAGCACATGCATTGAGACCTGTTGCACCCGCGAGAGGATGGTGGGCAAGAGGAGACCAGGATCAGGGGTGGTCAATAGCAACACCACGTTGGGTTCTGGCTCTTCCAGCGTTTTCAGGAGACAGTTCGCAGCCTGCAGGTTCATCTCATGCATACCCCGGATAAGAAAGATGTTATAGCGCCCTTCTAATCTCTTGCGTGCCGAGTCGCTTTGCAGTGCCCGCACCTGGTCAATAAGGATGAACTGCTTATCGGGTGCCCTGGTAATCACGTGGACATCCGGGTGATTCCCGTGCAGCACTTTGCGACAGGAAAGGCAGGCGCCACAAGGGTCTTGCGGAGCGCTACGCCGGTCTGGACCTCCCGTGCAGAGCAGCGTCTGTGCGAAACGCTGTGCGAGCAATGTTTTACCAATATGCTCCGGGCCAGTAAACAAGTAGGCATGACGAACCCGCTGCGCCACTAAAGCACGGCGCAGCAGGTCTACGGCGTGCTCATGGCCGACGATGCCCCAACCTGATGTGTGAGTTCCGCTCATAGGCACATCCTAGCAGAAACTAGCGGGAAAGACAAGCTCCCAAACGCTTGTGGTCAGGGCTTCTCAAACCGTGGGGGCAATAGGCTCGTACAAGTGAGCTCGAAGCGACTTTTAGAAGCGCTGAATGAGCTCTACCCGCAGGTACCAAACAATAGGCATACTATGGTATAGTTAGCATATATGTTCAGTTATCTCTCTCATTTACAATGTAGCGTATGCCAGCGTCACTACAACGCTGACCAACTACACACTATCAGTCCATGCTGCTCCAAGCCGCTGCTGGCGCGATATGACTTGTCCGCTGTTGCACGCAACCTGACACGAAACGAGGTAGTACGGCGGCCTGCCAGCATGTGGCGCTATCATGAGCTGTTGCCGGTACGAGACGAAAAACATGTCGTGACCCTGGGTGAAGGCATGACGCCATTGCTAGCCGCTCCACGCCTGGCACCATCGGGCCTGGAGGATAAAGCTCACCTTCTGGTGAAAGACGAGGGACAAAATCCCACCGGCAGTTTCAAGGCTAGAGGTATGGCCGCCGCCGTCTCACGCGCAGCCGAGTTACAGGTGCGGGGCCTGGCAACACCCACTGCTGGCAATGCAGGGGCTGCGCTGGCTGCTTACGCCGCACGTGTCGGACTTCCGGCCTACGTCGCTGTATCCCAAGACGCCCCTGAGTCGTGTATACAGCAGACACGTCTCTATGGTGCTGAGGTAGAGCTTATCTCTGGTCTCATCACTGACGCCGGTCATGTCGCCAGCGCTTTTGCCGAACGACGCAACTGGTTCAACGTTGCCACATTACGGGAACCGTATCGGGTCGAAGGCAAGAAGACCATGGGGCTAGAGCTGGCCGAACAGCTTGGCTGGCGTCTGCCCGCAGCCATCATCTATCCCGCAGGTGGAGGCACCGGCGTCGTCGGTATGTGGAAGGCTTTCACCGAACTACGCGCGATGGGCTGGCTCATAGACGCGCGTCTCCCAAAGATGATTATTGTACAGGCAGAGGGGTGTGCGCCCCTGGTACATGCCTTCCTGCATAAGATGCAAGAGGCCGAGGCCTGGCCTGCCGCAGAGGCACATACTGCTGCCGCGGGCTTGCGCGTACCTTCGGCGATCGGAGATCGGCTTACCCTCCAAGCGGTTTACGAAAGCGGTGGTACAGCCATCAGTGTTAGTGATAATGCCATGATGCAGATGGTACATTTGGCGGCACAACGCATGGGAATGCTGATCGCACTTGAAGCAGCAACGACCATAGTAGCCTATCATAAACTCTTAGCAACACACTTTTTAGAGCCAGAAGATGAAACAGTGCTGTTTTTCACTGGCAGCGGCTTGCCGGAGGTAGGAAAATACTCCCTATAAAAGTCTCCTATCTCACAGCATAGATCAGGCAAATGTGTTATGCTACATGGGGGGAACAAAACAGTTCCAAAATAAATATGTTATGCAAGGTCAATGTAACCAATGGACACCTCTATCCGTTTGTACAATACAAATAGCAGTTTGATCGTGGGCGCGGAGCACAAAAGTCGTACCACTGCCCCATTAGCGGCAGAGCGAGACGAACGTGAGGAAGCTCCCACAAATGAAGAAGAACGAGCAACCGAGACGCTTCCTTCACAAACTGCAGCAGCTACACAAGAAAAGGTAGATGTGGCAGACTTTGAGGCGATCTTCCTGCGTTTTCAGATGCCTCTGACAAACTTCATCTACCACCTGATCGGCAATCGCGAGCAGGCCTACGACCTGACGCAAGATGTCTTCGTCAAGGCCTATAAGGCGCTGCTGGCAGGCACAGTGGTACAACCCGGGGCCCTTTCTGCCTGGCTCTACCGCATCGCTGCCAACACGACGACCGATACATTGCGCAGGCGACGGTTAATTTCCTGGTTGCCGCTTTCGTTGTTCCATGAAGATCGGGGCATAGGCGCTGGCATACTCTCGGAAACAGGAGGGAACACCTCCGATGGCTTTAGTGCTAGCGGCGATGATAACTCCGAGAGCCGGTTGACCGCTGTGAGCACGATGTTCGAGCGTGGTAGCTACGATGGTGGGCGTTTTGAGAATAGTGTGGCGGACCGGGAGATCGTGAAGCGCGTATTTGAGCAGTTGCCGCCCAAATATGCTATTTGTTTGTGGCTTTATGAGACCGATGGCCTGTCTTGTGCAGAGATTGCACAGGTCCTTAACATTAGTGCGTCTGCCGTGAAGATGCGCTTGATGCGCGCACGAGAACGTTTCATTACCTTGTATAAACAAGAAGTGGGTGAAGAGTGAACTGTACCCAGGCGCAGGCGATGCTTGCCATATATCGTGAATCGAGGAATGATCAGGTAGACACAACCGAACTGGACGTGCATCTAGAACGATGCGCTTCCTGCAGGCGGGTGCTGGCTCAATACAGCCTGATCGGCGAACAGTTGCGCTCACTGCCTACTATCGAGTCGCCACCTACAACATATACCAGGCTCATGAACGCTCTGGCCACCGAGCATGTACGATATATGCAGCAAACCCCCGCTGCAACACCTCCCATACCAGCATTTCTCAAGCCCTATGTGCAAAAGCAGGCCCAGGCTACTCATACGAGCGATTCGTTCGTCGCCTTCTCGACAGCAGAAACGGGGCCATTGCCTATCATTCGCGTCCCACGTAAACGGCCACATCGTCTCCATATCAGTCAGTTTGCTGCGATCAGCCTGGCAGTCGTGTTCTTGATGGCAATGATGATGAGCGGTTTAACGACATTGCTTGTATTGACACATGGCCAGCCTCAGAGCGCCTTCAGAAGTAACAATAGCACCAGCATTCATCAACCAACCACCATCGTACGAGAAAAATACACCACTGCTACATCCTACCAACATGTCGTGAGCGCAGTAGCTGATCGCGCATACATCTACTACACAGCATACGGAGATGGTCCCGGTGACACATGGATGCTGGAACAACTCGATCGTCACACCGGGGAAAGCACTCCATTACTGCCTGCAGCTAGTGCAAGTCCATTGATCATCCTGGGAAGTTCACCCGATTGGTTGGTATGGCTGCAGTTCGATCCAGCCAAATCCAATGGTAATCACATTCACAAATTGCCGCTTGCTAAGCGCACCTGGAGCCTGCATTACCTCTCCCTTAGCCCCTTCCTCCAGGGAGATAGCCTGGGCGCAACCCGCGGTGAACCGCTAACGCTCACTTCTGGCACATTTAACCAGGGGTCAGGGTGGGTTTATACACCGGTGCAGGATATCTGGTTTCTTCAGAATAAGCTCCTGGTTGCAATGATCGACGCAAATGGCATCTCGCATCTGTTGAGCTACCAGTTGGATGCACCGACTCACACCCCTCCAACAGAAATTGCGACCGCGAGCCCCGGTCATGTCTTCACATCCCCCACAGCTACTAGCGATGGGACAGCTATCTACTGGTCCGATGAATGGCGCACCGACGACAACGTCCTACACAGTAACATCTGGACAGAGCAAGTATCAGAGGTTCCCAATCCAGGGCATGGTCGCTGGGCACCACACACCATGATAGTAACGCAACTGTTCCGCTCAGACGGGGCCTCTTTCTATCCCCAAATAGCCGATAATACGTTATTTCTGCTCAGCAATACAGATGTGACAAACACAGGACAGGCGACGCCTGGAACAACCCCGTCAACCACACCAACCGCTACTGCTGTGCCGACGATTGCACCAGTCACTCCTACCATTGCCTGGGCCGATCCCGGTGTCTATATTGCACCAACCGATACATCGGTGCACGGCAAGCTCCTCATGCTTCCACTGGCTGCTCCCAGAGCCACACCGATGCAGATCAGTGGAGGTGAAGCATGGTCGCCGCAGGCAGGAACAGACTTCGTACTCTGGCAAAGTGATCAGGGCTACCAGATGTTCGATGCCGCAACCGCCAGCCCAATTACCGTCGGAACTGCGTTGGACGGCGCTCGTTTTCTGGCGGTCAACGGCGACACAACCGTCTGGGCGCTGCCCGATGCAGCAAACACCACTAATGTTACCAACCTACAAGCGACACTGCTCGCATTCAACTGGCCACCGTAGCAACGCTGCTCATCCGGCAAGTTCTGGGTGAGTACGGGCCAGACGGTATGATAGCCTGTAGCTTGTCATGCTGCCCGATGTGTCGGTCAATGAAGCCAAAACGCAAGGGGTGGCCTTGCGAGTTGCGGTCGAGGCTAGATACAAGCCCCTGCATAGAATGCCTGTCTTTTACCCACATTTAACAATGTGAAATGGTGAAACCGTCTGGCAAGCGGCCCCTTCTCGCGACTGATCGCGAACGGGCCGCTAGCCTCTGCGATATCCATCCGCTTGAGAGGTGACCATTCGCCTCCGTTTGTTAAATGTGGGTAAGAATCAGGCATAGAATGCAGGGGGGTCATGGCTCATGGTACTCAAGGTCCCGGTGTCGGCGTATCCGTCGGCACCGATGGCGGCGGCGTCGGTGTATCCGTCGGTGTCGGCGTAACTGTTGTCGGTGCCGATGGCGGTGGCGTCGGTGTATCCGTCGGTGCCGGCGGCGTCGTCGGCGTAACTGTTGTCGGTGCCGATGGCGGTGGCGTCGGTGTATCCGTCGGTGTCGGCGTAACTGTTGTCGGTGGCGTCGGTGTTGGCGCTGATGGCTGCGTACATGTCCACGAGACTGCAACCGAGCTTCCTCCCTGCACTGCGAAGTTGAATGCACCCTTCATGCAGGCACTGGCCGGGATCGTGATTGTCACGGACTTCGATCCACCTGGGGAGAGCGTCCCACTCGATGGCGTGAAGGACACTCCCTTGAGGTCCGTGCCCGCCGACCAGTTCAGGTCCCCGTGCGAACTCGCATCCTCTGACAGCGTCACACTACATGTCCACACACTGCTGCCACTGTCAAATGGACAGGCATTCGTATCGGTACTATCCAAACTGGTCCGGCTCACCGCTAACACCGGCGGCGGCGACGGCTGTGGCGGCTGTGTTGGAGTCAGTGGTGGTTGCGTCGACTCTGTCACGGTTATTGTGACGGTCACTTTTAGATTCCCGCCATTGGACGAGATGTTGACAGCAGCCACATGGACTCCCGGGCTCAGCGACGAGGTATCGACCGTCATGTTGATACTGGCAGAACCAGCGGGATCAACTGTTCCACTTGTTTTGTCCAACGTCAACCAGGAAGAGCCATCTGTCTGGGCCGTCCAATTGAGCGGCTGTCCCCCACAATTGCCGAACGTAACCGGCGCTGACGCGCTCTGCCCTAGTGGGATCTGTCCAAAGTCCTTACTAGAGACATGGCAGAGTTGCGCAGCAGGTGCAGGTGGTGACTGTGGCGGCATTATCTTCTTACACTGCCAGTTCACAGTGACCTTATTTGTCCCATCTCCAGCGTAGAAGAAGTGACCCTGCGAGCAACCAGTCGTTGGTGGGATAGTAACCACGACCGGCTGTGGCTGCCCTGTGGACAGTGTCCCGCTTTGCGGATTGAAGGTGACTCCACCTATATCGCTGGACGCAGACCAATTGACTTGACCCTGTGAAGATGGATCAATCGCCAACGTATTAGTACAAGTAAAACCACCATCGCTCGTGCCTGGACAATCACTGCCTCCTACATCGACTGTCAACCTTGGTGCATCACAGCCCCACGGCACAGGAATGCTATTGTCTGGCCCTGTGAAGACAAAGGTCGCACTCGCAGGACAAAGCGTATTTGGGATCAGAATGTTCACAGTCGCTGATTGGCCTGGGGAAAGCATACCATCTGGGGGATCAAGGATAGCCCCACTTATGCCGCTGCTAGACGAATTCCAGGTGAGGCCACCCTGATTGGCCTGGTTACTCAACACGATTGCCTCACAGAGCCAGCCCCGAGTAGAATGATAGGTGCATTTGTTTAAGTGGGCATCTATTTTCAGCCTTGATCGCGAACAACTCCACGGCACAAGAATGCTATTCTCTGGCCCCGTGAAGCTGAAGGTAGCGCTGGCCGGGCAGGGCGTATCTAGCGTGATGCCCACTTGCATCGATTGCCCTGGCGACAAGGTTCCACTTGGAGGATTGAAGCTAATGCCTGCTTCCTGACTACCCGATGCAGACCAGTCCAGTGTACCATGTGCACCTTCATTATGAAGTGTGACCGTACAGTGCCAATCCCTGAGATTGTTGAAATCGCTATTACAGTCTGTATTCCCATTGAAACTCAACGGGCTGACATTCAGAATAGGATGTGGGGGTGGACAGCTCCACGGGACATCGACACTATTCGCTGGCCCTGCAAAGGTAAGGGTCGCATTGGCCGGGCATGTTGTATCCCCTATAACGACATTTACTTGCGCCGACTGACCCGGCGACAAGGTTCCGCCCGATGGATAGAAGAGAATTCCCGGCAGGTTGCTCGTTGCAGACCAAGCGAGCTTGCTGTGGGCATCGGCATGGCTGCTCAGCGTTTCCACACACATCCAGCTTTGACCCTGAGCATAAGAACAATCACTATATGCTTGCAAATGACCCGAACTCACATACAACTTCGGCGGTGTAGGTGTCGCCGTCGGCGGTTGCGGTTGCGGCAGAGGTGCAGGCGTCACCACCAGTGTGACCGCGATGCGTGCATCCCCTCCATCGGAACTCACATGCAGCACCGTCGAATAGTTTCCCGCCGCCAGTCCTGTCGTCAGTGCTGTCAGGTAGATCGTCTGTGGCAGGCCTCCCGCCTGGATCATTCCAGCATTTCTATCAAGTGTCAACCAGCCCGCGAAGCCCGCATCCACCTTCCAATGCAACTGCTGTGTTCCCACATTGCTGATCGCCAGTTGTAGGGTCACGCTGTTACCTGCTTGCCACGCACCAAAATCAAGACTGCTACGGCTGATCTCCAGTTTCGCTACCTGGTTGGGTATCTGCGCCACCACGGTGAATTTGATCTCTACCTGCGCCTCACCCCCATTGGAACTAATAGACAGGGGTGCAGAGTAGCTACCCGCCTTCAAGTGGTTCGTATCAACTGTCACGTAAATTGGCTGATTCAACGTGCTCGGCTCAATCGCTCCACTACTCGTCTGCAACGTCAGCCATGCTACCCCTCTTGTATCCGCGGCCCAATTCAGCCGTTGTCCTCCGCTGTTACCGACCAGAACGGCCACGATTATTTTCGTGCCCCCTGGCAAATTGCTAAGATCAACGACAGCAGGTCGAACAGTGAGTTGTGCAGGCCTGGGTAGAATATGGAACATCAGCTCTGCACTGCGCGAACTCGTATCTTCCGTCGCACTAATCATATGGAAGCCCAATTGCCAACTCTCACTCACCAAAACTGGCACGTCAAAAGTACCTGCACTGCTCACAATGATTGCTCCCCGCGACGTCGTCGGCGACTGCAATTGCTCGGTAAACAGCAAGCCCAATGCTGCCGCGGCTTCCCTCTGAGGCTCTTCACTTGCGCCTTTGTCCGCATTACTCGCCTCGGCAACCACCGGAATGCTATTATCAAGCATCAGTGTCACGTTTGCCCCTGGCGTGAACCCGCTCCCATGTAGATGCAGCGATCCTCCTGAGAGCACATTGCTCCCACCATTTAATGCCAGCTTAGGCGTTGGCGAGACGAGCAAGAGCAGCGCACTCACAATACCGGCAACGACGACGAGCGAGGAAACAGCAATCAGTAACCAACCCATTTTCTGACGAGGAACATAGGGCCCTCGGCGCATCTGCACACGTTGCTGTGGAGCCGACTGGTGAGCCTGACGAGGAGCAGACCGTAATGAACCAGTCTGTCCATAATGACCAGATGATATCTGCGGAGCCTGCTGATGGTGAGTCGCTGCCGACTCCGGCCTCTGTTGGGGAGCGTGCTGCTGTGACCAGTGTTCGTGGTGAGTTGCCGCGGACTCCGGCCTCTGCTGCGGTGGTGCCGACTCCGACCTCTGTTGGGGAGCGTGTTCATAATGGGAAGCCTGCTGATGGTGAGTCGCTGCCGACTCTGGTCTCTGTTGCGGCGCGTGCTCATAATGGGGAGCTTGTTGACCGTGAGTTGCTGCCGACTCCGGCCTCTGCTGCGGCGCATGTAGGGGTTCAGACGACCAGGCACCACCAGATGGGCCTTGACCTGAAAGAGGGGCATCGGGAACACCGCCTGCTTGCGGCGTCCCCTGCACCATCGGTACCCCACCTACTTGCGGCGTCCCCTGCACCATTGGGACATGGCCAAAGGGGGCCTGTACGTCTCCTCCTAGGGCCCCTAACATCGGTAGGTCGGGTAGGATGGCTTGACTTTCGTCGGTGTGATGCTCCGCTGAGAGTGGATCGTACTGGGTCTTCGCTGCCTCGTCTTCTTCCTGGTCGGCTGCACGAGGAGCTGATGGGCTACTACTCATCAGTGTGGGAGCATTACGTGCTTGCTCATCGAGTTCAGACGAGCCACTGAACTCTGTTAGGGTTCCTGATGGAATACTGAGTGGATTGCCACAATTCTTACAAAAGCGCGCACGATCTGGTGATGGTAATCCACAAAAGCGGCAGGAGACCATATCCACCTCGGCAGACTGTAGAAACTATACACACTATTGCCCAACTCAGATAGCGTTGCCACTGTTACGATAGAACGACTTGTGTTGATGTATAGGTGCTGTACCATTCCACCGTAGCTTACCACATGCTATCGTGATTTACAATGCAGAGTTTCGGGCGAAAGTATGAAGCGCGACTCCTCGTCCACCTGGGGGACGGAGTTCCAATTGAGGGGTCTGGCTTCACTCCTTCAAGAACGTCGTTGCCTCGTCTTCCGCTCACCTCTCCTCTCAGGCAAGAGCAGGTCGTCCTGACCATCAAGACGGTCACCACCCCTGGTTCTATCGAAGGAGAGTCCGGACAACATCCCTGTTAACGCACGCGTCGTCTTCGCACCGGGCGTGGAAGGCCGTGCTTTGCTGATGCACCACTGACCCAAGAAGTCGCCTAGCAGCACCGCGAGCACTCCTCCCCCTATACTCAGGAACACGTACAGCAGGGCAGGAATCCACTCGTCGTCTCTCACGAGAACGACATTCCCAAGGGCGAAGCTGCTGAACGTGGTATAGGCCCCAAGAAAGCCCACATTGAGAAACAAGCGGCGTGTCGGCCCTACAAGAAAGCTGGCTTCGGCCAACGTCGTCACAAACGCCAGCAGCAATGCACCCGTCACGTTGATGAGCAGGAGGTCGTAGGGCCAGCCTTTCCCAAGCCAGACCTGAACCAGGCTACTGAGGATATAGCGCGTGATTGTCCCACAAAATCCACCACAAAGGACCGCAACGAGACGACGGCGTGCTGAAAGCGATCTCGACATTATAGCCACCATCCCAACGCCAGACCGAGGGCCGCAGCGAGGAGGCCCAGGACCAGATTACTGCCGAGGTAGAGCAGACTGCTGCGCGTGCTTCCTCCACGCACTAACTGGACTCCCTCCCAGCTCATCGTGCTGAATGTGGTGTATCCTCCCAGGAACCCGGTCGCGAGGACAACCTGCGAGGTGGGATTGATGAACTTGCGTCCAGCCAGTGCAAAGAGCAGGCCTATCCCAAATGCGCCTGTGACATTGATGAGGAGGGTTCCCAACGGAAACTGGGAACCGGCCCGTTCTGCGATGAAACGACCGAGGACGTAACGTGCCGCTGCACCGAATGCTCCGGCCAGCCCTACAACACCGACCTGAGCCAAAGCCATCACGCTCATAGGCCCCTCCAGCCATATACGATTTCGACAGGGGTGACCGTTATCATCCCTCGCTGCACCAGCCTGTCCAGCAGAGGCAGCAGCGCCTCTATGCACTCGTCGCTTTCCACAATCTCCACGATGACCGGGAGGTTGTCTGAGATATCGGGAAGCCGCTCAGTCGAGAGATGATGCTCTGGACCGAAGCCTTCAATGCCGCGCAGGACAGTCGCACCTGCTGCGCCTTGCCGCTGTGCCAGTTCCAGGATAGCTTGATAGAGTGGCTTCCCCTGCCACCTTTGCGCCTCTCCTAGAAAGATTCGGAGACGTTGGCCCTCTCTGGGCAGCCGTTGTCTGTCGCTTCTCTCGGTCATATCAATGATTCCCTTCTAGCAGTACACGGAGTAAGTCGGACCGTCCCACCACTCCTACAAGTCGTCCCTGTGCGTCAACAACTGGGAGCACCTTACGGTGCGAGGCGATCATCCGCTCAATGGTCTCTTGCACGGGAGTCGACTCGGTCACCGTGACAACATCGCGATTCATCAGATCGGCTGCCGTCCGCGCTTTCCCAGCATGTGCTGGCAAGGTGCCTGTCGGCACCCGTTCAGGTTTCCCACGCGCCCAGCCTGCGAGTGTACGCAGGAGACCGGGACGCACCTCTTCCTGCATGCGTGAAAGCACATCCGTATCGCTGATGATGCCTTTGACCTGTCGCGCAGCATTGACGACGATGACACGCTTGAGCGGCGAAAGGATGAGTGCATCGATCACCTCGGCCATGGGTGTCTGCTCGTCAACGGTTGAGATCTCTGGATTGACGTAGTCAGAGACAGGTCGCTGTTGTGCGGGAACAGCACCTAGCGGGGCCGTATGATGCAATGGTTGTGTCGCGCTACTCGCTTGCGGGCTCATCAGCGGGCTGGTGACAATGGCTTGCAGGAGGTCTGCTCGCGTTACCATGCCAACCAGCCTGCCATCGGCCTCCACGACTGGAAGCCGACGCAGGCCCGTTTCCAGCATGATGTGGGCCGCCTCACGGATGGACAGGTCTGGCCCTACGCTACGCACCTGACGATTCATAATGTCCTGTGCGGTGCGTGTACTTTGCCGCGCTTGCTCCAATGGAGTCTCTATTGTTTCCGCGGTGAGGCTATCCAGTTCCAGGGCGGTTCGCACTAAGCCTCGACGCATGGGCAGGAGTCCTGCGTTGATCAAGTCGCCCGTGCTGATGATTCCCTGGAATCGCTGCAGGTCATCCACGACTGGCAGCGCACGAAACGGTGCGGCAAGCAGCAGGTCAACGACCAGAACAACGGGTGTATCGAGTTTGACAGTGGTGAGAGCAGTCCCCATCACTTGCCGTACCGGCAATTTCGCCGACAGACCGCGACGGCGTGCATGGGTGTACTTGAGGACGTCAACCTCGTGCAGGGTCATCAACCCACCACTGAGCATCTCCTGTAGACGGGGCAGCAGGCGGCGGAGCCGATCCGCTTGATCAACGACCTGGATGACAACCGGAGCATCAGACGACCATTGCCAGCCTCCGCCCGCATGCAGGCGTGATCCGGCACCGTAGCCTGCTACCGCTCGTGTGACAGTAGCCCCTGCACATCCCTGTTCACGCAGGAATTGGACGATGGCAACGTAGAGTGGCGTCCCCTGCCACTGATCGGATTCTCCAAGATAGATGGTCAAGACCTGTGCCTTGCCCTGGCGCAGCAAGCTCATTGTGCATACCTCCTCATTGCATTTGCGCTTGACCTTTTCGGGTTTGGTGTGTATACTTTCCCTCTGGGGGCGGCAGGAGCAATGGCCTTTCTCGACCCGCTCGAGGGTACTGAAATTATCTTCTGTTGCGTGCTCATCGCATAAAATACCATGCGGTCTCCTGCCCTTCTGCGAAGGTCCTCCGATTATGGGATGTAACAACATACCCCGGCCACCCGTAGGGCCCGATTATGCATTTTCACAAAATAAGCCGGACACAGACGAGAAGCCGAGCGGAGCGATGGCCAGTGCGTAGGGGCCAGATTTATCGCGCCCGTGGGGGTGGTAGGGCCTGGCCCATGCCGTCCATCGACCTCGTCCATTCAAACCCACCAGCATGTCCGTATTAATTTGTCAATGTGTATTATCGGCCCGCGGTGGGATATCCGAGATCCTAGGTAATTTGTTACAATCCATTATCGGAGACCCCCTGCTTGCGGGGCACTCCGCACTAACAGCACAGGGCAAGGGGCATGATCGAGCACAAAACGTGCCACATGGCCAACGGATTTCGGCCCCAGCGGAGGTCCCGCGTTTCGGGGAGAGCGGGGACAGATGACCACCAGATCAGCAGCCCATGCTGCGGCACACTGGACGATTTCATGTTCAGGTCGTCCTTGACGTTGCAGCAACTCTGCTCCGGAAAGATAGCGGTTTCCTTCTTGCAGGATATCCTGGGCAGAGGCTTCTTCTGCCTGACGCATCTGCTCGCGCCGTGCAGGAGGGAGTTCGGGTCGGCGGAGAAACCGTTCGCGCTGTCGTTCCATCTCGCCATGCGGCCCGATGTCAATGACGTAGAGGAGGCCGAGCGTGAGCGAATCTGCGCGCAGCATCTGTGAAACCGCCGTGCTTATTTGTGCGATATTTGTGCCATCCAGGCAGCAGAGTACTCTCATGAATTCCCTCCTAGTGCCAGCAACAACCAGATCGTCAGGGCACCCGCCACTAACATAATTGGTGTTACCACTATCCCAACCTTGAAATAGTCCAGGCCGGATACATCCAGATTACGACGACGCAGAATTAACAGCCAGAGCACGGTAGCTAGCGAGCCCACGGTCGTGATGTTTGGGCCCAAATCGCACCCAAAGATGGTGCCAGCGATAAAGCCCAGGCGTGTAGAGGGTGCAGCGTGTTGCACCCCATGCAACGCAGAAGTAAGGACAACAGCCATTGGCACGTTATTAATCAGATTCGTCCCCAGTGCTGCACCTAGTGTGCCTACCATGACTGCTCCAAAGCTACTTCCGCCCGAGAGGTGAAGCAATACGAGCCCGAATTGCGTAGTGAGATTGGTATTTTCCACCGCACGAACAATGATAAACATCCCTGCAATGAACCCAAAGATGGGCCATGATACATGCTTCCCGATCTCTCGTAGTGTACTCTGTTTCCAGTGTAACGCACCAAGCAGAAGGAATATAGCTCCTCCGAGTGCGACGAGTGAAAGAGGAAGCTGTATCGCTGAGGCTATGATGTATGCCACCATGACCAGGATCAAAACGCTGCAGGTATAGCGAAAATATCTGTTGTGCCTGATCGATTCGGCGGCTGATGGCAACCGCTTGGCGTCAAAGGAGCCTCGCACTTGTCGCCAGTAGAGGAAAAAGAATGCAGCGATGTTGATACCAATGACGAACAGGCTTGGGAGAAGCAAGAGCCGAAGAAATGTCCAGAGATCAAGACGAAACGTTGTAAGAACGATAATGTTAATGGGGTTGCTTACTGGGAGGAGAAACGAAGCCGTGTCAGCGATGAAGGTGCATGCAAAGAGGAAAGGGAGAACAGGGAGCCGAAGCCGCGTGACGAGGGTGTAGACAATGGGCGTTAAGATAAGGGCCGTCGCGTCATTGGAGAGGATCATCGAGATGAGGCTTCCAAGGAGAAATGTGTTCAGGAACAACCTCCTGGAACTCCCCCCTGCCAGGCCCGCAGCCTGCGCTGCCAGCCAGTCAAATAATCCTGCCGCATCAACCAGCGCTGATAAGGCCATCATGCCCAGAAAAAACAAGAAGACATTCCAGTCGCCGAGCAGGACGCTCACTGCATCCAGTGGGGTAATCAGGCCGATGACGAGCAGAAGCGCCGCTCCAGCCATTGCTATTTTTGCTTCGTCCCATTTGAATGGCCGAACCATGATACCAACGAGTGTCAGGAAGGCTACGAGAGAGACGAGGAGTGTTTTAGTGAGCGCAGGCAGATGAAAGAAAAGCAACATACTTACATGCCCCCTTCTTCTGAGTGGTTATCGCTGGCTTCTTGCCAGAGACGTATACTCTTTCCGTTTGCTACGTCGTTCATTGCCAGCATGAGTTCGATCAATCGCTGGATCGATGGCCCGAGTACTTCATCTGCCCGTGGGTGGATGGCACCTGTTCCTTCAGCGAACACCAGGATTGCCTGCACACAGTTCGGCAGCACGTCGCCAGGCGGTCATCTCGCTGCCACGTGCCTCATCCCCGAAACGATAATCGTGTTTACGAAGCAGTTCCTGGATCTCCTCCAGAATCCGCTGTATGCAGACGTGCTGACATTCCAATAGGTAGCGTAGTTGCACTGGATCACCCTCCTCAGCCTGCTGACGCGCTTGCGAAAAGTGCAAGAGGCATAACCCCGTCGACTGAGACATGAGCGTCCGAGTCTCCTCCGACAGCAGTTGTTCCAACAACGTGGAGATGAGACGCTGTTCGACACTTGCCCGGCTACGGCAGAAGGGGCATTGGTCGAAGGTAGGTTCCGCATAGGTCACAGTGGCTCGGCGACTCCATCTCCTCCGCCAGATGGCCCATCGAGATGGACGATTCGGTTCGCCCTGGCGGGCAGCGTCTTGTTCCAATTTGGCGAGCACATCGGGGAGCACTCCACTATAGACCAGGGCGAGTTGAAAAGCGGTGTTGAGCTGCGCCAACTGCCAGGTATGGAGTGGGCAGAAGCCTCGTAATCGGATCAACTCATGGCGGTGCTCCACATCGGTAAATCCCTCGTACTGCCACGTGTCCATAGACTGCTGCATCGCCTCAAGGACGACGATACAGACAGGGCAGCCCTCGCGTCCAAAAGCGGCATGCAAGGAGTCGGCGTCCCGTGAGCGATTCACTGCACCATCTTCTTTCTGCATAGACTCGTCCTCTTCTAGCACTTCAGATCCCACCTGAATGATATCACCAGCGAGATTGCGAGACCTGGCGAAAGGATGGAGCCGTTCTCTGAAAGGTGGGAAGCAAGGAGACGGCTCCACGAATCGGTCTGTGTTTGAATGTATAAAAAAAACTTCTACTGCTGATTACAGCACATGCTCTGTGCTGAATAGCATGTAGAAGCCATTAGCCTTGTGGCGTTACGCGAGCCTCATCGCGAGACCAGATTCTTCACTTATGTATACTATACGCAATCGTAGCGGCGAACGTCAAGAGCCACACACAAAGCATCCCTATGGTCACTCAGAGGTCACCATGGACGGCATGGGCGATATTGGAGGCATGCGAAAGCACACGACTCATGGCATTGAGCAGGTCGAGGTGAATGGCGCTCGATTCGACGCTTGGTGGCAATCCCGAGTGCAGGCGACGCAGGTGACGGAGGTGAAATTCGCGCTTTGCCTGATCCAGTCGCGCCTTGCGGGCCAGGAACTCGGCAGCAACCGTCGGATCCTGTGCGGCGAGAGCGGCCAGCGCCTGCTGTAACCCGGCGGTTACCTCGCCATGATAGGTGACAAGATCGCTCCAGCCTTCGTCAGAGAACGCGATCTGACCACGGCGCTTCCGACGAGCTAAACGCATGATTTGTTTATCAATAATGTCACCAATCTCTTCCAGGTCCGTGATGATGTAGAGCAGGGCAATCTGACGTCGTGCCTGCTCCTCGGTCATCCGCTCCTCGTCGAGCCGAGTCAAGTAGCGCTTGATCGCCGCATCTAACTCGTCGAGCTGGTCGTCGAGTCCATCGATACGGGCAGGGGCATCCGCACCGCCTTCTTCAAACGCGTGGATGCTCAGGCTCAGCATCTCGGTTACAATGTCGGTCATGCGCAGTATCTCACGCATGGCCTGCCCCAGCGCCACAGCTGGCATCGCAAGCGCTTCAAGATCCAGGTACCGCGGGCCAGACGCAACAGGAACGGCACCATCGGGCAGGAGCTTGACTGCCAGACGTGCTAGTGGAGCTGCCAATGGAGCGCAGATGACCGCTAGCGCCAGGTTGAACCCCAGGTGTGCGATCGCCACTTGCGCCGCCGGTTCGAGCCGCGTGCGGGAGAGGAGTGTCACCAAGGGGCCCAGCACGAACAGCGTCGCGACTGCACCAGCCAGCTTCGTTCCCGTATGGATGAAC
>Ga0137361_10000846_pt1 | contig 18060 bp, 14 predicted proteins | sample Mad1_80_16metaG_FD_104923 | JGI IMG/M metagenome (GOLD analysis project Ga0137361, IMG submission 104923) | Vadose zone soil microbial communities from Angelo Coast Range Reserve, California, USA - Mad1_80_16 metaG | ecosystem: Environmental > Terrestrial > Soil > Vadose zone | place: USA... | reverse complement strand
GTCGCCGCAGCCGATCAGCCCCCAGCGCACCTCGGCCATGGCCACGAACAGTACCGCCGGGCCTTTCGGGCAGCAAGCTCGAGCCCCGGTTCTCCCGTGGCAGAATGGATCGCCAGATGCGGCGCCGGGTGGGGGTCGGTGAATGATCGAGTGCGTCCGCCCGGGGGTCACCGCCCAGGGCGCTCGGGTCGTCCTCTTCGATTTCGACGGCACCCTGTCCCTGATCCGATCGGGCTGGGTCGAGGTCATGGTCCCCATGATGGTGGAGGTGCTGGCGGACCTCCGGAGCGGCGAGACGCTTCGGGAGATCCAGGCCCTGGTCGAGGATTCGGTCCTGCGCCTGAACGGAAAGCAGACGATCTACCAGATGATCGCGCTCGCGGAGCAGGTGCGGCAGCGCGGCGGGGTGGCCCTCGATCCCCTCGAGTACAAGTGGGCCTACCTCGCGCGCCTGCACGATCGGATCGCGGACCGCCTGCGCGAGCTGCGGGAGGGGGACTGCCCGCCCGGGAAGTACCTCGTCCCGGGGGTCCGGGAGTGGCTGGAGGCCCTGCGCGAGAGGGGGCTCAGGCTCTACCTCGCCAGCGGCACCGACGAGCCGTGCATGCGCGACGAGGCTCGCCTGCTCGACGTCGAGGGCTACTTCGACGGCGGTCTGTTCGGGGCCAGGGACGACTACCGGCGCTTCTCGAAGGCGCTGCTCATCGAGGGCATCCTCGCCCGCGGGGAGTGCCGCGGGGAGGAGCTGCTCGCCTTCGGCGACGGGTACGTGGAGATCCAGAACACGAAGCAGGCGGGGGGGATCGCGGTGGGGGTGGCGACCGCGGAGCCCGAGTGCCGCGTGGTGGACGAGTGGAAGCGCCGCCGCCTCCTCGGAGTCGGGGCCGACTACATCGTCCCCAACTTCCTCGGCCGCGAGGAGCTCTGGGGGGCGCTCTTCCCGTCGTGAGATCGAAGTACGAGGTGTTCGACCGGTCGCGCCTGCGCGTGCAGCCCCTCGCGGATCGCGTGCACGACCTGCGGCTCGAGCACTGGCTCCGCCTCGACGAGGCGGCGCCGCCCTTCTCCCATCCCGGCCTCGCGGAGGTGGCGAGGCGCCTCCTGGAGGCCCACCGTCGCGGGTCGGCCCGGATCCTGATGATGGGCGCCCACCTGCTCCGGGCCGGGGTGAGCCGCCACCTCGTCGACCTCATGGAGCGCGGCCTGATCGACCTCGTCGCCATGAACGGCGCGGGGGTCATCCACGACTACGAGCTGGCCCGGATCGGAGCCACCACGGAGAGCGTCGCCCGCTACGTCAAGAGCGGCGAGTTCGGCCTCTGGCGGGAGACGGGCGAGCTCAACGACTGGATCCGCGAGGCCGGGGAGGGGGGGCTCGGCCTTGGGGAGAACGTCGGCCGGCGGATGTCGGAGAGCGGCTTCCCCCATGGGGACTTGAGCGTGCTCGCCGCCGCCTACCGCCTCTCCGTGCCGGCCACCGTCCACGTGGGCATCGGATACGACATCCTCCACGAGCACCCGAGCTGCGACGGGGCCGCGCTGGGCGCCGCGAGCTACCGCGACTTCCTGGTCTTCGCCCGCAAGGTCGAGTCGCTCGAGGGCGGCGTCCTGCTCAGCTTCGGAAGTGCGATCATGGCTCCGGAGGTCTACCTGAAGGCCCTGGCCATGGCCCGCAACGTCGCGCATCGGGAAGGGCGCGCGATCGCCCACTTCGCGACCGCGGTCTTCGACCTGGTGCCGATCCGGGGCGACATCAAGCAAGAGCTGCCGAAGACGGACCCGGGCTACTTCTTCCGCCCCCACAAGACCATGCTGGTGCGGACGGTGGCGGACGGGGGCGAGAGCTTCTACTTCTGCGGAGACCACCGCGCGACGCTGCCCGCGCTGCGGCGGGCCGTGCTGGAGGCGGTTTGACGACCGCGGAGATCCTGGCCGCGATCCCCCGGCTCTCCGCCCTGGTGGTGGGCGACATCTGCCTGGACCGCTGGTGCCGGTACGAGCCTTCGGTGGCCGAGCCCTCCCGGGAGACCGGCATCCCGCGCACCGCCGTGGTGGCGACCGAGGTCAGCCCCGGCGCCGGGGGCACGGTGGCGAGCAACCTCGCGGCCCTGGGGGCGGGCCGGGTGGCGGTGCTGGGGGTCGTGGGCCACGACGGCCACGGCTCCGAGCTGGAGCAGGCGCTCCGCGCCCGCGGCATCGAGCCCGACCTCCTCGTGTGGGGGGGCGGGGTCCAGACCTTCACCTACACCAAGCTCCTCAACGAGCGGACGGGCGTCGAGGACCTGCCGCGCGTGGACTTCGTCAACACCCGGCCCTTGACGGAGAAGGTCGAGCGCCAGGTCCTCGACCGGCTGTGGGAGGCCGCCCCGGCCTTCGACGTGATCCTGGTCGCCGACCAGGCGGAGACCCTCTGGGGCGGCGTGGTCACGGACGCGGTGCGGCAGCAGATCGCGGACCTGGCCCGCCGCTTCCCCGCCAAGACGCTCCTCGCCGACTCCCGGACCCGGGTCGAGCACTTCCGGGGAGTGGCGGTCAAGCCCAACCAGGACGAGGCGGAGGCCGCGTGCCGGCGCCTGGTGGGCCGGTCCGATCATCGCGCGCTGCTCGAGCGCGTCGGGGGCCCGTTCCTCTACGTGACGCACGGACCCCGGGGCGTGCTGGTCGTGGAAGCGGCGGGCGAGACCTGGGTGCCCACGCGCCCCCTGGAGAGGCCCGTCGACATCTGCGGCGCTGGCGACTCCTTCTCCGCCGGTGCGGCCCTCGCCCTCGCGGTCACGGGCTCCCCCGCCGCGGGGGCGCGCTTCGGCAACCTCGTCGCCTCGGTCACGATCATGAAGCCGGGAACGGGCACCGCCTCCCCCGACGAGGTCCGGGCCGCCGATCTTCTCGCGCCCTCCTGAAGAGCCGGTCCCTTCGATCCGTCGAAGGCGTTCGCCGTCGACGGTGCCGGTCTCCTTCAGCGATGCAGCAGCACCGTGAGCCTGCCCGTGCTCAGGTCGGCGAAGACGACATCGGCCCGGCCATCCTTGTTGACGTCGCCGACCCCGAACGTCCACGAGTCCCGCGGGGTGGGATAAGGTGACCCGAAGGAGACGAACCCCCCTTTGCCGTCGCCCCGGGAACCCCTCAAGGCTCCGTTGCCGAGCAGGAGGAGGTCCTTGCGGTCGTCGCCATCCAGGTCGACGGCCGCGACCTTCCACGTCAGGCCTCCCGCGTGGAAGCCCCCGGTCACCGTGAAGCGGCCGCCTCCCTCGCCAAGAAGCACGTCGACGTTATCGATGTCGTCGTGGGTGGCCACGATGTCCATCTTTCCGTCGCGGTTCAGGTCTTCGAGCAGGACGTGGAACGGGCGGGCTTTGACGTGGTGGGGGGAGCCGGCGGCCGCGGAGAAGCCACCGCGCCCGTCACCGAGGGCGACCACGATCGCGGAGCCGAGGATGTCGGGGGCGACGAGGTCGATCTTGCCGTCGCCGTCCACGTCTGCGAGGGCGTGCGGATAGAAGCCACGGCCCAGCCGGAGGGGGGAGCCGGGCCCCGTCGCGAAGCGACCCTTCCCGTCCCCGAGCAGGACCGCGACCTGGCCGGTTTCCTGGTGGCCGAGGGTGAGGTCGAGCGTGCCGTCGCCGTTCACGTCGGCCACCGCGAGGCCATGGTTGTGCGCCCTGACCCCGGCGAAGGCGGCGACCGGGGAGCCCGGCGCGGGGGCAAACCCGCCGCGCCCGTCACCCAGCAGGACGAAGACTTCATTGCTGTCGTGGCTGCTGGCGGCCAGGTCGAGGCGCGCGTCGGAGTTGAAGTCACCGACGACGATCAGGTGCGGGGGCACGCCGATGCGGGGCGCGTTCCCCGGGGCGGGCCGGAAAGCGCCGCCCCCGTCACCCAGCAGCACGCCGATGGAGCCATCGCCGGCGTTGGCCGTGATCACGTCCAGGGCCCCGTCTCCGTTGATGTCCGCGACCACCACATCGCCCGGGCGGGATCCCACCGAAAATGGCGAGCCCGACGCTGGCGCGAACAGGCCCTGCAGGCCCGATTCGGCGCACGCCCCGCCCGCGGCGGCTCCGAGACACGCCACCACGCAAGCGAAGTGGCGGAACGTTCGGTGGAGCGGCATCAGTCCCTCCTGTGTCCCCTGGGCTGGATTCTCCCCCGGAAATGCCCGCGGGTTCCGGGTCCGATTCCGGGAACCTCCCGGCCGCCTCGGGCGTTAGAACCTCAGACCTTTCCGGAGGAGTCCATGAGGCACGTTCGGCGGGTGGCATTCCTGATGGCCCTGGCCGCGCCGGCCGCGGTCGCCACGGCCCAGGAGCGGGCCCTCAGCGGCGGGGCCGGCTATGGTGGGCCCCTGGGAGCCGCGGTCATGGGGGAGCTGCTCTACGGGCTGAGGGTCGACGTCCATGAACACGAGGAGCGGGTCAAGGCCCGGGCCGGTCTCCTCGTCCAGCTCCACGCCGGGACCGGAGGGGGGAAGCTGAGCCTGGGCGTGGGGGCCCGCGCCTTAGTCCACTCCGATGACTTCAAGGGCTCGATCGCGGCGGGTCTCAAGCTGTCCCTGGCCCGGACCTGGGGATCGTCCCTCGGGACTCCGTCGGGCGTCACCTACCTGGGCCCCGAGCTCGACCTCTCGGCCATGCACGTCGCCTTGAGCCTGGGGCCGCTCTTTCGCGTGGGCGGCGTCGGGGGCTCGGCGGTCGCCCTCTCCTGGGGCCTGGGCGTGCGTTTCTAGCGGCCACGCTGGAGAACCGTCCGGTGCCGGACACATGTGCTACCCTGTGTACATGAAGAGTCGCCGGCGCCTGGGTGTGCGTGCCATGCGGCAGAACCTGAGCGTGTACCTCCGGCGTGTCGAGGCCGGAGAGACGCTCGAGGTGACCGCGCGCGGAAGGCCGGTGGCCGTGCTGGCTCCCATCCCGCCTGCGGTCACGCCCATCGAGCGCCTGGCCGCCTCAGGCCGTGCCAGCCTCCCCGAGGGGGATCTCCTGAAGCTCGGTCCGCCGCCGAAGGCGCGCTCCTCACGAAGCTTGAGCAAGGCGCTGCAGGAACAGCGTGCCGAGCGCTTCTAGCTCGAGCCTCCTTTATCTCGATTCGTCGGCCCTGGTGAAACTCGTGGTCGCCGAGCCCGAGACGCCCGCCCGGTTGGGGTTCCTGGCGAGATGGCCGCATCGGGTGTCGAGCGCCCTCGCGCGCGTCGAGGTGGCGCGCGCCGTGAAGAGGGCGGGGGCTCGGCCAGCTGTGCGCCGACGGGCCACGCGCGTCCTGGCCCGGGTCGCGCTGGTCAGGATAGACGATCCCGTGATCGCCGCCGCCGCCCGCGTGACGCCCCCGGAGCTGCGCACCCTGGACGCCATTCACCTCGCGACCGCCCGGTCATTGGACGACCTCGCCGGGATCGTCACCTATGACGCGCGGCTGGGCCGGGCGGCATCGCGCGCTCGCCTGAAGGTCTGGTCGCCCGCTTAGGGGGTGGGAGGCAGACAGGGGTGACGGGCCCCCTGCGGCCGGTGCGGCCTCCGGCTCGGGACACGTGCACCTGCTCGGCGCAACCACGCCTGCCATGGCTTGGGGCGTTTCGGGGATCGAACAGCCGTTCGGATTCCGAAGCGTCCCATGGCCCGAGACGGGCTGCAACTCCCACGGATACGGGTGGCGATCCCGGGCGCGGCTCTTGCTTGGGGTTCCGCATGGAGTGCCCCATGGGGTGGTTTGGCCGATCTCACACGAGGCGACGCCCGACCGGCCCATTCTTCTTCGCACTGCTCGCGCTCGGATCGTGGCCGCAACCGCGGCTTGCCGACGTCCTCCCTCCCCGACCAGCAGCCGGCGACGCGCCGGCCGCGGTCGCCTTCACGTACGGTGGTTCTGGAGATGATTACGTCAACGCCATCGCGGTCGACGGGCAAGGCAACGCCTACATCGCGGGCTACACCGACTCGAAGGATCTGCCGGCCCTCGACGGCGCGTTCCGGCGGCAGCCACAGGGATACGATGCCTTCGTCGCGAAGATCGATGCCGCGGGGCGCCCCGTGTGGTCGACCTACCTCGGCGGGAACGACGCCCGCAGCTCCTATCACCAGCAGGTAGGAGACGCCGCGTGGGCGGTCGCGGTGGACGCGCAGGGCAACGTCTACGTGGCGGGCCAGACCAGCTCGACGGATTTCCCGACCGCCAACGCGTACCTCGCGTTTCCCCAGGCGGCCTCGCGATCACCGGGGGACACGTACGACGGATTCGTCGCGAAGCTGAGCCCGAAGGGCGATCGGCTGATCTACGCGACCTACCTGGGCGCGCCGGACGGTTCCTCGGCCGCGACCGCTCTTGCCGTCGGGCCGGCCGGCGAGGCGTGGGTGGCGATCAGGACCAGCGCCAAGCAGTTCCGGACCGACCGCGATCTCTCCTCCGGCGACGGGGGCATCGTCGTGATGAAGCTCCGCCCGTCGGGCTCGCCGCAATGGTCGGCGCGGTTGGGCGGCGAGACGCTGGGCGGTCTCGCCGTCGACGGCAGAGGCCAGGTGCACCTGTCGGGACATGCCATGGCCGAACGGTGTCCGGGGACGGAGGTCATTCGGGACGGCCCGCCTCGGGAGCCTCCCGACCGCCGGCCGGAGTCCGGACTCGATGCCCCGAGCCCCAACGAGCCGTCCGCCGGCTGCTCCGTGGCGTTCGTGACGAAGCTCGACGCATCCGGATCGCGTCTGGTCTACTCGACCAGGATCGGCGGCAGCCGGTCTCCGTTCGTGAACGGCACCGGGTTCACCGTGGGCAACAGCGTGGCCGTCGCGCCCGATGGAAGCGCCGTCCTGGTCGGGACGACGGCCGCGACCGACCTGCCGCTGAAGGGCGCCTGGCAAAAGACGTTCGGCGGCCTCACCGACGTGTTCGTGGCCGTCTTCACGCCCACCGGCACGCTCGTGACCTCGAGCTATCTCGGTGGCAACGGCTACGACGGGCAGGACGGACGGCTGCGCGTCGCCGTCGATCTCTACGGCGACCTCCACGTCGGCCTGAACGCGCAATCGAACGACCTCGGGGCCCTCCGCGCCCTGGTCTCGCGCCACTCGGACGGTCCTGTATTCGCCTCCGCGGATCGCGGAGCCTCGTGGCACTGGGCGAGCACTGGCGTGGCGGGGAGCGTCCACGACGTTGCGGTGGATCCGGAGCACGACCTGATCTACGTCGCGACCGACGGCGGCGTCTTCCGGACCGCCGACGGCGGAGCGACCTGGGTCCCGAGAAGCGAGGGCCTGCTGGTTCCCGACGGCTCCACGAACCAGCGGGTCGGTCCGGTCTATGCGATCGCCCGCGACCCGCGGCACCCAGGGGTCCTCTACGCGGGAAGCCGCGGCTTGTTTCGCACCGACGACGGCGGAGAGCGCTGGGTGCAGGTGCATCCGCCCGGGGCCGGCGTGGGCGGCTTCTTCGCGGGGGTCATCGCGGTCAGCCCGCACGACGGGAGCGTCTGGGTCGGATCCGGGAACGGGATCGAGGTGAGCCCCGACGGAGGCCGCTCGTGGGCGTCGCGCAACCGGGGCCTTCCCGGCACCGCGGTGGGCACGATCGAATCGCCGAGGGTCCTGGTGTTCGACCCCCGGCAACCGCGGACGGTCTACGCGGCTCTTTCGAGCGGACTGTTCGGCAGCTTGGACGACGGCGCGTCGTGGCGGGACCTCACCGTTACCATCTCGTCGTACCCGGGGGGGCCTCCCGAACACCCGTTCATCACCGCCATCGCGCTCGATCCGGCCGCCGAAGGTACGGTCTACGCCGGCACCTTCAATCGCGGCCTCTTGAAGACGACCGACGGCGGGATGACCTGGTCGCTCCTCCTCCCGTTCACCGCGATCAGGGATCTGGCGGTCGACCCCGGGTCGCCGAGCATCGTGTACGCCGCCGTCAGCGACTATCAGCAGCCGCGACGGATCCTCCAGAGCCGCGATCGCGGCCAGACGTGGACGGCCGTGACGGACGGCCTCACCATGCGGGGCCAGCCGTCGCGCATCCTCGTGCACCCGCGCGACCCGAGGCGACTCTACGCGACCGGCTCCCTGTCGGACCTGCCGTATCTCGTCCGGCTGCATCCGGGGCCTCGGGGGGATGAGCAGCCGTACTTCCCAACCCTCGCGTCCTATCTCGCAGATGGCAGCCTTCGCGATCTCGCCGTGGGCCCGATGGGCGAGACGGTGCTGGCGCTCCAGGGAGCTCCGCCCGTGACGCGGGTGCGCGAGGAGATCACGATCGTCCGCGTCGGTCGGTGACGACCTAGATCCGGCTCCCCTCCAGGAAGGCCTTCAGCTTGCGCGACCGCGAGGGGTGCCGGAGCTTGCGGAGCGCCTTGGCCTCGATCTGGCGGATGCGCTCGCGGGTGACCGCGAAGCTCTGGCCCACCTCCTCGAGGGTGTGCTCGGAGCCGTCGCCCAGCCCGAAGCGCATCTTGATGACCCGCTCCTCGCGGGGGGTCAGGGTCTTGAGCAGCGCCTCCGTCTGCTCCTTGAGGTTGATGTTGATCACGGCCTCGGAGGGCGAGACCACGTTGCGGTCCTCGATGAAGTCGCCCAGATGCGAGTCCTCCTCCTCCCCGATGGGGGTCTCGAGGGAGATCGGCTCCTGGGCGATCTTCAGGACCTTGCGCACCTTGCTGACCGGGATGTCCATCCGCTTGGCGATCTCTTCGCTGGTCGGCTCCCTCCCCAGCTCCTGTACCAGGGCCCGCGAGGTGCGGATGAGCTTGTTGATGGTCTCGATCATGTGGACCGGGATGCGGATGGTGCGGGCCTGGTCGGCGATGGCGCGGGTGATGGCCTGGCGGATCCACCAGGTGGCGTAGGTCGAGAACTTGTACCCGCGCTTGTACTCGAACTTGTCCACCGCCTTCATGAGGCCGATGTTCCCCTCCTGGATGAGGTCGAGGAACTGCAGGCCCCGGTTCGTGTACTTCTTGGCGATGGAGACGACCAGGCGGAGGTTCGCCTCCACCAGCTCCTTCTTGGCCTGCTCCGCCTGGACCTCGCCGGTGACCACGGTGTCGAGGGTCCGCTTCAGCTCCTCGGGCCGGGTGTCGAACTCCTCCTGGATGGCCGCCAGCACGTCCTTCTGCTCGCGGATCTGGTGCCGCACCAGCTTCTTGTACTCGTCACTGACCTTGTGCCGGAGCTTGGGCTCGAGCTTGGCGATCTTGTCCTCGGCGTCGTGGATGCGGTCCACCGACTCCCGGATGCGCTCCACCAGCCGCCGCTTCACCGCCTCGCTGAACTCGATGCGGCGGATGGTCCGGGAGACCCGGATCCGCATCCGGCCGAGCTTCCACTTGGCCCGGTAGAACCGCGACGACTTGCGGTCGAGCCTGAGGAACTGCCGGCGGTAGGCCAGGTAGTCGCGATGGGCCGACGCCACCTTGTCGATGAGCTTCAAGGTCTCCTTGATCTTGGCCTCGAGCTTCTCCTCGGTGATCTCCTCCTCGTTGAAGACCACCACCTCCCGCAGGTTTACCTCGCGGCCGCCCAGGCGCTCCCCGTACCGGGCCACCTCCAGGGCGGCCATGGGGGTGCGGGCGATCGCGCGGAGCATCGCGTTCTTGCCCCGCTCGATGCGCTTGGCGATCTCCACCTCGCCCTCGCGGGTGAGCAGGGGCACCGTCCCCATCTCGCGCAGGTACATGCGCACGGGGTCGTTGGTCTTGTCGAGGGCCCCCGGGGTGAGGTCCAGCTCCGCCCCCTCCTCGCCCTCCGCCTTCTCCCGGTACTTCTGCTCCGAGTCCACCACCTCGATGCCCATGGACCCGAACATGGAGAAGATGTCGTCCAGCTCGTCCGAGGAGCTGAGCTCGGAGGGGAGCATGTCGTTGACCTCCTCGTAGAGGAGGTACCCCTTCTCCTTGCCCATGGTGATGAGCTGCCGGACCTCGTCGTACTTCTCTTCGATAGAAAGAGCCATCTTCTTTTCGTCACTCCCTCGCCGAGCCGCTCAGAGGCTCGCGATCTCTCTTCGGATGTCGTTTCTTTCCTTGAGGAGCTGGTCGTCCACCGGCCCCGTCTCCAGCTTCCTCTGGATTTCGGCCTGCCGCCGCAGGAGCGTGTGGTGCCGCAGCTCCCGCACGCAGGCGAGGGCCACGAGCCCGGTCTCGGGCAGGGCCTCGACCGCCACCTCGCTCAACAGCCGCCGCGATTCCTCGTCCTCCACCGCCGCCGACAACGCGGCCGCGTCCACCTTCTGTCCCTTCAGGTACAGCCCCTTGGCCGCCCGCAGCACCGGAGCCGAGCGCAGGGAGGCGAAGTCCGTCTCGCCAATCTCGCCGAGCGCCTCGTCGGCGTCCTCGGCCCCGTGGGCGAGGAGGGCCAGCAGCCACTTCTCGGCCGGGAGCAGGGGCGGCCGCGGGGCCGTCCGCGGCGTGCTCTCGGCGATCTCCCGCACCGACACCGGCCCCCGCGTGCGGAGCGCCCGGCGCAGCTCCTCCCGGGTGGCCGCCTCGTCCAGGCCCCCGCGCTCGACGATCCGAGGGATCCAGGCCGCGCGCTCCACCGAGCTCTCGATGCGGACGAGGGTGGGCAGGAGCGCGTTCAGGTAGGCGGCCTTGCCGGCGGGAGTCGTTGGCTTCGTCTCCTCGGCCGCGCGCCGGATCAGCCATTCCATGGCGTCCGGGGCCTCCTCCAGCCGCCGACGGTAGGCCTCGGCCCCCTCGGCCTTGAGGTACGTGTCCGGGTCGTGGCCCGCCGGCAGCTCCACGACCTGGACGCGCAAGCCCTCGTCGAAGAGGATCTCGAAGCTCTTGCGGGCGGCCTTCTGTCCGGCCTCGTCCTGGTCGAAGTTCAGGACCACCCGCTCGACGAAGCGATGGAGGAGCCGGCCGTGGCCGGCGGTGAGGGCGGTCCCGCAGGTGGCCACCACCTCCTCGATGCCGGCTTCCAGAGCCCGCGCCACGTCGAGGTAACCCTCCATGAGCACGATCCGGCCCTCGCGCCTCGTGGCGTCCTTGGCCCAGGACAGGCCGTAGAGCGTCCGGCTCTTCTGGTAGACCGCGGTCTCGGGGGAGTTCAGGTACTTCGGCTCGCTGCCGTCCAGGCTGCGCGCGCCGAAGGCCACCACCTTGCCGGACTCGCTCAGGATCGGGAAGACCGCGCGGTTGCGGAACCGGTCGTAGTGCCCGTCCTTGCCCTGGCGCTCGAGCACGAGCCCCGCCGCGAGGAGGACCTTCGGCGGGAACGTGCCGCGCAGCGCGCCCAGGAGGTCGTCCCAGGAGTCGCGCGCCGCCCCCGCCCGGATGCGCTCCAGGGTCTCCTTCTTGAACCCGCGGCCGAGCAGGTACTCCCGGGCCTTGGCGCCCGAGGCGGTCCAGAGGCTCCGGGCGAAGTGCTGCGCGGCCGCCTCCATGAGGGCCAGGATCTCCTCGCGCTCCTTGCGGTCGGGCCCGGGCTCGAAGCGGCCCTGCCCCTCGGGAACGGGGACCCCGAAGCGGCGGGCCAGCGTCTCCGCCGCCTCCGGGAAGCTCACCCGCTCACGCAGCATCAGGAACTTGAAGACGTCCCCGCCTTCCCCGCAGCCGAAGCAGTGGAAGACCGCGGGCTCGGAGCGGACGTTGAAGGACGGGGTCTTCTCCTGGTGGAACGGGCAGAGCCCCTTCCAGGAGGTCCCCATCTTCTTGAGGACCACGTGCTCGGAGATGACGCGCACGATGTCCGCCGCGCGCCGGACCTCCTCCACGAACCCGTCGGGGAACGCCATCCCTACTCCTTCAGCTCCACGACCGTCACTCCGCCTCCACCCTCCCCCGCACCCCCCGCGCGCCAGGCCGCCACGTGGGGATGGCCCTCCAGGAGCGCGGCCACCGCCTTGCGCAGCCGGCCCTGGCCGAAGCCGTGGATGACCCGCACCTGCCGCCGATCGGCCAGGGCCGCGTCGTCGAGCAGCTTGTCCACGCGCGGCAGCGCCTCGTCGACGGTCAGCCCCACCAGATTGACCTCCGTCGTTTGAGCGGGGGGGTGCTGCGTCGCACCCCCCCGAGCCCCCCCGCTCGCTCCGCGGAAATGAATCCCGCTTCGCTCGCCGCTCGTTGCCGGGGGCTTCCCGGCCAAGGCCACCAGCTCGCCCATCGGCACCCGCAGCCGCTTGCCGCTGATCGCCACCTCGGCCTCGCCGTGGGGGAGGAGGGTGATCAGCTCGCCGGCCAGGCCCAGGCTCCTCACCCGCACCCGAGTCCCCACCGCGATGGGGGCGGCGGGAAGCTCCTGGTCCTCGGCCGCCACCTGCAGCGCAGGGTCCTTCAGGACTTCGGCCTGGGCGTCGCGGATCGCCTTCACCGCTTCGGTGCGGAGACGCGGGGCGGCGGAAGCGGCTTTCTGTGCCTTCTCGAGGCGCTCGAGCGCCTCCCGGATCGCCTCCGCCGCCTTGCGCTCGGCCTCTTCGCCCCGACGCTTCAGCTCCCGAGCGAACACCTCGACCTCGCGGCGCTTCTTCGCCTGGATCTCGCGCTCCAGCGTCTCCGCCCGCTCCCGGGCCGCCGCGACCTCCTGCCGCTCCACCTCGATCCGCGCCTGTTCGCGAAGCAGCTCGGCTTGCTCCTTCTCGAGCCGGGCCAGGAGCGCCTCGGCCTGGGCCTCCTTGTCGTCTCGCCGGGCCCGGGCGTCGGCCACCACGGGCGCGGGCAGTCCCAGCCGCTCGGCCATCTCCAGGGCCAGGCTGCGGCCGGGGGCCCCTAGAGTGAGACGGTAGGTGGGCGCGTACGTTTCCGGCTCGTAGCCGAACGAGGCGCAGGCCACCCCCGGGGTCGACTGGGCGTAGGCCTTCATCAAGCCGTGGTGAGTGGTGGCCACCACCATCGCCCCGTTCCGCCGGAAATGGTCGACGATCGCCACCCCCAGGGCGCCGCCCTCCGTGGGATCCGTTCCCGCGCCCACCTCATCCAGCAGGACGAGGGCGGGGGCCGCGAGGTCGCGGGTCATTTCCACGATGGCCGCCAGGTGGGCCGAGAACGTCGAGAGGTTGGTCGCGATCGACTGCTCGTCGCCGATGTCGGCGTAGATCCGCCGGAAGACCGGGAGCAGGCTGCCCGGCGCGGCGGGGACGTGCAGCCCGCATTGGGCCATGAGGGCCAGCAGGCCGGTGGTCTTGAGGGCCACGGTCTTGCCCCCCGTGTTCGGCCCGCTGATCACCAGCACCGGATCGCCGAAGCCCACCCGGAGGCTGACGGGGACCGGCCCGCCCCGTGCCCGCCGGTCGATGCCCAGGCGCTCGGCCAACGCGGGCATGAGCAGGGGGTGGCGCGCGTCGACCAGCTCCAACCGGCCGTCCTCGACGATCTCGGGCGCCGCTGCGTCCATGTCGCGGGCGAGGAGGGCCATGGCCTGGACGGCGTCCAGCTCGCCCAGGACCGCGGCCGCCTCGCCCAGGTCGTCGGCCCGGTCGCCCACGCGGCCCGTCAGCTCGCGCAGGATCCGGATCACCTCGCGGCGCTCCTCGTCCTGGAGGGAGACGATGTCGTTGTTCAGCTCGACCGCGGGCAGCGGCTCCACGAACAGGCTCGCCCCCGAGCCGGACGAGCCGTGGATGATGCCGGGAAGCTGTCCGCGGTGCTCCGCCTTCAGCAGCAGCACGTAGCGGTCGTTGCGGGTCGTGATGAGCTTGTCCTGTAGGACGCGGTCGGCGTCCTTCCCGCGCAGGAAGCCTTCCATCACGCTCGTGAGCTGCGCCCTCAGGCGAAGGAGGCCCCGGCGCGTCTCCCCCAGCCGGGGCGAGGCGTCGTCCGCGACCTCTCCCGAGCCGAGGATGGCCCGGCGAATGGCCCCCGCCACCTCGCTCGCGTCGCGGATGCCCGAGGCCAGGTGGCTGAGACGCGGGACGGCCTCGGCCGCTCCCACCCGCCGGGCGATCTCGACCCCGCCTTCGACGAAGGAAGCGACGTCGAGCAGGGCCTTCGGCTCGAGGTGGGAGCCGGAAACCCGGGCGGCGGCCAGGGTCTCCGTCAGGTCGGGCAGGTCGTGGTAGGGCTGGCGGCCGAGGGCCCGGAGGAGCGTCACCCCTTCCGCCGTGGTCTTGAGGGCCTCCCGGACCCGGGCGGGATCGGTGAGCGGCTCGAGCGATTCGATCCGGACCCGGCCCTCGACGGACCCCGTCTGCCAGAGGAGCAGCGTCCGGATTTTGTCGAACTCCAGAGCCCGAAGTGTGTTAGTGTTCACGACCCCGCACGACTCCTTGGCCCCGTTTTCGGGGACCTTTCACGGAAACACAGACCACTCTGTGCCTTGAAGGATTGGGACACGGCGATTCCTGCCCTTGCCCCCTCGCCCGTCCGTCCAAAACCGTCCGGACTTCAGGGCCGGGGCAGGACTACGTACAAGATGTGGAGAATCAACGGTTTTGTCAAGGAAATGGAACAGGAAAACGTCGTCCCGGCGCCTGTTCTACGCGTCGGTGGGTGGGACGGCACCCTTGAGGATCTGGCAGGCCAGATGAGCGGCCCCGAAACCGTTGTCGATGTTGACCGTGGCCACGCCCGAGGCACAAGAGTTGAGCATGGCCAGCAGGGCGGCGAGGCCGTGGAAAGAGGCGCCGTACCCGACGCTCGTGGGGACGGCGATGACCGGGGCGGCCACGAGGCCCGCCACCACCGAAGGCAGCGCGCCTTCCATCCCCGCGGCCACGATCACGACCCGCGCCTGGCGTATGGTCTCCGCTCGGTCGAGGAGCCGGTGCAGCCCGGCTACCCCGACGTCGTAGATCCGGTCCACGGTGGCCCCGTAGAAAGACGCGGTGATCGCGGCTTCCTCGGCGACCGGCATGTCGGACGTCCCCGCGCACACCACCGCCAGCCGCCCCGGCAACGGGGGCGCGGTCTTCACCTCCAGGGTCAGGCATCGCGCCGCCTCGTGAAAGCCCGCGGTGGGTTGCGACGTGAGGACGCGCCGGTGCACCTCGGACGTGGTCCGGGTCACGATGACGTTCTGGCCCTGGTTGGCGATGCGATCCACGATGGCCGCGATCTGCTCGGGAGTTTTGCCCTCGCCGAACACCGCCTCGGGGAAGCCACGGCGGAGGGCCCGATGGTGGTCGACCTTGGCAAAGCCCAGATCCTCGTAGGGGAGGGTGCGGAGCTGGTCGGCGGCCTGATCGGGAGAGACCCGACCCTTCTGGACGGCCTCGAGCAGCTCCTGGAGGGTCTTGAGGTCCATTGACTTGTCCTGGCTCTCGGTTAAACTTCAGCTTCGTGTCCGCGACGGCACGCATCGACTTCCGTCATCGAGAAGGGGCTGCGACGGCGGCGCCTTCGAACCGGGCATGTTCCCTTGCGCCCCCGCGGGTGTCAAGGGGCGGCTCCGCGTTCCGTTCCTGAGCGCCGCTAGAGGAGGACGTCAATCAAGAAGCCATGAGCCCACTCGAGTTCGGCATCCTCGGCCTGTACTTCGTCACCCTGGTCATCCTGGCCATCCTCGGCACCCACCGGTACCTCATGGTGTGGCTCTACTTCCGGAACCGGGCTCGCCGCGCCCTCCCCGTTCCCCTCCCGCAGAGCCTTCCGACGGTCACGGTCCAGCTCCCCATCTTCAACGAGATGTACGTGGTGGACCGGCTGCTGGACTCGGTGTGCGGCATCCGCTACCCGAAGGAGCTGCTCGAGATCCAGGTGCTCGACGACTCGACCGACGAGACAAGCGCGCTCGCGCGGCGGGCGGTGGAGCGCTATCGCGCCCAGGGTTTCGACATCCATCACCTGCACCGCGCAGACCGCCGCGGCTTCAAGGCCGGCGCCCTCGACGAGGGGCTCCGGGTCGCCCGGGGCGAGTTCGTGCTGATCTTCGACGCCGACTTCGTGGCCCCCCCCGACATCCTCGAGAAGACGCTCGGCCAGTTCGGCGACCCGAAGGTCGGGATGGTCCAGGTGCGCTGGGGTCACATCAACCGCGACTACTCGCTGCTCACCCAGGTGCAGGCGGTGCTCCTCGACGGCCACTTCGTCCTCGAGCACGGAGGGCGCAGCCGCACCGGCCGCTTCTTCAACTTCAACGGCACCGCCGGCATCTGGCGGCGGGAGGTGATCCGCGACGCCGGAGGCTGGCAGCACGACACCCTGACCGAGGACCTGGACCTCTCCTACCGGGCGCAGATGAAGGGCTGGCGCTTCGTCTACCTGCAGGACGTGGTCTCCCCGGCCGAGGTCCCGGTGGAGATGAACGCCTTCAAGAGCCAGCAGCACCGCTGGGCCAAGGGGTCGGTCCAGACCTGCAAGAAGCTCCTGCCGAAGGTCCTGGCCTCGCGCCTGCCCTGGCACATCAAGCTCGAGTCGGCCTTCCACCTCACCGCGAACTTCGCCTACCCGCTGATGGTCCTCCTCTCGGTCCTCATGTTCCCGGCCATGGTGATCCGCTACAACATGGGCTGGTACGAGATGGTCATCGTGGACGTGCCGCTCTTCCTGGGGGCCACCGCCAGCGTCTGCTCCTTCTACTTCTTCTCCCAGAAGGAGGTCTTCCCCGAGACCTGGAAGAGCCGGGTGAAGTACCTGCCCGCGGTGCTCGCGGTGGGGATCGGCATCAGCGTGAACAACGCGCTGGCCGTGCTGGAGGGGCTCTTCGGCCGGAAGTCCGAGTTCAAGCGCACGCCCAAGTACCGGATCGAGGGGGCGGGCGACGAGTGGAAGCAGAAGCGCTATCGGGGCAGCCTGAGCTTCGTCCCCTTCGTGGAGCTGCTCCTCGGCCTCTACTTCACGGCCATGGCGGTCTACGCGGCGGCCTACGGGATCTACGGCACCCTTCCCTTCATCCTGATCTTCCAGGCCGGCTTCCTCTACGCGGCCGGCCTCTCCCTCTTCCAGGACGTCGGGCGCTTCATGGTGCCGCGGGAGCAGGAGGCCTGAGGGGCGCCCAGCGGCGCACCGCGAGGGAGATGGGGAGCCCGACGAACACCATGTGCACCACCAGGATGAGGAGGGCCATCCCCAGGACGAACGGCCGCTTCGGGACGGCGGAGAGCGGCAGCACGACGAAGTTCATGAAGACGTAGACCGCGACGCCGTAGAGCAGGCCGGACACGACCGGGCGCCCCACCAATACGCCGAGCTTTCGAGCGGCCGCGTAGTACACCCCGGCGGCCACGAGGGCGATGAAGAAGTGCAGTAGAACGCCCAGGACCGCGGTCTGCGGGCCGCCCTCGAACGCGGCCGCGCCCAGCAGGCCGCTCGCTATGGACTGCAGGATGCGCAGGGGGCTCGCGCCGCGCACGCCATAGATGACGAAGGCGGCGGTGATGTCCAGGCCTCCCGCCAGCAAACCCCCCCAGGCGATCGGCTTGAGCCAGGAGCGGGCGGCTGCACCGGCGTCGGTTCCTGTTCCCATGGCCCCCGTATCCTACGCGCCTCACGCGCGGCTTCAAGCCTCGTCACCGGCGGCGGCCTTGCCGCCGGCCACTGCTTCCCATATTGTGCGGGCCTCCATGTCCACACCGGCGATCGAAGCCCGCATCACCGTGGTCTTTCTCCTGTACCGCGCCGCGAGCGAGGTGCCCGGGCTGGTCGACACGCTCGTCCGCCAGAAGCACCCGAGCCGCCGCGAGCAGTCCGAGTGGCTGGAGGCCCTCTTCATGGACGACGCCTCGGGTGACGACACCCCGCGGGTGCTCGAGGAGACGCTGCGGAAGATCGGCACCCCCGCCCACTACCGCTTCGTGCCGAACCCGCGCAACCTGGGTCTCGCGGCCACCCTCAACAAGGCCCTGGGACTCGTGCGCACCCCCTACGTTCTCACCTGCCACCTCGACTGCCGCTTCGGGCGCGAGGACTACGTCGCCACCATGCTCGACCTGCTCGAGCGCTACCCCAAGGCGGCCGCCATCACCGGGCAGCCCGTCCTGCGCGACCCTCGCGAGATGCGGTTCGCGGAAAAGCTGAACGTGATCGCGAACCTGATGGACCTCTTTCCCGCGGACACCCGCGAGGAGCTGGTGCCGGTGGGGTTCGCCGAGGGGCGCTGCGACGCCTTCCGCCTGAAAGCGCTCGCGGCGGTCGGGTTCTACGACCCTACCCTGCGCACGGCGGGAGAGGACCAGGTGCTGGCCGCGAAGCTGCGCGCGAAGGGCTACGAG
>Ga0137361_10000845_pt1 | contig 18066 bp, 15 predicted proteins | sample Mad1_80_16metaG_FD_104923 | JGI IMG/M metagenome (GOLD analysis project Ga0137361, IMG submission 104923) | Vadose zone soil microbial communities from Angelo Coast Range Reserve, California, USA - Mad1_80_16 metaG | ecosystem: Environmental > Terrestrial > Soil > Vadose zone | place: USA... | reverse complement strand
GGAGACGCTCGCCGCGGACGCAGTGGTGGCCGCGGTGCCGTGGCACGCGCTCGCCCGCCTGCTCCCCGAGGCCCTGCGCGGCCAGGAACCCTTCGCTTCGGCGGCGGCCCTCCGCGGCTCCCCGATCGTGTCGATCGAGATGTGGCTCGACCGGGTGGTGGTAGGCCGCCCGATGGTGGGCCTGCGCGAAGGCGACGTGCAGTGGGTCTTCGACAAAGGCCGCCTCTACGGCCGCTCCGGCGCCCCCCAGCACCTGGCTTTCATCGTCAGCGCAGCCTACCGCGTCTCCCCGCGCCCGAATGCCGAGCTGGTGTCCGCCGCCGAGGCCGCCCTCCACCGCTACTTCCCCGCGATGTCCCAAGCCCAGGTCCTGCGCACCCTCGTCATGCGCGAAGCCGACGCCACGTTCGCTTCCGACCCTGAGGCCGAGGCCAAGCGGCCGCTTCCTCTCACGCCGGTGCGTGGTCTCGTCCTGGCCGGCGACTGGACCGCCACTGGCCTCCCCGCCACGATCGAAGGCGCGGTCAAGAGCGGCCACCGCGCGGCGGCATGCGTTGCGGCAGGAACCATACCCTGGTCGGGGTCGACGTCGCAAGGAAGTGTCTAAAGCTCCGGGGGCGCTATGATGGGTAGGAGCGCTGGAGCAGGCTGAATGGAGAGGGTACCGGACGAGCGACCGCGTTCCCTCCCTCCCGAAGAAGGATCACCCCTTCAGTGGTGGGACGAGTTCGAGGCCGCGGCCCGCCGGTCCCTCGAGACGCGTCTTCGCTACTCGTTCATCCGCACGTACAAGCCCGTGCTGGACGACGCGACGTATCGCGCGTTCGACTCGATGGAGGGTTACCGACGATGGTGCGAGCAGAGCCTGCCGGACTGGCTGGGCTATGGCCGCGTTTGAGTACCGCCAGGCGCTCGAGATCCGGGAGGCCTTCGCCCGTCACGGAGTCCGGTACCTGTTCATCGGGAAAGCGGGGGCGATCCTGCTCGGTTTCCCGGACACCACGCAGGACGCCGACCTCTTCGTGGACCGCTCGGCCGAGAACGGGCGGGCCCTGGCGGCGGCGCTTCGCGAACTGGGCTTCGCGCTGACGGACGACCACATGCGCGACCTCGAGCGCGGCAAGGACTTCGTCCAGCTCAAGAACGGGCCCTTTGACGTCGACATCGTCTTCGCCCCGGACGGGATCGAGCGTTTCGAGGACGCCTGGCAGCGGCGTGTCGAAGTGGAAGGGTTCCCGGTCTGTCACATCGACGACATCATCGCCAGCAAGGCGGCGGCAAACCGCGTGAAGGACCGCGAGTCGCTGCCGCGGCTGCGCTCCTTCCGCGAGTACTGGCTGCGCCATCGCCGCACGTAAGCAATTTACGAGGATGTTCGGCTCCGACATGAAATGGTGTGTCCGGTGAAGAGCGAGCGAAGAGGAGGGGCGATGGTCAGGCAGCGAGCCGCAGTCCTGGGGGCGGTCCTTCTGGTGACGGCAGCGCGGGCGGGCGCCGAAAGCCTCGCCGAGGCCGCGGTCCTGAAGCGCGAGGAAGCGCGGCTCCAGGCCATGGTGAAGGCGGACCTCGCGGCTCTCGAGGACATCCTGGCCGATGACCTCAGCTACGTCCACTCCAGCGGGAGCGTCGACAGCAAGCGCGAGTTCGTCGACGCGATCCGGACGGGACGGCTCAAGTACAAGCAGGTCGATCGCGAGGGGGTGGCGGTCCGGGTCTACGGCGACGTGGCGGTGGTGACCGGGCGCGGGCGGTTCCAGGTGCGGTCGGGGGAGGACGATCTCGACGTGCGGCTGCGGTTCACGGACGTGTACGTGAAGCGGGGCGGGAAGTGGCGGATGGTTGCCTGGCAGTCGACGCGGCTGCCGGAGAAGTGAGCGCTCCTAGTCCGAGCGTCCCTTGAGGTACTCGGCGTAGGCGAGGAGCGCGCCGCGGTTGTGCTGCTTGACGATCTGCTCGAGGGTCGCGAGGTCCCGGGCCCTCATCGCGGCGAGCAGCGAGCGGTGCTCGTCCTGGGCCTGCTCGACGCGGTGGATCAGCACGCCGTCGAAGTAGTACCGGCGGAGGCGGTCCCAGTGGGCGAGCACGCGCTCCGTCATCTCGTGGAGCATCGGCATCGCGCTGAGGCGGCTGATCGTCAGGTGGAAGCGTGAGTTGAGGTCCGCCCACTCCTCGTAGCGGCCCCCGCGGAGGGCCTCGTCCATGGCGGTCACGATCTCGTCGAAGCCCGCGGTGTCCTTCGCGGTCATGCGCTGGGCGGTCGTCCGGGTGGCCACGATCTCGAGGCCCTCCATGAGCTCGAAGACCTCGGTGATCGACTCCCGGGCGATCGGGCTGACCGTCGCCCCCGCGTGGGGGACGTTGGTGACGAGCCCCTCGGACTGGAGGAGCTGAAGGGCCTCCCGCACCGGGCTCGCGCTGACCTGAAGCTCCCGGGCCAGGTCTTCGATGACGAGGCGCTGCTGGGGGACGAGCTCGCAACGCATGATCGCGTCCCGCAGGGTCTTGTAGACGAACTCCTGCTTCGTGCGGAAGCGCATCGCGGCCGGCCGCTGCAGGACCACTGCCTCGCCGCTCATCTGTCGAACCTCCACCGCCCCAAGCCTTTACGCGGGAAGCCAAGACTCGGGGCGGTCCCCTTGAGCGCTTGTCCTTGCCCGTTCATTTTGATTTGTACCACTTGTACGTTATGTGCTTCAATCTCGCCGCGCGAGACCTCGACCGGGAGAGCCCATGCCCTTCAAGCTGAACGTCAATGGCAAGTCGGCCACGGTGGACGTGCCGCCGCAGATGCCCCTCCTCTGGGTGCTGCGGGACGTCCTCGACCTCAAGGGTCCGAAGTTCGGCTGCGGCATCGGCCAATGCGGCGCCTGCACCGTGCACTTCAAGGGCGCGGCCGTCCGCTCCTGCATCCTGCCAGTGTCCACCGCCGCGGGCGGGCCGATCACCACCATCGAGGGCCTGTCGGCCGACGGCTCCCACCCGCTGCAGAAGGCCTGGTGCGAGGTGGACGTGCCCCAGTGCGGCTACTGCCAGGCGGGCCAGATCATGGCCGCGGCCGCGCTCCTGGCCAGCAAGCCCCGTCCCACGGACGCGGACATCGACGGTGCCATGGCGGGCAATCTCTGCCGCTGCGGCACCTACCTCCGCATCCGTGAGGCCATCCACAAGGCCGCGTCCACCCCGGCCGTCAAGCCCGGGAAGTAGGGAGGCGCCATGGACACCCTCGTCGTCGACCGTCGCTCCTTCCTTCGCGTGTCCGCCCTCGCCGGGGGCGGCATCCTCCTGAGCTCCCACCTCGAGAACGTCGAGGCGGCGGCCGAGGCCGGCGAGTTCGCGCCCAACGCCTTCATCCGCATCTCGTCCGAGGGCGCGGTGACCATCATCTCCAAGAACCCGGAGGTCGGCCAGGGGATCAAGACCTCCCTGCCCATGCTGATCGCCGAGGAGCTCGAGGTCGACTGGAAGGCCGTGAAAGTCGAGCAGGCCATCGCGGACGAAGCCAGGTACGGCGTGCAGGTCGCCGGGGGCAGCACCTCGACCCCCAACAACTGGGACGACCTGCGCCGGGTGGGCGCGGCCGGCCGCCAGATGCTCGTGAGCGCGGCCGCCCAGACGTGGGATGTCCCCGAGTCCGAATGCTACGCCGCCTCGGGCGCGGTGATCCACCGCCCCAGCGGGCGCAAGCTCCTCTACGGCCAGCTCGTGGCCAAGGCGGCGACCCTGCCCGGCCCCGACCTCAAGTCCGTCGCCCTCAAGGACCCCAAGGACTACAAGATCGTCGGCCAGTCGATCCCCGGGGTGGACAACCCCGCGATCGTGACGGGCAAGCCGCTGTTCGGCATCGACGTGAAAGTGCCGGGCATGCTCCACGCGGTCTTCGAGAAGTGCCCCGTGTTCGGGGGCAAGGTGGTGAGCGCCAACCTGGAACGGGTGAAGGCCATGCCCGGGGTGCGCCACGCCTTCGTGGTGGAGGGCGGCAGCAACCTCGAGGGCCTTCTGGGCGGAGTGGCCATCGTGGCCGACACGTGGTGGGAGGCGCGCACCGCGCGCGAGCAGCTCAAGGTGACCTGGGACGAGGGGCCGACGGCGAGCCAGAGCAGCGAGGGCTTCGCCCGCCGGGCCGCCGAGGTCGCCAACCAGCCCGGCGCCAAGAGCCTGCGCAACGACGGCGACGTCGAGGCCGCATTCAAGGGCGCGGCCAAGGTGGTGGAGGCGGCCTACTCCTATCCGTTCATCGCCCACGCCACCCTGGAGCCGCAGAACTGCACGGCGCACTTCAAGGACGGGAAGATCGAGATCTGGGCGCCGACCCAGCTCCCCCAGCCCGGCCGCAAGCTGGTGGCCAGCACCCTCGGCATCCCCGAGGGCGACATCACCATCCACCTGATCCGGGGCGGCGGAGGCTTCGGCCGCCGCCTGCGCAACGACTCCATGGTGGAGGCGGCCTGGATCTCGAGGGCCATCGGGGCGCCGGTGAAGCTGCTCTGGACCCGCGAAGACGACATGCGGCACGACTTCTACCGCCCCGGGGGCTTCCACTTCCTGAAGGGCGGGGTCGACGCCGAGGGCAAGCTCGTGGCCTGGCGGGACCATTTCGTGACCTTCGGCGACGGCGAGAAGTTCGCGAGCAGCTCCGGCATCTCCGACAGCGAGTTCCCGGCCCGCTTCCTCTCCCACTTCCGGCTGGAGGCTACGCAAATGCCGCTGGGCGTGCCCACCGGGCCCCTGCGGGCGCCCGGCAGCAACGCCCTCGCTTTCGTCTTCCAGTCCTTCATCGACGAGCTGGCCTTCGCGGGAGGCAAGGACCCGGTGCAGTTCCGCCTCGAGCTGCTCGGGTCCCGGCGCATCGTGAGCAACCCCGACGGGAAGACGGGCTACGACGCCGCCCGGATGCGCGGCGTGCTGGAGATGGTGGCCGAGAAGTCCGGCTGGGGGCGCCGCACCCTTCCCAAAGGCAGCGGGATCGGGGTGGGCTTCCACTTCAGCCACCAGGGCTACTTCGCCGAGGTGGCCGAGGTCAGCGTCGACCCGGCGGGCCGGCTCAAGGTCGACAAGGTCTGGGTGGTCGGGGACGTGGGCAACACGATCATCAACCCGACGGGCGCCCTGAACCAGGTGCAGGGCTCGGTCATCGACGGCCTGGGCGAGCTTTTCCAGCAGATCACGATCGACCGCGGCCGGGTGACCCAGGGCAACTTCAACGATTTCCCGCTGCTCCAGCTTCCCGACGCGCCGGCGGTGGAGATCCACTTCAAGAAGACCGACCATTCGCCCACCGGCCTCGGGGAGCCCGCCCTGCCTCCGCTGGCTCCCGCGGTCTGCAACGCGATCTTCGCCGCCACCGGCAAGCGCGTCCGGACGCTGCCGCTCAAGAAGGGCGACCTGCGTACGGCATAGCGGTTGTTCTGCGCGGTCCGGACTCCGAACCAAGGCTACGGACTCGCGCACTCCTCTCGGACGATCGACGCGCCCGTGTTGCCAAAGATCAGCTCCGCCTCGTATTGGTTGTGACGCCAGCAGCGAAGGGAGATGTTGTCGACGGTGGCCGGCCCCTGCAGCGCATAGGGCTGGATGTGGTGGAACTCCAGGAACGTGCGCTCCGTGCATCTGTGCCCGGTGGGAGACACCAAGGCGCATTGGCCGCCGTCGCGCTTCCAGACCGCACGTTTGACCTGCTGCGGCACATGGCGGGAGGTCACGGGTGGTCTGCGGATTTTATCCGTCTCGGGACGGATAAGCCGGTTTGATCGCGGCTTGGCCGCCGCCCCGAGCTTCGTCTTCTCGACCTTCTCGAGCAGCACCGTGAGGGCGCGGTCGAAGATCGCGCCGGGATCGCCGTCGGGGATCTCGCGGCGGAGAAGGGCCTGCAATCGCCGCAGCTTCTCGTGGGTCTCCGGGCCGATGGTGAACCGCACGAGGTAGCGCTCAGGCGCCGAGGCCTGGACGATGGGGCGAGGGGTGGCGGAGGGCACGCTGGTCTTGACCTGCGGGTCCGGAGTCACCTGCTCTATCGCCAGGGCAGCCCCTACCGACGGTGGTGTTGACAGCGGTGATGCAATCTTTGGACAGGGGAGCTTGCGCACCGCGCTGGGGATGTCGGGTCGCGGCGCCAGCTCGGCCACCAGGGCTTCGATCTCCCGCCGCGTTCTATTCCTGGCCTTCCCGAGGACGGACTGGTGGTTCTCCGCCGTGAGGTGCCGTCCGAGCAGGCGGACGGAGGTCAGGCTCAGGGAGCCCGAGGCCAGGAGCTCGAGGATCAGGGGGAAGCGCCGGCAGGCTCGAGCGGCCTCGATACGGGTGCACGCGGCATCCTCCGAGAGGCGAAGGGCCTGAGTGCAGTAAGAGAAGAGCGAGCCGTAGCCTTGAGCCGCGTAGAGGGCCGGGCGGCTATCGAGCTCGGCCAGATGGGCCACCAGGTCGACCGAGGCCTCGCGCTCCTTGACGGCGAGCGCCTCCAGTCGAGCGAGGAGGTCGCGATCCGACAGGGCGGCGGCGCTGACGAGGATGTTGGTCTTCATGTGGCAGGTGTATCACGACTAATTTCGCGCGCCGGGGGAGGCCCTGGGATGCTCCAGGAGCGGCGCTTGCAATCGGTTCTGCGCGCGCGAGGAATTCGGCTGGACGGCGACGGGGAGAGGCGAGGAATCGATCAGGCAGGCATCGTGAGGCGAGGCTGGTGGTGGAGAGTCCTTGCACGCCGCGGACACCAGGTCCGGAACTCAGGGCGACTGAAAATAAAGTTGAGTGAGCCGGCTGTTGAAGCTAAAGCGGTCGGACCACGTCGGGGAAGCTCCGCCACACCGGCACCCCGCAGAAGTGCTCGCCCTCCGTGCAGGTGGGGGTGATGCGGCCGTGGCGGAGGACGCAGGGCGGGCCCATGTGGCGCACCAGGCGCGGGTGGACGGCCCGCACCTGCTCGAGCTCGTCCATGGAGGCCCGGTAGATCTCCTCCTGGGCGTTGAAGCAGGTCCGCATGACCCACTTGTGGGCCAGGTACAGCAGGTTGCCGCTCTCGTGGAAGCGCAGGGCCTTCGCGTTGGGCAGCACGTAGAGCGCGGACTCCAGGGGGACCCCCAGCTCCCGCAGCCGGTTCTTGGCGGCCCAGGCGCGGGCCATGGCTTCCTGGTACACGGCGAGGGCCCGGGGGTCGGCGGCGACGAGGGGCGGGGTCACGTAGTCCGGGCGCGCGGTGTCGGTCATCGTCATCAGCGGGCGCGAGCCGGGCACCATGCGATGCCGCTGGTCCTGGCTGTCCGCGGTGTGGGAGAGCTTCTTCAGGAACGTGTAGCTCGAATGGTGGAGGGCGCGGGTGAGGGGCGAGTGGACCGAGAGCTGGAGGGTCTCGAGGCGGTAGCGGTTCTGCGACGGGTCGAGGGCCCGCTCCAGGGCCTCCGGGTCCGGCAGGGTGTCCGGGGTCGCCCCGAAGACCGCCCGCACCGCCTCCGCCGTGGTTTCCTCGCCGCGGGCCGTGAAGTCCACCAGCAGCGACGTACGCCCGCCCAGGAGCGCGTCCAGCCGCGCCGCCTCGGCGTCCCCGCCCGCGGCGAGACGGGGCAGGCGCTCCTCCACCACCTGGTCCGCCGCGAGCGGCCCCTCGCCCACGCGCTCGAAGAACGCGGGGTCGAGCTCCTTGACCAGCGCCACCATGGCCTCCACCACGGGCTCGCCCTCGCGCGGGGCGTCGCCCGTGCGCATCATCCGCCAGAGCCGGTGCAGGACGATGCCGGAGACCGTGTGGACCATGGAGGTGAACGCGGCCACCGGGATCACGTAGCGCGCGGTCTCGATCGCCTTCTTCTCGGCCTCGCGCTGGACCTTCTTGCGCCGCTTGTCCGAGGCGCCGGGCGTGAGGTGCCGGAGGTCGGAGAGGATGCGCAGCGTGCCTTCCTCGAGGAGCTCCGACAGGCGCCGATACGCGTCCCACGCCCCCTCGACTGCCTGGTCGTAGACGGCGCGGGCCTCGGGGGAAAGGCCGGGGGGGACGTAGGCCCTCACCTCGTCCAGGCGCACGAAGCGCTGGCTGGACTGCTCGGAGTTGTAGAAGGGGTGCGAGTGCAGGAAGGACCAGACGAACTGCCGGCTCACGTTTTCCAGGCCGAACTCGAAGTGCGCGTGCTGGTAGACCGTGTGATGGCCCGCCTCGAAGGTGAGGGGGCCGATGGAGTCGCGCTGGGAGGGCGTCACCTCCTCGGGCCCCACCACCCGGGGCGAATAGCACGTGCGGGCGGCCGCGATCGCCCCATCGTAGGGGCGGGCGGAGGCGCTGCGCAGGGTCACGACGGGGGGGCCGGTGAGGATCATTCGTGCTCTTCCTCTTCCCCTTCCTCGCGTCCGCCGAGGACGTAGTCGTGCAGCTCCTTGATGAAGGAGAGGGTGCGCATGTCGCGCATGCGGTCCAAATACACGTTGCCTTCGAGGTGGTCGCACTCGTGCTGGATCACCCGGGCGTGGAAACCTTCCGCCTCCACCGTGTAGGGCTTGCCCTCGCGGTCGAGGGCCTCGAGGCGCAGGCGGGCGAAGCGCGGCACCAGCCCGCGGAGGTCGGGGATCGAGAGGCAGCCCTCCCACCCCTCGACCGTCTCCGGGCCGAGGGGCGTGACCTTCGGATTCACGAGGACGGTGAAGGGGACCCCAGTGCCCCCATGGGGCCCGGGCACTCCCTCCTCGGCCCGCTTGTCGGAGCCGGGCACCTCGAGCACGGCCAGGCGCAGGCTTTCGTGGATCTGGGGGGCGGCCAGGCCGACCCCCTCGTACTCGTACATCGTGACCCGCATGTCGTCGATCAGGCGCTGAATCTCCGGGGAGCGGATCTCATCCGGGGTGAGCTCCCGCGCGGCGGCGCGGACCACCGGATGCCCGATGCGGGCGACCTTCAGGACCGACATGCCGCCGGGTCGGGGGACGTCCTCTCGTTCATGGCGGAATGATAGCCTCTCCGGAGGCCAACCTGGAGGACGATCGAGTCAGCATGGATCGCCGACGCTTCATCCGCCTTGCGGCCGGAGTGCCCGTCGGCCTTGCCGGCTGCCTGGGCCCGGGCTGCGCGAGGGATGGAAGCCTCGTCCCGGGCGCGGGCGCGCCGAGCCCGACCCCGAGCCCGGGGAATGAAGGCGTGGTCGTACCGAAGGTCAACGGCGGCATCAACCTCCAGCCGCTCCGGCGCCTGGACCCCCGCGACCCCGACCCCACTATCGTTCCGGACCTGGTGACACTGCAGCTTGGCGCGGTGTACGAGCTGGGCTTCGACGGGCTGCGCGTCACCGCGCCGTTCAGCGACCGCGCCAATTTCCTGGCCGCGATCCCGTACGTGCGCGCCGCCCGCGCCCTGGGGATCGACGCGGTCGTGGTCCTCGCGGATTTCGCCGGCCTATCGCTGGCCCGGGCCCTCTTCGACGACAAGCGCCGCCCCGCCGTCCTGCGGCTCTACGAGACGGTGTTCGCGGTACCGCCCGCTCCCGTGCGGCCCGGGCTCGGCGGCCTGGGGCCGGGAGGGGTCGGCCGCGTCGCCTTCCAGATACTCAACGAGCCCGCGCACTTCCTCGGGGTGCCCCCCGAAGCCTACGTGCGCGAGCTGCTGACCCCGTGCTTCGTCGCCCTCAAGTACGACAACCCCGACATCATCGTGGTGGCGGCGGCGGAGGTCGGCAACGTCGACGGCCCTCCCCGGATCCGGGCCATGATCGAGGCGGGCCTCGAGTACGTCTCCGATCGCGTCGCCTACCACATCTACAGCAGGGCGGTCATCCCGCTGCTGTCGCCGCACGTCAAGTCGCTGGTGTGGGTCACCGAGTCGGGCGCGGCGGGGACCGGCCTCCACCTCGGCTGGGTGCGCGACACCTTCGTGGAGATTTTCGACAGGATTCCCGACGTGAGCCGCATCTTCTATTACGACCTCTTCGACGGCGAGCGGGGCGTCTACCGCCTGCTGGACATCGAGCCCGATGGCCCGAAGTTCCGCGCGGTGGTGGAGTCCACGGCTCTTTATTCGTTCCTCGCCGACCGGGTCCTCGCGAAGGCGGCCGGCCAGCCGCTTCTCGGGTTCGACGCGCTGATTCCGGACATCCGTGCCTACTTCCCGACCGCCGAAGACGTCAAGGCCTATGACGAAGCCTTCGAAGCATGAGCCCCGGCCTGTCCGTTCTCTTGCTGGCGCTTCTCGCCGATGAGCCCGCGACTCAGGTGCGGTGGCCGCCGGCCACGGTCCCCGCGGAGCAGGCGGGAGAAACCGAGCCCTCCGCGCCGGAAGGCCTCATGTACCCGCTGGGTGCGCTGTCCACGCCCGACTTCCTGGCCCCCGGCGATCCGTTCGAGCTGGTCGACCTTCGCTACGGCTTCAGCGACACCTTCTCCACAACGCACACGTTCGCGGCGCGAGTGCGCGTCGAGGGGTGGGGCTACCTGGGGGCCGGGTTCGAAGGCGAGCGCAAGGGGGTGACGCTCACGGGCCCGCGCCTCGATCTCGCGGCGTCGGGCGAGAACGGCGCCTACGACCTGCTCGGGAGGTACCGCGGGTCGTGGCTCATCGTCTCGACCCGGGCTCGAAGGTCCGCGCGGTCCGCCGGCGGGGGCTGGCTCCTCGACCCCTCCCTGAGCGTCCGCCTGTCGCCCGACCTCGAGCTCGTCGGGCGGGTCGCGGGGGACACGAGCCGGCCCGACGCTCGCTTGCTGCGGTCCGCCTCCCTCGGCTTCTTCTGGCAGCGAGGGACGCGCTTCGAAGCGGCGGGCGAGTACGTCCGCGAATACGTGAGCACGGATGGGCGCTTCGAGAACACGCGGAGCACCGGGACCGTCTCCCTGCTGGGGCAGGTGCGGGCCCTGGAGCTGAGCGGCGAGGCGTTCCTCGAGGACACGGCCGGCCCCTTCCCGCGGCGCGAGACGGGCGGCTCGCTCCAGGCCAGGCTCCCGCTGGGCTCGCGCCTGCTCGTGGAGGGCGGCGCCCGCGGCCGATTCGAGGTGGGGCTGGACAACCGGTCGCGCGAGTACCGGGGCGCCCTGACCTGGTCTGGCCGGCGCTTCATCCTGCCGAGGACGGGCGAGGCCGCCGAGCGCACGGTCGGCCTCGCGCGGAAGGCGACGGAGATGGGCTACAACGAGCGCCGTGTCTTCGGCGACGACGAGCGCCGGGCGCAGCGCGAGCGGCTCTCCCTCCTTCGGCGGCGCGAGGAGCTGGGCGACGACATGGCCGCCCTCTACCGCGCGCAGGTCGCCGAGCGGGCGGTCCCTCTCCTGGGGGCCGAGATGCTCGATGGCACCGACGCCCTCGCGGGCGTGAGCTCGCGGACGGCCCGGCTGTTCGTGGGGGTTCCCTGGCCTCCGGCGTGGCCATGGCAGGCGAGCGAGTCGGCGGTGCCCTTCCTGCGCCTCGGCCTCGAGCGCGGGCGGGAGACCTCCGGCGCGGGCTTCCGGGCGATCACCTGGGGCGGGTCGCTGACCGCGTCGCTGAACCGGGAGATGGACCTCGTCCTGCGCTATCGCCACATCGATCCGACCCCGGTCGAGATCATCCGCGGGATCGGAAAGCGCCGCACGATCGAGCTATCGTACGTCTATGCGCTGGGGCGCTGAGCCGAGGGCCTTCGCGGTCGCCGTCCTCGTGGCCACAGCCTCGCCCGCGCAGGAACCCAAGACCATCCCCGCGTTCCCCTCCCAGGCGGAAGCGATCACCGCGGACGTGGTGGTCCTCGACAAGCAGGCCCGACCGGTGCGCGGCCTCACGAAAGAGGACTTCACGCTCCTCGAGGATGGCAAGCCCCAGACGATCGTCGGCTTCGAGGCTCGCGAGCTGAAGGCACCTGACGGTCCGCCCGCTCCGGAAGCCGACGCGACCCGCGAGCGCGTCGCGGAGAACAAGGGCAGCTCGGAACGCCGCGGACGCACCTTCGCCTTCCTCCTCGACGACCTGGGGACGCAGGCGCTTCCGATGGAGGACGTGAAGAGGGCCATCGCAGCCTGGTTGAACGACAAGGCGGATTCCCGTGACGAGGTCACCCTCACGACGACCAGCGGAAGCACCTGGTGGAGCGACAGGGTCGGGCGGGGGCGCGCGGACCTCCTGGCCGTCCTGAGCCGCGTCTACGGCAAGAAGCTGCGGGAGCCTCCGTCCGAATGGATGACGGACTGGGAAGCCTATCGGATCGCCGTCTACGAGGACGCCTCGGGCGCGGCCGCGGCCTCGGAGGGTGCCGGGCCGGCGGCGTCGGGACCCCCCGCGGCCCCCGGATCGGCCTCGGCCCCGGCTCCCGGCAATCCGAACCGCCTGGGCCGGGTCTTCGATCGCGTGCTGGACCGATGGACGACCGCGACCAAGACTCCGGGCGATGTCCGAATGCGGGCGATGGAGCTGTACGACCGCCTGACCCGTCGTATCCAAACGGTCTTCAGCGCCGTGGAGCGGCTGTCGCGGGGTCTCGCGGGCGCGCGTGGCCGCAAGTCGATCCTGATCTTCTCGGACGGGTTCCTGAACGACACCAACCAGGGCGGCCTCGACCGTGCGATCGACGCTTCGCAGCGCGGGAACACGGCCGTCTACTTCATCGACGCCAAGGGCCTCGCCGGACAGTCCTACTACGGCGCCGACTTTGCGTCGGCGCCCAACCCCCTGGACGTCGGCGTGATCAGCATGGAGGAGGTGTTCCTCGAGACCGCGGGAACGGAATCCCTGGCGGAGAACACGGGCGGCGCCTCGATCCGGCACACCAACGACCTCCTCGGCGGCCTGCAGCGCGTGGCCGAGGAGTCGTCGGTCTACTACCTCCTGGGCTACCAGCCGGAGAAGCCCCTCGACGGCAAGTGGCACAAGCTCACGGTCAAGGTCGCCAGAGCCGGGGTGAAGGTGCGGACCCGGCGGGGCTACCAGGCGACGCCCCCCAGCGCGCTCGAGGCTTCCCGGCCGGCACGCAACGCCGGGAAGACCGGCAAGAAGGATGCGTCGAAAGAGCCGAAGCGACCCCTCGACCCCGCGGTGATGGCGGGCGGGGCCGACGACGCGATCGCGCTGCGGGTGGCGCCCTACGTGCTCGAGGCGGACAAGACGGGCCTCGCCCGCGTCGTGGTCGCGCTCGAGGTGGACACCTCCACGATCCCGCTCACGGGAACGGGGGAGCGGCATCAGGCCACTCTCGATCTCACGGTCCTGGGCCTCAGCCGCGATCAGGCGCGGCTGTTTCCGATCGACGAACGCTTGAAGCTGGATCTCGAGACGAAGGCCGCAGGCGGGTGGCTGACCCTCTCGCGGGAGATCCGCCTGCCCGCAGGAGTGGCGCAGGTGAGGGTGCTGGTGCGGGACACGGCCACGGGCCGCGCCGGAGCGGTAACGCAACGGCTCGTCGTACCCGCCCTCGACCGGCCCTATCTGGCCACGCCGATCCTGACCGACCGGATCGAGACGCCACGGGGCGGCGCGCCGAGGCTCGTCCCCCTGGCCCACCGCCGGTTTCGCCCCACGGGCTGGCTCTACTGCGTGTACGAGGTCTTCGGGATGAAGGATTCACAGGGTCATGCGGCGACCCGCGTGGCGGGCGGGTACACCTTGCAAGCCGCCGGAGGCCGCGTGGTGGTCACCGCGCCGCCCAGGCCGATCGCGGTTGACCTCGGGGGCCGCCTCGTCAGGATGCTCGCGCTGCCCCTCGACGGCCTCGCAGAAGGCGGCTACGAGCTGGTCCTGGAGGTGGTCGATCAGGCCTCGGGCCGGACGCTCTCGACGCGCGAGGCGTTCGTCCTGGAGCGGGAAGTGGCTGCCCGGGGGAGTGACTGGCGGACGGGAACCGGTGATGCGAAGCCGGTGTCCAATTGCCTTCAGGAGGGACGAGCATGGGCTCCCTGACGCCGGTTCTGCTCCTCGCTCTTGCCGCCAGCCCGTCGGGCGCCTCATCTGAGCCCCCCTTCGACCCGAACGTCGTCCTCCGGGTTTCGATCGCCAGCGACGAGCGCGAGTTCCACATCGGCGAGACCATTCCGATCCAGCTGAGCTTCAGCAGCGCGGTCAAGGATCGCTATCACGTCAACCTAGCCCATTACGATCGCAGCGGGCGCATGGAGTACGAGCGCTTCCGCGTCGCCCCCGCGAGGGGGGCCGTCGATCCCCTCGCGGACCGTCCCGGCGGAATCGGGGGCGGCCTGACTACCTACAAGTTTCTCGGCGCCGAGCCCTCGACCATCGCCTTGAACCTGAATGAATGGCTGCGCTTCACGCGTCCGGGCGAGTACCGGCTCTCCGTCACCAGCCGGCGCGTCGGAAGGAAGGATCCCTCGACCGCCTTTGGTGAGTCACCGGTCACCGCGCGGGGCGATCCGATCAAGCTCAGGATCGTTCCCGCGACCCGTGCCTGGCAGAGGGCCGTCTTCGACCAGGCGGTGGCCTCTCTCGAAAAGCCGCGGTCCGTGACACCGCAGGAGCTCCAACCGCTCGAACGCTCACGCCGACAGGCTCTGGAGACCCTCCGGTTCCTGGGCACGCCGGACGCCCTCCGCGAGCTTGCGAAGCGCATGCGGGGCGAGGACCCCGGCGGCGGCGATCACATATGCATGATGGGCCTCCTGTACTCTCTGGAGCCGGACGCGGCTCGCCGCGCTCTCGACGACGCGCTGGTGGATCCCGACCACCCCATCGCCGGCCCCTTCCTCTTCGCGCTGCAGGGAATCCGGTCCGCCCCGGAGGACCGCGCCGACCATTGGCGTGAAGACCAGCAGAAGGCCCTGGAGGAGCTGGTCGCGGTCTTGCCGACCAAGCGTGGCGAGGCTCTTCCCGTGAGCTTGAGCACCGCGGTCACCGCGGCATGGAACGGGGCCGCCCTGCCCAAGGAAAGCCTGGACACGCTGGTCCAACAGCTGGTGTCCGTGTTCGATCAGCTGCCCGAACAGCAGCAAACCCAGCTCCTCACCTACGGTTGGGACAAGATGGCCGGCCCGACCCTGCTGCCAATCGTGCGGCGCTACGCCCAGGCCTACCGCGATTTCCCCAACATGCGTGGATCTCCGGCCTACGAATCGCTCCAGCTCAGCGAGAAGGCACTCGGACGCTGGTACGAGTTGGACCCGTCCGGGGCGCGACTCGCGATCATCAAGGAGATCACTCGTCCCCGCCCGCGCTTCGACGCGCGCGTGCTCGGGGTCCTGCCCGAGGCAACCCTTCCCGAAGTCGAGGGCTCGCTGGCCGACCACTTCATCGCGACCGACGAGCCGGAAGCCTCCGCCCGCCTGGCCTCGCTCATCGCCCGCTATGCGACCGATGCCATTCTTCCCGAGGTGCTGGGGAAGCTCGATGGCCTGATCGGAAAATGGGCGTGCGCCAGCCAGGACCCCATCCTCGCGTACGTCCTGCGCGTCAGCCCGGCGCAGGCAAGGCCGCGCCTCGAGCGGGCCATGGCCGCGCGTGGCGAGGGGTTCACGGGGTGCAATCGTTACCTGCTTCGCACGATCTCGGAGATTCACTACGATCCGATGCTGGAGGAGATCGGCATCCAGAGCCTCGCCGATCCCGATCCGCAGGTCGCGACAACCGCGGCCACGATGCTGGGCAGGTTCGGCTCCACCGCCGCGGAGCGCGCGCTGTGGGAGCGCTACGCGAGCTGGAGCGCGCAGTGGAAGGGGCGTGAAGGCGAGCTGGCCGTCCTGTTCGCGGAGGGCGTCGATGATCGGATCTACCAGCTCGGGCGGGGAGAAAGCCTCATGCAGGCCCTCGCCACCGGCACGTCGTGGTTGTTGGACGAGACCGGGCTGCAACGCCTCTCACGGATGACGAGCGTCCAGCGGCTGCGTGACAGCCTGGATCGGCATGTGAAGGCCTGGGAGCAGCGACCCCTGGGCATCGCCTTGAGCGACACCGGGCCGCCCCTCGGCTTCCGCGCCCAGGTGGCCCAATACGAGCTCCACGACATGGGCGCTCTCGAGGAGAAGCTCAGCCAGTTTCCCTCCGGAACGGAGTTCGTCCTGCGCATCTCTCCCCCCGCGTTTCCAGCGAGCGACGAGGCGGCGGCCAGGGTCCGCGCATTTCTCGGCGCGCATGGTATGGTCGTCGCCGGAGAGAGCGCATCGCCATAGGCGGCGGCTTCTCCTGCGCAGACCCTGGCTGTGTCTTTTCCCTGCCTCTTCCGATATCGGATAGAGGCATAGCGTTGGACAGAATGAGGGGGTGTTTCATGCGGCCTCGATCCGGATTTCTCCGTGCGCTGACCCTGACGACTGCCCTGGTGGTGGCCGGCCAGCCCGTGCGGGCGAGCCAGATTGCCCAGGACGGCTTCAGCCCGAGCTTTCCCGTCTACGCCAATAGTGGCACCGGCTTCAGCGGCCCCTGGATTCAGGGCGGTTTCAACGCCTTTGCTTCCGGCTATACGCCGATGGAAGACTCCTTGTGTCGCGCCAACTTGCGGACGAGTGGGGGCCGCATCTCGGGCGGAGCCTTCTCCGCGATCAACGGCGCCATACGAACCCTGGCGCAGCCGCTTGGACAGGACAACACGACGGTCTACGTCAGCTTTCTCCTGCAACCGCAAGGAACGCTGAACGGCGGCATCTTTGGCGGTTTCTTCGGGCTCACCCTGAATGGCAGCCTGGGGAACGACCTTTTCATCGGCAAGCCCGGCGGCGGAGCGGGGGAGGAGTACGTCCTCGAGGCGCGGGGGGGTTCCGGACAGGTTCCGTCGGGTACTCGAGCGGTCGTGGGGCGGACCGCGCTATTGGTCGTGAAAGCCGAATTCCTGCCCGGACGCGACGCATTCACGTTGTATGTGAACCCGAAGCCCGGCGGTACGGAGCCGGCCACCGGGGTCACGAAAGCGGACCTCGACCTGGGAGTCGTATCCAAGGTGGGCATCTACTCGACCGGTGCCTTTGCCGTCGATGAAGTCAGGATCGGGACGACCTACGCAGACGTGGTGCCCACCGGTCGCAACCCTCACGGCCCGCACAACCCTCACGACCTTCAGCACGACGATTCCCCTGGCTGCGACGACGATCGGGACGATCGATAGTCGGTAAGGTTGGTCTTCGACTCATTTGTAGAACTCGTACCGGTCGCCCGCCACCACCTCGACGACGTGGATCGCGGAGTCGCGGAGGATCTGCATGCCGAGCGGCTCGCCGGGGCCCTTGCGCCAGAGGGCGCGATACAGCTCGCGCAGGGAAGAGACGGACTGGCCGTCCACCGACAGGATCAGGTCGCCCCGCAGGAGGCCGGCCTTCTCCGCGGGCCCGCCCGGCACCACCCCGCTTATGGCGACCCCGCCCTCGTGCCCCTGGGGGTAGAAGCCCAGCCAGGCGCGGCGCGGGCCGGCCGCCGGCTCCTCGCTCTCCATCTCGGCGCGCCGAGAGAGGAACAGCTCCACCGGGATGGCCAGGCTGTAGCGCCCCACCGCGGCCAGACCGAGGGAGATGACGCCCACGACGCGCGCCTCCAGGTCCAGCAGCGGCCCTCCCGCGAGGCCGGGGTTGATGGCGGTGGTCATGATGGCTCCGTCCAGCATGTACTCCCAGAACGCCTCGAAGGGGCCCACCATCGAGACGTGGCCGGAGGCGCCCTTCCGCTCCTGCTCGCTCGTGCAGGTCAGGAGGAAGACCGGCATTCCGGGGGTGGCCGGCTTCTCCGCGAGCGCCGCCGGCCGTAGCGGGGCTCCCTCGAGGAAGAGAAGGGCCAGGCCCGACTCGTGGTCCACGGACATCCGGCGCACCCCCCGCGGCCGGCCGTCCGCCCCCGTGACCTGCGCGCGGGCGGCGCCCAGCACCAGGTAGTGCGCGGTGAGGACCTGGTCGGGAGCGACCGCCACCCCCGCGCCCATGCGCTCTTCCCCGAGCACCGCCGCCGAGGGATGGCTGGCTGGGATCTCGCTGCGCAGGAAGGCCAGGGAGGCCAAAGCGACGCGAGGGATGAAGACCGGGGAGTCCAAGGCGGCGCCTCCGCTCGAAGGGGTGCGAGGCGATTATAGGAGGTCTTCGAGGGCGAGGAGGTCGGTCACGCGGCGGCGAGGACGACGGCCGCGTCCCGCCTCCGTCCCCCGGTCCATCCAGCAGAAGGCCACGCCCGCTCGCGCGGCCGCCCGGCCGTCCACCTGCGGGTCGTCGCCCACGTAGACG
>Ga0137361_10000841_pt1 | contig 18108 bp, 20 predicted proteins | sample Mad1_80_16metaG_FD_104923 | JGI IMG/M metagenome (GOLD analysis project Ga0137361, IMG submission 104923) | Vadose zone soil microbial communities from Angelo Coast Range Reserve, California, USA - Mad1_80_16 metaG | ecosystem: Environmental > Terrestrial > Soil > Vadose zone | place: USA... | reverse complement strand
GGACCATAGCGACCAACAACATTTTCATTTTCATCGAAATTATTCCCCGGTCGGGGGCGCGGGCTAAAGCCCGCGACTACATTGGACGTCGCAGCGGTGCGTTCCCAGTCGCAACGGTGCGGTTCCAGTCGCAACGGTGCGGTTCCCAGATGTAGTCGCGGGCTTTAGCCCGCGCCCGCGAGATTCCTGGCGCGTCAACTCAACCCTGGCAAACGGCCGGTGCTGTCACCGAGACTGTCTCGGTGGATGCCATACAGATCGAGAAGGCTCAACAGCATGTTCGAACACCTCTGCACATTGTCGGGAAAGACGATGTGACGATTCCCCTTGAAGGTTCCGTCGATGCCGCCGATGAGCTCAACGGGCACTTTCTCATGCGCGTGCCGATGCGAATTGCCCATGTTGGTTCCCTTGTAGATCAGCACGTGATCCAGAATGGTGCCGTCGCCATCGGGAGTGTTGTGCAACTTCTCGACAAACTTGGCGAGGTTCTGCACGTGGTACCGATTTATCTTGGCATATAGGGCAATATTGTCCGGCTTGTCGCCGTGGTGGGACGATCCATGCCAGCCTCCATTGAAGCCGGATTCGGGGAAGCTTTGACCCGTCAGATCGCGGCCCAACATCAGAGTGATGGAGCGCGTGATGTCTCCCTGGAAGGCCAGCGCCATCAGGTCGTACATCAGACCGTAATGGACATGCTTGCTCTCCGGCAAGCCGAATGGGACCTCTCCACTGGGCTCTTTCACGGAATTGCTCATCGCAATCTTGATCCGCCGCTCGATTTCGCGAACGTTCTCGGTATAGGTGTCGAGCCTGGCTTTATCACCCGCACCGAGATCTTTCTTCAAAAGAGCCAGATCATGCGTGACCGAATCCAGAATGCTGGCGTTCTGCTTTCGTCCGGTAGTTCGCTCCTCGGGGCTTGTTCCGTCGCCGAACAGCCGCTCGAAAGCCACACGCGGATTGACCTCTGTCGGCAGCGGCTGCGTGGCTGTAGGCCACGAGACACAGTTCGAGTAGGCGCAGCTATAGCCAAAGTTGCAGCTGCCGAAATTGCCGGTGTCTTCAACCCCAAGTTGAAGGGACGACAATATCGTGTCCTGACCCCACTTCTGCGCGACCAGTTGATCGACCGTGGGGCCAAGATACGGACTCACTGCATCTCTTCGCGGGCGGGCGCCGGAGAATATGCACGCGCCGCGTGCATGGTCGCCCGCGGGTTCTTCCGCAGTGGGCGCGGCCGCCGTTGCATCAAGTCCGGTGATGAGAACCACGCGATCACGGAATGGCTCCAACGGTTTCGTGATGAACGAGAATTCGAAGTCTTTACCTTCCTGCAGGGGACTCCAATACCCAGGCGCGGCGCCATGTGGATGCCATATGCCCACAAAGCGTCTCATCTTGTCGGGGCTTGCGGCCGTCTCGCGTAGAGGCGTCTGAGCCGGCAACATCGCCTCCAGCAGCGGCAAAGCCATCGCGGTGCCGACACCGCGTAAAAATGTACGGCGAGGAAGATGTTTCTTTGTTATGACCATTTGTCTAAGCCTCCTCCTTATTAAGGATGCATGGGCTTGACTGTAGCGGCGGTCTATGACCACCGAAAAACCGGCGGTCATAGACCGCCGCTACAGTAAAACCGCTAGTTCGCGCTCTCGTCCATCTTTGTTCTCATCTGGAATGGGGCGCTTTTAACGATACCCAATACGATGGATGAGAACTTGTCGTGATTCTTATCCGCATCGCGCACGATTGAGCGGACCACGGGCATATCGAAATATTCAACCCCTCGACCCAACGCGTACGTCATCATCTTTTCGGTCATGTTCCGGACAAACGCGGGTGAGTAGTGCAGGAGCGCCCGCCTCAATTCGACCGGCCCGTTGACCTTGGTGCCATCCCACAGTTCAGCGGAGGGATCGATAGGAGTTCCCCCGTCGCCTCCCTGTTTGGTTCGCCACGTTGCGTCTGCATCAAAATTTTCGAGCGGGAAACCGATATTGTCCATGAGCTTGTGGCAACTGGCACACGGCTCATTTTTCCGATGCAGGTTCATCTGCTCTCGCAAGGTCAGGACTTTGGTCGATCCGGCCGTCGAGTCCTCCAGTGGAGGCACGTTGGGCGGCGGCTCTGGAGCTGCCGTGCCGAGAATGTTTTCCAGGACCCAGACGCCTCGCTTGACGGGTGAAGTCCTGAAATTCTGTACCCAGGTGATCGACAGGAAGCTTCCCTGCCCCAGCAGTCCCCGGCGGTAGTCCAGTTCCTGTCCGAGACTGACGCGGCGGAATTGGGCCCCGTAGACACCAGGAATGCCGTAGTGCTTCGCGAGCCGCTCATTGAGAAAGGTGTAGTCCGCGGTCAACAGATCAACAATGTTGCGATCCTCGCGCATGATGCTCTCGAAAAGCAATTCCGTCTCAGTCCGGAAGTCCTTGCGCAGTTCGTCGTCCCAGTTCGGATAGAATTTTCCATCCGGTGACGTCACCGGCAAATTCCTCAAGTACAGCGCCTGGCCGGCAAAGTTTTCGACGAGAGCTTTGGATCGAGGATCGGCAAGCATGCGCCGCACCTGCTGCTCGAGCACGACGGGATTACTGAGCCTGCCCTGTGTTGCGAGGTTTATCAGCTGGTCGTCGGGAATGCTGCTCCACAGGAAAAAAGACAGACGAGAAGCCAACTCCATGTCGGTAATGCGATAGGCCTTACCTGCCACCAGATTGGCAGGCTCTCTTTCGGCGCGGATAAGAAATGGAGGGCTTGCCAGCAGCCGCCGGAGCGCCAATTCGATGCCGTCCTCGAACGTGCCGAGTTTGCGGCCTTCCGCATAGAAACTCGTCAAGGATTCCAGGTCCTGTGCATTGACGGGACGCCGATACGCTCGCCGCGTCAGCGTCGAAAGAATCTGCTTTGCGCAGGTTTCCTCCTGGCTCGCATTCGCGGGCCGGCAGGTCAGCACCTTGCGAAGACTGCGCGAGTCCTCCGGACGCTGGGGAAGGAACGGTCCCGAAATCTTGAAGAAGCCGATTACGGGGTAATACTGCAACTGAGCGATGCTGTTATTGTCCAGCGACTTCCGCTCATATTCTTTCACGATATTGAGGCTGGGCCGATAGTTCGTCTCCAGGAAGGTGGCCCCCACCACATGCGAACCGGCTTTTATCGGTACGGTAACATCGATGGAGCCATCGTTCTCGCCTTGCATTCCCTGGCTCAATCCCACACCAACGTAATCGAGTAGTTTTACTCTCTCGCCGTCAACGAGGAATTCAATTTTTTCACCGGGAACATACGTACCGACACCGAAGTTCTGGATCGAAAACTTGTACTCGCCATCGGCTGGAAAGTTGTGACGAACCAGCATTCCGCCGCGCGTGCCGAGAGGCAGACCCTCGATGTGGTGGGTCTGACCCACATCGCCGGGCGCAATATAGCTGGCTTCCGTCGGCGCCTTCCAATAGCCAACCGCCATGCGGGCAATCCTCGTCGCCGCCGTCGTATAGGCTTCCAGAAGAGTTGGAGATATCGTTAACGAACCCGCGACGTTATCAAAGCCTCTTGCCGAATCGTCCGGCGGCAGAAACTTCGCAGGATCGATCTCAATATCCAGGAGGTCGTGGATCACGTTGGCGTATTCGGTCCGATTGAGCCGATGGAGCACGACAAACCCAGGATTCACGGCACGCGTTGCCGCTTTCCGATCGATTTCATTTTCCAGCCAATCCCGGAGGCCTTCGTAGTCGTTCAGCGCCGGGCGCCGCATACCAGGGGGAGGCATCACGCCGGCTCGAAGCTTGCGAATGACCTTTTCCCACAATTCGGGCTTATCACCCGCAGTCGTCAGATCTAATTTTTCGAGGGTGAGATTGGCCCTTTTCGTTTTGTCGTTATGGCACGTCACGCAATACTGATCGAGAAGCGCGCGCTGCGCAGCGGCAGAAGCGGTACTGGAGGCAGAGACAGGCGCGGAACTCTTTGGTGCCGTTGAGGCGCCAGTTGATTGTTGTTGAGGGACCGACGCCTTCGTTTGAGCGAAGACCAAAGCAGCGAACGAGAGTGCCACACAACTTAACAGGAATGCCTTCTTCATTAATCGCTCCGCGTTCTACGGTTTCGTCTTTTGATATAGCACTTTATCTCACGATACCGAGTCCTGGGCCAAGTGATTTCAATGCGATCTTACGATAATCTTTTGCACGATGATTTCAGCGATCTTTCTCACGAACGATCCATACCTGTCAACGGTGATTTTGGGGAATTTCCGCGAGCGAACGCGGGCTAAAGCCCGCGACCACATTCCGGCGGAACATTGTTCCCAGATGTAGTCGCGGGCTTCAGCCCGCGTTCCTCATTTTGGTTGTCAATCGAGTCACCTATGTAGTAGAAGGACCATAGCATTATAAACATGCAGGCCCACAATAAAGCGTTTCAGGAGATCACGAAAATGACAATCACACGCGTGGCGCGTGGGTGTTACGTATTGGCGCTGATGCTGTTCGCCCAGACCTTTGCAGCAGCGAGCAGTGATATAGCAGATGCGGCGATGAACAGGAATAAGGATGCTGTCCGTTCTTTGCTGCAGAAGAAGGTGGATGTCAATTCGACGCAGGTTGACGGCACCACCGCGCTGCATTGGGCCGTGCGCGCAGCCGATCTGGAAACGGCGGACCTGCTGATAAGGGCCGGGGCAAATGTGTCGATCGCGAACCGGGACGGCGTTACGCCGATGCAGTTGGCCGCGGTCAATGGCACAGCACCCATGATCGATAAACTCATCAAGGCGGGAGCCAACCCGAATGCTCCGCTGTCGAAATTTGGGGACACCGCCCTGATGCTGGCGGCCCGCACCGGAAAGATCGACGGTATCAAGCTGCTCCTGGACAACGGAGGGCAGGTCAACGCAATAGAGACCTGGGGCGGTACGACCGCGTTGATGTGGGCCGTTTCCGAGCGCCATCTCGATGTCGTCAAAATGCTGATTGCCCATGGTGCGGACGTCAACGCCCGTTCATATTTCGTTCCGTCGGCGCACGGGCGCGGCTTTGAAGGCGCCACGCCAGAGTCTCCCAAGCCGGATCAAAAGGTGGACGAGTTAGCCGGCGGCTGGCTGACGCCGTTGATGTTTGCGGCGCGGGAAGGCGATCTGGAAATCACGCGCAATCTGGTTGCGGCCGGAGCGAATTTGAACGCAATCGCAGGCGACGGGAAAGACGCTTTAGGTCTAGCGATTTTCAATGGCCAGTATGAATTGGCGTCGTTCTTGATCGACAACCATGTCAATGTGAATCATGCGGACGCCCAGAGGTTTACGCCGCTGTTCTGGGCCGTGGATCGCCGCAATATGGAACTCGGGACCAATGGCTTCCCCTGGACCGTGACGACAGATCCTCTTCCGCTCATCAAGAAGCTTCTGGACGCCGGCGCAGACCCGAACGCCGTAGTGAATAACACTCCAAGAGGCCGCAATCGAAATGCGTCACCGCGGATCGTGTTCGCAAGCGCATTGCATCGCGCGGCATTTGCCGGAGATCTCGAACTGTGCAAGCTTCTGCTGGCCCACGGCGCGAATCCCCACGCGGTGTCCAGCGACAGAGAGTCGATGCTGGAGGCAGCCGCAGGACTCGCGCTCATCCCAGGCTATCAATTGAGCCATCCTAATGCCGAAAGGGTCGAACTTTCCAAACTGCTCGTGGAACTGGGGGAAGACGTAAACTGGGCCGATGCCTACGGCATTACGCCGCTGATGGCTGCAGCGAACCTCGGGAACACCCCTCTCGTCCAGTATCTCGTGGACAACGGCGCTGACCTGGGAGCTTATGATTTAGGCAAAAGGCTGGATGGAGCCTTCATGGCAAGCGTCGAGCCGCTGATGCCTGTCGATTACGCGATAGGCGTTGGGACGTTCCTGCCAAACAATTCGGTCGAGTACCACGCAGAAACGTCGGAACTGATGCTCCGGCTGATGAAGGAGAAGGGAATCAAACACACCACCTCGGAATGCACGTTGAGGGGATTCAGCTGTTCTATCGTCAACGTCGATCCCAAAACTGCGACGCCGGCAGAGATCGTCAAAATGCGGCGGCTGGCAACAGGCAATCAGCTGACCGGGATCACTGGCGGCCTCTCCGTTAAGGAGAAGGAACAGGATAAAGACAAGCAGGATAAAAAGTAGGCGCCGATGACACGCAGCCTCGGTTTGGCCTTTGCATTTTTCCTGGTGTCTGTTGCTCCAGCGCCGGCTCAAAAACAAACGACGGTAGCAGGCCCCGTAAACTTCACCGCCAAGTCTGCAAACATCGGCGAATCCGGTATTCCGATCAAGATAAGTATTCTCCGCTGGTCGACTGACGAAGAGCGCAAGCCACTTGTTGCGGCATTGGATCCTGCCGCACAGGCAGCGGCTCAGGCCGCTGCTGCTGCCGGAGGCCGGGGCGCCGGTGGCGGACGAGGAGGCCGTGGCGGAACGCGCGGAGATCAAGGCGCCGCGACAGGGCTGGATCCGAACGATCCGACGTTGGCGGATCTGGTTGCCGCCCAGCCTCGCGGCGGTCGTGGAGGCCGCGGCGGCCGTGGCGGCGATGCCAGGCCGGCTGATCCCATTGCTACCTTGACGGCCGCACTCGGTAAAGCGCCGACCGTCGGATACCTTTGGACCAGCGAAGTTGTCGGCTATTCGATTAAGTACGCCTACCGCATCCCCTTGCCCGATGGCGGCGACCGCATCATCCTCGTAACCGATCGGCGCCTCGGCGCCGGTACCGGGGGTTGGAAGGTGGCAACCGGAACTCCTACCGACTACGAGTTCACGCTTATCGAACTCCGGATGGATTCCAAAGGATCGGGAGAGGGCAAGGCCTCTCTCACGAGCAAGGTCATCTTCGAGAACGAAGCCAAAACGCTCGCTTTGGATAATTACGCCGCGACACCTGCAGTACTTCAGAACGTCAAGCGCTAGACTATTTCTCAAGATCCCCATTTGCCGAAGCCGCTGTCACCAGCGCGCCCGATGTATTTTCGGCCTGGTCCTCGCGATGCTTGTGGCGAAGACGGCGATTGCTATTGCGGGAAGTCGCATGCCATCGTGAGCCAACAAAAGGGTTTCATGATCGGAGGCAGCGCTGGTTCGCTATTCTTGACAAAAGGAAAACGAGCGTCAGATAGTGGAGCGGTAGCCGAGGAGGACGTATGTCGGCAAGAAGGCCTGGTCTTGTCGGCGCCGTGCCGTTGTTTGCTGGTACGCCGCGTACATGGTGGCGGAGCAGGCGGGCGAGGAACTGCCCTCGTGAGCGGCTACGACGTGATCGTCATCGGCTGCGGCGCACCCCGCGAGCACTGCATCGCTGCGCTGGCCTATGGTGGCCTCGATCTTCCTTAAAGGAGGTGCTTCGTGTCACGGCATTTCGATGCAATCATCATCGGGACCGGCCAGGCAGGCCCGTCTTTGGCTGCGCGGTTTGCGGCCGCGGGTATGGCGGTCGCCATTATTGAACGCCACAAGTTTGGTGGCACATGTGTGAATACGGGATGTATACCGACAAAGACGCTCATTGCCAGCGCGTACGCGGCCCATGTTGCTCGCCGAGGCGCCGAATATGGTTTGGTTGTCAATGGCGATGTGCGCGTCGATATGAAGCGTGTTAAAGCACGCAAGGATGAAGTTGCCGGACGGTCGACCAGGGGCGTAGAGGAATGGTTGCGAGGACTTAAAAATTGTACGGTCGTCCAAGGCCATGCCCGCTTTCAGTCGTCCCGCACTGTCGTGGTCAATGATGATGAAGTCCTGCAAGCCGACAAAGTTTTCATCAATGTTGGTGGGCGCGCCTCTGTTCCCCCAATCCAGGGGATTAATGATGCATCATTTCTCACAAACTCATCGATGATGGATGTCGACTTCTTGCCGGAGCATCTCGTCATTGTCGGCGGAAGTTATGTTGGGTTGGAATTCGCTCAGATGTATCGCCGCTTCGGGAGCGAAGTCACGATTGTAGAGATGGGCCCGTGCCTGATTGGACGTGAAGACGAAGATGTTTCCGAAGCCGTGCGCGAAATCCTGGAGATTGAGGGGATACGGATTCGGCCGAATGCGAAATGTATATCACTGGCGAAGCGCGACAGCCGTATCGCCGTCGGCATCAAATGCGACGACGGTCCGCCGGAAGTATTAGGCACTCATGTTCTTCTAGCGGTGGGACGTACTCCCAATACGAACGACCTGGGTCTCGACCGGGCGGGGGTTGCGACCGACCAGCGCGGCTACATCATCGTTGACGATCAACTGCAAACGAACGTGCCCGGCATCTGGGCCCTGGGTGACTGCAACGGCCGCGGCGCCTTTACGCATACCTCATACAACGACTATGAGATCGTCGCCGATAATCTCTTCAACGCAGGCCATCGCAGCGTGTCCGACCGAATCCAGACGTACGCCTTGTTTACAGATCCGCCGCTAGGCCGATGCGGCATGACGGACGCCGAAATACGGAAGTCCGGGCGCGCTGCACTCGCTACGAAACATCCGATGAGCAAAGTGACCCGCGCCGTTGAGAAAGGTGAGACACAAGGTTTCATCAAAATCTCTGTTGATGCGGAAACAAAACACATTCTCGGTGCTGCGATTCTTGGGACCGGAGGCGATGAAGTAGTTCACGTTTTGCTGGACGTCATGTATGCGAAGGCGCCGTATACGGTAGTACAGCGCGCAATGCATATTCATCCGACGGTTGCGGAATTTCTCCCCACCGTCTTGTCCAAACTGGAACCCTTTAAGTAGGCAATGGGTGACGTGCAAGTCATCGAGGGAGCATGGCCCGGGTCGGTGGTGCTGATGGAATTCCCAACCATGGCGGACGCAGGTCCGGGCCAAAGTCCGTTCCACCAGCCCCGCCGCATCAACGGGGATTGAGAGTCATTAATGCCGCACTACGAGATAAAACATTTGTTGCCGGTCTTCAGTCGGATTGAGACGTCCCGTAGACAAAAATCGCCGCTTACCGACGGAGGAGCGATGCCTGAACTCGAAGCGATCGGTTGGCTCAACTCGGCTCCGTTGCAGCGTAAGTCGCTACGCGGAAAAATTGTGCTGGTCGATTTCTGGACGTACACCTGTATCAACTCTCTGCGACCGCTGCCCTACTTGAAGAGCTGGGAGGCAAAGTACAAGGACGCGGGCCTGGTCGTCATCGGCGTGCATACGCCGGAGTTCTCTTTTGAAAAAAACCGCAAGAACGTCGAAGACGCCGTGCGCAATTTGAACGTTAGGTATCCGGTCGCCATTGATAGTAAGCCAGTTCGCTTCAAGGTGACGTTGGACGGCAAAGCGCCGGCTGACAATTGTGGATCTGATTCCGCCCCGGACGGCACTGGCCAGGTTCAACAGCCTCGTCTGTATCAACTCATCCGCCAAAAAGGCCAAATACAAGACCGGAGTTTTGAGATCGAGTTCCTTGATCCCGGCGTTCAGGCTTTCGTCTTCACATTCGGGTAATGACATTCATTGAGTTTGTCCAATAGCAACAATGCTTGTCCGATTCTTGGAAGCCTCCAGGGAGCACCGTCGCCTTGATGGCGAACATCGCGATCGTAAGTCGATCAAGTATGACCGAATCTCCTGCCGTTCGAAAGCTTGGGTCGCACGTCCTCGGCTCGTTCGCGAACAATCCACTCGCGCACGTAGGGCGGGCATTGAACCAAGTCAACGAAGTGATCATTGCGCCGGAAGTCGCGGCAGAAATTGAGCAGGAAAACGAGACTAGAAACGAGCGCAGAAGTATCCGAGTAAATTGATCCTTAGAAAGGAACATGTATGGCTAAACTCAATTGGCAGCTTCTGACCAAGAAGCGCAATAGCTCTACCCAGGGCATCCCGCCAGGTAAGGAAGATCTCGCTTGGGTTACCAATACTGTCACCCTCATTTATGGCGAACGCGATGCCATCCTCGTCGATACGTTTCTGTCCGAGCAACATTCGAAGGAGCTGTTAGATTGGGTCGCCGAGAGCGGCAAGAATCTCACAACCATTTATGTCACCCATGCCCACGGTGACCATTTCTTCGGTCTGAAGCTCCTGCTGGACAGGTTCCCCAACGCAAGAGCGTTTGCTACCGCTTCCGTTGTTGCTGCCATTCAAGACCAGATAAAGCCGGACTTTATGAAATCCGTCTGGGAGCCGCGCTTCCCTGGTCAACTTCCGTCGCAGTTGGTAGCGCCGGAGGTCCTCGAAGGAAATACGATCTATCTTGAAGGAGAAGCGCTAAACGTATTAGACCTCAGCCATACCGACACATCGCACTCAACTGCGCTGCACGTGCCGTCTATTGGGCTGGTCATATCGGGGGATAGTGTGTACAACAACACGCACCTCTATCTCGCGGAGTGCGATGAAAAGACAAGGGGCGAGTGGCTCCGCGCGCTGGATAAGATCGAGGCCCTGCATCCGCGAGCAGTGATAGCAGGTCATGGCGTACTTGATCCGGATAGCTCTCCTCGTCACATCGAGGAGACCCGAGGGTACCTCCATGACTTTAACGCTACCCTGGCAAGCACGTCGACGGCCCTGGACTTTTACGAGAAGATGCTGACATTGCATCCGAACCGGGTTAATCCAGGTTCGCTCTGGGCAGCCGCAAAGGCTGCGAGACCATCATAGGCCTCCAGGCCAAGAGTCTGTTGAAAACCCGTTTCGTTCGACGAATTGCCCGGACAAACGCTTCGAGGCAGTCGCCTCCCCAGAACATACAAGGAACTGTCGGCCGGCGGATGAGGTTGCGGCCAGGGAGCATAGAAATGACAGTCCTCGCGCTTGCCTTTGTGATCGGTGTGCTCAACGGGCTGCGCTCGTTCACGCCACCGGCTGCGGCGGCTTGGGCCGCTCATCTGCGCTGGATCAAGCTCCAGGGCGCGCTGGCCCTGATTGGCTCGGTCCCTGCGGTCGCGATCTTCACGTTGCTGGCAGCCTTCGAACTGGTCGCTGACAAGATGCCGTGGATCCCGGACCGAATAACGACCATGAGCCTCGTCGCGCGCGGCGTCATGGGCGCGCTGACCGGCGCATGCGTCGCCGCTGCCGGTGGACAGGGGGCGGGCATCGGAGCCGCCTGTGGCATCGCCGGCGGCATAGCGGGCGCCTTCGTCGGCTACCAAGCGCGCATGCGTTCGGCAAAAGCGTTAGGCATGCCGGACATCTATGTGGCGCTGGTGGAGGACCTGATCTGCGTGGCCGGCGCTCTGTGGGTCGTCACGCGGTTCCAGTAGCTGTGTCCCCCTCCGCGTGAACATGCGATTCCGACGGATTACTCGCGAGTAACGCAATGTTGATCAATCCGTTGGCGCGGATGATGGCTGAACGCTGCGCGACTTATCCTCAAAAAAAGCCGCCAATTCCGCAAATACTCCAGTCGATCAACTTTGTATAGTTGTTGTAGTGAACATCTACCGTTGGTGGAAAGGGAGAGATCCGTCTCTCCTTGACACGCACTTATCATGAGTGTCCGCGCTTTCCGATTCCGAACCGCTGTCGCATCCTTCAATGGTCCGTGAATCGAAACGTGGAAAGCATTTGTTGATAGATTGGATATTCCGGCGATTCTCGATACTCACACCGCGTTCGTCTACCCAGACCGAGATTTCAAACGTCCGAGACTTGTCGATGACGTACAGGATTTCCCTCTCCGCTTCGGTCTCTGGCGCACCGAGATATCGATATCGGACTCTTACAGCCTGCCTGCCATCCAGAGACATCGTTTCTTCGCTCATGCGGACATTCGCGTCGGCTGCATGCTCGATCCAATCGAACCATTGATCGGTACTTCGATTCACTGGTTTATCCGCGAGATGTTCAATCGTAATAACCCCGTGCCCGGAAGGAGGATGAAAGGACACGAACACGTCGGGATCGGTGACATCTGGACAATATGTGCAGCTAAGAACCTTCCAACCCGGTGGACACTGAACACTCCATCCAGCACGATTGATCAGCGTTTTCCATAGAGAAACAGCGCCGACCTGAACCGTCGATGCGCCGTTACTTTCGGGTGAAGCCTGGGAACCTGCACTCTTCGGCGGATTATTTTCATGTCTCAAACTCTGCACAATATCCTTGAGTACTTGTTCCCGTTCAGGGCCCTTGGAATCCGACTTCCAGTACGATACGGAAGCCTGAAACATCTTCTGATCGAAGTTGAAAAAATATGCGACGTGCCTCTGGGGACCCTCTCGTTCAAACAGGGAAAAGTCGTATTCGATCTTCGTCAGATTCGTCATCCCCGAAGGATTCGGCGTCGCGGGATGGACGAGCACGCTTCTCCGGTCAGCCACACGTAGGACGTTATCAATCCACTCATCAAGGCTCTGTGCCGTCGTTCCCTTCCAAGTGACAACGTTGATCTTTGCGCCGCCGTGAGGAAACCAGGACTGCACGGCTTCCCGCCCTGGAAAGCTCGTTATGAAAAACCCGTTCGCGTTTTCCGAGACTTCCCACTCCGTAGGAACTTCCAACGAATAGCCGTCCCTGCTGATATACCGCTTCACCTTGGCTGAGCCACTTTGGCCTTGCGCGCTTCCGGCCAGGCAAACCAGCAACAGACAGCAACTAATTACGGTTTGAATCGCCCTGATTCTGTGCATGGAAAATCTAACCTTCCGGGATCTCCTCCCTGTCCCGTAAGAAAATCCGAAACTTGAGATGCTTTCGCCGCACATTCCGCCGTCGTGCAGTATGCACCTGATTGTCCACTATAGAGCGAAGAGACCGTACTCTGTCCGGAACCGTGTATGTGGTCATTGAGCACGGCCCCTTCAAAGTGGTAGTGTCTCAGTTTGAAATCCAGCCTCGCTAAAACCCCTCGCGATCCTGCTATGATCGAAGCATGCCTAAGGGACCGAAAGGCCAAAAGCGACCAGCGGATGTCATTGGGAACGCCGTGCGCGTGATGAGAATTGCTACAGGCGAAGAACAGGAAATCATTGACGCTGACATTGAAACTGACACACGCAACCCGGCGGCAGTGGCGCTCTCTAAACTTGGGGCATCAAAGGGCGGACGGATAAGAGCCCAGAATCTATCTGCAAAGAAGCGAAAACAGATCGCCAAAAAAGCGGCTGACGCACGGTGGGCCGCAAAATCTCGCAATTCTACCTCTTGACTGGCGCCGCTACCTGCTGCAGCAGTTGGATATTTTGCTGGTTCTTTACGAATGCACGCCCGAGTTGATTTTCTATGATTTTGAAGGCCCCCGTGTTCGCCAGCGTGATCATAAATGCGTGATGAACTGTCAGAACGAGATCCTGCAAGGTGGGATCGTCTTCAAGCATTGCTACGTTCAACCCCATATCTGTACACGCTGAGGCCGGGATATGCCTCTCGTGAGCCTTATGAGTCTCGGCGTCTCCTAGGGCTTCCACGATTTTAGCGGCTTTCGTAGCGCCGTCGGCCTGGCCTTCAAACATCACGGTGCGTAGCTGTTCACCGACGAAGCTCTGAGTCCATGCGATAGCGTCCCTGCACTGTCCCAAAAAGGTCGGCCTGTACTGCTGGATGATTTGCTGCCAAATAGCCAGTGAGTCGTGATCAGCCTTGTACTCTTTAAGTGCCGTCTCAAATTCTTTGATGACGCCTTGAGCCGGTATGCCTCGCAATTGCGGATCTATCGGCCCTAAACTCGACTGCTTTCCCATTATTATTTCCTTGGCAGAGCAGGCGATCATCGTCCCGGCCGACATAGCAACCTGTGGAACTATCACGCGGATGTTATTCCCAAACATCGCGTGTAGGTACCGAACGATCGCTTCGGTGGAAGCGATGCTTCCACCGGGAGTATGGATAATTAAGTCGAGTCCGTTAATCCTGACAAGTTCATGAACGGTGGACATAAAACCGTTCATATCTTCGTCGTTGATGTCGAGAAGCTGAATTCCGGGTTTTGATAAAAACCCGGAATAGTAGGCGATTACACTGCGGCCGGTATATTCGGACAGTTTGAGTAGATATTTTCGACGTGTGAGATCAAACGCCGAGATGCCCTTTGGAAGTGTCCTCTTGGATTCATCCTCGATTTCACGCAGTACCTGATGCCAGTTTCCCAATTCTGCACTCGCTGGCCTAAGTTCCGCTGTTGTTCGAAAGCATGCTCGGGACAAAACGGTAAGGACTCGGCTGGGCGAGACTATACGCATCAGCTTCGGTTGTCAGGACCACCGAGCTAAACAATGCTTCGTAAGCGGCAACCAACTCTTCCTTAGACATTTCCATGAGGGGCGACGCTGCCGTCTCTTCTTTATTTTCTTTAGTTTCGTTCATTGGATTGCCTCCTAAAATCCGAGCGATTATCCACTATGCATAGACGCAGGACAAATTAATTCAAATAAAGTATAACACGAGACATATTGACTGTGCATGCACGAGCAAGCATAGTGTTCAATATGAATCAGCTACCGATAGCTAAGCGGATCCAGATTCTCAGCATGCTGTGCGAAGGCGTTTCTATGCGGGCGATCTCCAGAATGGTGGATGTCTCAATTAATACCGTCACCAAACTGCTCGTAGATGCCGGACAAGTGTGCTTCGCATATCACAACGAGAAGGTTGTTGGCGTGAAGGCCAAGCGCGTTCAGTGTGATGAAATTTGGTCCTTCACATATGCCAAGAAAAAGAACGTTCCAATGGCAAAGAAAGCTCCGGTTGGTGCCGGAGACACATGGACGTGGACCGCGCTGGATAGCGATAGCAAGTTGCTTGTCTCCTGGCTCGTTGGAAGGCGCAATGCGCGACATGCGAACGTGTTGATTGATGATTTGAAGAGTCGTCTTACGCATCGTGTCCAGATCACAACTGACGGACTCAGGGCATACGCTGATGCAATCGAAGGTGCGTTTGGCGCTGATGTTGACTACGCGATGCTCGTAAAACTCTATGGCGAAACCTCAGACGTAACTCCAGAGCGTAAGTACAGTCCTTCTGTGTGCATCGGAACACGCACTTACATCATTAGCGGCGATCCCGATGCGGACCACATTTCAACGTCTCATGTTGAACGTCAGAATCTCACCATGCGAATGCACATGCGCCGATTTACCAGACTCACAAACGGATTTTCAAAGAAGCTTGAGAATCATGTCTGGATGGTCGCGCTATACACAGTCTTCTATAACTGGATCAAGATCCATAAGACGCTACGTGTAACCCCGGCAATGCAGGCAGGGCTGAGTAATCAGATTCGCACATTTGAAAATCTTGCGGAACTGATTGAGGCCAGTACGCCGAAGCCGGGACCACGCGGACCATACACGCGCAACGCAGCATAGGGAGATTTATGTCTGATGATGACTATCTTCGTCTGATTGCCGGCCAACTTCACTCGCTACTTCTTCTGCAGGTAGCGCGAGAAATGTTCGATAAAAGTTTTGCTGCTCTGGGCACTGGGGAATTGGCTGCTGTATATGCAATGGTTGGGCGTTTAGAAACCGAAAATAGTCAATTCCTAAGCCCAGTCCAAATAACTCAGATTGTGACTTCTCAGCAGGAGGCCCAAAAACAACGGCCCCTACCTGGATTTGCACCGACACCGGATAAGAAGGATTCATAAATTCAAACTGAGACACTACCTTCAAAGTTGATTGCTCCAAATAGACCGCCGTCGCTGGTAAAGTCTTTCGGCCTAAATCGCCGACCACCTGTACCCGGAACGGGTTCTCGAGACCAAACGGGTTTTGTCTCCTCACAAGATTCGGAGCTTTAAGACTCGTCGGCATTTTTAGAATCATCGGTCCGAACTAAGGCTGGAACAAACCGGCAGTTAGAGAAGCATTTTCGCGCGCTCTTTGGCGGAGCTATTTTTCAAAGGGCATGGGATCTGCTTCTTGTTATCTAATTCGCGCCATCCAGTTGCCAGATTTTGACCTTGTTGTTGGACGAAGTGATGAAGTACCTGCCGTCCGGCGTGAACCCGAAGCCGCTGCCATTCAAGGTCGCGCGCAGACGCTGGCTGCGCGGCACGCGGTCATGGACCACAGTTGCGACCTCTCTGGCCGGGGAACATCGTACACGTGAACCGTTGGCTCAAGATCCACCGACTTGCTGTCAGCTAACTCAGCGAGCGCCAACAGTCTTCCGTCCGGCGAGAACTCGATTCCATCATGGCGGTCTTTGGACCACCTGACGACTGGCGTGCCGTCTTTCCCGTTTAGAATCTCCAAGTAAAATCGCCCGGGCTTTCCCACATCGCTGGCTTGTCCGGGCGCAACGGCCACCCTGTTTCCATCCGCCGAGATGCAGTAGGCAGCGTCGGCCAAATGAGGTGCCTTCTCCGGGTCGCTCCACCTTGAGTCCTTCGCCTTCAAATCAATGTCGGGATCGATCTGTCTCGTCCAGACCACGCCGAAATCTTCCACGCGGCGGCACACAAGCGACTGGTCAACCAAATGGATCAGGTGCTTTCGGTCGGCGGTAAGGCGAAAAACGCTGACATTCCCCTCGACGGTAATTCGGACTACTTCACGGAAGCTTGGCCACTCCACCTGGACCAACTCCCGGTCACCTTTAACACCGATCAGAATGTGGTCTTTCAGCGCGGAATAGTATCCGGTACTCTCCTTATCGTATGCCTTTTGCGGCTTCTCAACGCTCCCTGTCCGCAGGTCGATCAACATTGATTCGCGGGTCACAGGGAATCTCAATGACACGGTCTCACCATACAGAGTGTCTCCGTCCATGAAAAAACTGAACTGGCCCGTATCTCCAAGAAGAGGAGCAGAGTAGATCTCCTTCCACGATCCCAATTCCACGACTGCCACTGCAAATGGGCCGGGCGGGTCATGGCTGACGGTCCGCTGGTTTCCGGTAACCCCCAAAATGACCCTTCCGACAGGCTTTCGTGTGAAGCAGAGGCAGATCCTACGAGAATCGGGGGACACTGCCCGGTAGAAAGCGTCTTTGATCTCCTTTACCAGCTTGAACTGCACTTTTGCAGTTCCAGCGGATGTGGCCTGTCCACTGCCGTACTGATCGATTACCAACACCAGGGCTGTGGCTTCGCCACATTGCTCAAGAAACCGTCTTCGCGAAATCCTTGATCCTGTTTTCATGGTCATGGTCATGGGCAGGGGTGGTCAGCGACATGAACCTGACCAGCCGCCACGTGATAGTTAGTATCAGTGCTAGTAATCGTGTTGTAAATGACATCCACAGCGTGGGCGAAGAAGTTTCGCATTGGATTGTGTGGATCGATATCGATTTGCAGATTGCGAGTCGCTGGGTTGAAACTGATTTGCATCGACCATGTCTCTGTCGTCTGCCGGTAGCTTAAATTGTACCCGGGGTGAATCGGATCATTGCCGGCGAACTGAAAATTCGTCACAAAGTTGCTGCTATTTAGCAATTTCGCGAAGGCGGTTTCCGGATCGACTCCCTCTGTCACCTTTAGGTACAACTCAGTCAAATCCTCCGATTCCTGACCGGCAATGCCAACTGACTTCACGGTATAAACACTTAAATCCAGTCCAAGGTTTCCCGCGACGCCCATGATCGTATTTCTCACGGCCTCCTTTTCGCAGGGTAGGTTCTTCGACACCGACGCAAAAGCAAAGGCTTCATCAACGTTATTGAGATAATTCATCAACCCCTGAAATATATCGGCGGACATCCCTCCGTAAATTCCGAACTGCAGTGCCCACCCGTGCTGGTTTCCGAATCCGCCAGCGTTAGGCCCAGGCCCGACGCCCCAGAACGCCGTGTCGCCTCCACAGTCCGCATAGCTGTATTGGGCGTCACACATCGTACGGCCCGAGGGATCGTGGAAGTTGACTGGATCGTCGCCCACATAGACATAAAGAAGGTGCCTCCTTCACTTTAGTCGGTAAAGGAGACAAAAACCCCCTCGGAAGCTCCATTCAAGCTTTTTGAGGGGGTTCCCTTCTTTTTATCGTTTTATTTGATCGAAATCCGCCTGGCTCCCATCAAATACCGTGGCGATGCTCAGCAACGCCGGCGGCCGCCGCTCTGCGGAATCGTCAAGTCCGGGAAGCTGACGGTTTCCCTGACATGCGAATCAGCAAGTCCGGGAAGCTGACGGTTTCCCCGACATGCGAATCAGCAAGTCCGGGAAGCTGACGGTTTCCCTG
>Ga0137361_10000833_pt1 | contig 18176 bp, 12 predicted proteins | sample Mad1_80_16metaG_FD_104923 | JGI IMG/M metagenome (GOLD analysis project Ga0137361, IMG submission 104923) | Vadose zone soil microbial communities from Angelo Coast Range Reserve, California, USA - Mad1_80_16 metaG | ecosystem: Environmental > Terrestrial > Soil > Vadose zone | place: USA... | reverse complement strand
TACGCGTTGGCCCCTTTGAGCTGTAGCTGGTGATAACGTCGTCACTTCGTTGGTTGGTGCCGTAGCTATTGGCGGCGCCGACGGTAATCGCCGAAGGCTCGTTGCCGGGTGAATGTATCTGGCCATAAATCTTCTGGCCTTCTGCGTTTTTCCCATTATTGCCGGCGGCTGCCACGACGACGATGCCGGCATCGACCAGGCGTCGCACAGCGCGACAGATCGGATCGTTTTTGTAAGAGTCAATCGCCGGTGTTCCGAAGCTCATATTCACGACCTGGATGTTGTAAGTGGCCTGGTTCGTCATCACCCAGTCAAGGGCGCTCAAAACTGCGGACGTGGTGCCCGAACCAATTGCCCCGAGCACGCGCAGGTTGATCAAATTTGCATTGGGGGCAATACCGACGTATTGCCCATTCGAAATACGGCCGTTGCCGGCAGCGAGTGACGCGACGTGTGTGCCATGCCCATAAGGGTCGTCCGTGCGTCCCTCTCCGGTAAAATCACGGCTGACAATTACGCGCCGATTATTGTTGCGATCCAAAAAGGAGGTATGGTTGGGATCGATTCCGGAATCAAGCACAGCAATTCCGACCCCCGAACCGTCTAATCCCGTCACATTAGTGCCGTTGATCGTGCGGACCGCATCGGCACCCGTCGTCAAAGAAACATGTCCCAACGAAATGACTTCTCGGTCTCGAGAGACGAAGTCCACGTCCGGTCGAGCGGCCAATGCCTCGACGGCTCTGGCAGGAACTTCAACTACGTGCGCATTGAGATGGAGGAAAGCAGCCTTCTTATGACCCGAATTGCTCGACAGAAAGGAATCGAAATCGTTCCCAGGATCACCATTGAATTGAATAATTACGGTGACACGCTCATTTGAAGAGGTGTCGCGCGTTCGGCCCGGCAAATCCGGCGAAGCTTTTTCTCTCGACCTCGGAACGTCCTGGGCGTCGGAAGAATGTGTAACCAAAAGAAGACTGCATAAGAAAATTAGCAGCAAGAAAAGACTAAGCCACTTTACGGTGGGGCTACCGCGGTTCATTGAGACCTCGTTTCTCGGCAGTTTCAGAAGACACCAGGAACTATTGGGTAATTCTGAAATCGCACGTGGTACGGTTTTAGAAAAGGCTACGTACCCTGCCTGATTCCTGACACAGGAGAGACGCCGCAAATAATCGTGGCGTTAAGGGACTCAGCCGAAAAAGAACTGAGCTTTCAAAACAACGGAGCCCGTCGGGAAGGCCAAAACAAGTCAAGGGCGAGTCGGGTTGGATCGTAAGTATTTCAGCAAATCATTTCATCGTCAATTTTTTTGAAACGCCGCTATCTCATGCAAGCGGTGTTGTCGCCGGTCGGGAGAGAGTCTGGCTGAACAGAGCCATCGCCGACCATGACCCCATCGCCGACCATGACACCGTCGGGGATCATGACACCGTCGGAGATCATAATGCCGTCGCCAAGGAGCAAACCGAGACCAATGAAGAATGAACCTCCGCCAAGAAAAGTTCCGTCGCTGGTCACGATATTCGTGCCGAGCAAAACGTTGCTCGTCATCCTCGCGGCGTTAACTGCCTGGCTCGATGAAGATTCTGCGACGCCATCGCCGAGGATGAATCCTTTGGCATAAACCACTTGGTACTTCGTAACCAGGTCCGAACCGCTCGCGTAAGTATGGTTCATAATGATCCCACGCGCCCAGCAGAATGTTTGGCCGCTCAGAGTAGTCTCCGCCGCGGGCGCCGACGCCACCAGCAACGGCGCACCGAGCGGCGTAAACGTCGTCAGGTCGCTTCTTATTAATTTGGCGAGCCGCATCGCCCCTTCGACGTTAATTTCGCCTGCTCCCTGTTCGAACATGTTTGAGCCGGACAGCGGCTGCGCTGTGTACATCAAAATGGCTTTTACCAGGCTGGGCGTCAGAGTCGGGTTCGCTTGCAGCAGTAAAGCGGCAGTGCCGGTCACTATCGGCGTGGCCATTGATGATCCACTCATATACATCATCCGTCGGTTCGAAACCGTACTTACGTTGGCGTCCAATTCCGGGTGAGTCGCTAGTAGATAGTTGTCCGCCGCCGCCGCGCCCACAATCTTGTTACCTGGTGCGGTGAGATCGGGCTTAAGCAGATTGTCGTAATGTCTGACGGCGTTCTCGTCCGTCCGGTAACTCCGCGTCGGTCCTCGCGAGCTATACGTGGTAACAGTGTCATCGCTGCGCCCATCTGTGCCGAAGCTGTTTGACGCGCCAACGGTAATAACTGAGGGCTCGTTGCCGGGCGAATGAATCTGACCATATATCTTCTCGCCGGCGCTGCTCTTGCCATTGTTTCCCGCAGCAGCGACGACGATGATGCCCGTATCCGTCGCGCGACGCACAGCCTGACAGAGCGGGTCATTCCCGTACGAATCGATTGCCGGAGTTCCCACACTCATATTGACTACACGAATGCCATAGACCAGGTGATAAGTCATCACCCAGTCCAACGCCGCTAGCAGGTTGGACGTCGAACCTAACCCGTGCGAGTTAAGAATACGCAGGTTGACTAGATTGGCGTTTGGAGCGATGCCCGTGTAGGCGCCAGCTGAAGTTTGATCGTTCCCCGCGGCTATCGAAGCCACATGCGTCCCATGACCGTAAACGTCATCCGTGCGATTTTCGCCGGTAAAATCGCGACTGACTATCACTCGACTCAGCCCGTTTTGGTTGCTGAAGGCCAAGTGGTTGACGTCGATTCCAGAGTCAACGATTGCGATCCCAACGCCGCTGCCATCAAAGACCGTCGTGGTTGTTATTTGACCGCCGAGCGAAGTCGTCTGGAAGCGCACGGCCTCTGTTCCGGTAGTATTTGAAATATGCCCTAACGAGGCGACTGCCCGGTCTGGTGAAACGTACCGTACTTCACGATGAGTGGCCAGCGCCTGCACCGCATTCAACGGAAGGGCGACGACGGAGACGTTGAGCTTGTCTAGCCGTCGCGTCACCGTCGCCCCATTGTTGATCAGAAAAGAATCAAGTTGATGGCTCGCGCCCTCATTGAATTGAATGATAACGTTCGCGCGACTAAGGCCTTGCCCACCTCTAGCACGTTCAGTCAAATCGGGTGAGATCTTAGAAGAAACAGTCATCTCTGTTTGAGCCCTGGGATGGTCGACGGTCGAAAAGCCGATGGAGACGCCGAGCGTGGTCAAGACCGCGGCGAGCCAACTCTTGCGTCTTGGTTTGATCAATCTCACTCAGCTGCTCCTTGATTGATAAATCGAGAACTGCCCGTCACGTTCAAATCAACCCAATACCCTGTTCGGTGGTGGCCGTCGCTGGGCAAGCGCTGTACCGCCGCTAAAAGCGACGGCCGTAAAGACCGACCAAAGTTCTAAGTGGGGCGAAAGGACTTAAAGCAAAACATGCAGTCTTAGGATGGATGTTATTGATAGAGAACGAAGAGGCCTTACCAGTGACTGACTGAAGTCGCAGAGCGATCAATGAATGTAGTTGACGGAGGAAACCGACTATGACGATCACCGATACAAAATTCCATCGCGCAGAATTCCGCAGCGTCTAAGTCATGCCGCAGTAAAATGCCCGCGTCTTCCGAATGCTGTGTCTTGATGCGGAGTGATTGCGGCGCAAGTGGTTGAGAATCTTCAGCCTCTGATCCAGTTGGCACTCTTATTGCTGAACGGGTGCTTCCGACGATCTAAACAATTACGCGGAGAGTTTTCATGTCTGAGAATAAGGCGCGGCTATTAATCGTTGATGATGAAACTCAGATCAGAGATGTGTTGCACGATTTTCTGAGCCAGTCTTATGATTGTGTGGCGCTGAACTCCGGGAAAGATGCTGTTGCGCTTCTCTCGACGGAATCGTTCGACGTAATCATCAGCGATATTACGATGGCGCACATGAGTGGACTTGAAATGGTTCCTCACATTCTCAAGCTCGCGCCCGAGGCCGTAATCATTATGATTAGCGGCCAGCGCACCATCGAATTCGCGATTGACGCAATGCGTGCCGGGGCGTTCGACTACATCACGAAACCCTTTGACCTATCTGAAGTGGACGCCGCCGTTCGGCGGGCGCTCGATCATGGGAAGCTATTCAAAGACAAACTAACGAGGGCGAGCGGGAGTGACGAAAAATCAGTGAAGCAACTGCGCCGCGCTGTAGATAATGAAGAGTTTGTCGTTTATTACCAGCCGCAAGTAGATATCGAATCGGGGAATATTGTTGGCGCTGAGGCGTTGGTTCGCTGGAAACATCCGGAACTGGGACTGCTGCCGCCCGCCGACTTCATCTCGCTGGCGGAAGAGACCGGTCTTATTGTTCCAATTGGCGGGTGGGTTCTGCGTATGGCGTGCGCGCAAGCTCGAAAGTGGCATCAGGCCGGCTTCCTTGGCTTTCGCGTTGCCGTCAATGTTTCGCCGAGACAACTGCAGCAGGGAAATCTTCGCGAGACCATTGTGCGAACTCTTAACGAGACTGAGCTTGAGCCGGACTGTCTCGAGCTTGAGCTTACCGAGACTTCCATGATGGAAAACGCTGAGTCGGAAGTTGAAATACTCGCCAGCTTCAGAGAGATGGGCTTGAAAATCGCAATTGACGATTTCGGCACGGGATATTCGTCCCTCGGTTATCTGAAAAACCTGCCGATTGATTCAGTAAAGCTCGATCAGTCCTTCGTCAAAGGGGCCACGACTGATCCGGACGATGCTGCGCTAGTAATGGCGGTCGTGACGTTAGGGCACAACCTGAGGCTTAAAGTGATCGCCGAAGGGATCGAGACGGAAGATCAACTCAAATTTCTGAGGCTCCTGAGATGTGATCGGGGACAGGGTTACTTGTTTGGGAAACCAGCTCCAGCCGCTCCAATCAGAGAGACTCCCGTGCCAGGTTGAGCTTTTGCTTCCTGCCGCACCGTCAAGCCGGAAGGGCTAATTGACCGAGATAAAGCGGATTGCCACTAGCCAGACAAATAGTTATACTGCTTGAGGACATTGGCGCTCCGAATGAGCGCGAGTAAAGTGGAAACGTCAAACTAAGTGCTGTGTTGCTGCAGCTCTGAATCCCGCCTTTAGGCAGCACGATTTCATCAATCCATCGCTGGTAAACATCAGCGATGCCGAATCCCAAACTTTCATGCGTGTTCTCTTTCTAGCGCCGAAGCAGTGCTGGCCGACGACGACCGGAGCGATGCTGCGCAACTACCATCTGGCTCGCAGAATTTCTGATTTTGCATCGGTCACGCTGCTGGCATTCGGGGACCACGGAATTCCGTCGGTTGATTTCCCAAGCTTCTATGACAACGCGGTTACTATTCCGCGCGATCCCAGCTACACACTCTCGAAAATTGTCCGTGGCGCAGTGGGTCGCACTCCTTTGCCGATTCTCAACTACACGACCCAGGCTATGAAGCAGGCATTGACGCGCTTACTGAGCGAGGGGACTTTCGATATCGTGCAAATCGAAAGCATTCATCTATCTGCCTATCTGCCGTTCATTCGTAAGGCGCCGCATCGCCCACTGGTTATTTGTGACTGGCACAATATCGAATCCGAGTTGATGCGCAGATACAGCCAGCAGGAAGCACGCACCTTGCGCAAATTTTACGCACGCGACACTTCACGAAAGATGGGCGTCGTGGAACGGCGCGCAATGAAGGAATTCGACGCTCACGTAGTCGTGAGCCGAAGAGACGAGTCCAGGCTGCTGCAAGTCAATCCGCACGCGCGGGTCTTTGTGATTGAGAACGGCGTGGACACATCCTATTACGCTGATGAACAGATCGAGAAAGCATACGAAGCGTGGCTGGCTGATGGAAAATCACGATTCAGTGGAAAATTTGAAACGGTCGTCAGGTGGCGCAGGATAGTCTTTGTCGGCTCGATGGACTATCACGCAAACATCGATGCGGTCGTGAATTTCGCGCGCGACGTTTGGCCCTCGGTTCGCGAGCAAGAACCTGAAATCATTTTCACCATCGTCGGGCGAGATCCCGCAACCGAAGTTCGCGAACTCGCTTCGCTTCCCGGCGTCGAAGTGACCGGAACGGTTGACGACGTTCGTCCTTATTACCACGAAGCAGTTGCCGCCGTTGTACCGCTCAGAGTTGGTAGCGGCAGCCGTTTGAAGATTCTCGAAGCCATGGCTGCCGGTATTCCCGTGATTTCAACTTCGCTGGGGGCCGAGGGTCTGGACGTGTCTCACCGCGAGAACATTCTGATAGCGGATGGAACTCGCGAATTGAAAGAAGCCATCCTTAGCGTCGTCACGAATGATGACGTACAACGAAAGCTCCGGATCGGTGGTCGTGCTTTGGAAAGCCAGCATTATGAATGGGCCAGACTGGGAGAACGTCTCGCTAGAGTCCACGACGGCTTGTTGAAATCCAATTCATCGCGACAACTCTCTGGCGGCAACAACAACCAGCACCGCAAGCAAATAACTCCAGCGACTATCAAGCTTCTCGCCCTCGTCGAAGCGACGACAGTTAACGCCGTCGCTAAGAACCTATTTGACTTTCATCGCAGCTCGCTTGAACTCCGGCGGAAGTCTTCCGATTTCCCCTGCGTCGAACTTTCTCTGGTCACGTTTGAGCGTGCCCGCCATACTGCCGGGGCTCATCCGAAAGATTCCGAAAACGAATTTGTCAGCGCCGCTCGTCAACTGGGTTTAGAAGTCGATGTGATCTCCGAACGCCGTCGTTTTGACTCAAGCGTTATCCCGGCCCTGCGACAAATAGTCAAACAACGCGAGCCCGATATTGTGCTGACTCATTCCGTGAAGTCGCATTTCCTTCTCTGGCGCTCAAAGTTGTGGTCAAATTTTCCCTGGGTCGCGTTTCATCACGGCTACACGACGACTGACGGGAAGATGCGGCTCTACAATCAACTCGATCGCTGGTCCCTGCCGAAAGCTGATAAGGTCATCACTGTTTGCGAGGCTTTCGCAAGAGACTTGTGCGACACGAAAGGCATCTCGCGCGATCGCATTTTCGTCCAGCACAATTCGATTCGGCCGGAACCAAAAGTGAGCGAGGAAGATGTCACTGCACTTAGGGCGCGGCTCGGTCTGGCGGAGCACGAGCAAGTTGTTCTCGCCGTCGGGCGCCTCTCGAGAGAGAAGGCTCACATCGATCTCATCGAAGCGTTCAAACAATTGTCCGAGACTAATCCTGAACTCAGTGCCAAGCTCATCATTGTTGGCGAAGGACCAGAGCGCAAGAATCTGGAAAGCGCCGCGCACTCACTCGGAATTAGCGGGCGAGTAATCTTCGCCGGCCATATCAGCAACGTTCAACCTTATTACGCAATCGCGAATGTGCTTGCGAACGCGTCACACAGTGAGGGTTCGCCTTATGTCCTGCTGGAAGCAATGGCCGCCGGTCTTCCCATCGTGGCGACAACCGTTGGCGGCGTGCCGGAGATGTTGAGTGATAAAGAAAGCGCATTGCTTGTGTCCCCGAGCGATCACCGTCCGATGGCCTCAGCCATGGCTCGCATGCTTACAGATAAACAGTTCGCGGAAGAACTGGCCACGCATGCTTCCGCACTTGTCAGCCGTTACTCGCCTGACACATATGCCCGATCTCTGGCCAATGCCTTTCGCGGTTTAATGATCGTTAATATGCAGGATCTCTGAAATCACCCTGGTGTTTGACGTTTATTAGACAAAAGACTAATTCGCAAACACGTAGTCGCGTCGCACCACGGTCCTTGGAGGATCCAATGAAGTTCTCGCTGAAAACAAGTCTAGCGACCGCCTTCGGAATTCTAGCCCTTATGTTATTCACGTTCCCGCAAGCAGCTCGCGCTGACAGCTTTACTATTACCAGCGGCCAAGTTTCGATTGGGGGCGCCCCTCACTCTAGAGACGAGTGGTCAAATGTAAGTTTCAACTTTTCGGGAAATGGCTTCGCGGCCAGTGGTGGCGCAAGCGATAGTGGCAGGCAAGGAATTCACTCACCGTGTGCCTTTGATCCCTGCCAGCCAGGCGCCACCGTATTCCCAAACAGTACGGCATTCCTCGACGGACCCGGCGCAGCGACTTTCAATGGCATGACGATTGGAGCATGGTGGTTCGCGCGCGATAGCGTTCTCTCTTTCAGCGGGCCAGGTGTAGTCATACCGAACTCTACCGATCCGGTAATCATCATTACTTCGCCTTTCGTCATGAACGGCTCGATATTCGTACACACACTCTTCGGTAGTATCGAACATCCCGTTGTTTTCAGTACGACGATCGGCGGCACCGGAATAGCGACGATGACGCTCAACCTTTTCCCCAACCTCGGGCCGGGCGGTTACATATATTCAAGCGTGCGATACGATTTTCAGTCAGTTCCCGAACCAACGACGCTAGTCTTATTTGCTACAGGAATGATCGGCTTGGCGGCGTGTTATCGTCCACGATCTACAAAGAGGCGTTAAGTCTATGCACCTACGACTTCTCAAACACGTTGCCTCCAGGATGCCAGCGTCGTGGCAGTTGGAAATCAAGCGGCATCTTTACCGAAGACAAATTCAGCGCGACAGTTTTGTTACCGATGAACCGGAGTACCCGATTCTGGATTCGCTTCTCTCTACCGGTGATTGGGCGATAGATGTCGGCGCAAACATCGGCCATTACACAAAGCGCATGTCCGAAATAGTTGGCGAGCACGGTCGCATCATCGCTTTTGAGCCAATCGGTGACACTTTCTCGCTGCTGGCCGCGAATCTACAAGCCTTCAGGTATAAAAACGTGTCTCTGCTGAATGCCGCGGCTTCGGATCAAACCGGGATCGCCGGCATGTCGATTCCTCATTTCGAAAACGGTATGCGCAACTATTACGAGGCGAGTATCACAACGAACGGCGACGGATTACAGGCGATGACTCTGGCGATTGATTCGCTTTGTCTGCCATCCGCCGTGCGGCTCGTGAAGATCGATGCCGAAGGACATGAACTAAACGTCTTAAGAGGGATGACTCAGTTGCTGAGCCGAGACAAGCCGGTTTTGATCATAGAAGTTAGTTCGCGAGAGGTGGATTCATTCCTGGAGCCGTTGGGCTACTCACGAGAGACGCTACCCAATTCACCCAACCATATTTACCGGGCGTGACCCGCCTCTCAGAGTGGACGCGCTCGGCGCGGACGCTGATTGCTGTTCGGGGCAGTCATGGGAGGTATGGTCAAACGTGGCGCGGGATCGATTCTGGCAATAAAACAAATCATATCGCCCACTCTTTTCCCAATTAGAAGTAAACGCAATTAAACGACCGTCGCGGCTGATGGTCGGTTTTGGCATAGCCCAATAGTCACTCGTGGTGGACTTGAAATCGATCGTGCAGCGCGTATGGCAAATCCTGCGGATACGCTCGCTGCCCTAACTTTTAGTAAAGACGAATTCATTGCAGCCCAATCCTCGAGTGCAGGTCATTCTTGTCAATTGAAATCCGCGCCCACGATAGAAATTAAAAATCTCGTCAGGCTTCGCTACCTCGAAGGGATAGCCGCCAACCCAATCGATGATGTCACGCCAGCGACTCATGCCGCGATTCTGATCGTAACTAGTCCAGGAGTGAAGATAATCGCGTGGTCGCAGCGACAAAAGCGATCGCAGGATCGCTTTCGTTTCTTCGGGCGCCAAGGCCGCGATCGCAAACGGAGTCTTCAGAAAGGGCGGCAGATCATTGTAGGTCTTCTTGGCCCATTTCCAACGAGCGCTCTTGCTGCCCTGATCGTTGTAGATCGCAATGAACAGTTTGCCTCCCGCCTTCACGGCCAGTTGCGCATTGTCCAGCGCTCGCCACATGTCGCCCGTATGATGCAGAACACCCCATGAATAAACTACATCGAAGGTTCCCAGTGATTTCAGATAATCAGCGTCGAGCGCGGAGCCTTCTTCAATTAGCCAGTCGCTATCGTTGTTGAAATAACGTCGCCTAAGTTCTTTCGTGCAGGCGACCGAATGCGGATCGTAATCGAACGAATGAACCCGCGCGCCCAAACGTCGCGCGGCCAGGCTGAACAGGCCGCTGCCGGAACCAATGTCGAGAAAACTTCGGCCTTCGAGATCGGCAACCTCAAGCATTTGCTCGAGTGACTCTTCCGCCCGCGCAATGCGCGCATCATCAAGCACGTCGAGAAACCGACTCCAGTTTTTGCCGAACTCGAATCTTTCGCCGTGGGCAATCTCGATTGCGTGTGTGCTCATAATTAATACTTCATCCGGTAATAGATGATTTTCGCGTATTCGCCGGGGACCAATTTCCAACCGAGCCGATGCCACCACCAGGTAGCGGGACGCGGCGACTGCTCGCCGGGCGCGGCCGGATCAAGTCCGATTGAAATGTTGGTATCTTGAAACACATAACGCAATGTCCAAAGCGCACGGCGCGATTGATAAGCGGAAGTGACGACCAGAATCGATCGCCAGCCGCGCTTTCGCGCGTAATCTCGCAGACGCGTAGCTTCGTCGTAAGTATTAGTCACGACTCCTGGCACGATCTCGATCTTTTCGACTGGCACGCCCAGTCTCTTCAACTCCTCGGTCGCGCGTTCCACGAATAAAGGATTTCGTTGTTGCTCCACCGACCAGCCGCTTCGTACACTGTCGTTAGTCAAGAGAATCAGCGGCGCATGACCGGCTTTGAAGAGTTGGGCCGCGTGGTGCGCGCGTTCGAGGTAGGTAGCCGAACCCGCGAGCACGACCAGCGCCTCAGAGTTCGATGGTTCCGAGCGGACGATCAGACCTTCAGCGGCGGCCCAGGCGGCGAGCGGCCACAACATCAAAAGCAGAAGGGTGATAAGCAAACCCCGGATGAGTGTGGTGCGTTTCATGGACGATAAACCTAAACCGCAGAGGGCGACGGACGCGTAGACGAACGCAGGGTCGAAACCTCCTCCGCGTCCTCTGCGCCAACCTCGGTGCCCTCTGCGGTTGATGCTTTTCCTAATAACTCGGAATACAACCCAAGCGTGTTATCGAGATGACGTTGGCAAGAAAAGTGCTCCAAGACTCTCTGCCTTCCACGCTTTCCCAATTCGCGCGCGCTCTCGGGCTGGTGCAGAAGTCGAATGATTCGCTCAGCCATTTTCTCATCGTCGCCTGCGGGAACGATATAACCAGTCTCGCCCTCAACAACTGCTTCGCGCGCGCCGCCCACGTCCGTCACAACGGCTGGCCGCGCTGCGCCCATATATTCGAGGATCGCATTCGAGAATCCTTCAGCGCGGGAACTCAACACGCAGACATCCGAAACAAACAGAAGCTCCGCGACCCGATCGCATCTGCCGATGAAGAAAACGTCCTTTGCAATTCCCAATTGGTGCGCGAGTTCACGCAGACTTGGCAGCAGCACTCCTTCACCCGCGATTACAAATCCCGCCTCGGGGATCTCAGCGCGGACGCGCGCGGCTGCACGCAAGAACGTCGGATGATCTTTGACGGAGTGATTAAGGTTCGCGACGATCGTCACGAAACGCCGCGACGGCTCACACGGTAACCGAAAGGTCACCAAAGCAGGATCACGATTCAGATGGTCCGATACCCTTACTCGTTCGAGATCCAGTCCGTTGTAAAGAGTGACAACTTTTTCAGTGCGCACACCCTCTCGGATTAGTTGAGTTCGCACAGCTTCGGAGTTCGCCACCACTCGATGCGCCAGCCGAAAGGCGCCGCGTTCGCCGCGCTTCTGCATCGCGCTGCGAAAACCATCGGTCTCGCGTTTCGAAGCGATTCGCGCGCGCACGCGAGCCATCGCTGCCGCGGTCATTCCGAAGATGTTCGTGTAAAAGTCGTGCGTGTGAATAACGTCAATCTTATTCTCTTTCACGAAGTGAACTAGGCGACGAACCTGAGTTGCAAAGTTGCGATCGTAGAAACTGGTAAGCGGATACTCAGTCATTTCTCCGAGGCTCAGACGATCTGCTTCGACACGCAGAGGTCCTTTGTTTTGTAAGCACGCGAGGTGCACCCGGCAGCGACGGCGCTCTTGCAGCAGGCGAACCAGCTGCACTGCCTGGCGTTCAGTGCCGCCCTGCTCGAAGCTGTCGATGAGATGCAGAACGTTCATTGTTTCAGGCCACCATCTGGGGCAAATTCATTTGCGACGGATTACCGGCACCCTCCCGGACGGTCGGGTTTCTGCCAGTAACTTTGGGGGCGTCATAAAACTCTCGATGCCACAATTCCAGCATGAACAATGCCCACAACTCATGCGAATGATCGCGTCGGCCGCGATCATGCTCGTCGAGCAAAAGGTTTACGTAACGTCGTTCAGTATAGCCGCGTTGCATCGTGCGCGGTTCGGTCAGAGTTCCATGCAGGCGTTCGCGCAACTCCTGGTTGATCCATTGATCGATGGGAATGCCGAAACCCCGTTTGGGTCGATCGAGAATTTCCGCGGGCACCTGATCCCGCACGGCGCGCTTGAAGATATGCTTGGTTTCCAACCCTTTCATCTTCATCGACGCAGGAATGCGCGTGCAGACGAATTCAATCAACTTATGATCGAGCAGCGGCACACGCACTTCCAGGGACACTGCCATGCTCATGCGATCTACCTTCGTGAGGATGTCGCCGGGCAAGTACGTTTTGCTGTCGAGATAGAGCAGTGGGTCGAGCGGATTGCCGTTGCGCGATGGCGCGGCGATTTCGCGAAATCGCGCCGCGGCCTCGGAACCGTTCAGGCGTTGTCGAAAGTCGCTGGTATAAAGCGCCGGCTTGTTGAGTCGCGTGAAGACCGAAATGTCTTCGATATAACGATCCAACGGCTCGAGCGCGACGTTATGTATGTAGTTGCGGCCCCACGCGCCGTGCGGAAGCATACGACCCAGCGGCTGCATAACGCCTTCGCGGAGGAGGCGCGGCAATTGTGCGAAGGCGCTGCGTTTTCGATCCAGGGCATAGCGCGTGTAACCGGCGAAGAGTTCGTCGCCACCATCGCCTGAGAGCACAACCTTGACGTGGTCGCGCGCCAGCTTTGAAACCATGTAGGTAGGAATCGCGGAAGAGTCCGCAAACGGCTCGTCGAAATGCCAAACCAGTTCGTCAACGACGTCACAGATGTCCGGCGTGAGGATAAACTCGTGATGCTCGGTCGCGAATTTCTTCGCCGCTAGGCGCGCATATTTCAGTTCGTTGTAGCTATCTTCATGAAAGCCAATCGAAAAAGTTTTGACGGGTCGATCTGTATGACGTGCCATTAATCCGACCACGGTGCTCGAATCAACTCCGCCGGAAAGCAAAGCGCCCAGTGGAACATCGGCAACCATGCGCATGCGCACTGATTCATCCAGCAACAAACGCAACTCTTCCAGGCATTCTTCTTCATTCGTGAATGGGTTGGCCTGCGGTTGCTCATAAGGAAAATCCCAATATTGCTCAATGTTCACACGACTCTTCTTGAACGTTAGAGTGTGGCCGGGCGGCAACTTGTGCACATCGCGAAAGATCGTCAGCGGATCCGGCACGTAGCCGAACGTAAAATAAGCATCCAGCGCTTCGAGGTTGATTTCGCTGAGAAACGCCGGGTGTTCGCGCAGTGACTTGAGTTCTGAACCGAAAATGAACGTGCCTTGGAGCGTCGTTGTGTAATACAGAGGTTTCTCACCCGCTCGATCGCGCGCGATGAAGAGTTCTCGATTGTTCGAGTTCCATATCGCAAATGCGAACATGCCCCGAAGGTGCTCAAGGCACGCCTTGCCGTACTCTTCGTAAGCATGAACGATGGTCTCAGTGTCAGAGTTGGTTTTGAAACGGTGGCCGCGAGCTTCGAGTTCGCGTTGCAACTCGCGATAGTTGTAAATCTCGCCGTTGAAAACAATCGTAATCGCCGGCTCGCAACCGAACATCGGCTGATGTCCGGTTGCAAGATCGATGATCGAGAGTCGGCGCATGCCTAATGCCGCCGGCCCTTCAATCATCATGCCTTGATCGTCAGGACCGCGATGCGCGATTACTCGGCACATACGCTCGAGCACGTCGCGCGCCGCGCGCGTATCACGATGCTCGTCAAGGTTCACAAATCCAGCAATGCCACACATCTTCGTTTGTTTGATTTCTACAGGCTGTCCACGCACGAGCGGAGGTAGTAAGCAGTCAGGTTGTCTTTGTGCAGGAATTGATCGAAAAATCGCCGGCTGTTGAGACACATCTCTTCGCGAGCGGCATCGTCTCCGACATAGTAGCGGCAAATGTCGAGCAGATCTGACAAATCATCTTTCGTATAGGCTACGTGAACTCGATCCACCAGAGGAACGTGCAACACTGTTCGGGGTCGCGGCCCTACGATGCACGCACCGACTGCAAGATAGTTAATCAAGCGGAAGCAAAGGTCGCCTTCGCCTGGAAGATCGATGCACACTTTCGCCCGCGCCACTTCTTTAAGGAACTCCAAATATTTGACCTTTTTCAAGCCGCCTTCGAAGCGAAAGAGTTTCTGTTCGGATAGCAACTCGACCGCGCGACGACGGGTTCCGCCCGCAAATTCGGTGCTGAATCTGCCATATACATCGAAATCAAATTCGCCGCGCTCGCGCAGGCGGCGCAGACCTGATAGGTGGAGATAGATCTTACGACCGTCGCAGACGTAGCCACCGGGAATGACATTTTCGAATCCATAGCCTTCGCGCAGATACTGCATTTTGAAGTAGAGCGCACAACGCGCGACGCTTTCTTGATTCACTTCGGAGTAATCCGAATAATCAATCGCGATGTCGTGCGTCTTACTCCGCAAGACGAATTGAAAGATGACCGTGCCGCGATACGGCTGCGGCAACGGAACAAACTCGACGCGCGCACGATCCCTAAGTCCGTAAAGAATGGTATCAACCCAAAGACCTGCGGTCGGCCATTGATAAGCAGAAGGCCAGCGAATGACGACATCATCGAGTTCTTCCGGCGTTACAGTCCATGCCTCGTTCATTACAGACGCACCACGGGCAAACGTGTGCAACGCAACTCCGACCGCTTTGTCTCTCAATGTTTGGATTCTGCTGTACATCGTTTGGCTACGGTTTCGCCGCACTCGGCTGCGGGCGTTCACGAATTGGTTCCCAACTCGCGTAGCGCTCGCCATGAAGAAACTTGTAAAAGGCAATCAGCGAAGCAACATTCGCAAGCACGAAGTAGTGCGGCAGCGCCAACAAACGACTGCGTATACCGATCTGCTCAAGCACCGAGGCGGCGAAGGCGCTCAGGTAAGCTGCAAATTGGGCGATGAACACCGTCAGATAAACTCGCGACTCAGTTGCAAGGATGGCGGAGGAGACGAGGCTCGCGATCAAAAAGAACGGCACGAAGTACCGCATCAGTTTGTGCGAAAAGAGCTGCACCGCGTAGAACCCGCGTTTGAAAGGGTTCATCATCGCGCGATGACGGCAAAGGTCTGTGATAGTTTGTGCGATGACACGCACGCGCATTTTTAATTCTTTCTCCGTCCGTCGATTAGTTTCTTCGGTGCAAATCGCATCCGGTTCATAGACAGCGCGCAGACCCTGTTCGACCATCTTGGTGGCAATGATGAAGTCGCTGCATGCTTCGTGATAGAGCGGGACGTAAGCGGATCTGCGCACGGCGTACAAGCAACCCGACGCGCCGATCAGAGAGCACGCGCGGCTCTCGTGTCTTTTCAGGAAGGTCTCGTAATTCCAGTATGATCGCGCGCCACGGCCAACGCGCGAGTCGGATGGGTCAACGTAAAACAGGCGCCCGGCAACGCAGCCGATTGTTGGGTCCGCGAAGCTCGGCATCAACTTTCGGATTACGTCCAGTTGATAATTACTCGTCGCGTCAGAAAACAGAATGATCTCGCCACTCGCCTGTTCGACGGCGGCGTTTTGCGCGGCGGTCTTGCCTAATCGCACCGGCTGGCGCATAAGCCTCACGCCACGGTCAGAAAAACCACTCGCGATTTCATCAGTGCGATCCGTCGAACAATCGGAAGCCACAATTATCTCAAGAAGTTCGTGCGGGTAATCGAGACCGAGTGTGTTTTCCAATTTTGCGGCGAGGGCGCATTCTTCGTTGTAGGCGGTGACAATCACGCTGACCGAAGGCATGAATTCTGCGCGTCGTACTGTGCGCGGACGCAGGGAGCTCACGATCAAAAGCAGCAGCGGATAACCGGCGTAGGTATAGATCAGCGCCGCGGTGCTGGCCCAGAAAGTTATCTCTGCGATTAAGCTGAAGTTCACGTAGGCGCTACTCCGCTCGTTTTTGCAATGATCGGAGAATCAAACATCCCGTGCTTCTTTTCAGTTTTCCGCTTCTCAACCACAACTTCTCTTCCAGTTTCAGATTCATAAAGACGGCGCAAACAGACGGCATACCCAACCAGGTAGTAAACGTACCAGAGATACGCGACCGAGGCGAAGAAGCTGCAAACGAGATAGCCGAGCAGGGAAGCCTGTAAACCGACGGCTAAATAGTACAAGTGTGAATTTGATGAGGAGCTAAAAGTTTCGCGCGCTATCTGGCCCAGCTTTTTGAAAGGCGTAACGATGAACGTTGTGTAGCAGACCAGTGCCGCTATTCCCATTTCTGCTGCGATCTGCGTGTAAGAATTGTGTGTGACCAGGCCGCGATATGACATCTGGGGAGCATAGTTGCCCATGCCTATGCCCAGGATTGGGTGCCGAAGAGCTACATACAGAGACCTGAAGAGTTCGCCGCGCCGGGCATCGGCCGATCCAACTGGATCCAAACTTGGTATCATGATCGACGCGAGCCTAAGCGCGTAGCCGCCGGGCGCAACTAGCACGAAACCTACGACGATCACGAAACCAACGACAAGAATTGTACTCTTATGCCGAGGGCCTGCTTTCCAGACCAAAAAGCTAAGCGCTACTATCAAACCGACAAACCCACCGCGCGAATAAGTAACCACGACGGCTGCGATCATCAAGAGCGAGCAGGCGCCGAAACCCAGTTTGCTAATGGGTCCGCGGCTACTAAGCAACATAGCGATCGTGATGGGAATCATCGTCACAAGGTAGAGCGCCATATCATTCGAGTTGCCAAAGATGCCACTGCCTCTTCCGCCTACACGGTAACCTTCAACGGTCAATAGGCCGAGACGATAATCATCAATTGCACCCAAACTTAACCAGAGCGCCGTTCCGATCGCGAGGATGAGCAGCGCTTTGAGGCGCATTTCGGTGCGCACCGCATTAACGATCACGATGAAGATAATCACGGTGCGAACAAATGTGCCGCTAAATTCAGTCCAGGCTTGCATCGGATCGATCGCCAACGGAATTGAGAGGAGAGCGGTCACCACAAACAGCATTAGCAGCTTCACCTCGCGCAAGGACGCGGTTAATTTCCCCTCTAACGCGAACTGGGTCGGCACAAACAATCCCAGCGTCACGATCCCAACAAGCAGCGCAATCGAAGCCGTCAATGGTGAGGGATAGAATTCCGCTGGTCGCGTATAGAGAATGAGGGTAAAGAGAAAAAGTGCGACGAACGAGAACAAGTGCCCGTGCTTCAGAAAGGTCGTCGCCGATCCATTTCGAGTCGAGTTATTGAGCATCGGGTCTAAAATCGGGTTTTTGTCCTCAACGACTCTTCGTTCAGCCTCGCTGTGTCGATTGGTCGCTTGGCGACTCTGGTCTTTGATCGGACAGTTCCTTCCAGCAATCTTGCTAGCAGCAACGTGAGACCGTGAGCGCCTTACGGGTTCGTAATCATTCTTTGTTGTGGATCGCCTTTTCATTCAGGATACTCGATTCGACTGCGCATAAAACAAAGAAGAAGCGCAGGCCTGCGCTTCTTCGTTATTTGATATCGCCGTCGCTAAGTTCACGCGACTTTCGCCGAACTAGATAGCAGCGCTAGGTTCGTCGGCAATCACAACCAAAGTGCGGACGTGCTCGCGCAGGGCTAACTCAAACTGACGCGCCTCTTCCACCTCTTTAAAGGATAGCGCGCGCAATTCTTCCTCAATCCGGCGCCGATAATCAGACACCAGAGAATCAGAAACTCCTAATGTAGCGGCAACTTCCAATTGTGTCGCCGTGTCGGGGCTCAAATAACAGTGCCAAAACACGCCTAGCATGCGGTTGTACTGCTTGACCTTGCCGCGGACATTGGCGTGTAGATTCGTCAGGAACTTTTCGACCGACCCCGCCGCCTCGCGCTCCGATTCGTGTCTCAGCAGAGATTGTTCGGGATTCTCGCGCTGATCGGCTGG